>Ga0209382_10000267_pt1 | contig 84336 bp, 90 predicted proteins | sample SoiMetdeltSBSDD5_FD_187599 | JGI IMG/M metagenome (GOLD analysis project Ga0209382, IMG submission 187599) | Bulk soil microbial communities from a Populus tree surrounding site in Tennessee, USA - Soil MetaG P. deltoides SBSDD5 (SPAdes) (version 2) | ecosystem: Environmental > Terrestrial >... | reverse complement strand
CGAGCTCGACCAGATACTCCTTGACCCGCCGGGCGTCCGCAGCCGTGGGGTCGAGCGCGAGATACTTCTCGAACGCGGCCTTCGCCTTCGCCGTGTCCTTCTGCTGGTAGTAGAGGAAGCCGAGCTGGCGGTGTGGCTGGGGCGCCGTCGGATCCAGGTCGATCGCCGTCTGGTAGGACGCGAGCGCGAGCCGCGCGTGCTCGTCCCTGCGCGCGACGTCGCGGGCGCGCTGCGCCCGCAGCCGATGCAGGTCGCCGTAGTATGTGTGCGCGATCGGGTCCCGGGGGGTGATCGCGAGCACGCGATCGAGCTGCCGCTGCGCGAGGTCGAAGCGTCCGGCGCGAATGTCTTCCAGCGCGTTTTCGCGCACCACCGAGCGCATGCGCAGCCGGAAATCGTCGCTGTCGCGCGTCGTCGTCGGGTCCAGCGCTGCCTGCGCATACCTGGTTCGGAGCAGCGCTTCGGTGGTCTCGATGCGCTCGGTCAGCTTCGGCTGGCTGCCGAAGAAAAAAGTCTCGAGCGAGCCGCGGTCCTTCGACTCCGACCGCAAGAGGGCGAAGACTTTCGGCGCCTCCTTTGGGTCGTAGCCCGCGCGCACGAGGCTGTCCATGCCGCCGTTGTCCGCGTCGCGCTCGAGGTCGCGCCCATAACCGCTGATGGCGGCCGTGGCCGTCAACGCGAGCCCGAGGCCGAGGATAGCGATCGCCGTCTGGCCGATGATCGCGGAGCCGGCGTCGTTTGCGTTCTGCGCCCTCGAGCCCGCCAGCGCCGCGACGCCGATCGAGCTGGCGATGGAGCCGGCCGGGTCAACGATCTGCCGGGCCTGGCCGTCGCGCTCGAGCGAGAGCGCGTGGCGGTGCGTCACGTGAGTCATCTCGTGGCCGACGATCATTGCCAGCTGCGATTCGTTGTCGAGGCGGCTCAGCAGCCCCGTGTGTACGTAGATGTGGCCGTTCGGCAGCGCGAAGGCGTTGAGCGTCGGATCCCGCAGCACCGCGAACTTGAAGCCGGGGCCGCCGGCGTCACGCATCTCGTCGGGCGTGAGCCGATCGCCGACCCGGGCCAGATAGTCCGCGAGCATCGCGTCGTCGTACACCTTGACCTTCTTGAGGAGGGTTTCTTCCTCTTTCTCCGCCTTTGCCCAGAGCGCACGCTCGTCGGCATCGGGCTCGAACGGCCGGCCGCCGGCGCCGATCGGCGGCACCGTGCGACTCGCGCAGCCGGGCACGAGCAGGCAGACGATCACCAGCGTGGTGATCGTCCGGCGCATCAGTTACGCGAGCCGAGCTGCTGGCGCACCCGACGCAGCTCCTCGCGGAAGCCGTCGGCGTCGGGCGCCGTGGGGAACGAGGTGAGGTAGCGTTCCCACTCGCGGGCGCCCTCGTGCAGGCGTCCCATGCGGACCAGCACGGTGCCGCGATCGCGTCGGTGCACGCCCGAGTCCGCCTCGAGGACGAGGAGCCGGTCGACCACGCCGAGCGCGCGAGCCCAGTCTTCGCGCTTGGCGTAGATACCCTTGAGGTTGCGCAGCATGCGGACGACGATCTGGTGCTTGCTGCACGGCGCCCAGTGCGCCTCCGCGAGCTTCACGGGCCGGCCGACCGCGCGCGCGGCCACTTCCTCGGCACGCTCCGGCGTGAGGATCTCGCCGGCGTTGAATGGATCGAGAAACACGCGGCGGCCGCCCACCCGCGCGCCGACGATGAAGTGTCCCGGCAATCCCACGCCCTCGACCTCGACGCCCACACGCCGTCCGATCTCGATGGTCAGCACCGAGAGCGTGATCGGAATGCCCAGCCGGCGGTCGAGCACGTCGTTGAGGCAGGAATTGCGTGGATCGTAGTACTCGCGGTCATTACCGCGAAAGCGCTCCTCGGTGAAGAGGAACGCGAGGAGCCGATCGAGCGCGGCCTGTGGTCCACGCGACGCCGCCGCGCCGGAGCGCTCCGCGAGCGCGTCCAGCCGGGCGACCTCCTGGTCGACGTCGAGATCGGGATGCTCGATGCGCGCCACGGCGAGCGCCGCGCGAGTGAGGTCGACCCGGTGGTCGGCCGTGCGCGCCAGCTCGCGGAAGCTCTCCAGCGGATCCATCAGCATCCGGGCGCGTGATGGATCCCGGAGGTCGCGAGGGCCTTCTTTTGCAGCTCCTCGGCGAGCTCCAGCGTGCTGCGGGCGGCGCGCCGGGCCGCCTCCTGCGACTCGGGCGTGGTCGCCAGCCGCAGCAACGTGCGACGCCCCAGCTCGTGGTGGTGTCGCTCGTCGGGCTCGATGACGTCGCGGTACAGCGCCGCCGTCGCCTTGTCCCCCACTCGCTCGCAGAAGTCGATGAACTGGCGGTTCTTCACAATCGCGATGGCCTCGCGCGTGAACTGTCCCGCCGCGACGCGCTCGACACTCGTCGTGAGCGTTTCGAGATACCGCGTCAGCGGACCGACGCCGCCCGCGAGCGGGTCGAAGGCGTCGGCGTCGAAGCCGAGTTCGCCCAGGCGCCTGGCGATCAGCTCGTAGTGCTTGGCCTCGTCGGCGGCCTGGCGCGCCAGCCCGAGCATGAGCCTGACATCGTCGCACGTGGCCAGCCACCGCCCGGCGATGAGCGTCGCTTCCGCCTCGTTGCGCAGCGCGACTTTCAGAAGATTGGGAACGTTGAGTGCGCCCTTCACCTCGGGTGTCAGCGTCGCGTCCGGCTCGAGCCCGTGCAGCCGGGCGCGGTTCTCGGCATCGAGGGCGGTGACGAACTCCTCGGCGGTCATCGAAGACCCTCGCGCAACAGCGTCGCGAGCTCCCGGGTCAGCGTCTCTTTCGTCACGACGCGATCGCAGCGTGCGTGCCAGGGTTGTGTGCTCGCCGCCAGCGCGTGCGTGGTATAGCCCAGCACCGGCGGCCGTGGCGTCGCCCGCTCGAGCGCGGCGAAGATCGCGCCATAGTCGAAGCTGCCGGTGAGATCGACCAGCACGAGCCGCGCGCCCTCGGCCGCCGCAGCGTCGATCTCCGGAATCGCGCGCGCGAACACGAGCGGGACGTCGGCGAGGCGGGCGGTCTCACGGATGCGCGCGACGAAAAAGAGATCGGAGACGACGGCCACGACGCGCGCCGTCGCCGGCTGCGGCCGGACGTGCGCCTGGGTGGAACCGGGGTTAGTCACTCTGCTCGCGCACGCCGAGCCAGTAGCGCTGCCACTCCGCGATGTGGCTGAGGGTGCGCATGTCGCGGATCCGGTCGACGTAGACGATGCCGTTGAGGTGGTCGGTCTCGTGCTGGATCACCCGGGCGAAGAATTCCTTGGCGACGAGGCTCACGGGCCTGCCCTCCCGGTCGAGGCACTCGAGCCTCACCGCCGTGTAGCGCGGCACCACGCCCCGCATGTCGGGCACCGAGAGGCAGCCCTCCCAGCCGTCTTCCATCTCGTCGGTGAGCGGCGTCACGACCGGGTTGATGATGACCGTCAACGGGATTTCCGGCGCCTCGGGATACCGGGGATTTTTTGCGACCTCGATCACCGCGATCTGCCGCGGCACGTGCACTTGATTGGCCGCCAATCCCGCCCCGTCGTACTCGTGCATCGTCTCGATCATGTCGTCGATGAGCTGTTGCAGGTGAGCCGAGTGGATGTCGCCGGCCGCCACGGACTCGGCGCGCTGGCGCAGCACCGGATGACCGAGGCGCGCGACCTTCAAGATCGCCATAACGTCCTGAAGTGTAACACGCGGTACGAGACGGTTACTTTGCCTCGACGCGCCCCACACGCCGAACACCCTCGGCCAGCCGTTTGGCGTCGGCGTCGAAGAATCTCTGGAATTCCTCTCCCTGCTTGAAGGTCACCGGGGTCTCGAGCTTCTCCATCGAGGTCTTGAACTCGGGATCGTTCACGGCCTCGCGGAGCGCCGCGCGAAGCTTCGCCAGCACCGGCTCCGGCGTCCCCTTCGGCGCGAAGACCCCCGCCCAGATGTAGAACTCAGCGTCCGGATAGCCGAGCTCCTTGAACGTCGGTACCTCCGGCAGCGCGGCCACCCGCTTGTCGCCCCAGCCCGCAAGCGCCCGTAGCTTGCCGGCCTTGATGTGCGGCAGCACCACGGCCGGGCCCGAGGCGAGCGCGTCGACGTGGCCGCCGAGGATCGCCGTCAACGCGGGGCCGGCGCCCGCGTGCGGGACATGGCGCAGCTTGATCCCCGCCGCCTGCGACAGGAGCTCCATCGCCATGTGCAGCGTGCCGTAGATGCCGGACGAGGAATACGAGATCTGTCCGGGGCGCTTCTTTGCGTCCTCGATGAAGTCCTTCGCGGTCTTCCATGGCTTGTCGGCGGGCACGACGAGAATCGTCGGGTCCGCGGAGATCAGGGCGATCGGCGCGAACTGCTCGACGGTGAAGGCCGGCGGCCGATTGAAGAGGCGGTCGGCCTCCGGGATGATCGAGATCGACGACAGCGCGAGCAGCAACGTGTAGCCGTCGGGTTTCGCCACCGCGACCGATTGCATGCCGACGGCGCCCGCCGCGCCCTGCTTGTTCACGACGCCCACGGGATTCTTGAGCACCTTTTCCATCGCCGCGGCCACCGGGCGCGCCGTGAGGTCGGCGACGCCGCCCGGCGGAAACGGCACGACCATCGTGATCGGCCGCGTCGGATACGCATCCTGCGCGGCAGCCGGCGCCCCGATCAACACCAAGACCGCGGCAAGGACGAAGGAGAAGCGACGCTTCATGGCGAGTCTCCCTTTTCGGCCAGCGCCATCCGCGCGCGCCAGTCGAGTCCGCGGCGCGCGAACGTGTAGAGGTTCAGGAGCACGAGGCCGAGACCTGCCGCCAGCAGCGCGGCGGCGATGCGGTGCTCGACGAAGATCGCGTACCGGCCGTCCGACATCGCGAGCGACTGGCGCAGGCTCAGCTCGATCAACGGCGCCAGCACCACGCCGAGCACGATCGGCGCCGTCTCGAAGTCGAGCTTGCGCAGCACGTAGCCGAGCACGCCCATGATCAGCATGATCCAGACGTCGACGACCGAGCCGTTGACCGCGTACACGCCGAGAATCGAGAAGACGAGGACGGCGGGATAGAGATAGGGGTACGGCACTCGGAGGATGTTCACGAAGAGACCGACGAGCGGCAGGTTCAGGATCAGCAGCATCACGTTGCCCACGTACATCGACGCGATGAATCCCCAGAACAGCGCCGGCTGGTTGTGAACGAGCAACGGGCCGGGCGCCACTCCGTGCACCATGAGCGCGGCCAGCATCACGGCCGGAATCGGCCCCGACGGCACACCCAGCGCCAGCATCGGCACGAAGGCGCCCGACGTCGCCGAGTTGTTCGCGGACTCCGGTCCCGCCACGCCGGCCACAGCGCCGTGGCCGAAGTCTTGCGGCCGCCGCGACACGCGCTTTTCGACCGCGTAGGACACGAAGCTCGCGATGATGTGCGCGGAGCCCGGCAGGATGCCGACGAGGAAGCCCAGCACGGTGCCGCGAGCGATCGGCCACGTCGACTGCCGCCACTCGTCGCGCGAGGGCAGCAGCTCGCGCAGGCGCGGCTTGATGACCGCCGGTGGCGTCGGCGCTCCCGCCGTGGCCAGAATCTCCGCGACGCCGAACAGGCCGACGGCCACGGGGACGACGCCGAGGCCGTCCCCCAGCTCGACGACGCCATAGACATAGCGCATGTAGCCGGTCATCTGGTCGATGCCGATCGTGCCGAGCAGCAGCCCGAGCGCCGCCATCGCCAGCGCCTTCAGCATCGAGCCGGAGCTCATGTACGCGAGGACGAGCAGACCCAACAGCAGCAGCGCCAGCTGCTCTGGTGGTCCGAAGCGCAGCGCGACGCGGGCCAGCGGCGGCGCCATGACCATGAGCCCGACCACGCTGACCGTGCCGGCGACGTACGAGCCCACGGCGGCGATCGCCAGCGCCGCGCCGGCGCGGCCTCGGCGCGCCATCGCATAGCCGTCGATGCACGTCATCACGGACGCGGCCTCGCCTGGGATCCGCATCAGGATCGACGTCGTCGATCCGCCGTACATCGCGCCGTAGTAGATGCCGGCCAGCATGACGATGGCGCGCGTGGCATCCATGCCGAACGTTGCCGGCAGCAGCAGACTGATGCCGGCCAGCGGCCCCACGCCCGGCAGCACGCCGACGAGCGTGCCGATCACGCAGCCGACGAACGCGTAGAAGAGCACCGGCGGCGACAGCGCCACCGAGAACCCCAGCGCAAGATTCTGGAGAACGTCGAGCATCAGAACCCGAACGCCCCCCGCGGCAGCGGCACGCGCAAGAGCGTGTCGAACAGCCAGAACGTGCCGAGCGCCAGCGCGGCCGCGAAGGCCAGCGTGGCCGCCGGCGATTTGCGCTCGACGACGCGCACGAGGAAGCCGAGCGCGATGAAGATGGTCACGCGATACCCGAGGCGCTCGAGGGCGAGCGCGCAGAACGCGCACGCCGCGAAGATCGCCACACCGTGTCGCCACTCGCCCCACTCCAAGCTCGCCACGCGGGGTCCTCCGCCGAGTGCGGCGACGGCCAGGCCCGCCGCGAGCAGCAGCACGGCCAGGACACCGGGGAAATACGCGGGGCCGGGACTCGCGACGGAGCCGAGCGGCAGCCGCTGTCGCCACGTCTCCTCCAGGACGAGCAGCGCGAGCACCGCAAGCCCGATGCCCGAGACCCGACCGACGCTCATGCGGGCGGCCGACCGAGGAAGCGCGCGGCGCTCCACGAGCGATCGTCGATGTCGCGGAAGAACTGCGCGCCGGTGAAGATCGTCGCGCGACAGCCCTCACGCGCCTGCAGACGCGGCCAGTTGCCGCCGCCGTAGCGCGCCGCCCAGTCCTCCCAGCGCGCGGGGACGAGGTGGGTGTGAACGTCGATTCGGGTCATCGATCTCTCTCCGAACGCGGCGGGTGGCGTCGGGACACTCTACACCAGAGGACGAAAGCTCGAACGCGAGTGACGATCTTCAGGCGGGATCGATGACGAGGACGGTCGCGCGACGACGCCGGGGGACAGGACCGGCGCCGCCGCGCTCCGCAGGGCGGTCGCTACTTGTTCTGACCGCCCTCGGGCTTGGCGTTCTGACCGCCCTCGGGCTTGGCGCCCTGCTCCTGCCTGCCGGCCTGGTTGCCCTGCGGCTGGTCCTGCTCCTTGTCGAGCTGGACGGGCTCGCCGCTCTGGGCGTCCTCGTTCCGCTGCTTGTCGTCGTTCCGCTGCTTGTCGTCGGCCATGTCGATGCTCTCCTTCTCCCGTGGGCGCTCCTTGAGCGCCCATGAAGGCCCGGAAGGAGCAAGCGACGTACCACCGAACCGGCTACGACGCGGCGCGGCGGCTATTGGCGAGCACGATCGACGCGTTGCGAGCCAGACCCTCGCGGCGGGCCCGCTTGAGCGCCGAGCCGCGAAACCGCTCACGGAATTCCGCGTCGGTCATCTCGAGCAGCTCTTCGGCCGGCGGCGGCGGCGTTGCGGGCGGCATCCGGCGCCCGCTGGGCGCGTGGCGATTCCAGGGGCATACCTCCTGGCAGACGTCGCACCCGAACAGCCACTCGCCGATCGCCGCGTGGAATTCTTCGGGAATCGGCCCGCGATGTTCGATCGTGAGATAGGCGATGCAGCGGCGCGCGTCGAGTGCGTACGGCCCGTCGAACGCCGCGGTCGGGCATGCATCGAGGCACGCCGTGCACGTGCCGCACCGGTCGGGCTGCGCGTCGTCGACCGGCAGCGCGGCGGTCGTCAGCACGAGGCCGATGAAGAAGTAGGAGCCGAGCCCGGGCGCCAATAGATTTGTGTTCTTGCCGATCCAGCCGAGCCCGGCGGCCGCGGCCAGATCGCGCTCGAGCACGGCGCTCGTGTCGAGCGACGCGCGGCTCTGCGCTCCGGTCGCCGCGCTCACGTAATCGCGCAGCGCGTGCAGCTGCGGCCGCATCGTGTCGTGATAGTCGGCGCTGCGCGCGTAGCGCGCCACGCCGCGCCATTCCGGCTCGTCGCCCCGCGCATAGTTGAGCGCGACCGCGATCACCGAGCGGCATCCGGGCAACAGGCGCGCGGGATCCATGCGTTGCGCGCGCGTCTCTGAAAGGTAGTCCATGGTGCCCGCGCGGCCGGCGTCGAGCCAGCGCTCGAAGGCGGCGGCGTGCGGCGGCGGGCCCGCGGGCCCGATGGCGACGCGGTCGAAGCCGAGCTCGAGCGCGCGGGCCTTCACCGCCTGCGCCAGCGCCATCGCCGCGAGCGTCACGCTTTCCTCGCTTTCACGTGCAGGTGCGCGCGCGTCAGCGTGCGTCCGCCGTCCTCGAGGAACTTCACGTAGCGAAACCAGCGGCCGTCGGCGCGCCACTTCTCGGCGAGTCCGACGGCCGCGGCCAGCGCCTGCTCGACGGAAGCGAAGTGCTGCACATCGCGCTCGACCGCGAAGTGCTCGACGGCGAAGCCGTGCTCGGCGAGCACGCGCCGCGCGTGATCTTCGTCGTACGCGAAGCGCGAGCGCCGGCCCGTCTCCTTCCACTGGTCGGCGTGGAAGGCGACGAACGCGAGGGCGTGACCGGAGGCGAGCGATCGGCCGGCGTTCTCGATGATGCGATCAGAGACACACAGATGGGCGATGACCAGATCGGGTTGACGCCATTCGGTGGTGAGCTGTCGGTAGTCCCCGAGCGCCTCCGCATCCCGCTCGATGAAGTCCACGTTGGTCAGTCGGGCGGCGGCTGCGCGCTGGCGAGCCTCGGCGAGGGCGGCCGCATCCCGGTCGATGCCCACCACGCGCCGTGCTTGCGGCGCCAGCGCCAGCGCGATCCGTCCGGCGCCGGTGCCCACATCGAGGACGTTCGCCTCCGCGAGCGGCTCGGCGCAGACGAGCGACCAGAACTGAGGACTGACTCCTGACGGCGGCGCGGTCGCCGTGCCTTCGCGCCCGACGCTCGGCGAATCAGCCCGTGACGGCACCATCAGACGCCGAGGACACCAGGCGCGCATATTTCGCCATGACCCCCGAGGTGTAGCGGGGCTTGGGCTTCTTCACGGCCTTGAGACGCTTCTTTATGTCCGCCGCGGAGAGCTCGACGTCCAGGCGGCGCTTCTTGATGTCGATGATGATGATGTCGCCGGTCTTCAGCGCCGCGATGGGCCCGCCGTCGGCGGCCTCGGGGGCGATGTGCCCGATCATGAAGCCGTGCGTGGCGCCGGAGAATCGGCCGTCGGTCATGAGGGCGACCTTGTCACCGAGCCCGGCGCCCTGGATGGCGCCCGTCACGTGCAGCATCTCGCGCATGCCCGGGCCGCCCTTCGGCCCTTCCCACCGGATGACGATGACGTCGTTGGCGCGGATCTTTCCCGCCTTCACCGCGGCAAAGCAGTCCTCCTCACGATCGAACACGCGCGCCGGCCCGCGGTGCACGTCCTTCTTCTGACCGGAGACCTTGGCGACGCAGCCGTCGGGCGCCAGGTTACCGCGCAGGATGACGAGGCCGCCTTCCGGCTTGATCGGATCGCTCAGCGCGTGGATCACCTTCTGCCCCGGCGTCTCGCGCGCCGCACGCGCTTCTTCGCCGATCGTCCGGCCGGTGACCGTCATCTCCTTGTCGTGCAGCAGCCCCGCATCGAGGAGCCGACGCGCGACCACGCCCATGCCCCCGGCCTCGTGCATCTCGGGCGCGGTGAAGTTGCCCCATGGCTTCATGTCGGCGAGCAGCGGTGTTTTGCGCGAGATCTTGTCGAACTCGTCGATGGTCAGCGCGACACCGGCCTCCTTCGCGACGGCGAGCAGGTGCAGCACCGCATTCGTGGAGCCGCCCGTGGCCATGACGCCGGCGATGGCGTTGTAGAGCGCCTTCTTCGTGATGATCCGGCGCGGCGTGAGACCTTTGCGCAGTACGTCCATCGCGAGCCGGCCGGTCTGATACGCGATCTCTTCCTTCTGGGGATCGGGCGCCGGCACGTCGTTGAAGCCCATCGGCGAGACGCCGAGCATCGCGAAGGCCGTCGCCATCGTATTGGCGGTGAACTGGCCGCCGCACGCGCCCTCGCCGGGGCACGCCGCGCATTCGACAGCGTGCAACTCCTTGTCGTCGATGCGGCCGGCGTTTCGCGCGCCGATCGCCTCGAAGATGTCCTGCACCGTCATGCGCTTGCCCTTGTACTCGCCGTACATGATCGAGCCGCCGTAGAGCATCACGCTCGGCAGGTCGAGCCGCGCCATAGCCATGACCATCGCCGGGATCGTCTTGTCGCAGCCCGACAGCGTCACCAGCCCATCCAGCAGATGACCGCGCGCGACCAGCTCCACCGAGTCCGCGATCCAGTCGCGGCTGATGAGCGAGGCCTTCATGCCCTCGGTGCCCATCGCGATGCCGTCGGTCACGGAGATCGTGTTGAACTCGATCGGCGTGCCGCCGTTGGCGCGGATGCCCTCGGCGACCTTCTGGGCGAGCTTGCGATGGTTGCTGTTGCACGGCGTCAGCTCGATCCAGCAGTGCGCGATGCCGACGAGCGGGCGCGAGAGATCTTCGTCGGTGAAGCCGACGGCACGGAAGTACGAGCGCGCCGCGGCGCGGTCGGCGCCGTCCAGCAGCGCGCGGCTCTTGTGGCGCGGATCGAACGTCATGGGTGTCCTCCGGTGAGGTGGGAGTGTACCCTCACGCGGGCCGCTTGGCGACGAGGAACGTGAACTTGCCGTGCTGGACGACCTCGCCGCGCTGGTTGATGACCTGCCGCTCCTCGATGATGACACCGCCTTCCTTCATGGAGCGCTTCAGCGTCGTCTTCGAGCGGCTGTGAATCGTGTCGCCGACGCGAAGCGGCGAGTCCACCATCCACTCGAAGCCCATGAAGGCGAGAACGGCGAGCGGCGGCTGGGGGACGCGCCATCCGAGGCCGGTGGTCAGGCAGAGCGGCAAGAGATCGGGGACGAGCCCATGCTCATGCGCGGCGTCGCCGGTGAGGCCGGCGTAGAGCGCCACGTGCGCCTCGGTCACCGTCATGGCCGGCGTCTCGAGAACTCCCTGGAGAACGACGTCCTCGAAGTAAAAGCGCGGCGCCGCGACGCTCACGCGCGCCGGCGCTCGACCATGAGGTCGGTCTCGCCCTCCTGCACGACCTCGCCACGCTGGTTCACGACCGTGCGCTCGACGGTCACCAGGCCGCGGTCGGGCTTGGACGTCTCTTGCTTCGCGGCCACCTTCGCGCGCAGCCGGATCGTGTCGCCGATCTTGATCGGTCCCTTGAACTTCCAGCGCAGCCCCACGAAGGCGAGCGTCGCGAAACCCTGGGTGGCGCGCGTGAACAGGCCGGCCTGGATGGCCAGTCCGAGCAGCCCGTGCGCGATCCGCTCGCCGAAGATCGACTGCTTCATGAACTCGGCGTCGGTATGCAGAACGTTGTAGTCGCCGGAGAGCCCCGCGAACAGCACGATGTCGGCCTCGGTGACGGTCCGGCCCGGTGACTCGTACTCCTCGCCCACCTGAATGTCGTCGAAGTACCGCCGCGCGTCGGCCATGGAGGCCGTCAGGATACCACGCGGCGGCGATTCGTTATTTGCGGGGTGCGGCGGAAGAGCGTGGCATTTTAGTCGACCGCTTCATCGCGGGCTTCACCGTCGGCGCGATCAAGTAGCGGACGCGGCGTCGGTCACCCCTTGACGGAGCCCGCCGTGAGTCCCGCGACGTAGTACTTGACGAAGAACGAGTAGATCAGGACGACCGGCAGCGAGCCGAGGAATGCCGCGGCCATGAGCTGGCCCCAGTAGAAGGCATCGCCGCGGATCAGCTCGCCCGTCACGCCGACCGGCACGGTGCGAATACTCGAGGTGTTGAGGAAAAGCAGCGCGTAGAGGAACTCGTTCTGGGAGAGCGTGAAGGCGAAGATGCCGGCGGAGAGAAAGCCCGGCGTGCACAGCGGCAGGATCACGCGCGTCATCGCGCGCCAGCGGCTGGCGCCGTCGATCAGCGCGGCTTCTTCCAGCTCCTTGGGCACGGTCTTGAAGTAGCCGATCAGCAGCCACGCGGAGAAGGGCACGAGCAGCGTGGGATAGGTCAGCATCACGGCGCTGAGGCTGTCGCCCAGGCGCATTCGATTGATGAGGTCGGCCATGGGCACGAACAGGAGCGTCTGCGGCACGAGGTACGCGACACCGACGCTGAGTGCGAGCAGTCCCGACGCCGGAAAACGCATCCGCGCGAGCGGATAGGCGAGCATGACGCCGAACAGCAGCGAGATGAGCGTCGCAACGAGGGCAACCAGCATCGTGTTGCCGATCCACACGAAGAAGTTGCTCTCCTTGATCAGGCCGATGTAGTGCACGAGCGAGGGGTGCTGGATCCACAGCGGGTTGGACTTCGGGTCGTACAGCTCCGCGTTGGCCTTGAGCGACGTGGCCGCCATCCAGGCGAAGGGGAAGAGGGCGAACACGAACAGCGCCGCCAGCGGAAGCCAGAGGCCCAAGAGGCGCCGCACCCAGGTCAGCTCGCCGACCATCTCAGTCCCGCCGCACGTACGAGCTCATCAGCATCAGCACCACGCCGAGCACCGGGACCATGGCCAGCGCGGCGGCGGAGCCCAGCCCCAGCTGACCCGTCGTCACGCTGATGACGTAGGCGTACGTCGCCATGAGGTGGGTGGCGTTGGCGGGTCCGCCGCCGGTCAGCACGTATACCAGCTGGAAGTCGAAGAACGTGAAGATGATCGAGAAGGTGGTGACGATGAAGATCACCGGCATGAGCAGCGGCAGCGTGACGTGACGGAAGCGCCCCCACGTGCCGGCACCGTCGATGGTGGCGCTCTCCATGAGCTCGGCGGGGACGGTCTGCAGCCCCGCGAGGATCGTGATGCCAAAGAAGGGCAGCCCACGCCACGTGTTGACGAGGATGACGGAGACCATGGCCAGCGTGGGATTGCCCAGCCACGACGGCCCCTGCTGCATGAGCCCGAAGAACACCAGCCCACGGTTGAACAGCCCCATGCCCGGATCGAGGATCCACTGCCAGGCCACCGTGCTAAGCACCGTGGGGACGATGAACGGCAGCAGGAGCACCGCGCGCGTCGCACCCTTGAACCGGAAGTTCTGGTGCATCACGAGCGCCATGGCGAGGCCGCCACCGAGCTTGAGGATCGTGGCCGCGCCCGTGAACCGGAAGGTGTTCCATACCGCCTGCCAGAAGATGGGGTCGTTCCAGAGCGTGACGAAGTTGCCCAGACCCACGAACGTGGGCGGCCGCGCGACCTGGCGGCTGACGAAACTCAGGTACACGCCGTAGCAGAACGGATAGCCGAGAAACAGCAGGAGGAACAGCAACGGCGGCGTGAGCATGAGCCAGCTGAAGACGCTCTCGCGCTCCAGCCACTCGCGGAAACGGAACGGGCGACGGGCGGGCAAAATCTGGGATGCAGACCGTGCCGCCTCGAGGACCCGGTTCACGCTCACGCCGCCGCGCTCCCTACCCGTAGATCTGCTTGAGCCCGGTCATCGCGTCCGCGATGACCTGCTTCGTGGACGCGCCCGTGCAGGCCTTGGCGAACATGTCGATGACGACCCACTTGTTGACGACTTCACCCGCGCGGCGGTCGGCCGGCGCCGGCCACGACACGAGCTTGCCCGTCTCCAGCACCTTCTGGTAGGGCTTGAAGCGCGGCTCCTTGTTCCACTCCTCGTCCTTGTCGTAGGCGTGCAGGTACGGCGCGTGGTACATCTGCGCCGACCGGTACCACGCCGCGACCTGCTTGGGATCCATCAGCCACTTCAGGAAGTGCTTGGTCGCCGCCGGATCCGGCGTGTGCGCGAAGATCCCATGGGTGACGGCCACCAGGCTGTGGAAGCGGCCCTTCGGGCCCTTCGGGTTGAGCGCGTGGTCGGTGACCTTGCCCATGTCCGGCAGGTCGCGCTTGGCCGAGATCATGATGCTCATCGCGTTGTTGGTGGCCGAGATCTGGCTGGTCAGGAACGCCTTGTTGTTGGCGGGATCGAGCCAGCCGACGCAGTCGTCGATGCAGGCGTCCTTGTAGAGCTTCCGCACGAAGTCGACCGCCTTCGCCGTCTCCGCGGAATCGATCGTGATCGTCTTGCCGTCCTTGGCGACGACCTGCCCGCCGAAGCCCCACAGGAGCGGCAGCAGCCAGGAGTTGTTGTCGGCGTAGCCGTGGCCCATTGACATGCCGTACGGGTGGCCGGCCTTCTTCAGCTTGACGCCGACCTCGTAGAACTCTTCCCACGTGTCGGGGAAGGTCGTAGCGCCCACCTGATCGAACCAGTCCTTGCGGTACACCATGCACTGGCCGATGTTGCCGAAGGGCACGGACTTCCACTTGCCCTCCCACATCGACAGGTTCTTGATCTCCGGGTACCAGCCCCCCTGTTGCTTGCCCACCTCCTCGGCGATGTCCGACACGTCGAGCAGCCCCTCGCGGAACAGCCACTCCTGCTGGAGCCAGCCCGCGTCGACCGGCGCCTTGCTCTCCACGATCGCGATGTTACGGGGCACGGCCGATCCGCCCGCGGCGACGATCTCGTAGACGAGCTTGATGCCAGTCTCCTGCTGATAGCGGGGGATGAGGACGTTCTTGAAGTGCTCGTCGAACTCCTTCACGTACGAGCTCTCGCGGATGAACGTGATCTGGGCAGGCTTGGCCTCGGCCCGGCGGGGCCGCCAGCCGGGCCCGACGGAGGCCCCCACGGCGCCGGCGGCGCCGAGCTTCAGGAAATCGCGACGGGATGTGGACCCATCAGCGCGGTCGTAGCGAGCCATATGTCCCTCTCGTTGAAGTGATGTGTATGGTGCGACTCTTGCTGGATGCGCGCCAACATCTGCTGGAACCATCGCTGTGTCAAGTAGGTTCCGGCGCGGTCCATCACTTGACAGCCTCTGCACCCGCTGCCTACCATCGCCGCCACCCAACGCGCCACACCGTCCGCACATACGGAGGCGTTCATGACGACTCGCCGCGATTTCCTGACCGTCGGACTCGTCGCGACCGGAGCCGCGCTCACTCCCCGTCTCGTCGGGGCCGCGGGGAAGGCGACGACCAAATCGTTGACCACCGTTCGCGAGAGCTCGTTCATCAAGGCGTTCGACGATTTCTTCGTGAAGACGCTCGCGCCAGAATACGAAAAGCTCACGGGCACCAAGGTGGGGTACGAGGCGGTCAGCGTGGGCGGCATGCTCACGCGGTTGACCACCATGGCCGAGACGAAGTCCGGTCCGGAGATCACCGGCGTCGGCCTCAACTGGCCGTTCCTCTTCGACAACGCGCTCGCGGATGTCACCGACGTCGCGACCGAGGTGGGCAAGAAGCTGGGCGGGTGGCACGAGATCGTGACCGACGTCGTCGTGGTGAACAAGAAGTGGAAGGCGCTGCCCTGGGGCAACATCGGACAGCTCGAGGTCTATCGCACCGACTGGTTCAAGGAAGTCGGCGTGACGAAGTTTCCCGAGACGTGGGAGGACCTGCTCGCCGCCGGCCGGCTGCTCAAGAAGAAGGGCCACCCGTTCGGCTTCGAGATCGGTCACGGCTTCGGCGACAACCACGGCTGGATGTACCCGCTGCTCTGGTCCTACGGCGGGCGCGAGGTCGACCGCGACGGCAAGACGGTGCTGATCGACTCGTCGGAGACGGCGAAGGCCGTGGACTTCTGCCGGAAGTTCTACCAGGAGACGATGTTCGAGGACGTGCTCGGCTGGACCGACGTGAACAACAACAAGGCCTACCTGGGCGAGCAGATCTCGTGCACCAACAATGCCTCGTCGATCCTGGTCGTCGCCAAGCGCGACTTCCCGGAGATCGCCAAGGTCACCGACCACGCGCTGAATCCGGCGGGACCCAAGGGCCGCTATCACGTCCTGAACTCGCAAGGGCTCAGCATCATGACGTACGCGTCGGATCAGGCCGCGGCGAAGGCATTCTTGAGGTGGCTGTTCGACGACAAGCAGATGTCGCGTTGGCTCACCGCCGGCGACGCGTACTACGCGCCGTTCCTGCACGCGTACGACAACCACCCGATGTGGAATCCCGAGCCGCGCTATCTGCCGTACAAGGAGTCGCTGAAGACATCGCGGCCGCACACGTGGCCAGGGCCACAGGGCCCCGCCGCCTCGGAGAGCGTGGCCAAGTATGTCCTCGTCGACATGTTCGCCAAGGCGTGCCGCGGCGACTCGACGAAGGATGTGATCGCGGCGGCGGCCGCTCAGCTCAAGCAGATCTACAAAGCGAAGTAGTCTATGGCGGTTCGTCCTGCGTCGGTCGCGAGGCCGGCCCCGGTCGCGGGCCGGCCTCTGTCGATCCGGCGGATTCTCGAGCGGGAGGGCGCCTTCTCCTGGCTCATGCTGGCGCCCGGCGTGCTCTTCCTGCTCGCCTTCGTCGCCTACCCGTTCTTCTACGGCATCTTCCTGAGTCTCGAGGACCGCCGCGTGGCGAGCCCCGGCATCTTCGTCGGCCTCGCCAATTTCGTCAGCCTCGCTCACGACGCGGTGTTCTGGCAGGTCACCCGCAACACCTTCATGTACGTCGTGGTCACCACGATACTGAAATTGTCGGGCGGGCTCGGCATGGCGCTGGTGATGAACCAGCACTTCCGCGGCCGAAACCTGATCCGCGCCTCGCTACTGCTGCCCTTCATCGTGCCGACGGCGCTCTCCACCGTCGCATGGATGTGGATCCTCGATCCGACCTTCAGCGTGGTGAACTGGGTGCTCGTGCACGCCGGAATCATCGGCAGCGGCTTTTCCTGGCTGGGCAACGCCTCGCTGGCCATGTGGTCGTTGATCGTCGTCAACACGTGGCGCGGCATGCCGTTCTACGGCATCACGCTGCTGGCGGGCCTGCAGACGATCTCGCCGGATCTCTACGAGGCGGCGGCGATCGACGGCGCCAGCGTGACCCAGCGCTTCCTCTACGTCACGCTGCCCGTCATCAAGCCCGTGCTCGTCATCGTCACGATGTTCTCGGTGATCTTCACGTTCGGCGATTTCCAGCTGATCTACGCGCTCACTCACGGCGGGCCCGCGAACGCCACGCACGTCTTCTCCACGTGGTCGTTCGACATCGGCATGTCGGCCGGCCAGCTCGGCATGGGCGCGGCGGTCGCGCTGGCGATCCTGCCAGCGCTGGCCGTGCTCATCGTCGGCCTCACGATTTACCTGAGACGGGAATGATCTGATGGTCGGCGGGCACGATTTTCTCTCGCAGCTGCGGCGGCTGTACCTGCCCCTGGTCTTTTTCGTCGTCGCGATGCTGTTTCCGTTCTACTGGATGCTGATCACCTCGATCAAGCCGAACCGCGAGCTCTACAGCCAGAAGATCATGCCGCTCATGGTCCACCAGCCGACGCTCAAGCACTACGTCGATCTGCTCTGGGAGACCAACTTCCTGACATGGACGTACAACACCATGCTGGTGGCCGTGGTGACGACGCTCGTCTCGGTCGTGATCGGCACGATGATCGCCTATCCGCTCGCGCGGATGAGGTTCCCCGGCGCCGCCGTGGTCGCCATCGGGGTCGCCGCGACGTATCTCGTGCCGCAGCCGCTGTTGTTCATCCCGATGTCCGACATCATCAATCGTCTGGAGCTGGGCAACACCCTCAGCGCGGTGATGCTCACGTACCCGACGCTGCTGATCCCGTTCTGCGCGTGGCTGCTCATGGGTTATTTCAAGAGCGTGCCGCGTGAGCTGGAAGAGGCGGCGCGGATCGACGGGGCGAGCCGCTTCAAGGCGATGACCCGCATCGTGCTGCCGCTGTGCACGCCGGGGCTCCTGTCGGCCGGCATCTTCTCCTTCACGCTCGCGCAAAACGAGTTCCTCTATGCGCTGATTTTCCTCGCCAAGAGCGAGGTGCGGACGGTGCCGATCGGCGTCGTCACGGAGCTGATCCGCGGCGACGTCTTCTACTGGGGCCAGCTGATGGCCGGCGCGCTCCTCGGCTCGGTCCCCGTCGCGCTGATCTATTCGTTCTTCGTCGAGTACTACGTGGCGGGCCTGACCGCCGGCGCCGTCAAGAACTGACCGCGAGGCGTGAGTCACGGTCCCGTCGACGCGGGCGATTTCTACGACGCGCTCGCGCCGTACTACGACCTGATCTTCCACGACTGGGACGCGAGCATGGCGCGTCAGGGCGCCGTGCTGGCGGCCCTCATCGACGCCGAGCTGGGGCCCGCGGCCGCGCCGGCGTCATTGCGCGTTCTCGACGCGGCCTCGGGCATCGGCACCCAGTCGTTGGCTCTGGCCGCCCGCGGCTTCCGCGTCAGCGCTCGCGATCTCTCGGAGGCGGCGATCGCGCGTCTTCGGCACGAGGCCCACGCGCGCGCTCTCACGATCGACGCGGCTGTCGCCGACATGCGAGCGGTGGCGCAGACGGTGAGTGGACCGGTCGCCGTTGTCCTCGCGTTCGACAACTCGGTGCCGCATCTGCTCAGCGACGCGGATATCGAGCTGGCCTTTCGCCAATTCCATGCCGTCTTGCACTCCGGCGGTCTGCTGCTCTGTTCCGTGCGTGATTACGACAGCGTCCAGCGCGGCGTCCCGGCCGCGTTCGAGTACGGCGAGCGCCGCCGCGCCGGCGAGGTTTTCCGACTGCGCCAGGAGTGGACGTGGGAGGGCACGACCCACTATCGGATCGCGTTCATCATCGAGAGAGACGGCCCCGCGGGCCCGGCCACGGTGTTGCGGACGGTGACCCGTTACTACGCGGTGTCGGTTGCCCGCCTGCTGGAGCTCATGGCGCGCGCCGGCTTCGTGAGCGGCCGCCGGCTGGATCAGACGCTTCACCAGCCGATCCTGATCGGGCGAGCGCCCACGTCCGGTTAGCGGCCACTGAGACGTTCCCGCTGGAACGTTCTCGAGCCGATGTTGGGGCGCCGCAACGGCCCGACTCTTCGATATTGCGCTATGGCTGCCGACAGGTTGCCCGCCGTGAGCTGAGACGTTTCTTGACAGCACAAAACCGGCGCCATAGCATTCAGACCGACCGGTCGGTCTGATGACGCTGAGCCGCACTTTGACCGTCCCATCGCAGCCTTGAAGGAGGCCCACCCCGTGCGCTTCGCCGATTCCCGGCTGGAGCCGATCTGGGACAAGGTGCGGATGAAGGAGCGCTTGAGCCGCGAGGACGGCCTGACGCTGTTCGAGGTCGACGACCTGCTCGGACTCGGTCAAATCGCCGATCACGTCAAGTCACGGCGTGAAGGCGATCGCGTCTACTTCGTCATCAACCGCCACGTCACGCCCACGAACCTGTGCGTGCTCTCGTGCGCGTTCTGCGGCTTCGCACGCAAGCCCGGCCAGGACGGCGCCTACGAGCACACCATCGAGGACATGGTGGCGATGGTGAAGGAGGAGACGCGCGAGGTGCACATCGTGGGTGGCCATCATCCCGAATGGCCGTTCGAATACTACGAGCGGATGATCCAGGCGATTCACTCGGCGCATCCCGACGTGCAGATCAAGGCGTTCACCGCGGCCGAGATCGACTACTTCTGGCGGCGCTGGAAGATCGAGCCGAAGGACGCCCTGTCGCGGCTCAAGGCCGCCGGGTTGCAATCCATGCCGGGCGGCGGCGCCGAGATCTTTTCTGCGCGACTGGCCAGGCTCCTGAAGTACACGGGGAAGGCCGATCCCGATCGCTGGTGCGAGATCCACGGGATCGCGCATGCGCTCGGGATCAAGACGAACGCGACGATGCTCTATGGTCACGTCGAGACGCTCGCCGAGCGCGTCGATCACCTGCTGCGCTTGCGTGAGCAGCAGGACACCTCCGGCGGCTTCGTCACGTTCGTGCCATTGGCCTATCAGACGGCGACAACGAAGCTCGTGGCGCGCCAGACGCCGCCGGCCGACAGTCTGCGGACGATCGCCGTGTCGCGTCTCCTCCTCGACAACTTCCCGCACATCGAAGCGTACTGGGTGACGCTCGGCGAGGAGACGGCGTCGATCGCGTTGCACTTCGGCGCGGACGACGTCAACGGCACGCTGGAGGACGAGCGCATCCAGCATCTGTCGGGCGCGAAGACGCCCGCCGGCGTGGCGCGCGAGCAGCTGTTCCGGATGATCCGCGATGCGGGCAAGATCCCCGTCGAGCGCGACGCCCTCTACAACGTGGTGAAGGTTTGGGCGTGAGCACGCTCACCGCCGCACGGATCGACCGCGCCGAGGGCCGCCATCTCCTGACCGACGTGCCGCTGCTCGAGCTTGGCGCCCGGGCCTCCGAAGCCCGCTTCGCGCGCTGGCCCGAGCGCACGGTGACGTTCGTGATCGACAGCAACCCCAATTACACGAACGTCTGCGTGACCGACTGCCAGTTCTGCGCGTTCTATCGCAAGCCGGGCGATCGCGAGGCGTGGACGCTGAGCGTCGACGAGGTCCTCGCCAAGGTCGAGTCCGCGGCCTCGAAGGGCGCGACCACGGTGCTCCTGCAGGGCGGCCACAATCCCGCCCTGCCGCTGGACTATTACCTGACGCTGGTGCGCGAGACGCGCGCGCGGTTTCCGCAGGTGACGCCGCACTTCTTCACCGCCTCGGAGATCCACACGATGGCCCAGGTGGCCGGTGTGCGATTCACCGACATCCTCGATCGGCTCTGGGACGCGGGCCAGCGCACGATTCCTGGCGGCGGCGCCGAGGTGCTCTCCACGCGCGTGCGCGCGCGCATCGCGCCCAAGAAGGGCGGCCCCGAATCCTGGCTCGAGGTGCATCGCGAGGCGCACCGCCGCGGCTTCAAGTCGACGGCGACCATGATGTACGGTCACGTCGAGACCGTCGACGACCTGCTCGACCACTTCGACACGATCCGGGGGCTTCAGGACGAGTTCGGCGGCTTCACGGCGTTCGTGCCGTGGTCGTTCAAGCCCGGCAACACGCTGCTCGAGAAGTGGATCAAGCAGTACAAGGGACCCAACACGTACCTGCGCGTCCTCGCCGCCGCGCGGCTCTACCTCGACAACTTTCCTCACGTGCAGGCGTCCTGGTTCTCCGAGGGAAAAGCCACGGGCCAGGTCGCTCTGCACTTCGGCGCCGACGACTGGGGTGGCACGCTGTTCGAGGAAAACGTCCACAGGGCCGCCGAGTACGTCAACACGATCTCGGTGGACGAGATCGTCACGCTCATCCGCGAGGCCGGATTCACGCCGGCGCAGCGCACCACCGAGTACGAGATCGTCCGGGTGTACTAGGCCGGGTCGATCGGCGGGACGGCCGGGATGAGACCTTTCTGATGGGCCATCGTGAACAGCCGCTCGACCGCGGCCCGTCCCTCACGTCCCAGTGTCAGCGTGAAATCGTTGACGTACATGAGCACGAACCGGCGGCACGTCTCCTTGTCGATGCCGCGCCCGTAGCGCATCGCGTACTCCAGCGCCTCGTCCACGTGGGCGTGGGCCCACGCGATCGACGCTCTGAGCGCTTCCGACAGCGTGCGGTGCAGGTCGTCGCCGAGGTCTCGGCGCATGACGTTGCAGCCGAGCGGCAGCGGCAGCCCGGTATCGCGCTGCCACGACTCCCCCAGGTCCAGAACCTTGTGCAGGCCCATCGCCTGGTACGTGATCTGGCCTTCGTGGATGAGCAGGCCCAGATCCGCCTGTCCTTCCAGGACCGTCGCGGGAATCTTGTCGAACGCCACCTCGATGATCGGTGGATCGCCGACGTAGAGGCGCAGCAGCAGCGCCGAGGTCGTGTGCTTGCCCGCGATGGCCGTCACGCGCTCCTCGAGCTCCGCGCGCGGGATCGGCTCGCGCGCCACGAGGATGGGCCCGTAGCCCTTCCCCATCGATGCGCCGGGATCCATCATCCGGTAGCGATCGGCGATGAGCAGGTACGTCGCGAACGACACGGCGGTGACCTCGAGCTCCGCCTCGCGCGAGCGACGGTTGAGCGTCTCGATGTCCTCGAGCACGTGCTCGATGCGCACGCCGGGAATGCGCACCTTGCCCGCGGTCAGCGCGTAGAACATGAACGCGTCGTCGGGGTCGGGGCTGTGGCCGATGCGGACGAGGCGATCCATCAGGCGCTCCCGTGAGCAAAGTCGCGACGCGAGAGCGGATCCTCGACGCCGCGCTGGAGGTGTTCGCGCGCAAAGGCTATCACAGGGCGATCGTGGACGACATCGTCCGCGTCTCGCGCACCTCGAAGGGCGCCGTCCATCATCACTTTCCGAACAAGGAGGCGATCGTGCTCGCCCTCGTCGACGATTTCTCAGCGCGGCTGGCTGGCTCGGTGACGGCGGCGATCGCCGAGCAGCGCGGTGCGCTCGCGAAGGTCGAGTGCGCGCTGACGGCCGCGCTGCTGCGCTCCATCGGAGCGCGCGAGCGCTGGCCTACCGCTGTGCGAATCCCACGCGGAAATCGCCCGCGCGGATCGCGCGGATGATCGCGTCGCGGTCACGCCGCGCCTCGACCTCGATCCACGCGCGTCCGAAGTGCGGCGGCCGATGCGCGTCGTCGGTGGCGATCTTCAGGAGTGGGATCGCCTCGGTGTCATAGAGCGGGCGGTACAGCCCGGTGTCGGTGATCTCCATCGCCTCCAGCGGCCAGCCGGCGCGACGGATCGCCTCGATGCGATCGATCGTCTCCGCCACCGTCAGCTTGTAGCGCGCGGGGTGATTGAGGATGTACAGCGTCTCGCGATCCCCGTGCACGCGGCCGACGTGCTGGTCGAGGCGCGGGTAGCTGAGCTCGATGCCGCGAAAGATCAGCAGGTCGCTCTCGAGCGCGGCGACCGTGTCCTCGTAGTCGGGGTGGACGAGGTTGTCATGATCGAAGTGATCGGTGATCGCGAGGAAGTCGTAGCCCAGTCGTTCGTACTCGGCCACCAGGCCGTCGGGAGAGCGCACACCGTCGGAGAACGTCGTGTGCGCGTGCAGGTTGCCGCGGAGCAGCACCGCCTCAGCGCGGGCGCTGCGCGGGCACCGCGCGGGCCGGCGGTCCGTCCCACGTCACCGAGAAGCCGAGCGCAAACCAGCCGTTGACCTCTCTCCAGTTCGTCGACTCGGAACCGATGGGCGAGTTGGGCGCCGTCCAGCCGGAGAAGCCGTAGCGACCACTGCCCGTGGATGTCTGGTAGGTGCCGGCGAACGGCTCGATGAACGCGGGATCGTGCTCGACCTTTGTGCCGCGGGCACCGGCGCCCCCATAGACGCCGGCGTCGGGCGGCTGCGAGGTCTCGTACAGCAGCGGAGGCGGCACGATGCGCGCCTCCTTCTCGGGAGGCTTTCGAGTCGTCTCGATCTTCACCTGCTGGGCGTCCGCGGGAAGCGCGGGGGCCAGGACCAGCGTCAGAAGGGCCGCCAGGGCTGCAATCGCGATCGCCATGCATTCATCTTATACCGTCATGCCGCAAGCCGCATGAGTTCTCGGACCGACTTCATGCGGTCCAGGCCGAGCACCGCCTGCTCCAGCGCGGCCACGCGGGCGGCCGGCAGCGCGCGCCGCGCATTGTCCCGAAACTTCTCGACCAGCGCCTCGGGCGGTAGCGGGCGGTCAGGCCCGCCGCGGCCGTGCGGCACACGCGCTTCGAGCTCTCGGCCGTCCTTGAGCCGCACGCGTACCCACCCGGGGAAGCTACGCGGAAACTGCGCCTCGGGATCGATCACGTGGCTCACCCGGTCGGCGAGCGCCAGTATCCGCGGATCCCCGAGCCGTGCGGGCTCATAGGTGTCGAGCCCGACCGCGCCGTCGATGAACGCCGACGCCACCGAGAACGGCAGGCTGAACTGCGCGTCGTAGGACGTCCGCGGCCGCCGCTTGACGTCGACCGGCTCGCAAACGATCGGCACCTCGCCGGCCGGCACGCGGCACTCGATGTGCTCGATCGCGTCCGCGATCACGCCGGCGCGGCGCCGCAGGTCGAGCGCGCAGTCGAGATACGCGTGATTGAGGTGGCAGCACGGGTACGGCTTGTAGCCGACGCGCAAGATTTCCCACTCGCGACCCAGCGTGTCGAAGGGGCGCGGATCCGGCGCGGCGCTCACGAACGTCCGATAGAAGCCGAAGCGGCCTTCCAGAATCGTCGCCGGCCCGGGCACGCCGCCGCGCGCCAGCGCCGCGGCGAGCGCGCCCGAGTGGCCGGCCCACCCGGGATGCAGGCGCTTGACCCAGGAGCCGTCTTCCAGATGCTCCATCACGCCGGAGGCGAAGCTGCCCGCGAGGCCGAGCGCGGCGGTCAACCGGGCCGTGTCGAGGCCGTCGCACGCGCCGGCCGTCACCGCCGCGCCGAAAGCGCCGCACACCGCCGTCGCATGCCAGCCCCGCGCGTGGAAGACACCGGAGGCCGCCATGCCCAGTCGCGTGATGGCCTCGTATCCCGCCACCGCGGCGGTGATCGCCGTGCGGCCATCCAGCTCCCGCGCCTCGGCCACGGCGAGCACGGTCGGCAGGATCACCGCCGAGGCATGGGTGATCGACGCGGCGTGGGTGTCGTCGTAGTCGAGCCCGTGTGCGAGCGTGCCGTTGACGAGGATCGCCAGCGGCAGCGGCGCCGTGCGCGCGGCGCCGAGCACGGTGCACTCGCCTCCGCGGTCGCCGGCGAGCTCGATCACGGCCGGCGCCCAGTCACCGCGCGAGGACGCCAGCGCGATGCCGAGCACGTCCAGCGTCCGCAGGCGCACGCTGGCCACGACCTCATCGGGAAGCGCGTCGAACGACAGCGAAGCGGTGAAGGCGGCGAGGCGCTCGGCGAGTGTCATGGTGCCGATGGTACCTCGGGAAGCTGGTGGGGTGCTGAGCTCAGCCGGGCAGCGCGACGTTGCCGTCGGGCTCGCGCATGTTGCCGTCGCGCTCACGACTGCGAATGGCGACGACCTGGCGCCCCTCACCGTCGGTGATCTCGAACTCCTCGATGAGCCCGGCCGCGAGCAGATGCTGCACGAGCATCTCCCGCTCCTGCCCAACCGGCGGAAGCGCGTGCGACTTCCATCGCATGACGAAATAGCCACGGCTGACGTGCGGAAGTCGCGCCTCGGCGCGCTGCAGCTCCGAAAGCGCGCGATCGAGCGTGTCTTCGGTTACCGGCGCGAAAGATCCTCGCAGCGGCGGACGCGGGCCACGGACCATCGCGCCCCGCTCGCGGTCGACGACGCGTGGTCGGTCGACGCGGAACGCGGGGATGCCGTCGCTGAGCCGGATCTGGCCAAAGCAGCGGACGCGCAGATCGCTCGAGAGCTCCTCGGCCGACCACGTGGCGACCCACACCTGCTTGCCGAGCGCATTCACCGCCTCGACGGCCGGCACGAAGTCGTCGTCACCAGAGACGAGCACGGCCGCATCGTACGCGCCGTTGGCGGCGTAGTGGATCAGGTCGGCCACCAGGCGCGTGTCGACCCGCTTCTCGGTCGTGTACTCGTACTCGGCGGCGCAGCTCGGACAGCGCCCGGTCCGCCGCACGCGCGGGTCGCGCTTGACGAAGTAGCCGGGCCGCAGCTCCAGCCCCTTGAGGAACGCCTCGACCTGTTGCGGAGCTCCCGACGACACGCCGACGTAGTAGTACGCGCCGCCGAACACCGCGGCCTCGCCGCCGATCTTCTGCGTGATCCACACGGCGAGGCGGTCGTAGTCGACACGCAGCGTCTCGTCGTACCGCAACAGCGAGCGGTAGAAGTTCTGCCCGTCAAAGAAAATGCAGACCTTCATAATGCCGGGATCGTACCACGGCTCCGGCTCGGTGCCGAGCGTCACTCCCCGGCCCAAACCGCACGGCCTCAGCACGGAAGACCCCGAGTGCTTCAGGGTGCTGCTCGCGCATTAATCGAACGGCGGAGCGTCCGGATCGGTGCGCAGCGCGAGGGCGGCGAGAACGGCGTCGGCCACGCCCTCGGGCCGCACCGGCTTCGCGACGAACGCGTCGAAGCCAGCGTCGAGAATCTCTTCACGCCGCGCGACGGCGGTCACCGCGACGACGGGAATCTGATCGGTACGGTCCGATGCGCGTAGCTGCTCCAGTAACCAGAACCCGTCGCGGCCGGGCAGCGCGATATCGGTGATGATCGCGTGCGGTCGCACCGTGCGCAGGATCCGCAGCGCCTCTTCCGCGCTCGCGGCCCCCAGCACCATGGCGCCCTCGTAGTCGAGCATCGCGCAGAAAACATCGCGAGCGTCTTTGTCGTCCTCGACGACCAGCAGGTGCCGGCCAACGAGACTGCCCACGGGATTGAGCGCGTAGCGAACGTCCATGCGGTCCGCCTTGGCAAACAAGCGTATCGCCACCGCTTCGTCCACGCACGTTGAAATCGGTAAACCGACACCGCTCGTAGCAGCTTTTACAAGACCGGTGGGCGAGACATTCACCGTGGGGGGAAATGGTGGCCGATGCTGGACTCGAACCAGCGACCTCGTGCATGTGAGGCACGCGCTCTAACCAACTGAGCTAATCGGCCGTGCTGGGAATCTACCTACTTACGGGCGCTCCGTCAACCGCTCGAGCGTCACTGTCACCGTGATTGTCACCGTCAGCGAGCAGAACGGCGGCCGCCCGGAGGTCCGCGTCGCTCACGATCGCGTAGCGCCGGTACACAGCCTCAGTCTTGTGGCCGGTGATCTTCGTGGCGACTGACCGCGACACGCCGTTGCGCTCCATGTTCCGGACGGCCGTGTCTCTGGAAACTACTTTCTAAAAACGAAAGAAGGTCAGTGACCGCTACCTTAGGGTTCTCTTCTATGCACAGAAGTTTGATCGGGGCGCTTGCTCGATCAATCTTCTTGACGTGGTCGTTGTGCATCCGTAGATCACGAGCACGGCAGACAGAAATAAGGTAGACAGCGGTAGCGAAACAGCGCGGTCGCGATAGGGCATGCTCCCCTTTCCGGATACAACCGGCCGCCGCGTCATACGGTGCAGCGGGCGGCGTCGGACATGAACCACTGATGGCCGGGTTGCTGGATCACCGGCAGCGTCTTCACCCTTCAAGCCCTTGAACGCAAGTCGTCGCCATTCCATGATTTCCGGCTCTCTCGCGGCGTCACGTGGCTTGAACCCACGCTGAAGGTCGAACTCACGTACAGCGAAGTCATGGAGGGCCGGCTGCGCGATCCGGTGTATCGCGGACACGCAGATTTCTCACTCAGAGAGATCCGCATCGATCGCGGGCAGGTTATTACCCCAAAGGCCAATAGACGCCTGGCGTCTGGGACGTGATGATCGTATCGGCATGGCGCCTGACCCGACGACAATGTATGTGGTGGGCCTTGGCCTCGCGGTATTGGCTGGCGCCAGTTGGTATATTCGCCGCCGCAAGTGAGAACACAAGATCGAAGTTCTATTGTGCCTGTCACTGAGGTGCGGACCTGAACGCTCACCATCGTATCGTGGCCGCTGCAATAACGATCGCTGTCGCCTCAGTTGCGCCGTCATCGAGCTCGGACCAACGACCGAGCATCGCACCAATGCCCCAGCGCGACTCTGCCCCTGTCGTCAAAGAGGTGGCTGCACCCAGGCCGGCCAGCATCGCGATCCGGCCGGCTCCAGACGACCCGAACCGAAAGGATCTGAAAATCGTCGCGTGGCTGATCCTGGCTCTGAACCAAGCTCGCGGCACGCGCTAAAGGCCACCGCCGGCATCCGCCGCTTGGTAACGCCTCCGGCTTCGTCGTTGTTTACGAGTCCCACACCGACCCTGAAAGACCACCCATGGAAGAAGACGCCCTTCGTGCTCTGATTCGAGAAAAGCTCGCTGATGGTCGCTTGCCCCGGAACGGTATCCCGCCCGTCTGGGCCGGCGTCGGGGACAACGAAACGTGCGGCGCCTGCGACCTCACCATCAAGAGGCAATTCGTGATGGCGAGGATCACTGAGGGCATCAAGGCGGCCCGGCTTCACGTCCGATGCTTCTACCTCTGGGACGCCGAGCGGACGCCGCCGGGGCGTTGAGGAATGATGCTGTCGAGATCCGGCCGCATGCCGTTTCTCCTTCCCTACGTGCGTATCGAACTCTTGATCCGCACAATGCTGACGGAGACGTGGGCTCCCGAGGCGTGGCCAGTGGTGAAGCACGAGTTCGTCAACGCGATGAAGCTCCGCCGCCTCATCGCGCGAGCCGGCTGGTGGAACTAAGGAAGGAGAGCATCCTACTCAATGACCTGATCCGCCCGCAGCAGCAGCGACGGCGGGATGGTGAGGCCAAGGGCCTTGGCGGTCTTCAGGTTGATAACCAACTCGAACTTGGCCACCGGCATCTGTATATCCCTCACGCCGTACATGGCGGGCAGACGGAGTTTGGCCGCCCGCCACTCGACGAGAGAATCACTCGACCACCTGCTCGGCGCGATTCAGCATGGGTCTCGGAATCGAGAGGCTAAGTGTCTTGGCCGTCTTCGTGTTGATGACGAGCTCGAACTTTGTCGGCTGCTCGACGGGGAGGTCGGCAGCTTTCGCACCCTTGAGAAGCTTATCCACAAAGATAGCAACGCGGCGGTGGAGGTAGGCAAAGTCGACGCCGTACGACATCAGCGCCCCGGCCTCCACGAATTGCCGCAAATTGTGCATCGTGGGCAGACGGTGTCGAACCAGCGCAGCCACGTGTTTCGGGTCGATGAACCACAAATCGTAGCGAAAGAGGACCGCACCCATCCCGGCCTGCTTCATGGCCGCAAAAGCCGCGGCCAAGTTGGTCGGACCTACTGATCCGGGATTCTGTGAGCGCGAGGTGCGAGCCGAGTGTCCAGCCCAATTCGCGAAGTCCGGCTTCAAAGTGTTCACGCTGACGGAAGGCGTCGTCGGGGGGCGATATGCCAGGAGAGGGAACCCCGACGCGGGGCACGCTCGGCGGCTGCGCGTCCGCGATGAGCGGCGCGGCGAGAACCGCTCCGAGGCCAGTCACGAACGCGCGGCGGTTCACTCGATTACCTGATCCGCCCGCCGCAACAGCGAGGGCGGGATTGTCATGCCGAGCGCCGTCGTGGGCTCTTCGTCTTGCCCTTCGCCCTTCGCTTGCTTGGAGACTTCGAGGTTGGTGCGGGTGGCGCTGAGGCTTTCCGCACATCCTGCACGACATCGTGCCACCAGTGCTCGGACGGCGCGCTCTCCAGCCCCTCAAGTCTCTGGCGCGTCTCCGTAAATTGCGGATCGTGGTGCCAAGCCTCCCAATCCGAGCGGGTCTTCCACGTGCCGACGATCACCCTCCTGTCTGGCTTATCGGCTGGCCGGAGGAGTTGTCCTCCTATCCAACCCGATGCCTTCCTCGCGGCCGACAGACGTGCGCGCATGGCGGCGTCCCAGTCGGGTCCAGCCCCCTGTTTCAGGTGTACATGCGTCACGATAGTCATCATCGCTGGCTCTCCTTACATCGCGCGTGATGTTTTTGGCCTCACCGCCATTTTCAAGCGGCGTGGGTGCGCGTCGCGCGCATGACCTATTCAATGACCTGATCCGCCCGCAGCAGCACCGACGGCGGGATGGTGAGGCCGAGCGCCTTGGCGGTCTTGAGGTTGATCACCAGTTCGAACTTGGTGGGCTGCTCGACCGGGAGGTCAGCCGGCTTCGCGCCCTTCAGGATTTTGTCGACATAGCCCACGGCGCGACGACGTATATCGCTCACACTCGCCCCGTACGACATCAGCCCGCCAGCCTCTACGAAGTCATTCAGCAATGAGATCGATGCCAAACGGTATCGCAACACCGACTGGGCAACCTGTCGGGATGGCACCGGGAGATTTGCGAGGGCGATGACGGCACCGCTCTGGTGCTCTCTCATCGCCGAGAGGGCGCCGTCGAGATCTTCAGGCCGCGGCGCGCTCCTAACGTGAACGTCGATCCCGGTCTTGGCCGCTGCGGAGCGAGTCTCATCCACGAAAGCTCCGTCCAATGGGTCGCTGCCGTGGATCAGTCCCCGACGCCACGAGCACGTCCACCTTGCGACGGACAAGCCCAGAGGCAATGTCCGGTAGTTGCTCCACGCTCCGTCCCAGCCCGTACTCGATGACGATGTTCTGCCCCTCGACATAGCCAAGATCGCCCAGTCCCTGCCGAAACGGCTCGATATAGCTTGGCGGAGGGGCTCCGACGCGCAAAAAGCCCATGTGACGGACCTTCCCTGAGGCCTGCTGCGCTTCGGCGGCGAGCGGCACGGCGAGGACGGCCGCACCCGACGCCAGGAATCTCCTATCTTGCGGCGATTCCCGACTCTGGTCTAGGGCGTATCTCGGCGAGCGCCTCGGCCGAGCGTCCCGTCTCCGGGGCTCGACGGACACGGGTCCGCAAGAGCCCGGCCACGGTCCGGGCGCCGTGACGTCGCCGGCCGCGCGATCCGACGGCGGCCTCGTCGTCGCCCGTCTGGGGGATGCGTAGCGCCTTATAGGCGCTTCCAGCAGGTGCCGTGGGTGACCGAGTGGACCGAGACGTCGAAGCCACGGCCCCCTGTCCCTACAATGGGCTGATGCGAAGATTGGAGAGGGAAGCGCGCGAGCCGTGATCGACTACAACAATGCGTGCGTGGCGAAGCTATGCGTCGGCTAGGTCGCTGGGAAGCGAAACGGATGGGCCGTCACGGCGGATTGGTGTCGTCGTATGAGCGCCGTGGCGATTCTGACTGGGCCGACACATGCGGGCCAAGCGCGGCGCGCTCGCCCAGAAACGGCACTATCCCGACATGTGCCGAGAGTGGGCGCTTAACGCGAACCGCGCTCGCTGGGGCCAGCCGATGAAGGAGTTGCCCAAGACGGACAGCCCTCGGGCAGCGGTATGGTGCGAAAAGCGCCGAGTGGAACACGCTCAGCTCCTGTACGAGCAACGTCGGAGACGCGCCGACGAGCAGGAGGCTCGCCGACTCGCCGCTCTTCCCGTGCAGGTCCGCGCGCGCGAGGAACAAGCCCGCATCACGCCGCCGGGGGCCAAGAGCTTCCTCGATCTCTAGGTAACCCGGAAGACGTCCGAATTGAGATCCGATGCGCGTGGGCGCAAGCGTACGAGATCAAAACCTTAGTTAAAAGCTGTGCTCGTGCCGTGCCTGTGCCCCGAAAGGTCAGCAACTCTCCAGAAAAACGTGCCCGGAAACGTGCCCGCGGCGACCTAGATCAGGCTCCCACCAGGCAACGCGAGCCAATTGTGTAAAAGAATACCCCTCGGTAAGTCGTGAACTTGCCGAGGGGTAATTTTTTTCCCGCCAGCATGTGAGGCACGCGCTCTATGTAGATCCCAGCGACGCGCTTCGTGGCACCCCCGATGCAACGAGTTCACCCCCATGGCGAAAAAGGTTCTCACCTGTCGTCATTGCAGCCTCCCGATCGAACACGACGATATCGTCGTCGTGTTCTTTGCCGCGGATCCCATTCATGTCCGCTGCTGGCCGGTCAACGGCGCAAATGGCAGCCATCATGGATCCGTCCCACCGCCGTCGCGCAAGCCGTCGACCTCACCACGGAAGCGTCGACGCCCAATACGAAACGCCGCGGCCTGATCGGCGGCGTCGGCATTGCACCCACCGCGTGCCGGATACAGGAGGGAAGACAACCCCCAACAGTCTCCCGGGAGTGGATGATGGGTTTGTTTGCAGGACGCGGAGTTCGCATGTTCTGCGTCGTCATCGCCGTCAGCCTGGTGATCGTCGCCCCGCGGAGTGCGTATTCGCAGACCGCTGACTGCCAGGCAGAAGCCGAAAGCATCTCGGGCTTGCGCGGCGGTTCTATCGCACCGGGTGTGTACCCCGGCAGTACCCCCGGCACGGGCCAACCCGGCGCGTCGAACACGGGTTCCAACGATAGTGGGCGCATCTGGGCCGAGGTGTATGCCGATTGCGTGAGGCGACAGGCGTTGAACCGCCCACAGCCCCGAACAGGTACTTCGGAACCCACGCCGTTCTCTCCGGGGGCAAGAGACAGACAGCGCTGATCTGCGGCACGGCGTCTTCGCCGTGCTCATGCGGCCGCGTCGCCGCTACAATGCCGTTCCATGCGGGCGATCGCGCACGCGCTCGTCGTGGCGGGAGTCATCGTGCTTGTCGCCGTCTGGCTCGGCAGCGGAGTCGACCAGCTTCCCGGCCCTCTCCGACGGCTCGCAGATCGTGGCATCGTCGCCAAACTCGCCATCGCCGCGGCGTTCATCCTCGTCGCGATGCTGGCCATGATCGCGATCGACATCGGCACGCTGCCCGACCGGCGGTGATCGACCACGCCGTGGACGTCGAGGCCCGGACCGTGCAGGATAGAAGGGTGCGCCGTGTCCTGATCCTCAGCGCCTCCTACGGCTCCGGTCACAACGAGGCCGCACGGTGCGTGGCCGCCGAGCTCGCGCGGCGTGGCGCCGAACCGATCCTTCTCGACCACTTCCGCGACGTCGTGCATCCGCTCTTCGACCGCGCCACGCGCACGATGTACCTCATGCTGCTGCGGCACGCGCCCGCCGTCTGGGGACTGGCCTACGCGCTGGGCGATCGACTCGCGAGCGACTCGCCGCTGACCTTTGGCGCCTCACGCGTCGGCGCCCGTGCGCTCGGCGCCACGCTCGATCGCCTGGCCCCCGACGCCGTCGTCAGCGTGCACGCAACGCCGGCGCTCGCCATGGCGGTGCTCGCGCGCGCTGGACGGCGCGTGCCGCCTCACACGACGGTGATCACCGACTTCGTCGCCCACAGCCAGTGGATCGCGCCGGACATCGACCGGTACTGCGTGGCCGCGGAAGAAGTAGGCCGCGATCTCGTCGCGCGTGGTATTCCCCGCTCCCGCGTGGTCGTGACGGGCGTCCCCGTGCGCGCGGAGTTCGCGGCAGCGCCCGAGCCGGCGCAGGCCCGCCGCGCGCTCGGCTTACCGGCCGACGTTCCGGTCGTTCTCGCGATGGCGGGCTCGTGGGGCTCCGTGGGCCGGCTGCCGGACGTGGCGCGGGCGCTGGCGCGAACGTCTCGGCCGATCGTCGGCGTCCTCGTCGCCGGCCACGACCGGGACCTTCGCGCATCGCTCGAGCGCCTCGGCCGCGGCGCGCCGCTGCGGATCTTCGGGTTCGTCCCCGACCTGCACCGCCTGATGGCGGCCGCCGATCTCGTCGTGACGAAGGCGGGAGGCATGACGCTCGCGGAGGCGATGGCGCTCGAGGTGCCGCTGCTGTTCTACGGCTCGCTGCCCGGCCAGGAGCGCCGCAACGAGCGCTTCGCGGCCGCTGCCGGCGTCGCGCTGGTGGCGCGCGGACGCGGCGACCTCGACCGTCTGCTCGACCGCGCGCTACGCGATCCCGGGCTGCTCGAGCATCTGCGCGCGGCGATGCGCGCGCGACGCCGCCCCGACGCCACCCGAACGATCGTGGACCTGATCCTCGCCGACGCGCGCACCGGAGCGCCGCGCTGATCGCGCGCGCGCTCGGCTGGGCCACGGGCGTGGGGATGGCCGCCTGGGTCGGCTACGCGTGGCTGCCGCACCTGGTGACGCCGCTCTGCGTGTGGCGCGGAGCGCGCGCGGGGCGCAGCGTCGCGCTGACGTTCGACGACGGGCCCGATCCCGAGTGGACGGCGCGCGTGCTCGACATTCTTGCGGAGCGGCGCGTGCGCGCCACCTTCTTCCTCGTCGGGGAGCGGGCAGCGCGCGAGCCGGCGACGGTGCGCGCCATCGCGAGCGGCGGTCACGAGATCGGCTCGCATGGCTGGTCGCACACGAGCCTGTGGCTCTGCGGTCCGCGCCGCACCGACCGCGAGATCGCACGGACCAAGAATCTCCTCGGCTATCTCGCCGGCATGCCGCCCGTGCTGTTTCGACCGCCCTGGGGCATGGTGAACGCCGCGATGTTCGGCGCGCTGCGCCGCCACGGCCAGCGCTGCGTGTTCTGGTCGATCCAGCCGGAAGGTCTACGCCCCGCCGCCGCCGAGGCGCAGGTCGCGCACGTCCTCCGCCGCGCGCATCCGGGCGCGATCGTCGATCTGCACGACGCGGAGGGCACGTCGGGCGCGCCGGCGCGGCTCACCGCGGCGCTGCCCGTGATGATCGACGGGCTGGCCGCCGCGGGCTACGACTTTGCGACCGTCGGCGAGCTGCTCGCGGCCTCCTGACGCCGGCGCGCCAGGAAGCGCACGAAGTCGAGTCCCTCGCCCAACCGACGCTTCATCACCGTGCGGTCGCGAAGCATCTCGGCGCCGAGCGCGACGAGCTTGCGCGGGCGAAAGTAGAAGCGTCGGTAGAACGTCTCGAGCGCGCGGAAGATCTCGGTGCGCGGCAGATGTGGATAGCCGATCACGCTCGCCTGCGTCCCGCGTCCGTCCACGAGGCCCTCGGCCTCGAGCCACCCTTGCTCGAGCGCTTGCCGATACAGCGCGGTGCCGGGATAGGGCGCGGCCAGCGAGACCTGCAGCGTGTGAGGATCGATCTCCTGCGCGAACCGGATCGTGGCCTCGATCGTCTCACGCGTCTCGCCCGGCAGGCCGAGGATGAACGTGCCGTGGATCGTGATGCCGAGCGCGCGCGCCGCGCGCGTGAACTCGCGCGCCCGATCGAGCCGCGTGCCCTTGCGCACGTTGTTGAGGATCGTCTGGCTGCCCGACTCGTAGCCGACGAGCAGGAGCCGCAGGCCGTTGTCGCGAAAGACCTTGAGGCTCGCCCTCGGCACGTCCGGCTTGGCGTTGCAGGACCACGTCACGCCCAGTCGCCCGAGCCCGCGTGCGATCGCCTCGGCGCGCGGCAGGTCATCGGTGAACGTGTCGTCGTCGAAGAAATACTCCTTGACCTGGGGAAAGAGCCGCGCGGCGTGAGCGATCTCGGCGACGACGTTGTCCACCGAGCGTGTGCGATAGCGATGGCCGCCGACGGTCTGCGGCCACAAGCAGAACGTGCACTTCGAGCGGCAGCCGCGGCCCGTGTAGAGCGACACGTACGGATGCTGCAGATAGCCGATGGCGTAGCGGTCGATGTCGAGGTCGCGCGCGTAGACGTCGACGACCCAGGGCAGCGTGTCCATGTCCTCGAGGATCGCGCGCTCCGGCGTGCGGCGGAGCTCGCCGCCCGCGTCGCGATACGACAGCCCGGCCACGGAGGCCAGCGGTCGACCCTCCGCGATCTCGCGAATCGTGAAATCGAACTCGTTGCCGCAGACGAAATCCAGGACGGGCGACGCGGCCAGCGCCGCCTCGCGCTGCACGGCGACGTGCGCGCCCACGAGGCCGATGCGCAGCGAGGGATTCTCGCCCTTCAGCGCCTCGGCGACCTTCACGTCGTGCGTGAACGACGGCGCGCTCGTGTGCAGCACGGCCAGCTCGTATTCGCGCGCCAGCGGCAGCACGTCGGCCAGCGTCAGATCCGCCGGCGGCGCATCGACGAGCCGCGAGCCCGGCACGAGCGCGGCGGGCTGGGCGAGCCACGTCGGATACCAAAATGAGCGGATCTCACGCCGCGCTTGATAGCGCGAGCCCGCACCGCCGTCGAAGCCCTGAAACGAAGGAGGGTGCAGGAACAGCGTCCGGAGCACGGTCACGCGCCCCATCTTAGCCGATCACGGGCGTCGGCCGATCGCCGGTCTCGGCCGTTCACCGGTTGACGTACAGGCGTCGGCCCCCGGCCGTCGCGACCAGCCGCCGGCTCGGAAGCGCTCGCACCACGCTGTGATCGTCCGCGCGCCCGGTCACGAGCCACACGCGGCGATCGCCCGTCCAGGCGGCGGCCAGGCGCGCCCGGTCCCAGAAGACGTCGCGGCTCTCGGGCCGCGACGCACCAAAGCCGAGCACGCTGCGCCGCCCATCGAGGATGACGGGACGCCACCCGGAGTACCACTCGAGCGCGCCGGAGTTCTCGATCGGCCCCTCGTGCACGATCACGTCCGTGGCGCTCGCCTGCCGCGCCAATTCCAGCGCGATCGGCTTCACCGTGCGGGCGGCCGCCACCGCCTGCAGCCCGAGCGCAACGCACGGCAGCACGGCGAGCACCGTCACCGCCGTCGCGCCCGCGGCCGTGAGGCGCGTATACGGCCGCACGCAGAGGACGGCCAGCGCGACCGCGCCGACGCCGAATGCGAGCGCGCCCACACCGAGGACCGGCACGAACAGCGCGGGCTCGAGTGACGAGGCCGCGCCGGCGACGGCGCCCTTGCGCGTGGCCACGTCCGTCGCGTCGAGTACGCGAGCGAGCGGCGCACCATTCGACGCCCAGGCGAGCCCGCACGCCGCGCTGAGCACGGCGAACACGACCGCGTGCGCGAGCGCGAGCGCGCGGCCGCTCTCCGACCATCCGCGCGCGGCGAGCAGCGCGATCGCCGGGTAGGCCGGCAGACCGTAGTGGGGCAGCCGAAACGGTGACAGCGCGGTCAGCGCGAGCACACCCGTCGCCCACAGCGCGAGCGCGAGCCACGGCGTCTCGCCCGGGTCGCGCCAGCCGCGCCTGCGCAGGAGCCGCGCGACCGCGGCCGCGGCGGCGAGCACCCACGGCCAGGCGCCGAATGCCGCGACGACGAGAAACTCCAGCGCCGTGAGCGGGACATCCTCGTCCGGAAAGCTCCGCCTGCGCAGGACGTTGAGAATGTGATTGTCGACGACGGTGTACCAGGTGAAGCCGGGGGTCACGAGCGCGACCACCGCATACCACGCGAAGCCCACGATGACGAGCGCCGCCACGCCCCGCCACGGCAGCCATGCCCCGATCGGCCGCGCGCGGCCGGACGTCATGAGGGCCAGGCCGACGGCAAGCGGCGGGAGCACTGCCCCCAGCGGATCCTTCGCGAGGGCGGCGAGGCCGAACACCGCAAGGCCGACGGCGGCCAGCCCCCGGCGTCCGGTCGTGACGGCCCGGAGCAGCAGCGCGAAGCCGAGGCTGAGGGTGGCGAGAAAAATCGTTTCCGGGCGCACATAGCGGCCATAGGCAAAGAAGCCACACGAGGTCAGCAGTGCGACGCCGGCGAGGATGCCCCACGTGGACCCGAGCAGTCGCGCTCCGAGCCACGCGGTCGCCGCGACGCAGCCGAGCGCGCCGAGGGCCGCGACCGCACGCGCGCTCGCCTCAGAGGCGCCGCCGACCGCGAAGGCGCCGGCGAGCAGCACGTACAGGAGCGGCGGCTTGTCCACATAGCGGACGCCGTCCAGAGTCAGCCGTAGCGGATCGCCGCTGATGGCAAGCTCGCGCGCGATCTGGGCGTGCATGCCCTCACCCGGATCGTCGAACGGAGCGGCGCCGAGACCGGTGAACAGGAACGGCGCCGACAGCGCCACGGCGAGCGCCGTCGTCGCCAGCGCACGACGCGAAGTCAGGTTCGCCCTACCAGAAACACGCCGACCACGATGAAGCCGATGCCGGTCCAGCGCATCGGCGTCACGGGCTCCGCCAGCATGAGCTGCGCGAGCAAGGCGACGATGATGTAGTTGAGCGTCGTCAGCGGCAGCACTTTGCTGACGTCCTCGCGCGAGAGCAGCGCCATGTAGATGAAGAAGAACGCCGCCTGCAGGGCGACGCCCAGCAGCACCCAGGGATTCGAGAGCGTGCGGGCGACGGGGGAGCCGACGCTTGCGGCGCCGACGACCTTCATGCCCTTGGCGAGGATCACGTGCCCAAGGCCGCCGAGAAGGCTGGCGATGCCTACCCAGAGAAGGGTGGTTGCCATCAGAGCGCTTTGCCGATCGCCGCCAGGATCGAGCGCTCGACGTCCCGGCTGCCGGAGCCCGATGAGCCGAAGGGCTCGTCCTTGTCGATCCAGAGGATGCGCTCGCGCCTGAACAGCTCGCGCTCGACGGTCACCGTCGTGCGATTGTCGCTGGCGGCCTTCACGTAGAGCGTCAGCCGGTGCCGCACCCCCTTGGCGTAGACGCCGTAGTCCTCACCCTCCACGCGGCGCGACTCGGTGCCGATCATGCCGATCGTGCGGTCCTTCTTGTCGATCTCCCAGCCGAGCTGCTTGAGCACCGCCTCGGTGACCGTCCAGACGCGGTCGACCGGCGCGTTGAACGTCTGGGCCACCGGCTCCGCGGCCGGAGCCGCAGAGGCAACGCATAGCAAGAGCAGCACCGCGAGCGTCACAAGCTTCATCGCACCCTCCTCTTTGTCTCGATCAGGTCCCCGCTCCTGCCCGTTGCAATCGACCGGCTCGCAGCGCGAAGACGGCGTCGGCGCCCTCGGCGGCGTCCGGACGATGACTGACGACGATGACGGCGCCGCCGGCTTGGGCGCGATCGCGCAGCGCCGCCAGGATCGCCGCGCCGTTGGCGTCATCGAGATTGCCGGTTGGCTCGTCCGCGAGCAAGAGGGGTGGATCGTTCAGCACCGCCCGGCAGAATGCAACCCGCTGCTGCTCGCCGCCGGACATCTGCGCGGGATGGTGATCGCGTCGCTCGGCCACGCCGAAGCGCTCGAGCAACGCCATCGCGCGGCGTCGCCGCTCGGCGTCGATCCCGGTCGTGTAGCGTGCGGCGAGCAGCACGTTGTCGAGCGCGGTGAGCGCGGGCAGCAGCAGGAACGATTGGAAGACGAACCCCAGCCAGCGACCGCGCTCGCGGCCCTTCGCCGCGCGACCGAGCTCGCTGACGCGCCGATCGCCGAAGCGGATCTCCCCCGCGTCGGCGTCTTCGAGCAGGCCGAGCACGTTGAGCAGTGTGCTCTTGCCTGAGCCCGATGGACCTTGGACGACCACCAGCTCGCCGCGACGGACCTCGAGATCGGCGCCGGCCAGGACGTCGATCGGCGGGCCGCTGGGCGCCGGGAAGCGCTTGACGAGCGCACGCGCGGTGACGACGGTCTCAGGCCGCACTGCCTCTCCGGATCGCCTCGGCGGGCGACAGGCGCACGATGCGGAGCGCGGCGTACGCAGCGGCCGCGGCGCCGAGCAGCACGGAGAAGAGCAGCGTGCCGCCGAGCAGTCGCGGCGAGAAGAGGAAGAGCTGCTGGCCGCTGCGGCGCGCCCACGCGTCGATGCCCACGCCGAGGGCGAGGGCCAGGATCACGCCGAGCGCACCGCCGGAGAGCGTCACCGCCAGCGCCTCGGCGAGAATCTCGCGCCCGAGCTGCCAGTCGGTGGCGCCGAGCGCGCGCTTGACGCCGAAGTCGCGGATGCGCTCGAACACGGCGGCGGCCACGGTGTTCGCCAGCGACAGGCCGCCGATCACGAACGCGAGCAGGCCGAGGCCGACCAGCAGCGCGGAGAAGAACGCCGTGGACTGCCGCAGCAGCGATGACAGCTCGCTCGGGATCTGCACGTTCACGCCGGCCACCTGATCACGAATGCGACGCGCGACGGCGTCGGGATCTTCACCGTCCCGCCAGCCGACCGCCGCGCCGGTGTTGAGATCTTGCGCGCGGAGCGCCACGCCGCCCGAGGCGAGCACGGTACGCAGCAGACGGTCCTTGCTCACCCATTGCTCGCGCGCGTCTTCGATCGACAGGATGACGAATCGATCGGGCGCTGTCAGCATGCGCTCGAGCACGCCGACGACCTCGTACGGCTGCCCTTCCAGGTCGAGCCGAGATCCGGGAGCCAGGCCGCGCGAGGCGGCGAAGGAGGCGCCGACGACGGCCTTGCGTCGATCGCCCGAGCGCAGGAAGCGACCGCTCTGCACCGGGAGCGTGCGGTAGTGGCGATTCGGCGACGGCACAGAAAGATCCATGCCGATGACGAGCTCCTGGGTGAGCGTCATGAACTGCGACGTGCTCGGGTTGAGCGGCAGCAGCACCTGCGGCTGCACACCCGCGACACCGTCGACCTTGCGAATCGCCTCGATCGTCTCGGCCGGCAACAGGCCGCCGGCGGTGAAGCCCGTGCCCATGCCCATGCCGCGGCCGGCCACCGAGATCTGGCCGAGCACGAACCGGTCCCCGCCCTGGATGAAGCGCACGATACGCTCGGCCATGGCGCCGAGCGCCACGATGCCGGCGACTCCGATGGCGATGCCGACAATGGTGAACAGATACCCACGGAGAACGCCGCGCAGCGGGTTGATCACACGTCGGAACGAACGGCGGCTCGCACTACCACTCCAACCTCGACTCGATCGGGAGGCCCGCGCGCCGGCGGACCCAGCCGTTGATGCGCGTGATGCCGTAGAGAATCCGCAGGGCGACGCGCACGCGCCACGGCGACGTCACCCAGTTCCCGCCCGACAGCACGTTCAGCACGGCCTCGTAGATTCCGAAGATGTTGCGCGGGTGCATGAACAGATCGAAGAACGACGGCTCGTAGTACTTGTGGATGAACTTGAAGAGCGGATCGAGCCCCGCGCGCACGCGACGCGCATAGGGGGCGAAGCGTCGCGCCGAGAAATCGCCGGCGGCAAACGCCTCGAGGATGGCGGCCGACGCGAGCTGGCCGGTTCGCAGCGCGATGTAGACGCCGCCCGAGAAGATGGGATCCACGAACGCGATCGCGTCGCCCACGGCGACGAAGCGGTCACCGACGATCGGCGAATTTTCGTAGGCAAAGTTCGCCTGGCGGTACACGGGCGTGACCGGCACCGCCCCGTGGAGCTTTTCGGCCACGCCGCGACAGCGACCGATCATCGACTCGAGCAGGCCGTCGAGGTCGCCGGTCCACGCCTTCACGGTGCGCGCGTGGCAGACGGCACCGACGCTCGTGATATCGCCCGCGAGCGGGATCCACCAGAACCAGCCGTCGCGAAAGACGTGGACGCGGATGTTGCCTTCCTCGAGGCCCGACTGTCGCGCGGCGCCCTTGAAGTGCGCGAAGAGCGCGACCTTGCCGAGGTTCGGAATGCGGCGACGCTGGCCGTAACGGCTGGCCATCAGCGCGTCGCGGCCGGACGCGTCGACGAGCATCGACGCGCGCACACGGACGGCACCGTGCTCGCCGCCCGCGGTCACCGTCACGCCCTGGGCATCGAAGGCGACCCCCTCCACCGTGGCCGGCTGGTACACGGTGACACCGCGCTTCTTTGCGTGCTCGAGCAGCACGGTGTCGAACTCGGCGCGCGGGACCTGGTACGAATAGTTGGGCCATGGCTGGCCAGGCAGAAAGTAGAACGTCTGGGTTCCGCCGTTCTCCTCGTCGTGGAATTCGGCGCCGTACTTGAGCTGAAAGCCCCGCTCCTCGATCGCGGCCCTGGCGCCGAGCTGCTCGAGCAGGAGCATCGTGGCCGGCATCAGCGACTCGCCGACGTGGAAGCGGGGAAAGCGCTCACGCTCGAACAATGCGACACGCAGCCCGCCGTCGGCGAGGAACGTCGCCGCGCTGGAACCGCCCGGGCCACCGCCGATCACGACGACGTCGAACGAGTCGCTCACGGTCGCGTCCGCAGTGTCGTCACGGCCATTGCCGCGGTCGCAGGCTCCGGGTCGAGGCGCGCCTGCGCGTACAGCGCCTCCACCAGCGCGCTCACGGTCGGCAGGCGCATGCCGCTGAGCGCGACGAACGTGAGCAACGGCAGCACCAGCGGCAGCCCCAGCGCCGCCGTCGTCGCCGCCGAGGCACGCCGCCGCCGCGGATGGCGCCACCACCACGCGAGTCGGCCGGCCGCGAAGCGTGCAGCCATCACGCCGATCATGAATCCCCAGGCGAAGCCGCCGGCATAGGGCGCCGCGCCTTCGAGCATCGCCGCGTGGCGTTCCCGCGCGCGACTGGTGCTGACCACCGCGGCCAGCTCGCCCGCGGCGGCCGAGGCTTCGCGCGCCGCGCGCGCGAGCGTGTGTCCGCCGAGGTGCGCGCCGATCGCGACGCCGTCGACGACGGGACGAAACCGGCTGCGCGCCGCCGTACGCGGCAGCGCGCGCACAGGGACTTCGCGCACCGCCCAGCCGCGCGCGCCGGCGGCCAGCAGCACCTCGGTCTCGAACACGAAGCCGCCGCGGCGCGTCGGGATCTCGTCGAAGATCGCGGTCGGATACACGCGGAACCCCGACTGCGTGTCGGCGAGCCGCAGCCCGCTGGCCCAGTTCACGAAGAAGCCCGCGACGACGACGGCCTCCGCGCGCCCGGGCGGCAGCGCGCCGTCGCCAGGCGACCGCGTGCCGATCACGACCGTGCGCGGTGCCGCCACGGCCAGCAGCGCGGGAATGTCGTCCGGATCGTGCTGACCGTCGGCATCGAGCGTGACGACGTGCGTGGCGCCACGTGCCTGCGCGGCGGCGACGCCGGTGCGCAACGCCTGCGCCTTGCCTATGCGCCGCGGGTGACGGTGGACCTCGGCGCCGGCGCGCGTCGCCACCAGCGCGGTGCCGTCCGTCGAGCCGTCGTCGACCACGATCACCGGTGCGTGCACGCGCGCACGCCGGACGACACTGTCGATGGTGGACGCTTCCTCGTAGGCGGGAACGACGACGATCGGGATCACGCGGCGTCCACCACGAGCGCCACGTGCGCGCCGCCGCGCGCGAGGCCGTGCACGAGGCCGCGTCCCGAACGGACGCGCTCGACGCGCGTCGTGCCGTTCATCACTGGCAGCAGACCCGAACGCGCGGTCCAGGCGGCGGCGCCGACACGCAGCACGCCGAGGCCGGCGTCACGGCCGAGCATCTGCCCCAGCGACGATACGAGAGGCTTCGTGCCGAGCGCCTCGCGGAGCACGTGCGCTTCCCAGCGATCGCGCGCCTCATCGCGGCTGCCGGAGGCGTACACCCAGCCGACGTCGCTCGGCCGCGCGCCGGCTGTTCGCAGCGCCGCCTCGATCGCACTTGAGCGCCGCGTCCGGCCCACGCCCCAGGGGCGTGCAGGCAGCGCGCGCCAGGCCGCTCCGCTGATCGTTCCCAGCACGGTGGCTCCGCGGGCGCGCGCGGCCTCACGCGGCTCGAGAACGACAAACGTCGCGCCTTCGCCGCGGCGCTCGGTGCCAAGCCCCAGGTGCGTCAGCTCGCGCTCGACCACCGGATCGGACTCGTCCACACCGCCGGCCAGCATCGCGGGCACGCGGCCACGCCCGACCGCGGCCGCCGCGCGGGCCACCGCGAGCTCGCCCGCCACGGTCGGGGCGTTGAGCGTCACCGCCATCTCTCGCGCGCCGACGGCGATCGCCGTGGTCGCGATCATGGTGTTCATCACCGTGTTCGGAAAGAGCAGCGCCGACAGGCCCGCGGGGCCGCGCGCGAGAAAGCCGTCGGCGAACGCATGCGTGGAGGCGAGATCACCGAACTCCGTGCCGACGACGAGACCGAGCCCGACACCGGGATCCAGTCGCGCCTCGCGCAGGGCGATTCGCGCGGCCGCGATCGTCAGCTGGCACACGCGCGAAAGGCGTCGCGCCTCGGTCGCGTCGACGAGGTTTCCGCCGGCGACAGCTCCGTGCGCGCCGTCCCCGAGTCCCGAGGGCGAGGCCAGGAAGGCGCCGAGCGCAGCGGAATCGCCGGTGACGGCGCGGGTCACCACGCCAAGTCCCGTGATGGCGACGTCCACCCGCGTCACGCCACGCCCCGCCGGAATAGTAGCGTGACGTTCTGGCCGCCGAACCCGAACGAGTTGGAGATCGCGCACGCCAGGGGCGCGGGCCGCGCCGCGTGCGCGACACAGTCGAACGGGACCTCCGGATCGGGCGTGACGAGATTCGCGGTCGGCGGAACGAGGCCGTGCTCGAGTGCCAGCACGGTGGCGATGGCCTCGAGGCTACCGGCGGCGGCCATCGTGTGGCCGATCATCGACTTGCTCGACGACACGAGCAGACCGCCTTCCCCGAAGACGCTCGCAAGCGCCCGCGCCTCGATCCGATCGTTTTGCGGCGTCCCGGTCCCGTGCGCGTTCGCGTACTGCACCTCACTCGGCACGGCGCCCCCCTGTCGGAGCGCGGCGCGCATCGCGCGCACCATGCCGTCGCCCTCGGGATCCGGGGCCGTCACGTGGAAGGCGTCGGTCGTCATGCCGTGGCCCGCGAGGGTCGCGTACACACGCGCGCGGCGCGCGCGGGCCCTCGCCTCGGACTCGAGCACCATGAATCCGGCGCCCTCTCCGATCGACATCCCGCGCCGATCGCGGTCGAACGGCCGGCACGGCGTTGGATCCAAGAGCTTCAACGCGTTGAAGCCCATGTAGCAGATGCGGGTGATCGAGTCCACGCCGCCGGCGACCGCCACATCGACCACGCCATCGGCGATCAGCTCGGCCGCCTCGGCGATGGCGACCGCCCCCGAGCTGCAGGCGGTCACGACCGTGTGGCGCGGTCCTTCGAGCCGAAAGCGACTCGCCACCGCTTCGGCGTGGGCCGACGGCAGCACCGCGCGCAGTGTCCGGGGACGCGCGACCTCGCGTGTCGGCTGCCAGTACCACGCCTCGGCCTCGAGCATGCCGCCGCCGACGGCGCCCACGACGAGCGCCGCCGCGCGGCGGTCGCGCGTTCCGAGCCCGGCGTCGGCGAGCGCCTCGCCGGCGGCGCCGATGGCCAGGCGGTCGGCGCGCGTGCGGCGCGCGGAGCCGGCCAGCGGCCCGACGACCTCGGCGCCGATGCGACAGCGAAAGCCGTCGGTCTCGATGAGGGTGAGATCACGGATGGCGCAGAGCCCGGCCGCCAGTCCCTTCCAGTATGCGACGACGCCGGCCCCGTACGGACTGGCGGCGCCGAGGCCGGTGATGACGACCCGCTTCATGCGGAGCCGAGCTTCCCGACGATGAAGCGCGAGAGCGTGTCGAACGAGGCGAAGTGCTCGGTGAGCTCCTCGCTCTCGTCCATCGCGATGCCGAAGCGCTCCTCGATGGCAATCGAGAGCTCGATGAAGTCCAGGGAATCGAGACCGATGGAGCCGTCCACGCCCTTGGGCAGCGCCGTGGACTCGTTCGTCTCCGCAGCACGACGAGGGTCGAACTTCAGGCGCGAGACCAGGATCGTCTTCAGCTCGTCGAGGACTTCCTTCTGTTCCATGGGTCTCCTATGTCCCGACAGCGATCTGGGCGCGCCGGCCGCGCCACTGCCCCGTGACGCACGCCCTCGGCATTCCGGCCGCACGCGCGAGCGCCAGCGCCACGAGCGGCGCGCAAGACAGTGTTTCACCCACACGCCGGGTCGCGAGCGCCTCGAGCGTCGACGCCTCGCCGGGTCCGTACGCGAGGTCCTCACCATCCCCGGCCAGCACGGCGCACGCGGCGGCCTCGACCAGGGGTCGCGGCGTGGTCCAGCGGCCACGGCTCCAGAGATCCGCGCACTCCTCGAACGTCTCCACCGCGACCACCAGAGCGAGCGTCGCGCGTCCCGCCGCGAGCAGCACGCTCGCCTGCCACAGGGCGTCCACGGTGGCCGCGGCGCCACCCACAAGGATGACATACCCGCCTGTCAACCCGTACTCGATCGCCACCTCCGCCGGCACCGCGGACGGCGCAGTATAGGGGAAGTACGGCGGGCTCCCGGCCGCGATGATAAATCCCTTGTTGCTGGCGGCGTAGGCGGCCGCCGTCACGTACACGAGCGCCGTTTGCGGGCCCGCGAAGGCCGAGCGATCGAGCCGGCTGTCGCGCAGCGCCGCGGCCACCGCGGCCACGCCCAGCAAGCTCTCGCGTGACGCGCGGCGAAAGCGCTCGGCCGTGAGGGCCGGCGTCGCCAGCGGTACGATACGGCGCTCGCCCGCCGCAGATCGCGCCTCTTCGGGCAGCGCCGCGACACCGGCTCCCCAGCCGGTCAGCAGTCCCACGCCGAGGACCCGCGTCACGCCGCTCCCTCGAGAACGAGGGCCGCGTTGCAGCCGCCGAATCCGAGCGACGTGCTCAGGCTGACGCGCGATCGCACCGCCCGCGTCGCGCCGCGCACGTCGAGGTCGCAGGTCGGGTCAGGCTCCTCGTAGCCCGCCGTGCCCGGGACGACGCCGTCACGTGAGGCCAGCAAGCACATGATGGCCTCCAGCGTGGCTGCGGCACCCATCGTGTGGCCGAGCGCGCCCTTGATCGAGTTGACGGGCACCGACGCGGCGCGGGGGCCGAGCACTCGGCGCAGCACCGCGGTCTCGATTCTGTCGTTGAGCGGTGTCCCGGTGCCATGCGCGCTGACGAAATCCACGGCGGCGCCGCCGACGCCGGCCGCGGCGAGCGCGCCACGCACGGCGTGCTCGAGGCCGCGGCCCTCGGGATGCGGCGCGGCGATGTGCGAGCCGTCGCTGCTGCTCGCATGGCCGAGCAGTCGACCCAGGCGTGAGCGCGGCCCGTCGGCGTCGCGCGCCATGAGCACCAGGGCGGCGGCCTCCCCGAGCAGCAGTCCACTGCGTCGGCGGTCGAAGGGCCGCACGCGCTCGCGCGTCAACGAGCGCAGCGCGTCGAAGCCTCGCATGACGAAGCGGCAGAGCACGTCGTAACCGCCGGCGACCACGAGGTCCGCGGCATTCGCGGCGAGCAAGTCGGCGCCGACGCCCATCGCCGTCGCGCCCGATGCGCACGCCGTGGACACCGTCACGACCGGGCCGCGGGCACGCAGCCGCCGCGCGAGTGCGTGGGCGGGACTGTCGTAGAGACCCGCGACGGCGGCGCGGACGCCGCCCTCGGCGAGCGCCCGGTCGCCCTCCTCCACGCCGCCGAGCGCGGTGCCGACGACGACCGCGACGCGAGCGGGATCGGCGCCGAGACGGGCGCGCGTTCTCAGGTCTTCGGCGGCGAGGACGAGCAGCGCCGAGGCGCGGCACCGCGGCAGACCACCGTCGCGCGGCGTGCGCAGCTTCTTGATCTCGCCGCCGCGTCCGACACGCAGATCGTCGACGCGAAAGCGCTCGATCGCCGAGATGCCGTCGACTCCGGTGCACAGCGCCGACCAGAAGGTCTCGAGATCGAGCCCGACCGGCGTCGCGACTCCGGCGGCGACGATCGCGATCGGCGTCACAGCAGCCACGAGTAATACATCCTGAACACGCGGATCGGTCCCACGCTGGTGTCGTAGACGTGGGTGGAGATGAAGCGCTCACGGCCCGTATCGAAGAACACCGTGCCCGGCTCGTTCGGATCGTTCGGATCCCACACCATCAGCTCGACGCCGGTGCCGACCTTGCGGTACGCGTACGCGACCACGGTGTGGTTCAGCTCATACTTGGGCCAGTTCGTGATCAGCAGCTGCACGAGACGGCCCGCCGCCAGCTCGTCCAGCACCTCGGCGAGCACGGCCGCCTGGTGGCCGTCGGGCAAGGGCATGGTCACCCGCCAGTTCGTCCAGTGCACGAGCGTCCAGAACCGCGAGTTGAGCCCGGCCTTCACCGCCGATTCTTCCGCCGCGGAAAACGTGCGCAGGTTCGGGAACCCGGGGATCACGACGCGCTCGGCCGGCGGCAGCGGCGGCTCCCACGGCGCGCGGCTCGCCACCGCGCGTACCCGACGCGTGTACTCCTCGGGGTCGACACGCGCCGCCCTCGGATCGAAGCGTGCGAACTCGTGGAACTGACGCACGCCGCGCGCCAGGACGAAACAGTAGTTGGCGTACAGATCGGGGACGTGCGGCTGACGCTCGCGGATCAAGTTCGGGAACGCGAACGTGTCGTCCGCGAAGCTGAAGGCGGGGACGCTCGTGGCGACGGGTCGCGCGGCAAGCTGCGGCGGCGCATGGACGCATGCCGCGGTGAGCAGCGCCAGCGCGACCACCGCGATCCGGCTCATCGCTCTCACCCTAGTCGTCGCCCCCCGGCCCCGTCAAGGACCCTTCGGGTCGTGCTATGCTCCGCTCGGTTTTCTGAATGACCCGTGCGCTCGCCCTGCTCTACCGGCTCCTCTACGAAGGCTTCTTGAGCCGTTTCCCCGAGCCGACCGCGGTCGCGCTGGGCCAGCACGCGCTGCGCGCTCTGCCGTGGGACCGATTGTCCGTGTTCCGCCGCGCGGACCCGCGCCTGGCGGTGACGCTCGGTGGGGTGCGCCTGCCCAATCCCCTGATCCTCGCGGCGATGTACTACGACACCCGCATCCTTGAGCGAGCCATGGGCCTGGGATTCGGCGCCGTGACCGCGAAGTCGATCACGACGGCGCCCCGGCCGGGTCACCCCCAGCCGAATCTCGTTCGCCGAACGAGCGCCGCCGGGCCGGGGCTCGTGAACTGCAATGGCTTCGCAAACCCGGGCCTGGCGCGCTTCCGCGAAGCCGTCAGTCGTCTGCCCCACCGGGTGCCGTTGATCCTCAGCGTGGCCGGCGAGTCGGCCGAGGACTACGTGACGCTCGTGCGCGGGCTGGCGGCGTACGCGGATCTCGTCGAGTTCAATGTCTCGTCGCCGAACACGAAGCTCGTCTATGGCTGGGCCACCCGCCCGCGCGAGCTGCAGGCGATGCTGAAGGCGGTGCGGGCGGCCACCGACAAGCCGCTGATCGTGAAGATCTCGCCCGACTTCGCCGAGAGCAACGAGCGCGAGATCATTCCCGCCGCGCTGGAGGCGGGCATTCGCGTCGTGAACTACGGCAATGCGCGGCGGATCGAGGAGCCGCGGCTCTCGCAGGGTGCCGGCGGCCTCTCGGGGCCCGAGATTTTTCCGGCGACGCTCGAGCATCTGCGCGCCACGCGCAAGCGATTCGGCGATGCGCTCGACATCATCGCCACCGGCGGCGTCGACACGCCCGACAAGGCGCTGGCGCTGCTCGACGAGGGTGCCACCGCCGTCGGGTACTTCACGGGATTCATCACGCGCGGGCCGATTCTCGCGCGCCGCATCCTCGACGCCCTGCTCTCGCGCCGTTGACTTGCTCACACCCTATCCACATGTCCACAGATATCCACAGGCGCGCAAATCGCACGGATTGACGCGGGCTCACGAGCACGTGGTCAAAAAACACCGCGTGATTCGTCCACGGATACGCACGCGACAGATAATTTGCGCATGATCACGGGCGAGAACGCGCGCGCGGCGCGGCAAACGCGCGTCTGATGCGGGCAATTGAAGTCTTGACACTGAAATCTCGCCGCTCGTATGGTGTGCGCCGTGCTCAACGCCCGACACGTCACCGTCGCGTCGCAATCGAGTTCGACCCACACCCGCTGAGAGGACGACGGACCAATGGATGGTCGGAAACCGCTGGCCAAGGTCGAAGGGCGCCGACGTCTGCGCATGAGCGGCGTGACGGTCGCGTATCGTGGCACGCCCAACCTCGACGATTGGGTGGCCTACATCGCCAACGGGACGAAATCACGCAAGACGATCCTCGCCGACCACGCCTCGGAGCGGAAAGTGAAGAACCTCATGACGCGGCTGCAGACGATGTCCAAGAAGGAGATCGAGAAGCTGGCGAAGGGCTGACGGCTACAGGCTGAGCGGTCGGGAGGTCGCGACGGTTTCCGGCGTGTCTCGCCACGTCGACGGATCGGCGTCCACGTAGAGCTCGACCATGTTGCCGTCCGGATCGTCGACGTAGATCGACTGACTCACCACGTGGTCCCGGATGCGCATCTTGTCGATGCCGTGGGCCTCCAGGTGCGCGCGGGCCGCCCGCAATTCGTCCAGCGAGGTGCCGATCCTCAGGGCGACGTGATAGAGACCGGTCGCCTCCGCCGGCGGGGCGGGCGCATCGGGACCCATCTCCATCACGGCGACGTCGTGATGATTGTCGCCGGTCGAGAAGAACGCCATCGGCCGCCCGAACTCGCCACGGGCGACTTCCTTGAGCCCGAGGACGTCGCGATAGAAGCGCGCCGAGCGCTCGATGTCGCGCACCTTGAGCACCACATGGCCGACGTTCCAGACCCGGATCGGCATCGCGCCTAGATGATACCGCGCTCGGCCAGGCTCGTATAGCGCCCGCGGCCGATGATGACGTGATCGTGCACGCGCAGGTCGAGCAGATGGGCGCATTCCACGAGCTGGCGCGTCAGCCGAACGTCCTCGCGGCTGGGGGTCGGGTCGCCGCTCGGATGGTTGTGCAGCAGGACGACGGAGGCGGCGGACTCGAGGATCGCCGGCTTGAACACCTCGCGCGGGTGCACGAGGCTGGCCGAGAGCGTCCCCTCGGAGACGATGACATCACGCAGCAGGCCATTCTGGGCGTCGAGGAGCGCGACGCGGAACACCTCGCGGGTCAGATCCTCCATGAGCGGTCCGAAGGCCGCATAGACCTCGCCCGGACTGGACAGGGCCATCCGCGCGCCGGGCGTGCGCGCGCGCAGGCGACGCGTCAGCTCGAAGGCCGCGGCGAGTCGCGCCGCCTTCGCCCGGCCGACGCCCGGTCGCCGCGCCAGCTCCGTGACCTCGCGTCCGGCGAGCCCGGCGAGCGAGCCGTAGGCGGCGAGCATCTCGCGCGCCACGGCGATGGCATCCTTGCCGCGCATTCCCGAGCCGAGCTGCAGCGCGAGCAGCTCGGCGTCCGCGAGCGCGGTCGGGCCATTGAAGTACAGACGCTCGCGCGGGCGATCGGTCTCGGGAAGATCGTTGAGAGGCATGACCTCAGGTACGTCGTCCGATCCGTCGTCGTCAACGCCGACAATCGCTGACGTCCCGAATCGGATATGCGGGACGCGAGCCGTCACGTCGATCGCGCTTCGCGACGTCGGTCGTCGATCGTGATCTCGCGCGCCTCGTCGCCGACCCCGGCGATCCGCACGCGCACCGCGCGCAGCGGCAGGACCGGCTCGAGGCGCTCGGCCCACTCGATGATGGTGACGCCGTCGCCGTCCATCATTTCCTCCAGGCCGAGGTCGAGCAGCTCCGCGAGGCTCGACGTGCGGTAGGCGTCCACATGGTGCACCGGCAGTCGCCCGCGGTACTCGTTCACGAGCACGAACGTCGGGCTGGTGGCGCCGGTCGTCACGCCGAGCGCGCGCACGACCCCCTGCACGAAGACCGTCTTGCCCGCTCCGAGCTCACCGCTGAGCGCGACGACATCTCCCGGCCCGAGCGCGGCGCCCAAGCGCTGTCCGGCGGCGTCCGTCTCCTCGGGAGAGCTCGTCGCGAGGCTAGCGCGCATCCGCGAGCCGCCGGAACGCGTCGCCGAGCGACTCGATGACGTCGCTCGCGATGAGCGCCTCTTGCCCGCGGCGCTCGGCCGCGACGTCGCCGGCCAAGCCGTGCAGATAGACGGCGGCGGGCGCCGCCTGCGCGGCGTCGATGCCGCGCGCGAGCAGCGCGCCGAGGATTCCCGTCAGCACGTCGCCGGTGCCGCCGGTGGCCATGCCCGGGTTGCCGGTCGGATTGACGAGCACGCGGCCGTCGGGGCCGGCGATCAGCGTTCCGGCGCCTTTGAGGACAAGGTGGACGCCGTGCGAGACGGCGAACCCGCGGGCCACGCCGACGCGGTCGCGCTGCACGTCGCCGACGGCGGCGCCGAGCAGGCGCGCCATCTCCCCGGGGTGTGGTGTCAGCACGCGCGCGCCGCCGGCGGTGCGCAGCGTATCGAGATGATCCACGAGCGCGGTGAGCGCATCGGCGTCCACCACCATCGGCCGGGGCAGCGTCGACACCAGCACGCGCGCCAGCGCGCGCGTCTCGTCATCGAGGCCGAGGCCCGGGCCGACGGCGACCGCCGCACGTGTTTGCGCCAGCGCCAGGATCGGCTCCCGCGCCTTCATGCCGAGACTCCGCGCCGCCGTCTCGGGCAGCGGCTCGGTCATCGCCTCGAGCGACAGCGCGGCCACCGTCGGCTGCGCGCTGACGGCGGTGCCGACGGTGACCAGGCCGACGCCGGCGCGCAGCGCCGCGCGCGCGCACAGCGCCGCAGCCCCGGTCTTGCCAACGGAGCCGGCGACGACGAGGAGATGGCCGTAGCTGCCCTTGTGCGTCTCGCGCGGGCGCGGGGGAAACAGCGGTGCGACGTCAGCGGCTTCGAGCAGGAATGTGCGCGCATCGCGCGCGACCTCGGGCTCCGGCACGCCGATCGGCACGACCACCACCCGTCCGGCCAGCTCGGGGCCGACGCCGATCACGAGGCCGAGCTTCGGCGCCGCAAACGTCGGCGTGAGCCACGCGCGCACGACCGGAGCCATCGGCGGCTCGCCGTCGGCCGGGAGCCCGGACGGCAGGTCGAGTGCGACCACCGGACGGCCGCTCGCATTGATGGCCTCGATCAGTCCGGCGACGAGCGGAGCCGGCGCTCCCCGTACCCCCGTACCGAGCAGCGCGTCGACGATCAGCTGCGACCGCCGCAACGCGACGTCCGCGGCGGTCGCGTCGTCGACGACGCGGGCGGCGATGCCCGCGCGGCGCATCTCGGCGAACTTGATCGCGGCATCGCCGCGGAGCGCTTCCGGCGCGCAGACCATCAGCACGTCCGGCCGCGCGCCGGCCCGCTTGAGACGACGCGCGACGACGAAGCCGTCGCCGCCGTTGCCTCCGCGTCCGCACACGATGGCGACTCTGAGACCCCGTGCACGCAGCCCGCCCTCCGGCAGCGCCGCCAGGAGCGCCTCGGCGGCGCCGCGGCCCGCGTTCTCCATCAGCGTGGGACCCGGAATACCGAGCTCGGTCATCGCGCGCGCGTCGACCCGACGCATCTCGTCGGCGGTGAGCACCGGCCGCATCAGCGGCCTCGCGGCAGTGTGACCGCCTGCGCGACGAAATCGGCGAGGATCGCCGTGTAGAGCTCGCGAAATTCCACGCGCGCCGTCTTGGGCAGCTCGACGTGCAGCGCCCGCTCCGGCATTCGCAAGATTCCGTCGCGCTTGGCGCCGGTCGCCGCGTAGAAGATCGGATCGGCGGGCTCGACGAGCACGTCGAGCCGCGGTGCGCCGGCGTGCCCCCGCAGATGCGCGTCCCGGATCAGCTCGCAGAGGGCGCGCAGCCTCTGCGCGTATTCGCGATCCACACCGACGGTCGCGATCTCGATGCGGCCGGCGGACTCCCGGCGATTGTTGCCGTGGATCTCGGCGTAGAAGCGCAGCGGCCCCTGCGCCGTCTCGCGCACGCTCTGCTCGAACCTGTCGTACGCGACCCGCGCGCCCTCGCTCGACGTGTCCTCCGACGGCGGACGGCCCGGAACGCCTTCGTAGGGCCGGTTGACCTGGTAACGGCGCCCGGGTTGCTCGCGCGTGTCCGGCTCGAGGTTGAAGCCGGTGGCCACGACCAGGCCGAACCCGGTGCGGCGCGCGACTTCGGCGGCGATCTCCGCCGTCTGCGAATCCGAGGAGCCGTGCGGTGCGGCCACCACGAGGCCGGTGCGACCCGGGCGCGCGGCGACCTGGCCGCGCGGCGTCTTCGCCGGATACTCGACGGTCTGCGTCGCGCAGCCGACGAGGATGAGCGAGCCGGCCGCCACCCTAGCGAGTCGCCGGAGCGCGGTGCGGCTCATCGTCGACGAGCATCGCCTGCGCGAGCGCATAGTCGCCGTCGTGTGTGAGCGCGAGCAGCATGTGGTGCCCGCCGCGCGCCAGACCGACCTCGCGCGCGCGGCCGTGCAGGACCAGCTGCGGCGCCTGACCGCGCTCGCGACGGACTTCGAGATCCCGCCAGCGCACGCCGAGGCTCAGGCCGGTGCCGAGCGCCTTCGTCGCCGCCTCTTTCGCCGCGAAGCGCGCCGCGAAATGCGGCACGGGATCGCGCCGGGCGCGGCAGTAGGCGATCTCGCCCTCCGTGAAGACGCGGCGCAGGAAGCGCTCGTCCCAGCGCGCGATGACGTCGCGCATGCGCGGGATTCGGACGACGTCGATCCCGATGCCGAGGGTGCGGCTCACTGCCCGATCTGCGTCCGGATGACGCCGGCGAGCTCGTCGGCCATCGCCTGGATGCGCGCCGTGTCGGCGCCTTCGATCATGACGCGCGCGAGCGCTTCGGTGCCCGAGTATCGAATCAGCACGCGCCCGACGCCGTCCATCTCCTTCTCGAACGCCCCGACCCGATCGCTCAGGCCCTGGATCGACTCCATGGGCGGCTTGCTGCGCACGCGCACGTTCACGAGCACCTGGGGAAACTTGCGCATGCACGTGGCGAGCGAGGCCAGCGGCTCGCCGGTCTCCCGGACGACGGACAGGAGCGCGAGCGCCGACAGGATCCCGTCACCCGTCGGCATGTGATCGGGAAAGAGCAGGTGGCCGGACTGCTCGCCGCCCAGGTTGGCGCCGGTCTTTTGCATCTCCTCGTGCACGTAACGATCGCCCACCTGCGTCTTCACCACGCGAATGCCCGCCGCCTTGAGCGACTCGTCCAGGCCGAGATTGGCCATCACCGTCGTGATCACCATGTTGCCGTTGAGCCGGCGCTCCCGGGCCATGTGGCGCCCTGCGATGGCCAGCGCGTAGTCGCCGTCGCGGATTTCGCCGAGGTGGTCCACGGAGATGAGCCGATCGCCATCGCCATCGAAGGCGAAGCCGATGTCGCCGTGCACCGTGCGCAGCCGCCGCCGCAGGCCCTCGGGGTGAAGGGCCCCACAGCCGGCGTTGATGTTGGTGCCGTCGGGCTGCGCGCACATCGCGACCACGCGGGCGCCGAGGCGGCGGAAGACGCTGGGGCCGACGCGGAACGTCGCGCCGTGGGCGCAGTCGATGACGACGGTCAGACCCGCGAGATCCAGCGGGAAACAGCGCGTGAGGAAATCGACGTAGTACTTCTCCGCGCGGTCGTAGTGGACGAGCCGGCCGATCTCGGCGCCGCGCGCGCGCGGCGCGCCGTCGGCCGCGGCCAGGCGGGCCTCGATCTGCGCCTCCCAGGGGTCGGGGAACTTCGTGCCCTGGCCCGAGAAGAGCTTGATGCCGTTGTCCTCGAATGGATTGTGCGAGGCTGACAGCACGATGCCGCCGTGCGCGTCCAGCGCGCGTGTGAGCAGCGCGATGCCCGGCGTCGGCAGCACGCCGACCGTGTAGCAGTCGGCGCCGGCCGAGAGCAATCCGGCCACCATGGCCGCCTCGAGCAGTGGTCCCGAGCGCCGGGTGTCACGCCCGATCACCAGACGAATCCGCGAGCCATCGGCCTGCTGTGCGGCGAGCGTCGCGACGAGCTCGCGGCCGACGCGGTACGCGAGATCGGGCGTCAACGGCGGCTCGTTGGCGACGCCACGAATGCCGTCGGTGCCGAACAGGCGCTGGCTCACCGGTCGCGTCGAACCTCGACGGTCACCTGTACCGTCCTCTGGCTCGTGGGATACACCGAGTCGGGCAGCTGCAGCCCGACCGAGCGCGTCATGCTCTGGCGGAGATCCGTGACGTCCACGGGCGCCGTCTCCACCGTTGCGTGCTCCTCGATCGTCGTGCGCGGGCCCTTGACCTGGACGGTCGAGGGCTCGACGAGCACGCGGCCGACCTGAACGTCCGCGGGGGGCGAGCCGCGAAGCTTGGCCACCACCCGGAGCGCGCGCGTCACGGCGGCCGCCACCGCGACGCGCACGGCGTCCGGCGAGATGCGCACCACGTTGACGCCTGCCGGCGTCTGCACGTCGTCGGCCGAAAGCTGCACGGTGTTGTCGCCCTCGCGCGCACGCGACAGGTCGACGCGGACGCGAACATCGGCGGGCGACAGCCGCGCCGCCGCCCACCGCGCCGCCTCGACCTGCACGTCGATCGTCTCACGCGGCGTGCCGAGGATCACCATTCCGGATTCGAGGCCGACGTACTCCACCGGCGCCGCGAAACCGAACCGGCTGCGATTGGCGCTCACCACGAAGAACCAGACGACCACGGCGAGCCCGGCCGCCAGGATTTTCAGCTCCCAGTTGCGCGTGAGGGCCGCCAGCATCACGGCGCCGACGACGGCGGCTCCGCCGGACGCGCGCCCAGGCGGACGGCCCGCAACCACCCGCGCCAGAACGCGGGCACGCCGTCGGTCGGGGCGCCGAGCAGCATGAGAAGCCGCCGGCGGAGCGCGTCGGGACTGGCAAGCGTTTCGATACCCCCATCCACGGTCAGCGAGAGCTTGCCTGTCTCTTCCGAGACCACCACCCCGACCGCGTCGGTTTCCTCGGTCACGCCCAGGGCCGCCCGATGCCGCGTACCCAGCTGGCGCGCGAGCTGGCTGTTGCGCGACAGCGGCAGGAAACAACCGGCCGCGACCACGCGATCGTCGCGGATGAAGGCGGCACCGTCGTGCAGCGGCGAGTACGGCAGGAAGACGCTCATGAGCAGGTCGGCCGAGACCAGCGCGTCCAGCGCCACGCCGAGCTCAGCGTACTGCCGGAGCCCGGTCCCCCGCTCAATCACGATGAGCGCGCCGATGCGCCGCTCGGCGAGCGAGCCTGCGACCGAGGCGATCTCGTCGACCACGCGGAGTGTGTCGACGCCGCGGCTCCCGAAGAGCGCGCGCAGCGCGGCCGCGTGGCCGAGCGATGTGAGCGCGCGGCGCAGCTCGGGCTGGAAGAGCACGACCAGCACCACCACCCAGAACGACCAGAGGGTGTCGAGCAGCCAACCCAGCGTGTGCAGCTCGAGCTGCCGCGCGGCGATCGACGCGGCCACGAGCACGCCGACGCCCACGAGCATCTGCATCGCGCGGGTGCCACGGAAGAGCGTGAAGATGCGATAGATCACGATCGCGACGAGCAGGACGTCGAGGACGTCGCGCCAGCCGAACGGGCTCGGTATCATCGCTCCGCACCTCGAATCCGCTCGGCCACGCGCACGGCGTCGAGCGTCTCGGCCACGTCGTGCGTTCGCACGAGCGCCGCGCCACCGAGCACGGCTGCCGCCGTCGCCGCCAGCGAGCCGGACAGGCGCGCCGCCGTCTCGCCGCGACCGGTAATGGCGCCGACGAACGACTTGCGCGAGACACCGATGCAGAGCGGCCGTCCCAGCGCGGTGAGCTCGCGCAATCCCGCCAGCACCGCGACGTCCCAGGCGTGCCAGGGGACGTCGGCGTCCCGGAAGAATCCGATACCCGGGTCGAGGACGATGCGCTCGTCGGGCACGGCCGCGGCTCTCGCCGTCGCCAGCGCGGCGCCAAGGATCCGCGAGACCGTCGCGATCGGCGTGTCGACCACGCGGCCGGGGCCGGGAGCAGCCATCACGATCAGGCCCGCGTCGTGCTCGGCGGCGACACGCGCCAGCGCGGGATCGGCCAGCGCCGAGACGTCGTTCACCACTCGCGCGCCCGCCTCGAGCGCCGCGCGAGCGACGGCCGGGCGCGAGGTGTCCACCGACACCGGCACGGAGAGCTTGGGCGCGAGCGCGCCGACGGCGCGGACGAGCCGATCCGTCTCCTCCGCTTCGCTGATGGCCGTGTCAAGGTACGGCGCGCTCGAGCGGGCGCCGACGTCGATCAACGCCGCGCCTGCCTCGGCCATCCCGACACCCGTCGCCAGCACAGCCTGGTCGCCGCGATGGACAGAGCCCGGATGGAACGATTCGGGGCTGACGTTGATCACGCCCATCACCGCGACCGGAAATCCGTCACCGAGCACGACGCCCGCGAGATCGGCCCGGGATCGACGCGACATGTCTCACGATACCACTTGAACATGGGGGCCCAGACATGGCCCCCAAACCCCCACACGCTCGGAACCGCGCCGGCGGAGCCGTCGCGGTCCTCGATCATCGTGCGTGAATTGGGGGCCCAGACATGGCCCCCAAACCCCCACACGCTCGTCACGCCCCGGCGAAGCCGGGGCGCTCCTCGATATGACGCAACTACGCGGGTGCGGGCGCTTCGGAGAACGGGCGCGCGCGAAGAATCCGCGCGATCTCTTCGGAGTCGAGCGACTCCCGCTCCAACAGGGCGCGCGCGAGGGCGTGCAGCTTCTCGATGTTCTCCTCGAGAATCTGCCGCGCGCGCGTCGCGCACTCGACGATGATCCGCTTGACCTCGCTGTCGATCGCGAGCGCCGTGTCCTCGCTGTAGTCCTTCTGACGCGCCACCTCGCGACCCAGGAAGATGTGCTCCTCGTTCTTGCCGAAGGTGAGTGGTCCGAGCTTGTCGGACATGCCCCACTCGCACACCATCTTGCGCGCCATCTCGGTCGCCTTCTCGAGATCATCGCCGGCGCCGGTCGTCTGCTGCTGGAGCACCAGCTCCTCGGCCGTGCGGCCGCCGAGCAGGATGGTGATGCGATTGACCAGGTATTCCCTCGAGTAGTTGTACTTGTCGTCCATCGGCAGCTGCATGGTGAGGCCGAGGGCCCGGCCGCGCGGAATGATGGTCACCTTGTGCAGCGGATCGGCGCCGGGCAGGAAGTCGGCCACCAGCGCGTGGCCCGCCTCGTGGTAGGCGATCGTGCGCTTCTCGGCATCGGAGATGATCATCGAGCGCCGCTCGACGCCCATCAGCACCTTGTCCTTGGCGCTCTCGAAGTCCGGCATCTCCACGAGCTTCTTGTTCTGCCGCGCGGCGAGCAGGGCCGCCTCGTTCACGAGGTTGGCGAGATCGGCGCCGGAGAAGCCCGGCGTGCCGCGCGCCAGCACCTTGAGCTCCACGTTGGGCGCCAGCGGAATGCGCCGCGCGTGCACGCGCAGGATCTCCTCGCGGCCCTTGACGTCGGGGCGCGGGACGACCACCTGACGATCGAAGCGGCCCGGACGCAGGAGCGCCGGGTCGAGCACGTCCGGACGGTTCGTGGCCGCGATGAGGATGACGCCCTCGTTGGTCTCGAAGCCGTCCATCTCCACCAGCAGCTGGTTCAGCGTCTGCTCGCGCTCGTCGTGGCCGCCGCCGAGACCCGCGCCGCGGTGCCGGCCCACCGCATCGATCTCGTCCATGAAGATGATGCAGGGGGCGTGCTTCTTTCCCTGCTCGAACAGGTCGCGCACGCGCGAGGCGCCGACACCCACGAACATCTCGACGAAATCGGATCCGGAAATCGAGAAGAACGGGACGTTCGCCTCGCCGGCGATCGCCTTGGCGAGCAGCGTCTTGCCGGTGCCGGGAGGACCGACGAGCAGCACACCCTTGGGAATCTTGCCGCCGAGCTTCTGGAACTTTTGCGGATCCTTGAGGAAGTCGATGATCTCGCGCAGCTCTTCCTTCGCCTCGTCGACCCCAGCCACGTCCTGAAAAGTCACCTTGTTCTGCTTCTCGGAGATTAGGCGTGCTCTCGCTTTTCCGAAACTCAGCGCCTTGGCGCCCCCGCCCTGCATCTGGCGCATGAAGAAGATCCACACACCGATGAACAGCAGCATGGGGACCCACTGCAGGAAGATCGCGTACCACGGATTGCTGTCCGGCGGCTTCACCGCGATCCGCACGCCCTTGTCGCGCAGCATCTTGACCAGGTCCGGATAGTCGACGATGTACGTCCGCTGCATCGGCGAGCCGTCGCGCAGGTTGTACGTCACCAGATTGCCGCGGATCACCACGGACTCCACGCGCCCCTGCTCGACCGCTTTGAGGAATTCCGAGAAGTTGGGAGACTCCTGCCCTCCCGGTTGAGTGTTGGAGAACACGGTGAAGAGCAGGATGACGATGAGCCCGATGACCATCCAGAGCGCGAGGTTTTTGTAAACCTGGTTCATCTTCCACAGTCTAGCACAGCGACAAAGGTCAGCCGGGGGCTGACACGACGCGTCAGGCGCGTGTTTCGTCGAGCGCGGCGACGTACGGAAGATTGCGGTACAGGCCGCCGAAATCGAACCCGTAGCCGACCACGAACACATTGGGAATCGTGAACCCGACGTAGTCGATGCGCACGTCCACCTGCCGTCGCTCGATCTTGTCGACGAGCGCGCAGACCCGCACGCTGCGCGGGTGGCGGGCTTCGAGGTTGCGTCGAAGGTACGAGATGGTGAGCCCGGTGTCGACGATGTCCTCGACCACGACCACGTGACGGTTCTCGACCGGCATCGCGAGGTCCGACACGATGCGCACCTGGCCCGACGAGCGGTTGCCAGCGCCGTACGAGGCGAGCCCGATGAAGTCGGTCGTGATGTCGCCCGGGATCGCGCGGACCAGATCGGCCATGAAGAGGAAGGCGCCCTGAAGCACGCCGACCAACACCGGCGTCTCTCCCGCGTAATCGCTTGCGATCTGTTGGCCGAGCTCGGCGATGCGCCGGCGCAGCTCGGGCTCGCTGATCAGCACGCGACCCGGGCGTGCCGTCGTCACGTCAGCGCGGGGTCACGATGGGCGCGACCGACGACCGCTCGCCGCTGAGACGCGCCGCCAGCGCTCGGGCGGCCTCGCGCGTGGGGAACTCGCCCACCTGCACGCGGTAGACCGGACCGTGCGCGTCGGCCTCGACCACGCGCGCATCGTGACCGGCGGAGGCGAGCGACTCGCGCAGCGCCTCGGCCTGCGGCCGCACGCGATAGGCGGCCACCTGTACGGTGAAGCGCGACATGGCCATCGCCGCCGTCGACGGCGTCGTCGTGGCCGCGATCATGTCGGCCTGCTCGCCGGGCTTCGGCGTCACCGCGCGCGTGGCCAGCGGCGGCACCGCTTTCGCCGGCTTCGGCGGCGGCGGCGGCGCGGTGAGCGGCGCCGTCAGCTCATGATAGAACGTCAGCTGCGGCGACGGCGTCTCCGGCAGTCTCGCGCCCCGGCTCGGCGGACGGCGCCCGGTGTCCGCCTCCGTCACGCGCGCCAGCTTCACCGTTGAGCTCGCCATCCAGATGCGCCCGGCGTACACCCCTGCGCAGAAGGTGACGCCGAGGATCGTCAGGATGCCGATGAGCACGAAGAGGCCGCCGCGCCGGCGCGTGTTGCGTGCCATTTACATCGTCTCGGGCGCGCTCACGCCGAGCAGCGCGAGGCCATTGGCGATCACCTGGCCCACGGCCGTGCAGAGCGCGAGTCGCGCGAGCATGAGCCGGCGATCGTCCTGGAGCACGCGATGATTCTTGTAATACGGGTGGAAGACACCCGCCAGCTCGGTGAGCCAGTAGGCGATCCGATGCGGCTCGAGCGCGCGGGCGGCGCCGGCCACGAGATTGGGATACTCGAGCAGCCGCTTGATCAGCGCCTGCTCCTCGGGGGCGCCGAGCGGCGAGAGATCGACGTCGCGCCACGCCGGAATGGCGATGCCCTGCTCGGCCGCCTGGCGATGGATCGAGCGGATCCGCGCGTGGGCGTACTGCACGTAGTAGACGGGGTTGTCGCTCGATTGCCGCGTCGCCACCGCGAGATCGAAATCGAGCGGACTGTCGTGGCGACGGGTGAGGAACGTGAAGCGCGCGGCGTCGCGTCCGACTTCCTCCAACAGCTCTTCCATCAACACGAACTCGCCGCGGCGCTTGGACATCCGCACGGGCTGACCGTCGCGCAGCAGCGTGACGAGCTGGATGATGAGCGCCTCGAAGGTCTCGGCCGGGTGACCGAGCGCGATCATCGCAGCGCGCATGCGCGGGACGTGGCCGTGGTGGTCGGGACCGAGCATGTCGATGACCTGCCCGCCCTCCGCAAACTTCACGTAATGGTGATACGCGACGTCGACGGCGAAGTAGGTCAGCTCACGCGTGCGGCGCCGCAGCACGCGATCCTTGTCGTCGCCGACGCCCTCCACCGTCGTGGACCGGAACCACAGCGCGCCGTCCTGCTCGTAGGTCAGCCCGCGCCGCGTCAGCTCCTCCACCACTTTTTCGGCGAGGCCGCGATCACGCACGTCGCGCTGCTCGGACGACCAGACGTCGAACTGGACGCCGTAGTCGCGCAGCGTGCGGCGCTGCTGCTCGACCATACGCTCGACCGCCCAGCGGCCGAAGTGCTCGATCCGCTCGCGCTCCGTACGCCCGGGAATCAGGTGGCCGCCCTCGGCGCGATACTGCTTGGCGAGATCGATGAGGTACTCGCCCGGATAACCGTTTTCGGGCAGCTCGGCCGGCTGCCCGAACTCCTGCGTCACCCGCGCCTCGAACGACCGCGCGAGCGCCTCGAACTGGTTGCCGGCGTCGTTGACGTAGAACTCGGTGGTGACGCGCGCACCCTGCGCGCGGAGCAGCCGCGCCAGGGCATCGCCGACGGCGGCGGCGCGCGCGTTGACGATGACGAGCGGCCCCGTGGGATTGGCGGAGACGAACTCGAGTCGCACCGAGCGGTCGGCCTGGCTCGTGCCGCGTCCGTAGTCGGCGCCGGCGGCGAGGATGTCGTGCAGCGCGCCGGACGTCCACGCGGGCGCTAGAAAGACGTTGAGGAATCCCGGGCCCGCGACTTCCACGCGGGCGACTTCGGGCATCGCGGGAAAATTCTTTGCGAGCGCGTCGGCGATCTGCCGCGGCGGCCGCTTCGCCGCGCGCGCCAGCGTCATCGCGACGTTGGTCGCGTAGTCGCCGTGCTCGGCCTGGCGTGGCACCTCCCACGCGCAGTCGTCGGCCGCGGGCAGGCCCGCCGCCGCGAGCGCCGCGCGAACGCCGTCCGTGAGCCGATCGGTGACCGTCATCGAAGCCAACATCTCCCTCCGCGGGACGCCCTAGATGATACTCAGCGCTCTCTGGCCGCCAGCAAGAAAAAGCACAAGCGAATCGAGGAGAAGGAGCGCGCCGAGCGTCAGCGCGGCGGCCCAGCCGACGACGCGTACGGCGCGCCCCACGTCGTCGGCCGTCGGCGGGCGGCCGTCGCCCAGTCGGTAGGCGCCGCGCTTGGCGAGCGTGAGCCCCAGCGCGCCGGCCATCGCGGCCATCGTGCGACCGGCGTTGGGGCTCGCCGTACGGGCACCGTCGCGGCGAAGCACACGCGCCGCGCCCCGCGCGTCCTCGCCCGCCGCCGCGGCGCCCACGACGAGGCCGAGCGCGGCGAGGCGCGCGGGGACGAAGTTCAGGACGTCGTCGAGCCGGGCGGCGAGCTTGCCGAACCATTCCAGCGCACCGTCACGATAGCCGAGCATGGCGTCGGCGGTGTTGATCGCGCGATAGGCGGCGGCGCCGGGCAGCCCGAAGACGAGATAGAAGCACACCGGAGCGACGAGCGCGTCGGTGAGATTTTCGGCGAGCGACTCGACGGCGGCCGAGGCCACCTCGTCGGAACCGAGCGTGGCGGTCGGCCGGCTGACGAGGTGGAATGCCACCAGCTCTCGTGCGGCCTCGATGTCGCCCGCGGCGAGCGGCACCGCAACCGATCGCGCCGCCTCGAGCAGTCCCCGCAACGATAGCAGCAGCCACAGCGCCGCACCCTCGACGACGGGCTGAGCCGGGCCGAGCCGGGCTGCGATCGCCGCAACCACGACTCCTGCCCCTGCCGCCGCACCGGCGACGAGCAGCGTGACGAGCGCGCCGCCCAGGAGGAGCCGAGCTCTCTTGCCGCGGCAAAGGACGCGTCGGCCCATGGCGATGCCCCGGCCCATCCACGCCACTGGATGCACGCGATTGGGCGGGTCGCCGAGCGTCAGATCGAGGATCAGCGCGATCCCGAGCGCCGTCACAGACATCGGACCGCAATTATCGGCAGGACAAGGCGAATTGTGGTACTTGTTCAGTCGTGCAGTCCACCCTCAGAAGCGCCCGCTGGCCCCGGCTGGTGCTGGCCATTTACCTGGCCTGTCTCGGGCTCGTCTGCTCGTTCATCCTGTTCGAGGTCCTCGACGTGGACGGCTCCGACTTCTTGGCGCTCACGCAGACCGAAGCGGTACGGCCCGCCGACTCGCATCACGACGATCTCAAGCGAGTCGTCCTCGCGGCGCTGTCGTTCAGCCTGATCCTCGGCGCCGCCTTCGCGGCTCGAGCGCTGGGCGCCGCGCGTGTCGAGCACGCCGCCATTCCGGTTGTCCGCCGTTTCGCGCCGACGCCCGCCACGCGCATGCTCCTGCCGCGCGCGACGCTCGCCGACGCGCCGTCAGCCTGACCGCTTCTCCCGCGTACTGATTCATCCGATCGGTTTCACGCAAGGAGACGGCATGGTCAGACTCATATTCGTGGTGGCGTTCATCGTCGTGTCCGCGACGCTCGTGCAGGCGCAGGCGCCCGCGACCCGCTTCTCGCTGGACGATGCGGTCGCGCTCGCGCTCCGAGAGAATCCCGGCGTGCGCGCGAAGCAGCACGAGTATCGCGCCACGCAGGCCCAGGAGATCACGGCGGGGCTGCGCCCCAATCCGACCGCCTCGTACACCGGCGATCAGCTGGGCAGCTCGTCGATCGAGTCTCAGCACTTCTTCGCGCTCGAACAGCCGATCGAGCTCGGCGGCAAGCGCGGGCGCCGACTCGATGCCGCCCGGGCCGCCAGCCGCGTGACCGCCGCCGAGCTGGACGACGTGCGCCGCCAGACCGTGGCGCAGGTCAAGAAGGCGTTCACCGACACACTCCTCGCGGAGGCGACGCTGGCACTCGCCGGCGAAAATCTCCGCACGCTCGACGACGTCGAGCGCCTGCAGCGCATCCGCGCCGAAAAGGGCGACATCTCCGAGCTGGAGCTGACCCGCATCCAGGTTCAACGCTTCGCCTTCGAGCGCGACGCCGCGGACGCGCGGCAGGCGATCGCCGCCGCGCGGATCGCGCTGCGCGCGGCCGTCGGACCGGAGGCGGTGGCGCCGGACTTCACGCTGACCGGCGAGCTCGGATTTCGCGACGTGCCGCTCGACGCCGCGGCGCTCCGCCGCCGCGCGCTGGACGCGCGCCCCGATCTGCGGGCGGCGGAGGCGGCGCGGGGGAGGGCACGGGCCGACCGCGAGCTGGCCCGCGCGAACGCGTGGAGCGACGTGACGCCTCGCGTGGCCTACGAACGCATCGGTGGCGTCAGCACGTACGGCGTCGGCGTCAGCGTCCCGCTGCGGATCTTCGACCGCAATCAGGGTGAGATCGCGCGCACGCGCGCGGAGATCGATCGCGCCGACGCGCTGCGCGAGGCGGCGGCCGTGCAGGTGCTCGCCGATGTCGACGCCGCGCTCAGCCAGGTGGCGAACCAGCGCGAGAAGGTCCTGCTCCTGCGCGACACCTATCTGCCCAAGGCGCAGCGCGCGCGGGACACGGTGGAATTCGCCTACCGGCGCGGCGGCGTGAGCTTGCTCGACTTCCTCGACGCGCAGCGCACGTACCGGGAGACCTCGCTGGAGCACCTCCGGACGCTCGGCGCGTACTGGGCAGCGTTGTACCAGCTCGAGGCCGCCGTGGGCGACCGCGCGGTGGCGCCATGACCCGCCGCGGCGTTCTCGGCCTCGTCTGTCTCATGAGCGTGTTGACGGCGTGCAGCCGCGGTCCCGACGACGCGCGCGCGGCCAAACCCGAGCCGCCGCGGGCGCCGACGCCGGACGTCGCCGTCGTCGTCGTGCACCCGGAGTATCAGGAGCGTGCCGCGTCGCTCGAGACCAGCGGCAAGGCGCAGTTCAACGAGGAGGCGCTCGCGCGCGTGCACACGCCGATGACCGGCCGCGTGGTCGAGGTCCTCGCGCGTCCCGGCGAGACAGTGGAACCCGGCCACAAGCTCTTGGTGATCGACAGCCCGGACCTCGGCACCGCCAAGTCGGACTACGCGAAGGCGATCGCTGACGTCGAGCGGTCGGACGCCGCGCTGAAGCTGGCGCGGGAGCTGCTCGAGATCAAGGCGGTGCCGCAGAAGGACGTTCGTGAGGCCGACAACGACTATCGCAAGGCGGTGTCGGAGCGCGAGCGCGCCGCCGCGCGCCTGCGCACCCTCGGGGTCGGGGCCGATCAGCTGCCCGCCATCGCCTCGCGCGCGGACAACGGCACGAGCATCGTCGTGACGGCGCCCCGCTCGGGCGTCATCGTCGAGCGCAACGTCAATCCCGGACAAGTCGTCGCCTACGGGCAGTCCGATACGCCCGTCAACCTCTTCGTGGTCGCCGACGTGTCGACGATGTGGGTCGTGGCCGACGTCTACGAGCCCGACGTGCCGCGCGTGCATCGCGGGCAGCGCGTCGTCGTCACCCTGCCGTGCTGTCCGAACGACCGCTTCGCAGGCACGATCGACTACATCAGCGACGTCGTCGACAAGGACACGCGCACGGTGAAGGTCCGCGCGGTCGTCCCCAACCGCGGCCGCACGCTGAAGGCGGAGATGTTCGTGAAGGTGGCGATCGCCACCGGCGTGAGCCGCGTGCTCACGCTGCCGCTCAACGCGGTGCATCGCGAAGGTGCTCAGACCTACGTGCTGCTCGAGCTCGGCAAGGACGACTACGCGCGCCGGCCCGTGCAGCTCGGCGCCGAGATGGGCGGGGCCGTCGAGGTGCGCGACGGCGTGACCCCGCACGATTCCGTGGTCGCCAGTGGCAGCATCCTGCTCAAGAAAGCCGCCAGGTGATCGCGCGGCTCGTCGCCTTCGCGCTGCACCAGCGATTCGTCACGCTGGCGCTGGCCCTGCTGCTGACGGCGGGCGGCATCATGTCGTGGACGCGCCTGCCCATCGAAGCGTATCCCGACGTCGGCGACGTCACGGTCGAAGTGATCACGCTCTGGCAGGGCCACGCCGCCGAGGAGGTCGAGCGCCTCATCACCATTCAGCTCGAGAAGGAGCTGAACGGGATCGCCAACGTCACCTTTCTCCGATCGGCCTCGTTGTTCGGACTCTCCAACATTCGCGTGCTGTTCGCGGATGGCACCGACAAGTACTGGGCGCGGCAGCAGGTGCAGGAGCGGATCGCCGGGGCCGAGGTCCCCGCCGACGCGCGGCCGACGCTCGGCTCGTTGTCGAGCGTGATCGGCGAGGTCTACCGCTACACGCTGTGGTCGTCCACGATGCCGCTCGTCGAGCTGAAGGCGCTTCAAGACTGGGTGCTCGAGCGCGAGTTTCTCAAGGTGCCCGGCGTGGCCGACGTCATCTCGTGGGGCGGCGGCATCAAGCAGTACCAGATCACGCTCGATCCCGCGCGGCTACGCGCCTACAACCTGACCCTCAAGCAGGTCTTCGACGCCGCCGCCGCCAACAACGCCAACGCCGGCGGCTCCTACATTCCCTGGGGACAGTACGCCCTCACCGTGCGCGGGATCGGCATGATCCAGTCCACGCGCGACGTCGAGAACATCGTGGTGGCCGCGCCGCGCGGCACGCCGGTGCGCGTCCGCGATCTGGGCACGGTCGGGATCGGGCACGCCATTCGCCTCGGCGTGCTGGGACGGGATCACGACGACGACGTGGTCGGCGGCATCGTGCGCATGCGCAAAGGCGAGAATCCGGGCGCCGTCATCGACGGCGTCAAGCGCAAGCTGCAGGAGATCTCGCAGATCCTGCCGCCCGGCGTGGAGCTGCGTCCCTACTACAACCGCGAGCGCCTGGTGAAGGCGACCGTCGGCACGGTGATGAAGAACCTGATCCACGGCGCCGCGCTGGTGGTGCTGCTGCTCTCGCTCTTCCTCTACAACGTCCGCGCCGCCATCCTCGTCGCCCTCACGATCCCGCTCTCGCTCCTCTTCGCTTTCATCTTCATGGATCTCAACGCGATCCCCGCCAATCTCCTGTCGCTGGGCGCGATCGACTTCGGGATCATCGTGGACGGCGGCGTCATCATGACCGAGAACATCGTGCGCCACCTCTCCGCGCGGCGCGTGACCGGCCAGCGCGTCGTTCGCGAGGTACAGCACAGCGCGCTCGAGGTCGCGCGTCCGCTGACCTTCGCGGTGCTCATCATCATGACCGTGTACGTGCCGATCCTCACGTTCCAGCGGATCGAGGGCAAGCTCTTCCGCCCCATGGCCATCACGATCTCGCTGGCCGTCATCGGGTCGCTCGTGCTCACGCTGACGCTGATCCCGGTGCTCGCGAGCCTGCTCTTTCGCCGCCCCCCATCGGAGCGCGAAAGCCCGCTGCTCTCCTGGCTGCGCCGGCCGTACGTGCCGGCACTGCAGTTCTGTCTGCGGCGGCCCGCGGTGCCGGTCGGCGCCGCCGGGGCACTGCTCGTGCTGAGCCTCGCGGCGTTCGCATTCCTCGGCAAGGAATTCCTGCCCGAGCTGGACGAGGGCGACATGTGGGTGCGTGTGATCATGCCGCTCGGCATCTCGGTCGAGGGCGGTCGCCCCTACGTGCGGGCGATCCGCGAGCAGTTCCTCCGGTTCCCCGAGGTGACCGCCGTCGTCTCGCAGCTCGGCGCCCCCGACGACGGGACCGATCCCGAGGCTCCCGACAACGCGGAGTTCTACGTCGGGCTCAAGCCGCGCGAGGAATGGACGACCACGCGCGATCGCGACGACCTGATCGAGCGCATGCGGGCCGCGCTGCTCGGCACCGTGCCCGGGATCAGTACCAACTTCTCGCAGCCGATCAAGGACAACGTCGACGAGGCTATGGCGGGCGTGAAGGGCGAGCTCGCCATCAAGCTCTACGGCCCCGATCTCTTCGTGATGGACGCGAAAGCGAAGGAGATCGTCAACGTGCTACGACCGATCAGCGGTGTGACCGATCTGGACTACGACCATTTCGTCGGACTGCCCCAGCTGCAGGTGATCGTCGACCGGGCGGCCACCGCGCGGTACGGCATCAGCGTGCAGGACGTCCAGGACGGGATCGAAGCCGCCACCAAAGGACGTGTGGTCACGCAGGTGTTCGAGGGCGAGCGGCGCTTCGACCTCGCCGTCCGCTTGCCGCGCGGCGACGATCCGCTGGCCACGCTCAAGGCGTTGACGGTGAGCGCCCCCAACGGGGAGCGCATTCCCATCACCCAGCTCGCGGAGTTCGTGCAGACCGAGGGGCTCGCCGAGATCGACCGCGAGGAAAACTCCCGCCGGCTCGCCATCAAGTGGAGCGTGCGCGAGCGCGACATGGGCAGCCTCGTCGCGGAAGCGATGCAGAAGATGAAGGCGGTGACGCTGCCCCAGGGCTACCGGATGGTGTGGTCGGGACGGTTCGAGGACCAGCAGCGCGCCCTGGCGCGCCTCTACGTCATCGTGCCGCTCGTGATCTTCATCATCTTTGTCCTGCTCTTCAGCGCGTTTCAGTCCGTCGGCGACGCCCTGATCATCATGCTGAACCTGCCGTTCGCGCTCATCGGCGGCACGCTCGCGCTCCTGCTGTGGAAGACCAACTTCAACATCTCGGGCGCCGTCGGCTACATCGCGGTCTTCGGCGTGAGCGTGCTCAACGGCGTCGTCCTCGTGTCCTCGATCCGGCACGCGCGCGACGAAGGGCTGTCGCCGCGTGACGCGATCCTCCGCGGCTGCGCGTTGCGGTTCCGGCCGATCGTCGTGTCCGGCATCGTCGCGGTGATCGGGTTCCTGCCCGCCGCCCTCTCGCACGGCATCGGCGCGGAAATCCAGCGGCCGCTCGCGCGTGTGGTGGTCGGCGGCCTGATCTCCTCGACGCTCTTGACGCTGCTCGTGCTTCCTGCGATCTACGCCTGGCTCGGCGGGGCGCCGCGCCCGGCCGACGAGGCGCCGGCGTGACCGTCAGAAGAGCGGTTGCGCTGCTGCTCGTGCTGGCGATGGTGGCCCTCACGTCGCTCGCTCAGGCCAGCCCGCCCGACCCCACGTGGGTCGCCGGCTGGTGGGACGACGGCGATCACGACGACGTCGTCCTCCTCGTCTGCGCGACCGCCGCCACGGTGCATCCACCACCGCCGACGCTCGACGCGCGCCCCGTGTTCGTCGGTACCGTCGCGGGGGTCGAACCCGACACGTCGCCGCCCCGAGCGGTCGCGCCCTTTGCCACCCGTGCTCCTCCGCGTGTCTGACTCCGCCGTCCTGATGCGCCGCCGGCCTTGCCGGTGGCATTCCGGAATTCAGCCCGGGCCGCTCGCTCGCTGTGCGCGGCGGCCCGAGGAAGGCGTCAGTCATGATCGCGCGCATCGTCGCGTTCGCGCTCCATCAGCGATTCATCACGCTGGCACTCGCCATGCTGCTCACGGCCGGCGGCATCGTGTCGTTCCATCGGCTGCCCATCGAGGCGTATCCGGACGTCGCGGACGTCGAGGTGGACGTCATCACCCTCTGGCCGGGCCACGCCGCGGAGGAGGTCGAGCGCTACATCACGATCCAGCTCGAGAAAGAGCTCAACGGCATCGCGGGCGTCACGTTCCTGCGCTCCTTCTCGAACTTCGGACTCTCGAACATCCGCCTGCTCTTCGCGGACGGCACCGACAACTATTGGTCGCGCCAGCAGGTGCTCGAGCGCATCACCCAGGCGGACATTCCCTCGGACGCGAAGCCACAGCTCGGCCCCCTCGCCTCGCCCATCGGCGAGGTCTACCGCTACACGCTCGAGTCGACGACGATGCCGCTCGTCGATCTCAAAGCCTACGAGGACTGGGTCCTCGAGCGTGAGTTTCGTAAGGTCTCCGGCGTCGCCGACGTCGTCTCGTGGGGCGGCGGCATCAAGCAGTATCAGGTCACCGTCGAGCCCGAGCGGCTGCGCGCCTACAACGTAACCCTCAAGCAGGTCTTCGACGCCGTCTCCGCCAACAACGCGAACGCCGGCGGCTCCTACATCCGCGAGGGGCAGTACGCGCTCATGGTGCGCGGCATCGGTCTCGTGCAGTCCACCGACGATCTCGAGAACATCGTCGTCACCTCGCTCAAGGGCACGCCGGTCCGCGTGCGCGACGTCGGGCACGCGGGCATCGGCCACGCAATCCGCTTCGGCATCCTCGGACGCGACCACGCCGATGACCTCGTGCAGGGCATCGTGCTCATGCGCAAGGGGGAAAACCCCGACGCGGTGATCGCGGGCGTGCGCGCCAAGATCGCCGAGGTGCAGAAGACACTGCCCGCCGGCGTCGTCATGCGGCCGTACTACAGCCGCGACCGCCTGGTGAACACCACGGTCACCACGGTGATGCGCAATCTCCTCGAGGGCGCCGGCCTGGTGATCGTCCTGCTCTCGCTGTTCCTCTACAACCTGCGCGCCGCGCTGATCGTCGCCCTCACCATCCCGCTGTCACTGCTGTTCGCCTTCGTCTTCATGGATCTGCGCGGGATCCCGGCCAACCTGCTCTCGCTCGGCGCCATCGACTTCGGGATCATCGTGGACGGCGCGGTCATCATGACCGAGAACATCCTGCGTCACCTCAGCGAGCGCCGGGTCACGGGCGAGCGCGTGGTGCGCGAGGTGCAGCACGCGGCTCTGGAGGTGGCGCGGCCTCTGACGTTCGCGGTCATGATCATCATGACCGTCTACGTGCCGATCCTCACCTTCCAGCGGATCGAGGGCAAGCTGTTCCGGCCGATGGCGGTGACCATCGCCTTCGCCGTCATCGGGTCGCTCATCCTGACGCTGACGCTCCTGCCGGTGCTCACGACGTTTCTGTTCCGGCGGCCGCCGGCCGAGCGCGAGAGTCCGCTGCTGCGAGGGCTGCGCTCGCCGTACCTGCCTGCGCTCGACTTCTGCCTGCGCCGACCGCTCGTCCCGATCGCCGCCACCGCCGCGATGTTCGCCCTCGCCCTGTTCGCGTTCACATTCCTGGGCAAGGAGTTCCTACCCGAACTCGACGAGGGCGACATCTGGCTGCGCGTGAAGTTCCCGCTCGGCATTTCGCTCGAGGACGGTAACCCGTACGTCCACGACATACGCGAACGGCTGCTGACGTTTCCCGAAGTGCGCGTGATCGTCTCACAGCACGGCGCGCCCGACGACGGCACCGACCCCAACGGCCCGGACACGGCGGAGTTCTACGTCGGACTCAAGCCGCGCGCGGAGTGGAGATTCGCCGACAAGGACGGGCTCGTCGAGGCGATGGCGGCGAGGCTCGACGACATCCGCGGCATCACCACCAACTTCTCGCAGCCGATCAAGGACAACGTGGACGAGGCGCTGGCCGGCGTGAAGGGCGAGCTGGCGATCAAGCTCTACGGACCCGACCTCTTCGTGCTCGAGGCGAAGGCGAAGGAAATCGCATCCGTGCTCGCCGGCGTGCGCGGCGTGACCGATCTCGACTACGACCATCTCGTCGGCCAGCCGCAGCTGCAGATCGTGGTCGACCGAAAGGCTGCGGCCCGGTACGGCATCAACGTTCAGGACATTCAGGATGCGATCGAGGCGGCCACCCGCGGCCGCGTGATCACCCAGGTCTTCGAGGGCGAGCGCCGCTTCGATCTGGCCGTGCGGCTCGCCGGCGGCCCCGAGCCACTCGCGACGCTCAGAAGCCTGAGCGTGAGCGCGCCCAGCGGCGAGCGCATTCCGCTCGCTCAGCTCGCGGAGTTCGTCAAGACCGAGGGCCTCGGCCAGATCCTCCGCGAGGGCAACCAGCGCCGTATCGCGATCAAGTGGAGTGTGCGCGAGCGGGACATGGGCAGCCTCGTCGCGGAAGCGATGCGCAAGGTGGACGCGAGCGTCCATCTGCCCGAGGACTACCGCATGGTCTGGTCCGGGCGGTTCGAGGACCAGCAGCGCGCGCTGGCGCGGCTCTACGTGATCGTCCCGCTCGTCATCTTCATCATCTTCATCCTGCTCTTCGGCGCCTTCCAGTCGATCGGTGACGCGCTGCTGATCATGCTCAACCTGCCGTTCGCGCTGATCGGCGGCACGCTCGCGCTCTTCATCTGGGGCACTCACTTCAACATCTCGGCGGCCGTCGGCTACGTCGCCGTCTTCGGCGTGAGCGTGCTCAACGGCGTCGTGCTCGTCTCCTCGATCCGTCAGGCGCGCGCTGATGGCCTGTCGCTGGTGGAGGCGATACGGCGCGGCTGCACGCTGCGGTTCCGGCCGATCGTCGTCTCCGGCATCGTCGCCGTCATCGGCTTCATTCCGGCCGCGATCTCCCACGGCATCGGCTCGGAGATCCAGCGGCCGCTCGCGCGCGTCGTCATCGGCGGCCTGCTGTCGTCGACCGTGCTGACGCTGCTGGTGCTGCCGGCCTTTTACGCGCTCATCGCGCGACGGTCGGAACCCGAGGCGGAGGCCTGAGCGCCATGCGCGTCTTACAAATCTATCCGAAGGACGATTACTACACCGGGGCCGCGATTCAGCTGCGCGAGCTGGCGCAGCAGCTCGCGCAGCGTGGGCACGAAATCGTCGTGACCACGCGCCCGAGCGAGCACTGGGCGCGGCTCTGCGCCGGCGGGAACCTCGTGCATTACGGGCTGCCGATGGCCTCCGAGGTCGATCTCGTCTCGGCGTGGCGGCTCGCCCAGATTCTGAAGACGCACGGCATCGACCTCGTCCACGCCCACAAAGGCACGGGCCGCACGCTGGCGCTCCTCGCCGGGCTGCTGGTGCGAATTCCGGTCCTGGTGCTGAATCGAGGCGTCAGCTTTCCGCTCGACCGCTTTCAGCGGCTCGGTTACACGACACGCCGGGTGACAGCGATCGTCGCCGTCTGCGAGTCCATCAAGCAGGCGCTGGTCCGCTCGGGCGTCGATGCGAAGAAGATCGAGGTCATCTACTCTGGAACCGACACGACCAGGTTCCGCCCCGGCGTCGACGGCGCGGCGGTCCGTCGCCAGCTCGGATTCGCGGCCGACGATTTCGTGATCACGCAGATCGGCGTGCGCAGCTGGAAGGGCAACGACGATGTGATCGAGGCGATGGCGGCCGTGCTCGCCGGCGCGCCGCACGCCCGGCTACTGATCGTCGGTGCCCGCAATCCCGACTCGCTGCACGAGGTCGCCCGCCGTCATCGCGTGGACGGCCGCGTGCGGGCCATCGGCTACCGCGAGGACGTACCCGAGGTTCTCGCTGCGTCGGACTGCTGCGTCGACGCCTCATACGCCGGCCTCGGTCTCACGGGCACGCTGCGCGAAGCGCTGGCGGTCGGCACACCGGTGGTGGCCACGGATCTCGAAGGCAATCCGGAGCTCGTCACCCACGGGGTGACGGGCTTGCTCGTACCGCCGCGCCGTCCCGACGCGCTCGCGCGCGCGCTGCTCGAGATCGTCGCCGACCGCCCGCGGGCTCGCGCCATGGCAATGGCCGGCCACAGCCGGGTGCAATCGATGTTCTCGACGGCGGTCAAGGTGCAGCGGACCGAGGCGCTCTACGTGCGGCTCTTGTGCGAAACCTCGCCCCACGGCAACGCGCCGCCGGCGGCCGCGATCGCCTCACCCTCACAGGCCGTGGGCGATCAGGCGTGCGGTCACGAGGCCGGACGAGCGTGACGGGACGACTGAGGCTACCCGGGCGCCCCCGCGTAACGCGCCCTCAGCTCAGCCCAGAGCGCCGTCTTCTCCCAGCGAGGCTCACGCGTGCGCTGCTGCGCGTCGTCGAGCCACGGGTTCGGGAAGTACACGGTGATCATCTGCTCGCCGCGTCCGTTCCAGAGCCGCAGTCCCCATGCGCCGGGAACGCACGAGCCGCCATCGGTGTGAAAGAACGCCGCGCGCGCCACCCGGCGAATGGCGGCCTGCTCGGGTGTGGCGGCGCCGCGATGCTCGCCGACGCAGAGATGAAAATGCCACGCGCCGACGTCGACGGTCAGGTAGCCGTCGAGCATCGAGAGGGTTGGCGCCGTGGTAAAGCGGATCTCATAGGCGGCGCCCTCGATCACGGGGCCTGCGAAGATCTCCGCCCAGTGCCGGCTGAAGATCTCCATCAGGAGGCGCTCGACGACGTCACCCTGCACGGGGACCTCGTCGTATTCGGTGATGGTGTCGCCGGGCCCCTGCTCCACCACGCGCGTCGTCATCGCGCGCATGGTAGCGTGAATCGCCGCGCGCCGTCAGCGCAGCTCGAACACCACGGGCAGCCGCACCCGGAGCGCGCGCGGCCTGACCTCCGGCGGGAACGGCACCTGACGCAAATTGCGCGCAGCTTGCAGCGCGGCATCGTCGAGCATCGCGTGCGAGGACGAGCGCACCAGCAAGACTTCGCTCACGCGTCCCGTCGACTCCAGGGCGATCTCCAGATCGACGGTACCGCTCAGCCCGCGCCGCCGCGCGGCGGCCGGGTACTCCAGCGTCTCTTGCAACCGCCGCCGAAGGGCCGCCAGGTATGGGCCGTACATCTCGGCGCCGCCGGCGCCGGTAATGGCGAGCGCGACCTGGCCGTCCCCCGCGCCTCGCGCCCCGGGCGCTCCCGCCGCCGGAGCCCCCGACCCGGCGCCGCGAATGTCGCCGCTATCAGCTCCGACCGAACCGCTTCCGGCGGACGCGCCCGACGCGCTCGGCGGCGCGTCCGCGATGCCGGTGCTGCCGACGACAGGCGACGGCTCGACGGCGGGTGGCGACTCGACGGTCGGCGCACGGTGGACCGTTGGCACCGGCTCCACCGTCAGCGCCGACTCGACAACGGGCGTCGGGCTCGCCACGGCCGAGGACGTCGCGGCCGGCGGCGGCGGGGCGACGTCGGGCACCGCGGCAGACACGGGGGGCGACGGCGCGGCGCTGGCGGCTTGGCGAGCGGGCGACGGCCTGCGCTTGGCCGGCGAGGCGGCGCGCGCAGAGCCGCCGCTGCGCGCGGCGCCGACACGCTCGTCCGGCTCCTTGAGCGTCAGGTCCACGAACAGCGCGCGCTCGCCGAGCTCGCGCGCGAGCCACACGCCACCTCCAAGCGTCGCCGCGTGAAGCGCGAGCGAGAGCGGCAGCCAGCGCGCCGGCCCGATCATGGACGCTCCGCGCGCGCGTCGAGCCAGCGGCGCACGCCGCGCTCCAGCGCCTGCCGCGCTGCACTCGCCGCCGCCCAGCCGACATCCGTCAGCGGACCGCCGTAGGGGCAATGCGCGCCGCGGCCCGTCGCGGCGACGACAACCGCGTCGCTCGACGTGCCCGTGGCCGGAAGGCCGTCCTCGCAGCGCACGCCGGCGGCGCGCAATACGTCGGTCTTCACCTCCGTCAGCGTCGCGACGAGGTTGACGAGCGCGGCCGGCTCGGGATCGGCGTCGACCACCGCGATCGTGTTGATCGTGGCGGGCAACCATATAGCGGGCGGCGTGAGTCCCGCCGCGCTCGGATGGCTGAGTCCGACCGTGGCAATCACGAGCGCGCGGACGTCGTCGGCCGTCGCGCCCGCGACCTCCGCGCGCTCCGTCCACGCGCCCGTGAGGAGACCGACCCACGGCGACGGAACGCCGAGGCGCCGGGCGGCGGCGGCCACCGTTCCGATCGCGTCGGCGCACACGAAGTTCTTGGGCACGTGCACGTTCAGCACGGCGCGCGCGCGGGTGAAGCCGCCGCCGACAACGGCCGAGGAGAGCACGACGAGCTCGTGCTCGGCCGTCACCACGACCGCCTCCGGCCCCACCCGCGTCGCGACCCCTTCGAGAATCACTCGAAGGCCACCCGCACGCCCCCGATGGCGGTGATGCCGAGCGCCGGGAACCCGCGCACCTCCTGATACGACTCGTTGGCGACGTTCTGGATCCGCGCGGTGAGGTCCACGTACTTCACGAGACCCCAGCGCTCCAGGATGCGGTAGTCACCGCCGACATCGAGGCGCGTGTAACCGCTCGCATAGATGTTGCCGAGACTCTCCCACTGCCGAGTCTGGATGTAGAAGTTGGTCCACAGCAAAAGCGGCTTCACCGGCTGCCACGTGACGCGCGCGTTCCAGCGATGGCGCGGCTCGCGCGGCAGCCACGTGTTGGCATCCAGGTCCCTCGTCTCCGTATACGTGTAGGTCAGGGCCGCCGTGAGGTTGTCGAGGAGGTCCACCGCGCCCGTGAACTCGAGCCCTTCGCTCCGGGCGCGGCCGATGTTGGCGGTGGCGACGAACGGTGGTACCGCCAGTGGCACGCAGCACCTGATCAGGTCGGTGAACGAATTCTTGAAGACCGTGGCGTCGAGGCGGATGCGATTGGCCCACAGCTTCTGTTCGACGCCGACGTCCCACGAGAAGCTCGTTTCGGGCTTCAGCGCCGGATTCGAGAAACCGGGAAAGAAGAGGTCGTTGAACGTCGGCGCTCGGAAGCCGGAGCCCGCGCCGCCGTGGATCCGCGTGCCCGTCTCCTTGATCAGGAACGACAGCGATCCACGCTCGGTGACGGAGCGGCCGAACACGTCGTTGTCTTCCACGCGAACGCCCGCGGACATGAAGAGGCGGTCGAAGAACCGGAACTGTTGCTGGAAGAGTCCCGACACCGTCTCGGTCGTCGGACCGAATCCGCTCGTGCCCTGCACATCCGCAGATTCCCAGCGGTACTCGATGCCGAACGTGCTGGTAGACCAGGTGCCGACGTGGAAGTGGTTGAGCCATTCCACCTCACGACGCTCGACCTTGAAGAGGCCGGGGAAGTCGCAGGGCGGTCCAAACGTGATGGGTGGGCACGGGAACTTGTCGGGCGGATCGACGAACCGCTGACGTTGCCAGTACCGACCCACGCGCATCTCGCTCTCCCACCACGCCACGGGTCGCGTGTGCGCGGCCAGGTTGATGATGAGCGTGTCTGTCGACTGGTGCGTATTCGTATCGATGGTCGGCACGATCGGCTGCGGATTGGCCACGAACTCGATGGGCACGCCGGTGTCGGTCTGATTCCATCGCACCGCGAGTGACAGGGTCGTGTTGCCCGGCAGCGCGAGCCCGAGCCGCGTGTTGAGCCAGTTCTGGTTGACGCCGTCGTTGGGGGTTTGTCCGTTGGATTCGAAGTGGCCGACATCGAACGCGTAGCTGAAGATGTCCTTCGAGCCGGAGAATCCCATCGCCGAGCGCAGGATCTCGTAGTTGCCCACCTCCTGCGTGGTCCACAGGGTGAACGGCCCCCTGCCGCCCCGCGTGATGATGTTCACGACGCCGCCGATGGCGTCGGCGCCGTACAGCGTCGACTGCGGCCCGCGAATGATCTCGATGCGGTCGATGAGCTCGGGCGACAGATCAGAGAGGTCGACCTGGCCGAGGGTCGGACTCTTCACGCGCATGCCATCCACGAGGACCTGCACCTGACTGGCATTGGCGCCACGGATCGAAATGTTCGCAAACTTGCCAAAGCTGCCCGCGCGTCGGACTTCCGCACCCGGTACGCCGCGCAGCGTCTCGTCCACCGTGGGATAGCGCCGCGCATCGATCTCCTCGCCGGGAATCACCGTCACCGAGGCGCCGAGCTGCTCCGCCGGCGTCGCGATTTTCGTCGCCGTCACCACCACCGGGTCGACCTGTCTGACCTCTTGCGCAGCCGTCACGCTCGCGATGAGCACGACCGCGCCGACCGCTGCTGCGATCCGGACCATGCGCCACTCCTTTTCTGCGAAAGGGTTGGACGGCTCGCTCCGGACAGGTTTCCTGACTCGTGGATCGTCGCGATCGTCCATGCCTTCCCATCGCCGGCTGGCGACAGTGGCTCCCTCTTCAGGGACCCGGACGACGCTCCCCACTCACAGTGGCGCGACCGTGCCGGCTTCTCACCGGCTTCCCTCGCGCCCGGAGCGCGTGACACGCAGACGACTCGCCGTCTCACCCCCTGTCGTACGCGAGCTGAACGACCGGACGTCCGCTCGCGCTCTTGTCCACCGTGACGCGACACCCGAACACGTCTTCCAGCAGCCCCTGCTCCAGCACTTCACCGGGGAGGCCGATGCGGGCGATCTCGCCCGCGCGCAACAGCAGCAGGCGGTCGCACAGCTCGGAGGCCAGGTTGAGGTCGTGAGAGACGAGCAGGATCGTCATGCCGCGCTCGCGGTTCAGCCGCCGCAGCAGCGCCGCGGTCTCGGCCTGATAGCGCAGATCCAGATGCGCGGTGGGCTCATCGAGGACGAGCAGCCGCGGCTCCTGCGCCAGCGCACGGGCGAGGAGCGCGCGCTGTCGCTCGCCGCCCGAGAGCCGCTCGAGCGGGAGCGTCGCGAGCGCGAGCGTCTCCGTGGCGATCATCGCGTCGCGGGCCGCCGCCGCGTCGGCGGCGTCCTCGAAGAAGCGCCGTGGTGCGTGGGGATACCGTCCCATCAGCACGAGCTGCTCGACCGTGAAGGGAAACGGCCGGGGCGCCTCCTGGGGCACCACCGCCACCTCGCGCGCGAGCTCCCACGACCGCAGCGCGTCGATCGGGCGACCCCCGAGGCGAATCGCGCCACGCCGCGGCGACAGCACGCGCGTGAGCAGACGCAGCAGCGACGTCTTGCCTGCACTGTTCGGGCCGATCACGCCGAAGACCTCGCCGCGCTCGATCGTGAACGACAACCCGGGAAATGCGAAGGCGCGCGCGCGGCGGTCGGCCGGGCGCGCGTAGGCGAAGGCCACGTCGTCGAACTCGACGATTGGACTCACGCCGGCCGGCTCCGCGCGCGCAGCACCCACACGAAGAACGGCGCGCCGCAGAACGCGGTGATGACGCCGACGGACAGCTCCGCGGGCGCGACGACGTTGCGCGCGAGCGTATCGGCCGCGAGCAGGAACGTCGCGCCGGCCACGGCCGACGTCGGCACGAGCAGGCGGTTGTCCTGTCCTACGAGCGCGCGCAGCACGTGCGGCACGATGAGGCCGACGAAGCCGATCGGACCCGTGAACGCGACGACCGTGCCCGTGAGCAATGCTGAGGCGAGGAAGACGCGGCGCTTGAGCCGCTCGGCGTCGACACCGAGCTGGCGTGCGGATTCTTCGCCCAGCGCGAGCAGGTTCAGCTCCCGCGCGTGGCGCAGGATCAGCCAGACGCCCCCCGCCGCCAGCGCGGCGAACAGCACGAGCGAGGTCACGGGGATCGGCGAGAGATTGCCGAGCAGCCAGTGGATCACGCCGCTCAGGCGGTTGAAGTCGACGACGGAGATGATCACGGTGATCGCGGCCGAGAAGAAGATGCCGACGATCACGCCGGCCAGCAGCAGCGTCTGCACCGCGAGACCGCCGGGCACCGTCGAGACGAGATACACGATCGCGGCGGCGAGCAGCGCGCCGGCGAACGCGAACACCGCGACACCAAGCGCGGCCACGACGCCCGTCTCGAAGCCCATGATCTGGGCGAGCACCACGCCGAACGCGGCGCCGCTCGACACACCCAGCACCGACGGCTCCGCGAGCGGGTTGCGCGTGAGCGCCTGGAAGCCGACGCCGGCCACCGCCAGCGCCGCGCCGGCGAGAATCGCGACGGCCACGCGCGGCAGGCGCAGGCCCAGGGTGACGATGGCTTCCACCGAGGCCGGCTCGGCGCGTCCCGTCAGCGCCCGGGCGACCGCCGCGGGCGAGAGCCCGGCGCTGCCGACGAAGAGCGCCGACAGACCGATCGCGATCAGCACCAGCGCCAGCGCCGCGAGCGCGGCCGCGAGCCGCCGGGCGTCGCTCACCGGAACGCCTCGGGGTGGATCATGCGCGCGAGGATCTCGAGCCCCTCGGGCACGCGCGGCCCGTAACGGTGCAGGATGGATAGGTCCACGGAGTACAGGCGGCCGGCTCGGATCGCGGGCACGCTGGTCAGCGCCTGCCACTTCTCGGGCGCCGCACGGCCGGCCGTGGAGGCGCCGCTGGAATGATCGGCCAACACGATGACCTCGGGCGCGCGGGCAACCGCCGCCTCGATGCTGAAGCGCACGTAGCTCACCGGCTCGGCCGCCGTGATGGATCGGCCGCCCGCCAGCTCGATCAGCTCGGTCAGATGCGACTCCCGGCCCGGCACGAGCAGCGGGTCGGGCCAGAGCACGTACAACACGCGCGGTGTGGGCCGCGCGCGCACGCTTGCGCGGACAGCGTCGATGCGCCGCTCGATGCCGGCCCGCAGCGGCGCGACGGCCTCCTGCCGCCCGGTCAGCTCACCGACGCGCGCGATCAGCTCGTACATCTCGGCGACGCGGCGCGCGTGAACGACGTAGACGGGAACGCCGAGCCGTCGCAGCTGCAGAAACGTTTCTTCGCGATTGCCTTCGTCGGTGCCGACGACGAGGTCCGGCTTGAGCGCGACGATGGTCTCGAGGCTCGGATTGATCATGCCGCCCACGTGCGGCTTCGCGCGGGCGGCCGGCGGCCAATCGCAGAAGTCGCTCACGCCGACGAGGCGCGCCTCGCCGCCGAGCGCGAACGCGGTCTCGGTGACGCTCGGCACGAGCGACACGATGCGCTCAGGCGGCCCGGGCAGCGTGATCTCGCGGCCGAGCATGTCACGCAGCACGAGGGCGTCCGCCGGCGACGCCAGCGCCAGCGCCACGAGCGCCGCCGCGACGCGGATCACGCCGTCACCATGCCGAGCGGACAGCGCGCCAGCCGTCCGAGAGTGTCGAGATCGAGCGCCGCCGCCACGCGAACCGCCAGGCGATCATAGCGACCGGCGAAGACATCGCCGCCCCAGCGCGGATCGGGTACCACGCCCCGCCGCGAGGCCGCGACGCTCAGCAGCGCGCGGCGCAGCGGTCCGCTCGACAAGCATCCGTGCACGTACGTGCCGATGACGTGACCCGCGCGCGTGCCGTCGAACGCCCGCTCGTCGCCCCGCGTCTCGAGAGCGAAGACCGGCGCGCCGCCATGCACGCTCGTTCGACCGCAGTGAATCTCGTAGCCGTCGACCGGTGCGCCGGCGGCGGCGTCGAGGAGCCCGCCGGCAAGCACGCGAGCACGTACGCGTCGCGTCGTCTTGTCGCGTGCGAACGTCGTGACCGCGGGCAGCAGGCCGAGCCCAGCCACCGAGGCGACGGGCGACTCGACGCGATCGGGATCCTCCAGACGCTCACCGAGCATCTGATAGCCGCCGCAGAGACCGACGACGATGCGGCCGTCGACGGCGGCGTCGGCGATGGCGACGTCGAGTCCCCGCTCACGGAGCCACGCGAGATCAGCGACGCTCGTCTTGCTGCCGGGCAGGACGACGATGTCGGCGGCGGCGATCTGCTCCGGCCGCGTCACGAAGCGTACCGCGACGCCCGGCTCCGCGGCCAGCGGCTCGAGGTCGTCGAAGTTCGCGATACGCGGCAGCCGCGGCACGGCAATGATGACCACCGCGTCGCCCGTTGTCTTCGAGGCATCGAGGTCGAGCGAGTCCTCGTCGGGAATGGGCGCGGCGCCGAGGTGCGGCACCACGCCGAGGACGGGCACGCCCGTGCGCGCGGCGAGCATGTCGAGCCCGGGACGCAGCACGCTCGGATCACCCCGGAATCGGTTGACCACGAATCCGGCGACGCGGGCGCGATCGGCCGGCTCCAGCAGCGCGAGCGTGCCCACGAGCGCTGCGAACACGCCGCCGCGCTCGATGTCGCCGACGAGCACGACGGGCGCTTGGACGGCCGCCGCCACCCGCATGTTGACGAGATCGCGATCGAGGTTGATTTCCGCGGGACTGCCGGCGCCTTCGATGACGACGAGGTCGTGCGTGCCGCGCAGCCGCTCGAGACTGTCGACGATGACGGGCCAGAGTGTCGGCGCCAACCGTGTGTAGCCGTGCCAGTCCACGGTCGTCATCGCGCGGCCGCGCACCACCACCTGTGAGCGATGGTCCGTCTCCGGCTTGAGCAAGACGGGGTTCATGTCGACGGTCGGCTCGACACCCGCGGCCGCCGCCTGCACCGCCTGGGCTCGGCCGATCTCACCGCCTTCCGCGGTGACGGCGGCGTTGAGGGACATGTTCTGCGCCTTGAACGGCGCTACGCGATAGCCCGCGCGCGCGAAGATTCGGCAGAGCGCGGCGACGAGCAGGCTCTTGCCCACGCCGGAGGCCGTTCCCTGCACCATCAGGCAAGGCGCCGGGTTCACCGTCGCGCCGCCGCGCACGCGTCGACGAACCCGCGCGCCAACGCCGGGTTCGACGCGAAGTGCAGGTGCACGTAGCTGACGAGCGCGCGCTCGACGAGATAGCCTTCCGCCCGCGCCGCGCCGCCGGGTGTCGTGACGACGTAGGCGCGCGGCACGCTCGCCGGCACCGACGACAGAGTCGAGAAGTGGAAGTGCTGACCGCGGGCGACGGTTCCGGCGGGGCCGAGCGGAGTGGCCGCCGTCAGCGCGACGTCGACGTAGCCGAGCGACATCCGCGGTGGCCGCATGCTGACGCGCGCGGGCAGCACGCCGACCATCTCGTGCACGTGGCCGTCGGCGTCCTCGAGGGATTCCGCAAAGTACATCAGGCCGCCGCACTCCGCGTACACCGGCCGATGCTCCTCGAGCACGAGGCGGCGAAGACTCTTGCGTAGCGTCGCGTTGTCAGCGAGGCGCTGGGCATAGAGCTCGGGATAGCCGCCGCCGAAATACAGGCCGTCGACATCGGGCGGCTCATCGTCGGCGAGCGGGCTCCAGTCGATGAGCTCGGCGCCGGCTTCGCGAAGGCGGTCGAGGTTGTCGGCGTAGTAGAACTGGAACGCGCGATCGCGGGCGACCCCGATCGTCGCGCGCGGGCGCGACACGCACGCCGGCGGGACGGTCAGGGCGCGTGACGATGCGAGGGCGAGCAGCCGATCGAGATCGACGTCACGCTCGACGACATCGGCCATCCGCGCCAGGCGCGCCCCGTCGACGACGCCTTCGACGGCCGTGACGAGTCCCAGGTATCGCTCCGGCATCGCCCACGCGTCGTCGCGACGGATGGCGCCGATGGGCGCGGCCCGGCACGTCGCCCGGATCGCCTCCGCCACCGTGCGCGCGTGCGCGTCGCCGCCGACGCGGTTGACGATGACCGCCGCCACGTTGAGCGCCGGATCGAAACGCTCGAAGCCGAGCACGGAGGCGGCCGCGCTGCGCGCCTGCGCGCCGGCGTCGACGACGAGCACGACCGGCGCGCCGAGCCATTTGGCGATCTCGGCCGTCGATCCGGCCTCGCTGGTCGCGTCGACGCCGTCGAAGCAACCCATCACGCCTTCGACGATTGCGACGTCCGCGTCGGCGGCGCGGCGGGCGACGGTGTCGAGCACCGCATCGCGACCGCACATCCAGCCGTCGAGGTTGTACGATGCGCGGCCGCTCGCGACCGCGTGCAGCCCCGGGTCGATGAAGTCGGGACCGACCTTGAATGGCTGCACGACGAGCCCGCGGCGGCGGAGCGCGGCGAGGAGCCCGAGCGTGATCGACGTCTTGCCAACGCCGCTGGCCGTCCCGGCGACGACGAGGACGTGGGTCACGCCGGACCGTCCACGCCGGCCGACTTGAACGTCGCCATCTCGGTGTACACGCGGCTGGCCGCGCGGGCGAGATGAACGAAGAGCGCCGCGCCCGTACCCTCGCCGAGCCGCAGGCCCAGATCGAGATACGGCACGAGCCCGAGGTGCGCGAGCGCGTGATCGTGTCCGCGCTCGGCCGAGCGGTGCGAGGCGAACATCGCGTGCACCGACGCCGGCGCCAGCGTCGCCGCGACGAGCGCGGCGGCGCCGGCGATGAAGCCGTCGAGCGCCACCGGCACGCGGCGCGCGGCACCGCCCAAAACCACGCCGACGAGACCTCCGATCTCGAAGCCGCCCACCTTGGCGAGGACGTCGATCCCGTCGCCTCGATCGGGTCGATTCACGTCCAGCGCGCGCTGCACGGCGTCGACCTTGCGGCGCCAGCCCTCGTCGTCGACGCCGGTGCCGCGTCCGGTGACGGTCTCGGCGGCCGCGCCCGTGATCGCCGCGGTGATCGCGCTGGCCGCCGTCGTGTTGCCGATGCCCATGTCGCCGGTGGCGACGAGATCCGCCCCGCCGTCGATCGCGTCCATCGCGAGCTGCGCGCCGCGCCGGATCGCCGTCTCCGCCTGGTGGCGGCTCATCGCCGGCCCGCGGGTCATGTTCGCGGTGCCGGCGCCCAGCGAGCAGCGCATCAGCGTCTCGGATCCGCCGACGGCGCTCGCGACGCCGAAATCGGCGACGATGACGCGCGCGCCACAGTCGCGCGCGAGCGCGTTCACCGCGGCGCCGCCCCGCAGGAAGTTTTCGACCATCTGCGCGGTGACGGACTGCGGATACGCGCTCACGCCCTCGGCCGCGACGCCGTGGTCGGCGGCGAACGTGAAGATCACCGGCCGCGCGACCGGCGGCGCGGCGCCCGTCAGCGCGACCAGACGCGCGGCGAGCTCTTCGAGACGGCCGAGGCTGCCCGGCGGCTTCGTGAGCGTGTCGAGGTGCCGGAGCGCTTCGGCGGCCGCGCCGGGCCGCGGCGCGGTGATGGCTTCGCAGAGTGCAGAGAGGCTGGTCATACGCGTCCGCCCTTCACGATCATCGGGATGCCCGCGACCATCAGCACGACGCGATCGACGGCCGCAGCCACCCGCTGATTGACCCCGCCGAGCAGATCGCGAAAGTGCCGGCCGTCCTCGGTGGCGGGATGCACGCCGAGCCCGACTTCGT
>Ga0209382_10000266_pt1 | contig 84381 bp, 76 predicted proteins | sample SoiMetdeltSBSDD5_FD_187599 | JGI IMG/M metagenome (GOLD analysis project Ga0209382, IMG submission 187599) | Bulk soil microbial communities from a Populus tree surrounding site in Tennessee, USA - Soil MetaG P. deltoides SBSDD5 (SPAdes) (version 2) | ecosystem: Environmental > Terrestrial >... | reverse complement strand
AGAATGGTGACAGTGGTCTTACAACAACCTCTATTGAAGACCCCAACGGTGGTAACACACAAGAAGCAGAATTAGAAAACGAAGCTGAACAAGAAAATAATGCAGAGGTAAATCAAGCAGCTTCAGCAATAGATGAGGGTTCTGCAGTAGTCGGTGATAATACAGCGGCTAACATCGCAGATATAGACCAAGACAACGATGCTACACAAGCAAACGCAAACAACCAGGAACAGGAGGACGATAGTGACGATAGCGATGCAGCCGAAGCAGATTCAGAGAACGGAGCTGAACAAGAAAACGATGCTGATATGAACCAGGCAGCGAGCTCTGACGACGACGAATCAGACTCTGACGACGAAACTCAAACATCAAGCTCTGACAGCGACTCTGACAGCGACTCTGACAGCGACTCTGACAGCGACTCTGACAGCGACTCTGACAGCGACTCTGACAGCGACTCTGACAGCGACTCTGACAGCGACTCTGAAGAGGAATAACCTCCCTTTTTTTACTTTTTTTTAGTATTCTCCATAAAGAATCGTTCTGTCAAAATACCCTTCTAAACAATACATTCTACAGCCAGTACATGGCTTCCAATATTCCATCGCCACAGGATTGAGAAATCATACCTTTCAAGAACAGAAAAAAACCATTTCGTTATTCTTAGTGTTCAAATCCCTTGTTCTCCATCATTCCTAATATCCTCTTGAATATACACAAGATATCATTTGGCTTTAGGTACCCTCTTCGGCTACAAGTAACTCAACAGTAGCTACAACATCAACAATTGTAGGGATCACGAAATGTTTTTGCGGTCGTATTATCTGACCAGGGTTGAAATTTCAAAGGGGAGGGGTTCTTATTGTGAATTAGATGTCAATCTCGGTTTGAAACGCGAATAGAATACTGCTAATAGTTTTTTAATAGTTCTTAAGAACGCATTTCATTTAACAACTTTAAACACATTCGTAATTGACTAGTGGTATTTCGTTCTTCAAACACTACAGAGTTACTACCGAAATGCAGTATAGTATTAAAAAGACTTTCCCGCTTCTCCAAAGATAATGGAATAGTTTATCAATAAATCTGTTACATTTCTATACACAATTTGGTCGATTGCGTCTCGACTGTTGTATTTCAGATGGTTGAAGTCAAGCTTCTGCCATTTAGCTAGTCGCACACTCTTCATCCACTAAGCCGTTGCCGTTGTTATCAATTTCATCAAAGCAAACTTCGCCACTTGCATCAGGAGTCTGCGGCTGTGGCGAGGGAGTTTCAACCTGTACCTTTGCCCCGTCATCACTTTCGGCACCTTCATTATCTGTAACTGTTAGAGTAAATCCGAACGTGGTATCTTCCTCTATCTTTGGTACAGAAAAGCTTGCAACCGGCTGATTGGAGCCTTGCAAACTAACACTGGGCCCATCTGTTTGTTCCCACTTGTACAACTTTATCATTCCATCTGGGTCTGGGTCTTGACTGCCGGAACCATCTAAAGTGACTTGCTCACCTATTACAGCCTTCTTATCTCCGCCACTATCGGCCTCTGGTTCTGAATTAGCTATTGCCTCCATACTGACAGTTTTCATAGCAGTCTCACCATACTTATCGGTCACAAATAATGTGATCTCATACGTTGTGTCATCCCGAAGTTTATCTGGCACTTTGAAATTTGCAACCGCTTCGTTGGCGCCTAGAATTTTTACCTTTTCAATTGAATCATCTGTTTGTTTCCAAAGATACGTAAGCGAATCGCCACTTGGATCATTACTATCTTCTCCATTTAGAATTACTTCGTCGCCTTCCCTTACTTCATCCTTATCTACTTTAGCCTCCGCTACTGGGGGCTGATTGACTCCTTTTACATTTAGAGTTGCATACGTAGCTTTTGAATCAATAGTCTGAGAATCAAGACTGTCTCCACAGGACAACTTGGCAGCCAGACTATTAGTATTTCCAGGAGTAATCGCGGCATAATCATCGCTATAGGTAAATTTCCAAGCGGAGAAATCTCTTGGTCCCGTTAACCCCACTGCGGTTGCTTTTTGGAAGGGAAGATTATTCTTACTGACATATACTTGACAGTCTTTGTAGTAGTCGTCCGCAGATGTTCCGTATACTGTCATATTGCCAGTTGATACGTTTTGGTCTCGAAAAGGTAGGGTAATTTTCAGCATACTGGAATTAAGAGAGATCCCTGTTACATTCACACTATACCATTTTGTTAACTCAGGGCCACATACTAGTTTGGAAGTTATTTTATTGTCTGAACTATCCGTCAAATAAGTATAACTCGAATTAAGAAAGTAATTCCATGTTGAATAATCGTGTATGCCACCGCTGCCGTTAGCTATGACTGGTTGATATGGTTTTACACCGTTTACAATGACTGTGACATTACAGTTTGAAATCGAATCATCAGTGGAGGTGCCTGCGATGTGGAGTTGTTGATCTTCTCCAGCGGGGACACTTTGACCAGTAGTAGGAGATGTAATTTTTACACCGATTTCTGGGGGAGCAGGAGGCAAGACCGGTTGTTGAGCAAAAGCATATGATGTTAAGGACATATCGTTCGGATATGTAGAAATAGTATGCAGAGAGGCCAGAAGAATAACCATCAATAATGATACCAGAGTTAATGCAGTCGACACATCCAAGTATTATACTTTTAAAGAAAAATATTTTTAAAGTAATTTTAGAGTAAGAAATTGTTATTATTCAAATTCAGAACAGAAGACTAGACCGGGCTTAAAGTAAATTTTTTAAGATTTAAATTCTAAAACATAAAGCTAGAACGGCTCAGCAATTCGGAAAGGGTGCCAAGGCATCGGCTAGAGTTCTGACTAAAGCTTTGCCTTTCAATTCGTTAATGAGAGTCAGTACCGGAGAGTAAGAGAATACCCAAACTAGGTAGATCACCTTGTCTCGGCATAAGTTTCCTTTTACACGATAGACTCATAATCGTTAGGTTCAAGATGTTATGAAACCTGTCCAAAAAAGATCCTTACCACTACCGACTATGGAATCCGGCTTAAAATGATATAGCTGATATCTTTGAACCATGGGAAATTTGAATTAGTTGCAAAAAAACTCAATAATGATCGGATGAAACCTATGTTCGAATCATCCTAAGTATTAACTTCATAGGGATCTGCATATTCGTAGGTTGACATAATTAACTGATTTACCCTTCGTCTGTAATTTTATCTATAGGCTCGCCACTAGGTAATGGTGCATTTCTATCAACTTTGTATTTGAATATTTCCGGAAAGTCCATATCTACGATCACATTCCTTCCCACAGCCTTAATTTTGGACTTGGGAATATCATATCTGTAATCATGATCGCCAAACACCACTATCTTATCTCCCGCTTCCTTCATGACGTGACCTACATGATCTTCGTTGTCTGATCTAACTCCTTTGTTGAACAGTGATTTCGGATACTCTTTTTCGTATGCGGCTAGATCGATATTGGTGTCTGGGGTAGGCCAGGGAATTTTTCTATGAGTTGGGAGTGGTTCTTCTCGGGAAACCTTATATTTTTTTACAATGTCGTTGAAATTAAGCCCAATCAGAACGTTTCTGCCCGTAGTCTGGATCTCTGAAAGCGGTATGTCATATCTTTCTTTACCTCCACCGAACACGACAATCTTATCGTCTGTTTCTCTTACAACATGTCCGATGTGAGGAGAATCTAAGGCCATAACTGCCCTGTTAAAGTATTTTCCAGTAGTCATAGTATTTCTTTATGTCATGCTTGCTTTTATGTTATTAGGATTTAAAATAGTCCTAACATGACCACTTTATTTCTCTATGCCTTGAATCATTCCTTGTCACATTGGGGTTCAAAATTCTCGAAATGCAGTGTCAAGAGACGTTAGCACTTTCCACCCTGTTAACGATGACGATCAGCTATCATAGTTTACGTCACTGTGACCTTAAAGCCTCAACTGGAAGATAGCGCGAAGCTTTCCAAGCAGGAAATAATCCTGCTAGAATGCTGAGGGAGACAGAAATGGCCCATACTCCAGTCATGTCTTGAGCTAGGTATATAGGAGTAGTTGAGGACTCGTCCGAGCTAGTCGTAATAGTCTCTCCTGTTTTTTCACTCGAACTATCATCCGAACTATCCGAGCTGAAGGTTGCACTTAAAGCGTAACCCATCCCTATGCCAGCTACCAGTCCAAACGTAGCTCCAAAGATACCTATCAGCAAAGCTTCAATTAGAAACAGAACAAGAATGGTTCTGTTCTGAGCACCCATTGCCTTGAGCGTTCCAATCTCCTTTACTCTCTCGATAACAGAAGTATATAGAGTAGTTATGATACCGACAGCTCCCACTACTAGGGCGACTATTGCGATGCTTGAAAGAAATGCATTTATCCCACCTGTAAACTCTTCTATGGTTTCTAATATCGCCTTAACTGTTGTAATCCCTATATCATTTCCATATAATTTTCTAATTTCGTCTTCAACCACGTCTACGAATTCACTTGACTGAGTTGCTACAAATAGTGAATCAAACTTTCCTGCCTTTTGAAATAGCGAATTGCCCGAGTCTTCATTTATGACCAACGCCTCGTCAATAGTTGGATTCCCAGTAGATTCCATTATCCCACTGACCACAAAATTTTTTGTTTCTTGTTCAGACTTGCCAGTTTGGGGGTCAACGAACGAATATCTCACTTTAACACTTTGACCCAAGGAAATGAATGGCGTATCTTCTCCTGGGGGATTGGCTACATCCTCGGCAACTAGTATCGAAGAAGGATCATTCTGTCTAATGCTCGATCCTTCAACAAAACCCAGTGTAGGAGCGATTAGGGTTAATTTTGTAGGGTCCATAGATAATACAGAAAACGATTTGATTTCACCCGCCGACTCCACATCCACTTGACTCTGATATGATGGAATTACCTCTTCTACGAATGGAATTGATCTTAATCTGTTTACAATCGCATCGTTTAGGGTAATCTTTGCGGTGGATGGTGCCCCCACTCCGCCGACTCCACATCCACTTGACTCTGATATGATGGAATTACCTCTTCTACGAATGGAATTGATCTTAATCTGTTTACAATCGCATCGTTTAGGGTAATCTTTGCGGTGGATGGTGCTCCCACTCCGCCTACTCCCGGACCACCAGTGTCAGAATTCTCGTCTTGTTGCGTGCTGGATACAAATAGAATGTTTGGGGCCAAATTTTTGAACTGTTCATTAAAGAAAGCAGAAAACCCCGCGCCAATTCCATTAACTGCCACCAACAGGCTGCTTCCCACCATAACCATGACAATCGTTAATGCTGATCTAACCTTTCTCTCCTTCAGCGCGTCAAATGATAAACTCAATATATCCCGAAAATCCATTTTTCCTCGTTCCTATGGAATAAAATTATTTTTCCATTTCTGTAATCTTGTATCAGATTTGATAGGAATTATCATTGTTTCACTTCTCCTTCCTTCGTATTTTCGTCTGAGATAAGCTTATCATCAAAGAACTCGACATCTTGAGTGTTAGCCTTGAAGGATCTTTTTTTCTTGCCCATTCTTTTTCTGACAAGTATGAACAAGACAAATACACCTGCGAGTATTATAACTGCTCCTATAATAATTAAAGAAAATCCGCCAACTCCCAGAAATCCTTCTGTTTGATTTGAAGAATCAGCAGATTCTGGAACATAGTTTGCAGAACCATTCAGAACTATTTCATGCGGATTTCTTAGGTTGTCAGTGTATGTAACTTTAATTGTAACTGGATAAGATCCCTCGGAGACTTCCTTTTCTATGTTCAGGGGAATGCTAAATGGAAAAGGAGAGTTCTCAGATAAATCACCAAGGTACTGCGGAGGCGGAAGATCCCTTACAAGAGGACTAGGCGTCTGTTCGGCAGTTGTTGAAGACGAAGATGGTAAGGTTGCTGTGTCTCTCCGTTCAGAATTTATCATTTCCACCGTTGTGAAAAGGGCAACAGTGTTTCCTTGATTTAATAGGTTCCCTACCAAATTGGGTGTTCCTCCTATGTCGTTTATGGCGAAATCATATACCTTTATTTTTATTTCTCCATCAACGTAGGCTCCGATGCTTAGCGAGTCTGTTTTGGATTGTCCACCAGAAATGTATTCTGCATCTATTGTAAAGTCTATAGGTGATGCGATTACATCCTCTGCCGCGAATACTTTAGTTGTTAACTCCTGCTTTGACGAAGCGTTCATTGTATTAAATGTCCACCTTGAATCACCGAGTATCTTTACCGAGTTCGTTGACGAACCTAGAGAAAGGACTACGTCCCTTAGCATGGTGCTTCCATGGTTCGAAACTAAAAAATTAACATCTTCAATTTTTCCAGCTCTTAACAAAATCGAGTCTTGATTATTAATACTACTTTCGTTGCCAGAATCTGCAGCAGTCTTGTTAGTACTAACCGGGCTGACACTCAAAACAGATTCAGGAGGGTTGGGCGAGATCACTAGGCCAACTGATTTATCAACTGTCGTTACAGTACCATATGCATTATTATAAGAAATTTCAAGATCTAGATTCTGTATAGTGCCGCCAGCTGAATAACTAGGGTACACTGTTGGAGTTATCACTGCGGATTTCCCAGCTGTAATATTGCCCACGTTAAAAGTCGTGGTTTCGAGGCTGATAGTTGGGGCTTCAGAAAGGGCTTCCTCTTCCCCTATTGTTTCTGCTTCATTGTTTGAGAGTTCAGTAGCGTTGTTGTTCGAATAGGAATCGTTACCCACTGGGATATCGTTGCGGGCCTCGTTGTCAGGATTGACGCTGATGGCAGGGGTAGTGGCACCTTCTGTCACATCAGTGATGCTAGCTATTACCCCAGTTGCATTTGCAGAGCCTTCATTTTCTATCAGAATTTTTAAATCATTTGGCCAACCGGCAACCAGATTTTGGGTGTTGGACGCTGCATCTAGTATTACCTTACCTGTTATTCTAAAAGGTACAGTGATTGAGGTTGAAATCTGGCCTACCTCAAGAACCTTGGAATATACCAAGTTCAAGGGTGCAGAGTATGCCCCTACTTTTGCACCATCCAGGACATCTATTGTAAAGTAAAGTGTGAAGGTTTCTCCAGGTTTGACAGTCGAATCATGGCTCGCGACAGAGATGTCAGAAGAATTTACAAGGTTTTCACCCTGTATGGCTTTGAACCCGGATGTTGGCAGAGCAAGGTATCCAGTTAGTGCTGTAATTTCTGACCTGCCCTTGTTTACCAACACAACAGCGAGTCTTGATGCTCCTTCGCCAGGGCCTACCTCCTTTCTAATGGAATTATTGTTATTACTTACTGATGTAGAGGATGTTGCCGCAGACCCTGAATTATCTGTCCAATATGCTTCTAGGAATGAAGGACTTCTGTCTGTTAATGTCGTGTTTGTACTAGATCCGATTATACTTGTGTCAGAGTCAGACTGAGCAAATGCTACGCTATCTTTTATAGTAGATGTATCATAGGGAGAAGGTACAATCAAAAGCAAAAGTAACTCACAGAACAAAAATATCGAAACACTGGTATGTTTGGAAGCATTGTCCTGTTTTTTATTTGGGAAGAGATGTTCTATATCTGATTTGAACATATAATATTCGCCATGTGTTTTATTTCTTTTAGAATGGGTAAGCACTATGCTCTTATCTGTCTTTATCGTCTACATTCTCCTTTTTTATCTTAATCATTTACCTCTTCTATTTTATAGTAGTCAATACCATTAACCTGACCGTTCTGCCACGATAATGGTTATTGTTAAGAACTGAAATGCGATTGCTCCTTATTTTAACTCTAATTCTAGTTGTCCATAAGCATTCTAATAAGAACCATCTATACAATAACAATTGTCCTAATCAGAAACGTCAGTTTATTGCCACTAGCTTGTATTGTCGGATTTTGCGTCCCTAAAACCTGGCTAAATATGCTAACTTGGCTAAATATACTATGTACTATCGCCATTTACTAGATCTAAGAAATAATTAATTCCGAAGTAGCTGTCTTAGGACCTGACTGAACAAGAGCCCTAGGCGCGATTTGGACGCGCGACCTAAGGTTTACGAAACCTTCGCTCTGCCAGGCTGAGCTACTAGGGCAGGGTCAATAAATGTCTATTACATGAAATTTTAAAGATCTTTATTTAATCTTTCATGAAATGAACCATATACGGACGAAATCAGTATATTGGCATGCTTTTGAGAAATCCTGGAAAAATAGTACAGAATTAATACTTCCATATTTGTTACTTCGTTTGTGAAGATATCCATCTCTGGCGTAAGAGGGATTTTCGGTGATGATGATTTGAGTCTAAACGAGATCGTCAAATATAGCAGGTCGTTTGCACGATCCTCAATAAAACCAACTGGAAAATGTGTAATTGGGAGAGACACAAGGCCATCGAGCTCGGCAATTTCCAAAATTGTAGCAGCGACTCTTATGCAGGAGGGGGTTGAGGTTTATGACCTGAATATTGCCCCAACACCAATGATATTTCGAGAATCTCAAAAATATCAAGCCGGATGTATAGTTACAGCATCCCACAATCCCCTTGAATGGAACGGACTCAAGTTCATTTTAGAAGGAAGAGGAATTTTTGAAGACGAGCTGCAGGCCATCTTAGGCAATATGAATCCGGCCCAGAGAAAGCAAGATTATGAATATGGCAAATCCTTGCAGATTGTCTCAAATTATGTAGATGAAGTCGCAGAGCTCGCAAAAACATCAAAAAGTTCGAATCAGTCAATTAGGGCAGGGCTTGACCCAGGCGGAGGAGCAGGCTGTGGATATGTCAACAGGCTCTTCAAAGCTCTTGGACACAGGTTTCAAAGCATAAACGACATTTATGGGATGTCTTCTAGGGGACCCGATCCAACCGCAGATGATTTGAGGGACTTGGAGGCGCTGGTAGTAAATAATCAACTTGACTTTGGATTTGCATTTGACCAGGATGGCGACAGACTTGTCGTCGTGGACAGGTACGGCAAGAAATTATCTCCTGACACGACTCTAATGCTCTGCGTAGCTAGCGCACTTAAAATCGGAATGAAAAAGTTTGTTACGAGTATAGACACAAGTATTTCAATAGAGAAATTCGCCAAAATTCATGGGCCTGCTTCCGTCAAGTTCGACTTTTCAAAAGTCGGCGAATCCAACGTAGTTAATACGATGTTAAAGACTGAAGCAGACGCGGGTGGGGAAGGAAGCAGCGCAGGATTCATCATGCCAAAATTTAATCTGTGTAGGGATGGATTCCTGGCAAGTGCGATAATTGCCTCACTTGATGCAATGACTGTAGATGAATGTATTAAATTTTCGGCTCAATATTCACAAGTAAGAACAAAAATCTCCATACCGTCTCATCTGCATAGCAAGCTTATAGAAAAACTATCTGGTATCCTAGAGAGAGAATCATCTAGGATTCTGACCATAGATGGAGTTAAAGCAATAGTAGACGATGATTCGTGGGTTCTAGTGAGAGGTTCCAACACAGAACACGCTGTTAGAATTTCGGTCGAATCAAGAGGATCCAATGCGAAGACACTTTATGAGAAGGTAATTTCCCAAGTCAGAACGGTATATGAAGCCTTTAAGTGAAAAGGAAATCATAGATCTTTTCGTACGAAAGTTCAAGAATCTTAGGCTGATTCAGACAACTAACCTCATTAGAAGGCGCTATTTCTCGGCAACGCGTGTCGGGACCGATGACGTAGCAATCATCACAATGGACAGGAGTCTAATGAAGGGGGTGAAGCTCGTTTTCAAATGTGATATGCTCGTCGAAAGTACTGATGTTCCACCGGGTATGAGACCTTGGCAGGTAGCAAGAAAGAGCATAGTGTCTTGTGTGAGCGACTTCTCAGCAAAGGGGATCAAACCAGTATATACTTCTCTACTATCCATAGGATTCCCTGAGAAATATACAAAAAGTGACGTTTTAGATTTACTTAGGGGATTTGAGATATCCTCAAGCGAATTTGGCATAAACTTCGTGGGAGGTGACACGAACAAATCTAATGAATTGATTATAGATTGTAGCATGATAGGGTTTTCCAAGAGTGAGAGTATACCATCTAGAGATGGAGCTAGGCCAGGTGATTTTATTGTCGTTTCAGGAATATTTGGATATTCAGCAGCGGGTTTGAAGATTCTTATTCAAGGCGCAAAAGCTGAGAAAAGGTTTAAGCAGCAAGCGATTTCATCGGTCTTTAGACCCAGACCACAGCAAAAGTTCGGTGTATCTCTGGCAAGGTATTTTTCTTCTTCAATAGATTCTAGTGATGGTCTCGCTTCATCGCTTTACGAGCTCGCAATACAAAGTAAGGTTAATTTTTTCATAACCAAGATACCATCGGTGGAAGCAGTCAAATGTTTTGCTTCTAATAATAGTTTCATAGATCGTGATGAGTTGATTTTCTACGGGGGGGAAGAGTATCATATCGTGGCAACAATTCCGTCGCGAAATATGAAAAGGTTGATGTCAGCGGTGAAAAAACTAAAGTTAAAAATGATAGTAATCGGAAAGGTATCGAAAGGCGACGGTAAGGTTTTCGTCCAGAGATCGGATGGTGAGGAGAATGGCTTCGAGCTCCTTGAAAACAGGGGCTATCTCCATCTGATTGGCCACCATAAGACGAAGCAATAAACACGCACCAAAGTTAATAAGGAGTCCCTAACTACCAACTATAATTCGTCAGTGTCAACCATAGAAGATATTACACAGCAAAAGTGGGGAGTCGCCCATATTTTTAGCAGTTATAATAATACTCTGGTCCACATTACAGATGTCAGTGGAGCTGAAACAGTGGCGTTCAGCTCCGGTGGAAGGCATGTCACAGCTGACAGATACGAATCATCTCCCTATGCGGCTATGAAATCGGCAGTTGCTGCCGCCGACGTTGCAAAATCAAAGGGTATTACTGCGTTACATATTCGAGTGCGGGCAGTTGGCGGAGTGGGACCAAGAATTCCAGGCCCAGGAGCACAAGCGGCAATAAGGGCACTAGCCAGAGCTGGGTTCAGAATAGGTAGAATTGACGATGTCACACCTGTCCCCCATGATACTACCAGGAAACCTGGGGGTAGGAGAGGAAGAAGAGTCTAGTCTTTTGGGTCAATCTCAAATGCTGTCCATGCTAATCTGACTTGACTTGATACATTCTTTTTGCGGATCATTGGGGCTTAACTATGATGCGTTAATGAGCATTGTGATCTGCTCTCATGTTGTTTGCGAAACTAAGTATATAATTTAAATCGGGTCTGTAAGATTATTTTTCCTACTTTGGATCTTCTTGATTTACCTTCTTAAGCTTGTCTGAGAAAGAGACCAATTTTCCATGATCTTCGATTTTTATTGTTGTACTTACTCTAACGTATATCCCGACTGATCGGAGTAGCATGAGCAACTCTCCTCCAGATATTCCTTGTTGAATTTCGCCAGACTTGATCAAGTCTGCTAACCTCTTAACTATCGCGCGAGTCTGAGCTGGAAACTGAGATTCCGCCAGCTTCAGAACTTCCGTTCCCCTATCATAGAGAAAATCAGATACAACTTGTTCATCAGTCCTACTTTGAGTCCTCCGGCCTTCTTCTTTTTGTATGGCATTTGATTTTTCTAGAGCCGCTTTTTTCCACAGCTCTTTCATTTTTCGGGCATTAATTATTGCGATATCAGGGTCTTCATTTTGATCGCGTTCCTTCGAAGACATCAGCCCTTGATCACTCCCAATGGAACAAGCCTTGCGACCTTCGTTGCTATTCCCAAAGAATGAGACACATCCACAACAGCATCTACATCCTTATATGCATCTGGTGCTTCCTCTACTAAACCATCCTTTGTTAAGGATTTAATATAGATTCCCTTCATTTCCAGTGATCTTCTTACCTCGTTTACAGAATGGGCTCGTCTTGCAGCTGACCTAGACATAGTCCTTCCAGCGCCATGAGCCGTGGAGCCAAAGCTCAAGTCAGATGACTTGTTGTTACCTAAGAGAACCCAGCTGGCTGTCCCCATGGATCCTGGGATGATTACAGGCTGACCGACACCACTATACTTGGTTGGAAGCTGTTGCTCTGCCAGAAAGGACCGAGTAGCACCCTTCCTGTGTACTACCAAATCGCGCATCCCTTCGCCGTCGACCTTGTGACGCTCCACTTTGGCAATATTGTGGGAGACATCATAAACTAATTGCATATTTAGCGTTTGCTCATCTGTTCCAAATATTCTTCCAAACGCTTTTCTGGTCCAGTGCGTTATCATCTGTCTATTGCACCAGGCAAAATTCAAAGCACAGTACATAGCTTTACAATAGTTGTCACCTTCGGGTGAACCATTTGGGACGCAAGCCAGCTCTCGGTCTACGAGCTTGAACCCATATCTCTTTAAAGCTAGCTCCGAAATACGCAAATAATCGCTGCAGATCTGATGTCCAAATCCTCGTGAACCACAGTGGATCAGTATTGTCACTTGTCCCTCTTTATGTATACCCATAGACTCTGCGGCCCTTTTGTCATATATTCTATCTACTCTTTGAACCTCAAGAAAGTGATTACCGGAGCCCAAGCTGCCCAACTGTATACTACCTCTTTTTCGAGCAATATCTGACACCCTGGTCGGATCGGCTTCTGCCATCCTTCCCCCTTCTTCGCAAACTTCGAGATCTTCCTTCCAACCATAGCCGTGTTCAATTGCCCAATTTGTACCCTCAATCAACAACTCGTCTAGCTCCGACCTAGTCAATTTAAAGGCCCCTTCACTCCCTACTCCAGTAGGAACAGATCTGAATAGTTCATTTACTAGATCCTTCAGTTTCGGCCTTAATTCAGATTCCTCCAAACCGGTTCTGATAAGTCTTACACCACAATTGATATCATAGCCGACCCCTCCTGGGCTAACGACACCGTCCTGAAGATCGGTGGCCGCAACTCCTCCAACTGGGAAACCATATCCTTCGTGACCATCTGGGAGGACAATAACATGCTTAACCACACCAGGCAAGGTCGCTACATTCGCCGCCTGGTCTAAAGTTCTATCTGTTGTCATTTTTGAGATAAGCGTGTCATTTGAATAGATTGTCACAGGAACATTCATTCCTTTGGATTCATTCTTTTCTATTTGAAATACTAGGTCGCCTATTTTCTTTATACGATGGCTACCGCTTTTGGTCGATAACTCCATATTTGTGTTCTAATTACACTCACGGTATCATATATGAGCTTATAAATACGAATCCGATAAGGAGACGGATTTGGCAAATACACACTTTGAATCATTTGATTTGATCATACAAAAAGATTAGACTCAACTGCCGTGGTGAATATACATGTTTATCAAAGCCCCTAGGTAATGTTTGTTCATGACAATTAGACAATGACAATCGATCGGATGTATGCTTGATCCTGGGAGTGGAATTTCAGTCTCAACGAGGTCCTTGCAAATTATGAGCTGATAACCAGTGAGCTGAATCCCCTATACTAGGCAAGATTTATTTTTCTAATATAATTTGTTTGTGTAATAGAATGCCCATACTCCCTATTGATTCTGGACGTTATGGAAGCAAGGAAATCAAACGTATATTCGAAGAGGAACAGCGATTACTCTACGAGATTGAATTTGAAGGGGCTGTTGCGTCCGCACAAGGTCAAGTTGGACTGATCCCTACCTATGCTTCAAAAGAAATTGTGAAAATCACCAGATCTCATTCTGTTAGCCTAAATAGGGTCAAACAATTGGAATTGATAAGTGACCATGACACAGCGGCATTAATAGAGGCTATGAGTGAACAATGTTCTACACGGACAAAGCCATGGGTTCATTATGGATTGACGAGTAGCGACGTATTAGATACTAGCACATCGATGCAATTAAGGGATGCTTTTGCGATTATTGAGCCCAAAGTCGCACGACTAGCTAAAATTTTAATTAATAGAGCAATAAAATATAAGACACTACCAGCAGTCGGAAGAACACATGGTCAACACGCGAGTATAATTGCCTTCGGGCTTAAGTTTGCAGTATGGGCTACCGAAATTGCTAAGCATATTGAGAGGGTAGAAGAAAGTAAGAAGCGGATTTTACGATGTAAAACGCTGGGTGTAGTGGGAACAGGTTCAATAATGGGTGAAAGAGCTTTGACTGTTCAAGATTTAGTAGCTGAAAAGCTAGGCCTCATACCAATAGAGGCCGCTACTCAAGTAATTCCACGAGAGGGTTACGCGGAAATGCAATTCTTGGTTGCTCTGATGGGTTCAACACTTGACAAGATTGCCATTGAAATAAGAAATTTGCAAAGAACGGAGCTGGCCGAGGTTGAAGAACAATTCAGACAAGGACAGATAGGCAGCAGCGCGGTACCTGTAAAGCGCAACCCAATTAAGAGCGAAAGGGTCTCCTCTATTGCAAGGATATTGCGCTCTTTGGTAGGAGTAAGCATGGAAAATATTTCGTTATGGCATGAGAGAGACCTATCAAATTCAGCCAACGAAAGGTTTACGATTCCTATGAGCTTCATATTATTAGATGAAATGTTGAACTTGATTACTAGGGTTATTTCAGAACTTCGTGTAAACAAGGACAAGATCACCTCAAACTTGGATATAACCAAGGGCCAGGTCTATTCTGAATTTGTTCTCGAGGCATTATTGAGAAAAGGGATTCCCAGATTCGTGGCTTACAGGGAAATTCAAAGATTAGCATTTATCGCACTTCAAAATGGAAGAAGTTTTCTGGAGGTCTTGATTGAAGATTCCTGGTTAACCAAGGGGTTGAGAGAAGACGAACTACGTCTTTTGTTTGATCCCAGGATCCATTTAGGGGCATCGTCTAAAATTATTGAAAGGGCAGCCAGTCTGGTTAAATCAACTACTAGAAAAATTTCCGAGAGCTAAACTCGAAAATTACAGATCTGAGGATTCGGACTTTGGGCCAGGTCCATGCTTTGAATAGAAAATCGCAATATCAGCTGATATCTAAAATTATCGTCATTCTATCCTTAGCTTGCAAAAATTCCTATGAATCAAAGAACTGTATTGGAGGGCCTTCTTACGTTGCATCGCTGCTTGTATAGGTACATTTATTGAAACTGCCACTTGTCGGAGGATATGTTTTCGTATCATGTCACGGGGACCTATTATTTTTTGGTCAATTGGAATACTTTTCGCGAAGGAGATAAATTCAGATGTAAGAAATGGTTGTATTAAATTGACCCCCAATTCCTTTAATATGCCGTCTATTTCTTGCATTAGTTCAAATTCATTTTCAAGCTTCTTGTCCGTCAGCATCATGAGCTCCTTCTCACCAAGGTCGTATACTGATCTGAATCTATCATAACCGCAGAATAGTTCATCGCAGCCATTTCCTGATAGAATAGTTCTGAACCCATTGGCACGGGCAAATCGACCAATAAAAAAAAATCCAATACAATTTTCAATATGTGAAATAACCTTGCACTTAATTTTGTTGTATATCTGATCTGCATTTTCCTTAAAGGATTCAGTATCCAACTCCAATACTCTATGCGGAAGATTCATCTTGTTAGCGATACCTTTAGAGAAGGGAATATCTATTGACCCTGAAAATCCTACGGTTAACAAAGTAACATCTGCTCCTATATCCTTGCATATCTTTGCAAGCAGCGAACTATCTAGTCCCCCAGAAAAAGCGACTGCAAGATTGGTTTCATTTCCGATAGCGTCTTCCACGGCGGCGAATAGTGCGTTTATTAGGTCTTCTAACAAGATAACGCTAATTGCCAATATTGTCCTATTCTATAAAAATCATCATAGGAATGACAACTGAAATGGAAGACTCCATATAAGTGACCGAGACAGAGAAGGTCAGATTCAATCATTTGATTTTGTGCGGCGTATCTAATATTTCTGATAAAATCAAGTTCTCAAGTAGAAGAGGAATATGACGTTGAAGGAACATATACTGGATTTAGTTTTGGAGCAAATAACAATTTATATGTGTTAGTACTTTTCTTTGTAGGAAATTTATGGTGGGGGTTGTTACAGATAGCGATCTTAGATACATCGATCGAAAGGGCAATCTCCTACGGAATAGAGCGGAATTTTCTACGTCAAGTATACTATATTTTCTAGGACACAATTATGATTACAATGTAAGGCTAGATCTTGATGACTCCAACTCTGTTTACGTAGATTTTAAGATAGATGACAAGTACATCGAAGTAATAGAACCTGAATCTGACCTGGAAAAGTTCAAAATGATAAAGAAAAGCTTTCCTAATCTTAAGATTCTCGGTATAGGAAGATCTAACTATGCTGCCATGATGAATGAATTGGACTCATTTTTTTCGTTCGACTCTTTGCAAAATCATGTGGGTTCTATCTTCATTGAGGACCCATCACTAGCTTTTGATTACGCACATATATTACCACTTGTGGAAAAATGCTCAATATTACATGGACATACCTCCACAGTTATGTTTGAAATAATTGGAACCATGAAAAATAACCTAGTGATAGACTTTGGAGAGGCTAAAAAAATTATCAAGGAAGCGCTTAATGTACTAGACCACAAATTCTTTATTAGCAAGAAATACCTCGAGAAGGAGGACGAATTTCACTACCTAATTGTTTTTGAAGGCCCAAAAGGATACTTTAAATTGCAGGTACCGAAGTCTACAACTTTTCTACTGCCTGGTGAGGCAACTGTAGAAAATATTTCCTCACAGATAATTAGGCTAGTAGCGCCAAAAATGCCTTCCAACATTGAAGCTCTTGGTGTATATATTTATGAGGGGGTAAATAAGGGAGCACACCTCATCTCGAAAACGAAACCTTCCACAATATGAAAGATTCAAGGGCATTAGTAATGCTTTCTGGCGGACTGGATTCTGCTACTTGTCTTTATTGGGCGAAGGAAAATTTTTCGCAAGTCTATGCTATCACATTTGATTACTATGACAGAATCGAGAACGAAAAAAGGGCTACCGTTGCACTGGCTAAAAACGCAGGCACTTTGGAACTCTTCAGGATTAACATCCCGTTTATTAAAGAATTCTCAGACTTTGACTGGGGGAGGTACAAACCTCCTAAAGAAGACAAGAGATGGTCATCATATATTCCCGCAAGAAATCTAATCTTTTATTCGATTGCTGCCCACTATGCAGAATTTTTTGATATAAAATGGATCATAGGTGGTCATAACAGGGATGACGGTCTGTTTTTTAAAGATGCGACATCGTCTTTTATAAATGACATGAACTCGCTAATTAATCACAGTTGCTTGGACTGCGATAATAATAACCCCCGTACGATAGTGGTCCCATTAGCAGATTTAGATAGAATAGGGATTATAAGTTTGGCAAGAAGATTGAAGGTACCGATCGATTTAACTTGGAGCTGCCATCAGGATGGTGAAACACATTGCGGAAGATGCTATGCTTGTGAAAGCAGATCAGAAGCGTTTAGATTTTTGCGGATTACAGATCCTGTAATTAGTACAACCACCGATTAATAATCCGAAGCTAATTCAATCGATGCTCCATTGGTCAAGAAAATCGCGGAACATATCTAATTTGGTTGGTGCACCAAAACATATGCTCGCCATTGGACTTTCGGTTGAGATTCAAAATTAAGGAGCGTAATACGAGTGTACTACTAGACGATCATCAGATTGAGCAAACTCTAATGAAACTTGCATCCATATTATAACTTTTATTACCCAAAAGGGATTTCAAACCGCATAAAAGCGATTAGAAGAACATGAGTGGGGCTATTGATAAATAATGATCTCCCATCTAGTTAGATTACCGGTCAAAGTCGTTTTAAGTTATTTGATTAGTCTTGTTTGCAAAAGGCGTTCAAATCACGGGGATGGGACCGTATTCTAGCCAAATGGTGGCATTATGCCAGGGGACGTCGCTTCTGGGTTAGGCGTGAGATTGGGTGAAATCGGTTGTTCTTCATTTTCGCTGGCGGGTACCCTTTGGGTCGGTGATAACACAGTGAGTTCTGTTTCCGTTGAGTTTGACGAGTTTACTTCAGGTTTTATACCAACTAGTTTGAGTGGTATCGATAATTCGTTTGAAATTATATCCGTTTTGGCAGAATTGGTAAATGTTACATTTGCCATTAGCTCCTGAATTGACTTATTTGTCAAAGTGCTTTTCAGTTCCGCTTTCCCAGAAGTTTGAGCAGTAAATCCTGCAGGAAATGATGATGTCTTTATCAAAGCTCCATCAGGGTCATACAGTTTCATAACTGCATTTATCGTTTGTCCTGTTATTGAAGCGTTTTGAAGATCATAATTCAGGGATACCTTTAGCTGGTTTCCCTCAGCTGTTGTCAAGGGAAGAAAAGTTGAATTTTCTAATGAAATGAGGATCTCTTCTCCTTGGTTTGCAAACACCTCGGTGGGAAACATCCGACTTACAAGGGGATATGCTATGGGTGACTCGATCGTCTGAGTTGTTTGCAGCATTAATCCGATCAACACATACAATATCAAGGATATTGAAAGCAATATAGTATGATGTGAAGCTAATTTTTTCTTGTTGTAATTACCAGTAGTCATCGTAGATTTTAAACTATTTTTGCTAATGATTATCTAAATTACACGCGTGTGCTAAGTTATACTAAGTAAATAAAATTAATTGACATTTGTTAAAGGAATGGTATTAGTTAGGGGATTAGACGGCCCTAAGCATAACAAAAAAGTAGAGTTTCTTGTCCTCAAATCCACGGATCGCATTTTCTGTGTTTTGTGTCTGTTGTTCTGATTGTTGTCTTGGTGAGGACATAACTATTTGTGATATTTTATCATTTTTATAAAATGCTTCACGTTCAACATCCTATTTAAGCAATGTAAGCCATATCAATTATTGTAGAAATAAAAAATGATGGAAAAAAAGAAGGGTTTGATCTCAACCACCATAGCAACAATATTCCTAACCGGAATGTCAATACCTGCCGCAGGCATACTTGCAATATCAATTGTTTTTCAAACAAATCAGATAGCCGATGCGCAGGAAATGTCTGGTGATATTACGGCACCTGCTGGTGAAAATCCATTTGGAGGGGAAAAAATGGGAACCATTATCGTTGATTCAACCGGACGCAGAACAAACGTAAGTGCTGATATAAATACCGCACCAAAAGAAGGAAATGTATTAGAAGGTTGGCTTGTAGACGAAGGATCGGGATATAAACTAAGTTTAGGCCAGTTCAGAAATGGCACACTAGATTTCAGTCAATACATGGTCGATCCATATACATACAATAACTTTGAAGTAACAGAAGAGCCAGCCGAAGATCCCGACCCGAATGCTGCAGATTCCATTGCAGGTTTTGAACTTAAAACTCCTTTTGGTCGCTGATGCAATTATGACAAGGATAAGATTTTCATCTACGATGATGGGATTAGGTCTGCTTCTGGCATTCATTTCGCCTTCCATAATCCATAACGTATTCACAGCTACCATACCCACCGCAGTATTTGGACAAAACCAGATTAATGCAACTCAATCAAATGCCACACAGACTACGCAAGAAGCTGCCAATAAAACTAAAGCCGCGGGTGACGATACTATACAAGGAGTAGAACAAACCGTAAATGGTACAGTGGAATTTCTAGGGAATGTATCAGAAACAATTGCCAGGAATCCGGTTGTAGGTAATGCAACACAAGAAACTCAGAAATTCTTCGCCGAGGAGTCTAAGTAAATAAGAACAGTCTTCATGAGTCAAGACGTTGAAGCAAAAATGAAAACTTCAGTAGACCATGCTAAAGGTAAGCCTAGCTCAGAAACGTTAAACAAAGCCAAGGTTAAAGTAAAAGACGTTTTGACCTAAATGTTCTCATTTTTTTCTCGATTTAGCTGATAAATTATCAACCTAAGATTAACAAGGTTAGTTATGTCTTTAATATGAGTTTAGATAAAATAATGCTCCCTCAGATTACGACAAAAGTATTCTACAGGAGACTCAACACGAAGGGACAGTTGAGTCTCCTGCGGTTTTAACCCGAAGAGCCTTTTACAGAATTTGATTCGAATTCCTCATTCTGTTTCATTTTTTTTGGAATCATTCATTCCGTACTTCAAAGTGGATTTTTTCTGTACATACTGCACTTGTGTAACGCCCAAATTAATTAACATATGAAAAAGCCTTTAATATTACGGGCCACAGTCTTTATTGATATGCAGGCTAATACCGAGGACTACATCTTAGCAATATGCATAACGTGGATGATGATGATAGGTTATTTCATAGCAATAACTAGAGAGATTACCTTACTGATCGGGTTAATATTCCCATTGCTTATTTTGCTATTGCTGAAAAGAAGGAAAGAGAAAAAACATTTGCAAGTTTTATAGCTTAGACCAAATTCTTTGGTCAACAAGGATTGCAAGGATAGATTAGCTGTCGTATAGCCCTAGAAATAGTGTGCAATTCTTATCAGCCAAAGCCACGCAGCCTTAGAAATGCATTCAAGACTTCAGCAACATTCATCCGTCTCATGTATTAATGTACTCATGGGCCCGCACTATATTATACGATTATTTTTATACTTCAACGTAAACAAAATCTGAGGAATGTGTTGTTAGATAATAAAGGGATTTTGAGAAGATACCCAGAAAATCCGATTCTCGTACCAAACGAAGATTGCTGGTGGGAGTCCAAAGCAGTATTTAACTGCGCGATAAGTTATGACGGACAAATGATCCATATGCTCTATAGGGCGGTAGGTGAATATGAGAAATATATTTCTAGATTAGGATATGCATGCAGCAAAGACGGTCACAAATTTAATAAAATGGGGGACATAGCTTTTGCTCCACATGAGAATTATGAAAAATATGGCATCGAGGATCCTCGCCTGATAAAAATTAACAATCAAGTTTACGTTACATATGTTGTGCCTTCGGGGTATGTCCGAGACACACCTAATGTATCCTCAGCGGTTGCTACAACAGAGAATTACCGTGAGTTTTCTCGGTTGGGAATCATCAAAGGTGGAGGCAGGGATAACAAGGATGTCGTCTTCTTTCCAGAGAAATTCGGCAATAGCTCGACAGATGGAAACCAGAGTATAGTCTATTTATCTCTACATAGGCCAAGTGCTTGGATCGGATCCGCATTTGGCACGGATAGACCCAGTATTTGGCTAGGTGAGGGCAGATCACTTACGAATATTGAAAGGCATACGCTTCTTCTCAAACCTGAGAGAGAATGGGAGGCATTAAAAATCGGTGCTGGGGTTCCCCCTATTAAAACGAATCGGGGTTGGCTTATCATATATCACGGTGTAAGTAAGGAAAAGGTATATAGTGTCGGTGCCGCACTACTCGACCTTAAGAAACCCAACCAGATTTTGGGAAGAACTAAACGGCCCATATTGGTGCCAGAAGAGAGTTATGAAAGGTTTGGGGATGTAAATAATGTGGTCTTCCCTACTGGAGCATGCATTGTAGATAGAAAATTATTTGTATACTACGGTGGGGCAGATAAGGTATGTTGTTTGGCGACGGCAGATTTGAGTCTTCTGTTGGATTTCATCCTGCATGACGATTAAGTCCTAATTTGCAAAGCTTATGGGTTTATGATATGTGGTCAACATATTTCTATATCCTCTCCTAGTATGGTTTCAGTATTGCGTGATAGATGTCTGAAGTCACTGAATATTTTGGAAATTTCAATCGTGATAAAATGTGATTCTATAAAGTACAATACTCGACAGTATGATAATACCATAATTTGATGTGATGAGATATGATACGATATAACAAAGCTATCTTGTGATAGAGTATGGTATGTAATAATTTAATGCAGTTAAATATGATATGAAAAAGATATAGATTGAAAGTTGCAAATTCTACCAGAACATTACAGGTACGTTATTTGGAAATCATTGCCCTGCCTATTTACCTTTTCATGTGTTTTCGCCTCCTCTTGATAAGCAACATGTGATGCTGATTCTGCGTCTCATGACCACCGAGTGGTCAGTTACTCCTCGGGAGTTTATCTACTAAACTTCCTAGCTAGGCGGAATTCAATTTTTTAATAGGGTTTTTGATCCAGTGGTTCTCTAACAGTCAGATGCAACAAGGTTAAATGGATGATAATGCTAACCATAAGTTCTAATCGAACAGGGAATGATGACGCGGTGGCTGTATGATTTTCTCTATGAAAAGGTGATTATTTATTGCCAAAATATCTGAACCCTGTTGTTCATTCAATTATGTTAATAAGAAGTTTCCTGACCTAATTTCGGTTTCCTATAACACTATGAAAGGCCAATCTGACGCAAACAAAAGGATTGAGCATTGATAGTTGTCAAGTTTATGTATGAAACAGTTAGCACAAAGCCCAACGATGTCTGTAATTATTGAAATGAACCGTTAAGAATTATCTCGACTTTAGTCCGGAACAACCATAGGATTTGGCTTCTAAGCTCAGAATTTGTTGCGATGTATAACCCAATCCATTGTCATACTATATGTCCTTAACAGAGGGACATCATGCCCTAAAAACGAATGTATTCAATAGAGTATTGAATGAAAACTACACTGGTCCGAAAATCTCATCGTAATGGTCATTGGTAGTACTCACTACCTGGTTCAGGAGAAACGATATGTTAATCATCATTAGATATTCGTAATCAGAAATTCAGTAGTGCTGAGAAAATAGTAGCAGTTTTTTGCCGATATTGTGTATCATAATTTCCACTATAACCTGTTTCCACAAAAATATATAAGGATTTAAACGCCGATATAGCATTAATGAAACATACCCCGACCTACGGCTCCAAGTATCGGAATGTATCTCCTTCCAAACCTAATCCTAGGTGGGGTAGAGAAGAAGAAACTGAAATTTTTGCGCAGAATGTGAGACGTTTTAGACAAGGTAAATTGTCCGAAGATGATTTTCGGCGTTTTAGGTTACAACACGGTGCTTATGGTTCCAGGTTACAATTAAACTATAGTATGGTTAGAATCAAGATCCCAGGTGGTGAGATTAGTCCTGAGCAGCTCGAGAAAATTGCAGACCTTTCAGAATCATTCTCAATTGGTTCCGCTCATGTTTCTACCCGGCAGAATATTCAGTTACACTGGGTGCAGCTGGAAGATGTTAGTGAGGTAATGAGAGGCCTAGTCGAGGTAGGCCTCACTACGCGAGAGGCCTGTGGAAATACTGTTAGAAACGTGATGTGTAGTCATTACGCAGGTGTATGCCCAGATGAAGCATTTGATGCTACGCCGTACTCAAAAGCAATTGCGAGATTTTTTATCAGAAATCCAATGTGTCAGAACCTTCCACGTAAATTTAAGATCAATTTTGCGTGTTGCAAGGATCATGGGCTGGTAAGAATTGCAGATATCGGATTGATTCCAATGATAAGAGACAATCGACGAGGCTTCAGAATATATCTAGGTGGAGGACTTGGAGCTGCTTCGTTTATAGGCCATCCACTAGAAGATTTTACACCTGAGGATCGGGTCCTTCCAACATGCATGGCCGCGGTTAGGTTGTTTGATAGACATGGCAACCGGGAGAACATGGCACGGAATAGAATGCGATATTTGGTTCATGAAATGGGATGGGAGAAATTCCAAAGAATGGTATTAAAGGAGAGGTCAATAGTTGAAATGACTACTGCTATCTCTACAGCAAAACTCTTTGATGTAAAGGACTTGGAAGGGGTTAATCAGTCTAATGAGACTACACTTTCGCATTCTCTAACCAAATTGCCAGTTTTAAATGATAATGTAACCCCAGATAGCACAAAGTATGAACGATGGCTCAGTACCAACGTTGTTCCTCAGAAGCAGGCTGGCTATTTTACGGTGTTTGTAACGCTCGAAGCAGGGGATATAACGGCAAACCAGTTACGAACACTGGCTGGAACGATTAGAGAGATATCTTTTGAAGGGGTCGCTAGAAATACCCCCCAACAAAATTTCGCAATTCGATACATCAAGGGTGAAGACTTGGAAGAATTTCATGACAAACTCATGTCAATAGGTCTGGGCGGTTCAGGTGCATTGACAATTACGTCAGCAGTTGGATGTTCAGGAACAACTTCATGTAACCTGGCGATAACTAATTCTCACAGACTAGCAAAAGAGGTACAGAGAAAATTCTTAGAAATGGGTTATGATACTGATGAAGAGTTACGAGACTCGACAATCAAGGTTAGCGGATGTCCCAATTCATGTGGGCAGCATGAAATTGCAACCATAGGGTTCTTTGGGGGAGCATCAAGAATCGGAAACTCGATGGCTCCAACGTACACTATGCTATTTGGTGGAAGCGCCGGAGAAAATGGGGAACTTGGAAAAACAATTATGCGTGTACCTGCAAGGAAGGTAATAGATACAATCAAGGAAATAGTCAAAATATACAAAAATGAGATGCACGTTGGTCAGACTCTAAACCAATGGATAACTAGAGTTGTGAAAGGAGAAGGAACAGGACAGGTCAGGAACGTAGAGGATATGAAACGACTCCTCATAGAGGTTACACAGCTGCCCCCAGTGGAGAGTGAACCTGAATTATACAAAGACTACGGTAACGATGTAAAGTTTACGGCTAAAACGGCCAGAGGAGAATGTGCTGCATAATTCGTTCGTATGAAGAATAATCCTGATAATTCAAATTCATTAAAGCAGAAAGAGTTCAAGCCTAATATCATTAATTCCAATGATCGTGATTTACCTGTTATATGCGACATTGACATTTTACGAACTCTAATCCGCAGGGATTCGGCGCGTATAGTGGATGTTCGAAAGGAGGAAGAATATCGCGAGGGACACATTCCTACAGCGGTTTCATTACCGCTAGCGCAGATATTATCTAAGGATTCTCCCGAGAGCATCGTGGAAATACTTGAAAATATTGGAGTTTCCGACAAGATGCCAGTCATAGTGTATGACGATACTTTTGGTGCGTTAGGCGCGAGAGTGGCATGGACCTTTCAATACGTCGGACACACAAACACATCACTGCTTGAGGTAACTTTTAGCAAGTGGAGAAATTTGGGATTAGAAATCGAAAAAAAGGTAAATACATACCCCAAAACGGCACATCATATTAACATTAATCAAGAAATCTATGCTGATGCAGCTTATGTGGAAGGTGCCAAGGAGAGTGATAATAAAGTCCTAGTGGACTCGAGGGAAAGGTTAAATTTCTTAAACGAACACATACCAGGGGCTAAAAACATACCATATACTATGCTAGGTTCAGATGGAAACATTTTGCGAAAACCCTCTGAAATAAAGAGATTCATAGAAAATAGAGGGCTCTCATCTGATTCTGAATATATTACCTATTGCGGAAGCGTCGGTACACTGTCTGGTTTGACGTATTATGCTCTAAAGCTGGTTGGAATAAAAAATGTCAAACTGTATGCAAAATCATTTCGAGAATGGAAGAGTTTAGGGAAACCTAAGGAGGAATTCAGGGATGCTAATTATTGGGACTTGTCGGCAGAATAATTCGTTCAACGAATGAGTGTTGTAGTACTAAGCATCTAATTAACCAAGGTCCCAATTTCAAATCTAAAGTACGAATTTAAAGGTCGTAGTTTCAAGCTTTCAGCTTATAATTCGTTACATTGAGAATTGCAATGCTGGAAAGGAGATGGCAATAATGATACGTGTATTCATATTTAGGATCTGTAAATCTGGGCCGAAAATACCAATCTATCTGATGTGATTTTTCAAAATGTGGGCTTGCTTTTTCTATCATATCACACATTTCATTTTCCATCAAAACACAACATCTTTTATTCGACCGCGACAAAGATAATGCTTCTCCGGCTAGCAAAAGCAGCTCCAGTTGGCTGCATTCAACTCAGACTAGACTCATCGAGAATTTACGACCTATTCTATAAGTCTCATCTCTTTTATTCTGAAAGATATAATTAATACATCTTTGTACTGAAATGTGATACGACATAGAGTACGGAAACAAACATTTGGGAACCTTGTTACTTATTGAACTATCTTTATTCATCTTGTAAATTTATTTTGCTGTAATTCGTTATTTACGACCAGGTTGATTCGATAATAATCCTTGATCTGTAAACCTTCGCAAAAGTGGCTAATTATGACGAGTAAAATGGTTGTTTTGGTAGGTGAAAATTATTTTGGATGAATTTGATCCTGCTGAATGTAATGCTGTTCCAAAGCCGTTAAACATATTGATAGCTGAAGATGAGTTGGATATTGCGGCCTTGTACAAGACTGTGTTGGAGAAGCGAAACCATAAAACAACAATAACAACAAATGGCGAGGATTGTCTCAAAGAGTACCACGAGGTTTATCAAAGGAGTAGATTTAATTCGGGACAACAGTTATCTCTGCAGTCAGGACCAACAGACAGATCAAGGGATCAATTATTTGACGTAGTTGTACTTGATTGCAAGATGCCGCAAATGAATGGTATTGAGGTCGCTAAGGAGATCTTGGCAGTTAATCCTCATCAGAGAATAATATTTGCTTCTGCTTATATCAAGGACACTGTAATAGATTCGATAAAATACTTGAAACGATCGATGATGGAGTCAGTACAGAAACCGTTTGAAATAAAGCGATTGGTCGATTTAATTGAGGACAAATTGATGTACCAGGAGTTAATAAGACTAAATATCGATGTCGATATGATTAGAGCCATAAAGCCAACACATGAAGAGATATCGGATTTATTAGTGAGATTAAAGGGCATTCAAGGCTGCAAGTTCGAAGAAAAGGAATGACAGAAAACTATACGCTTACGTTCATAGATAAGCACACTTGAGCTTAAAATATTGGTATTTAAAATTCTGGATTCGCTTTTTATTGTTATCTTCAAGCTCTAGTAGACATCTTGCCAAATATTATATGTTAAGAGTTTACCATACAACTTAAATTGTCATTTGTACCTGCGAGGTATATACAGGATGGATTTCCTTGAGAGATTGAAGGATCGAATCGGGGAAAATAGAAAAGTAGACACATACACGAGTAGCATTAGCTCACTTTCATCTGCTTACATTTCTTTGAAAAATAAACTAAATTTGAAGAGTACAGGAAGGTCTGCAATTTGTATCAAGAATGCAAATTACAAACTATTTACTGATATGGTAGAAGAAATTAATAGATTCCTCGATGCCAGGAGGCTAGATTTTGAGCTTGCTTACCGCACAGTCATAGATCAGTATAATTGCTTATGGTTCATAATAGTGGGAAAAAATCTTGAAGATGTATTGGCAGCAACAATGTCGGTTAGCGATACAATAGAACTAAGAGGCTTTTCGGATGAACTACTTGTGTGTGTGTTTGACTTTAATGATGATGACTTAGTCCAGTATCTAATATACAGTTATAAACTTCATAAGTTTTACCCTTTCGTACCTACTGGAAAACAGCAAAATAAACGGGATCATGGCCAGGAATTAAAGATCATGGCTGCAGTGGGAAATGAAATCCCATTTGAGAACGATATGTCGAATTGGTATCCGATTTGGAATGTGCCCAACTAGGCTCTAGGGTTTATATTTTCGCATAAAGGCCTCCGCCCTCCCTCTGATATCGACTTACCCTAATGGCCAGGGGAAATATTTACGAAAGAGGAGAATAATCATTCTGTCATTAACACACAATACTTTGATATACCCATTACTACATTAAGAAATAAATCCTATCATGACTGACGCCGAAAAAATATCCTCAACGATACCCAAATCTAGTAGCAAAAGACAAACAAAAAAAGAAAAGGAACTACTTAGGGATAAGATTAACCATGAAAATATAGCTGCCGCAATTGCTACACTTGAAAATATTAATCGCAATCATCATAGCGAGGTAAATAGGAATATCAAGAATAAGATTGCTGATTTGATTCTATTATTAAAAGATAGAGACGAAAAATTCAGCATATCTGTAAGGGCCGCAAACGCTATCAGCATGTTAGATAGACTTACACAAGACAAAGGGATGAAATCACACATTCGAACAATGTTATGGCAGGTAGTCTCCAATCTTGAAGGCATAAGAGAATAATTCATGGAGTAGACAAAAATCCTGTGTTATCCTGACTCTTATTTAAGGGCTGACTGCGTACGACTTTGGCTATTGATTTCGAGAGCACTTATCAAATAATATTATCTAGTTCCGGATAGGCTAATTTTTTCATAGGTTGTATGTCGTCGATTGACGCGCGATCACTCAGGGAATAATCTGTGATTTACATTCCTATCATGAGGACCTGCCTACTTAGTGGCATACTAGTTCTTGTGTAGGCTTACTGAATAGAGTGTCGCTTATTTTAATGCTCATTTCTAATTGTAATAGTAACATAAATAAAGGTCGCCTATGACAAGGGCTTTAATTAATTGATTAAGAAATATCAACATCACTTGCTTCCCTAACACGTTTGCCCTTACTATTTGGTATGATTTTCAGTTTTCCTCCTCGAAAATTTTTCTTTAATTCTTCTCCCTTGAATACTCTGTCCAAAAATATAGACAGAGCTCCTATTTCAGAATGGGGTTGATTTCCTATTGCTACATTGTAATCCGCAAGTGTGTATACCTCCCTCGGAACTTTCTGTGCCCCGATAATCACTAATACCTTTGTTAACCCCCAAAATTCGTTAATAGCATCGTCAATGTTAATACCATACATTGTCAGATGGATTACCTTGCCAGTATTCTTTTTCCATTCAAAAATTACATTCTTCCAATCTTGAACAATTTTGATGCTGAAGTCTGATTGGCCTCCCCAAATATTTCCAACATTTGATATAGTTTCCTTTATTGACTCGTCAACCTCAGTCATATAGATTGTACTTGCACCAAATGCTCTTGATACCAAAGCAACATGGGTAGTTATTCGATCATCCCGAACAAATCTGTGCCCTATCCTTAGAACCGATACCTCCATGTTCAGCTCCTCAACTTGTTAGTTGCATCTCCGCAGACTTACTACCATTGAACGGGCATATAACGCAATTCCTGCGTTTTAACAATTGTTGTAGCCAGCATCAAAGATAAAGATTAGAGGTCACACGTTTCTTCCCTCGATAACAGCGGGTATGACATACTGCTAGCATGGTATCATTTGGGATCGACATCAAGTCTGAAGTGCAGTGGCTTCAAATTTTTATTGCGGTTGGATCATTATATTGTTCTCTTAGATTGAGTATTCGGACTTTTATTTCAGTCGATGTTTCAATCAAAGATATTATCAATGAATTGCAGAACAAAATAGCTATGGAAGAAGAATGGAGAATGGACCAAGTCAGAGCAGTTGAGGGACAGAATCTTCATTTCACACTCGTTTTCCTGGGGGAGATATCTTCAGAAACTGCTGAGATTCTTAAATCACAACTGGCGAATTTAGAATTTCAGCCATTTTCTGTAACCTATAAAGGACTGGGAGCATTTCCGAGTAGTGCTAATCCGAGAATTGTGTGGATGGGAACAGACTTTGAGGGTGGGAAAAAACTCATGGATCTATATCAAAAAGTCGCAGTGTGTATCAGAGATGCCGGCCTCATCCCAGACAAACCCTTTATACCCCACGTCACATTGTTTCGCATAAAGTACAGAGGGCTGAAATTGTTCAGGATGTTAGCAAAATATGAAGATCTCAAATTTGGTTCAGATTTTATCGATAGTTTCCACCTCAAGAAAAGCCAACCTACCCAAACCGGATCAATTTATTCAGATATGCTTACGGTGTACGGAAAATGACCACAATACGCTCTGTTACTTCTTGTGCACTAAGAAACTTGCAACCTTCAGCAAAGGAAATTGAGAAGCTTACAAGAACTGCACGGACTGTTGTGGAACTGGTTCGCAGATATCCGTCACCTCTAATAACCGGCGTAGTTATTGGGGGATCTTTTGCCAAGGGGACTTGGCTAAAATATGAGGCTGACTTGGATGTATTTGTCAAGATAAATCCTACAGTTGATAGAGATGAATTCGAAAGGTTGGGTAAAGAGATTGGATTGCAATCCTTAAAAAAATACAGGACACAATTGAGATACTCCGAACACCCATATGTGGAAGCTTTTGTCAAGGGAGTGCGGGTGAATATCGTCCCATACTATGGTGTGGAAAGAGGGAAATGGAAAAGCGCTGCCGACCGATCACCATATCACACCGAATATATTAATAACAATCTTGACGAAGGTATGAAGCAGGATGTAAGACTACTAAAGGCATTTTTAAAATCTGTTGGAATATATGGTGCACAAATCGCTAAAGGCGGAATAAGTGGTTATGTGACAGAGATTTTGATCCAAAAATATGGTACTTTTGTCTCGACTTTACAATCCATAGCTAATATTACTAGTAAGGGACAAATAATATCAGTCGGGAAGGTTGACAACGATGTTTTGAAGACCTTTGAAAGTAGTATTGTTATAATCGATCCAGTCGATCCCAGGAGAAATCTAGGAACGGCTATTTCAGCAGAAAGCTTGGGAAAGTTCATTCTTGCCTCACGGGCGTTTATTCAAAGACCTTCTTTACATTATTTTGGCATAAAAGAATATAGAAAATCTAAAACAGTGGAGCTAGAACCAAATCTCCTCATAATAGAATTTAGGTATGAGCCAAGAAGCCCAGACATAATTTGGGGCCAGCTTAAAAAAATGCTTAGCTCTATTTCAAGGCAACTTCAGCTGTCACAATTTAGTGTAATTCGGAACACCTGCACAACTGATGAAAGAGGATCTGCTGTATTGGTATTTCTCTTGCAATCGATTACTTTGTCGTCATATACTGAAAGAATCGGGCCCGAGGTATTCAGGAGAAAAGAATCTGCTAAATTCATTTCCAAAAATGCTAACGAATCTCTTTTGTTGTGGTCTAACAGAGACATGCGACTTGTCGGTCTATTCAAGACTAAAATTACAAATGCCAAGGATTTCGTTCAATTGTTATTTTCTGAAAGACTAGAAGGCGCTGGAATTACGGAGGGCTTGAAGGAGGACATTCGAAATGGTACGCTGAAGATTTATACGGGTGACAAAAAAGGGATGATAAGCGGTATAGTAAGAAATGCTGTCAACGAAATCGTTTCAACAGAACGATTTATTAAAGACCAGTATTAATGCGGACTCGCCTTTCTTAGTCAACATCATTTGCTACCCGAGCTTTGATATCGGCGAGTATCAAGTTCGCTTGGATGAAATACGGTCATTAGGAGTTAGAAATGTCGTTTTGGGCGGAAGGTCGGTACTCGGAAAAATTGCTATAGCAGGAAAAGGGTGTGTAAGCCTGGTTCTTAAAGCAAAATTTCGAGATCATACCATCTGCGCCTTGAAAGTTAGAAGGTTAGACGCCAATAGAATTAGCATGGAGCGAGAAGCAGAGTTACATAAGATAGCAAATGCGGCTGGAGTGGGACCGGAGATTTTTGGAAATTCCAAAAACATCATCATAATGGAATTTATTGATGGATTAAGCGTGATTGATTGGATCAGACATGAAGGGAATGTTTCTAATCGTAGAATAGTTCTTAAAATTATCATCGATATTTTGGAACAATGCTATCTTTTAGATAGAGCGCATCTAGATCATGGTCAACTCAGCCATTTGGACCATCACGTAATTGTTTCAGACTCGTACGATGTTAACCTCATAGATTTTGAGAGCTCAAGTACACACAGAAGGACAGCCAACGTGACTTCTGCTGCACAGTCACTACTGCTAAGCGGGTCCATTGCGAAACGGTTAAACGACTTACTGTCCCTTGAGAAAAAGAAAGAAAGACTCATTTTTGCATTAAAATCATATAAATTATGTCAAACCAGAGCAAATTTTGATAGAATAATAGACGTCGTGTTAAAATGAGCACAGTTCAGAGAGGAGGAAATCTATTGAGACTTGATTGATGGAGACTATTACAAGTCGAATCCTCCGCTGAATAACTGGTTTGCCCATCACTGGTTCGGTACCTTTTTCTCGAAATCCAGATATTAGTGCGCAAATTACCTACTGGTGACGAAAAGTGGCCGAAGACACATCATCCGCAACTTCATCAAATGCGATACCATTTCCTACGTTGACTATCCTTTACTTGCCTTCTGAGGCAAGCGAAATAATCGAAGAAATCAGTCAAAAGTATAGCAATATGACTTCAGAGAGCTGCAAGGGCTTTTTCCACGGTGGAATAGAAAGACAGTACTGGAAAGTAACCATATGGAGTCAGGGAATTGATAGCTTATGGTTTAATACAATCATTGCCAGGGTAAAGGAACTCGCCAGTGTGAATTCAGTTCCAATTGTCTCAGGTGGCATAATGTATGCCATCTAACACAGTTTCTGAATCAGTTTGGCAGAAATATTCTGTAATTTGCAACCGAGAGACCAAATCTTTAAGCACATACATCAAGGCCTCGACTCACAGTAGAAATCGATGTTCCACGCTAGGAGTTAAGGATGGATGGAAGGTAATTCCACTTAAATGGTCATTCTATTTAAGTGGATTTACTAAGTGTTTACATTTTTCCAATTTTCGTATCACGTCATGAAACCAAGGCTAACTGGGCTCGGCATAAAACTTCCACACTAGAGGGTTCAAATATCATGACTGTCATAAATAAGTTCTAATGGGACTTGAATCTGAGAATCTAATTAAAACCACGAGTACTACATGGGATAATGATGTTCTTAAATCTGAAAGGCCGATTCTGGTTGATTTTTGGGCAGAGTGGTGCGGTCCTTGTAGGATGGTTGGACCTGCACTCGAGGAGCTATCCAGGTCTATGAATGGTAAGGTAAGGGTAGCAAAACTAAATGTGGATGAGAATCAGGAAATAGCAATGAAATATGGGATAAGGTCTATTCCTTCATTGTTACTCTTTAAAGAAGGCAAAGAGATTGGAAGATCAGTGGGGGCTGCTTCCAAAGAGAAATATCATCAATTTGTAGAACAAACCCTTTCTGCGACTTGAAATAGAAGCAATTCAGCTATTATTTTTTTTGCATTATAGAAATATTTTTTGCACATCACCTGCCAAAGCATTAATATTGTTTCATCATAAACGATAGCAAGTATTGGGAAAGAAAGAACTTACATCCCTCTTTTCGTCTGATCCTGATAGATACTATAAAGTCCCATTATTTGATAAAGTCGGATTTAATCGGCAGGCGTGTACTAGATGCGGTAAGTTCTTTTGGTCCATAGTTAGTAAGGAATCGTGTCCCGACCACGAATCATATGGATTCATAAATAATCCGCCAACGAGTAAGCGAATGGATTACGTCCAGGCCTGGAAGGAAATTGAAGTATATTTTAGTTCCAAAAATCATGCCATTATTCCTAGATATCCTGTTGTTTGTCGATGGCGCGACGATCTCTATTTTACAATAGCTTCAATCGTTGATTTTCAAAGGGTTATGGGTGGCAAAGTAGTTTTTGAGCTTCCAGCAAATCCATTAGTTGTACCTCAAATGTGCCTACGTTTTAACGATGTTGAAAATGTAGGTTTGAGCGGAAGGCATTACACATCCTTTTGCATGGTTGGGCAGACTTGCAATGCTGATTCACCTGGGGGGTACTGGAAAGACAAATGTGTAGAATTAGATTATGAAATGCTCACAACAGTTCTTGGGATAAGGTCAGAAGAGATCACTTTTGTCGAAGATGTATGGATGGGAGCCGGGGCATTTGGCAATTCTTTGGAATATTTTGTCCGAGGGCTTGAACTAGGTAACGCGGTCTTCACTGAATTCGAGGGAGATGAAAATAACTTCCATATTATGAAAAACAAGATCATCGACATGGGGGCTGGGCTAGAGAGGCTCTCTTGGATCACAATGGGGACGCCGACGAGTTATGACTGTTCTTTCGGAACAGTAATAGAAGCTTTAACAAATATGACTGGGACAGACAATCACCCAGAAGTTATTGGCAAATATTTCGAAATTATGTCTGGAAAGATTGGAGAGGATTATGTCATGTCGAATAGCAGCTCCGGAGTAAGAAACCTGAGCACAGTAAGATCACTTATTGCCCAAAATATGGGGATGCCGGAAGATAAGCTTGCTAGAATAATCTCTCCATATGAGGCAATATATACAATAGCCGACCACACTCGTACACTTCTATTCGCCATTGCGGATGGATCATTGCCTTCGAATGTAGGGGGAGGTTATAACCTACGAATAATTTTGAGAAGGGCACTATCGCTTCTGGAAAGAATGGGATGGAACGACGTCAAACTTGGGACTATTACTGACCTTCACATCGATTATTTAAGACAAATGTACCCAGAGCTTGAAGAACATCGGGATGACATAAAGACAATATTAGAAATAGAATCTGAAAGATATCTTGGATCAAGAGAGCGAATGTCCGCATTGGCAACATACATAAGAAAAGCTCGCAAAAAATTGACAATTGACGATCTGATCAAGATGTATGAATCCGATGGTGTCACTCCAGAGTATCTATTGGAGTCCGGTGCCATTCAAAGCATACCCCCAAATTTCTATACCAAACTAGCTGAACTACACAGTGAGCAAGCCGCACGGCATAGTCAGAAACCCATACTTGGGTTGGAAGGACTCCCGGCGACTAGACTGCTGTATTATGAAGACGAAACTAATCACGAGTTTGAAGCTACGGTTCTTAAAGTTATTGACAACAAGTTCGTCGTGCTTGACCAGACTGCCTTCTACCCGAGAGGCGGAGGGCAGGAACCTGATAAAGGAAAATTAGATTCTTTCGAGGTAATTGAGGTATCAAAACATGGAGATGTAGTATTGCATGAGCTTCGGAACCCCAGTGATAGCCTTAATGAGGGGAATATTATATATGGAAAAGTGGATGCTCAGAGGCGCAATTCAATCACCAAACATCATACCAGCACTCATATACTGAATAGCGCGGCGAGAAATAATCTTGGTCCTTGGGTATGGCAGAACTCTGCCTTTAAAGATGAGGATTATGGGAGATTGGATATTACTCACCACTCAGCATTGACCAAAGAAGAGATTGAAAGAATTGAAAAGAGTACAAATGAGATAATCACCCAGAACCTCCCCGTCTCGATTAAAGTATATAGTCGTGGGGAGGCTGAGCAAAAATATACTTTCAGAATATATCAAGGAGGAGTTGCACCTACCAATAACATTAGAATAGTCAATGTTGAAGGATGGGATATCGAGGCCTGTGGTGGAACCCACGTAAGAAGGACTGGTGAGTTGGGCCTTGTAAAAATCACAAAGTCAGAGAGAATTCAAGATGGGGTAGTAAGGTTGGAGTTCGTTGCAGCGAAATCGGCTTTGAATTATCTACAAGAACTTGAAAACAGCCTAAACACCATCGCACACTCTCTGGGTACTAGCAAGGAAAAAGTAGTAGAGTCAATCCTGAAACGTAATGAGGTTACAGAGCTATCCAAGAAAAAGATCAAAGCTATCCTCAGGAAGGTTGCTCCTCTGATAGCAAAATCTGTATCATTGGAAGCAAGAATCACCTCAGTTGGGGACGTAAAAATTTACAGCATACATGATGACCAATTAGATGACGAGTACCATATCTCAGTAGGCGAGAAAGCAGTTAAACTTGACAAATCCCTCATCTATATCGCCGTATTTGCAAAGGGTGAAGGAATTAGTATTATTGTATTTGCTGGCGACAATGCAAGCAAGTTAATTAATGCAGGCACCGTGGCGAAGGAAATCTCTATCCGTCTAGGAGGTTCTGGCGGGGGTAACGAACGATTCGGCCAAGGGGGAGGGAGCAATAAGTACAAGGAGAAGATCAATGATGCTTTACTCTCAGCAGAAAAGCTAGTAGTAAGACTTGGTAAAGAGTGATCAACGCACTGAAAAATTCACAAGGCAACAATGATATCGATGGTCTTCGAGTCCGTAATGCGAAACTCGATCTCAAATCTATCGATGATAAATGGCGGAAAAGATGGCAAGACCTCGGCATTTATAATGCGGATCCTGACCCAGGAAAAAGAAAATATTTTGTAACTGTTGCATATCCGTATCCAAATTCCCCCCAACACGTGGGGCATGGGCGAACTTATACTCTGGCAGACATTCATGCCCGGTATATGAGGATGAAGGGGTACAACGTTCTGTTTCCAATGGGTTTTCATTATACAGGAACCCCCATCCTTGCAATGTCCAGGAGAGTTGCGTCCGGTGACGAAGATTTGATAATAACGTTCGAACGAATATATCATGTCTCTCGAGATCAGATTTCAAGGTTTGTCGAACCAATAGAAATTGCCCATTTTTTTCATAATGAGATTAAGCAGGGTATGATCGAGATGGGCTACTCCGTGGACTGGCGACGCGAATTTACAACTATTGATAATATATATTCCCGATTTATTTCCTGGCAATTCAAAACTCTTCGAAAAAAGGGTCTGATCGTTCAAGGTTCCTATCCTGTCGCTTGGTGTCTTAATGATCAGAATGCAGTAAGTCAACACGATACCATTGGTGACGTCGAACCAGATTTTAACGAATATGTTTTAATTAAGTTCGAACTGGGTGAAAGCTCTTTAAAAATTCCGACTGCAACTTTAAGACCTGAAACAATCTACGGTGTTACTAATTTGTGGATTAATCCAAATTCAAAGTATGTGAAAATACAAATTAATGATACGGAAAATGCAAATGGTAAAGAGGCCTGGATTGTAAGTGAACAAGCCGCTGGGAAATTACAATTTTTAAACTATGATATCTCTTTCCAGGCGACAATAAAGGGAAGTGACTTAATTGGAAAACGAGCTCTCGATCCCATAAGGCTGATTGAAGTTCCAATATATCCAGCCTCTTTCGTCGATCCCAATAGTGGTACGGGAATTGTAATGTCCGTTCCTGCCCACGCTCCCTATGATTACCAGGCCTTAGAGGATCTAAAAAAGAACACTTCAGTTCAGCAAGAATTTGGCATTTCGAATATCAAAGAAGCCAGACCCATAGCTATTATAGGGATGGAAGGTACTTCGGAAATAGGCAATAAATCGCCTTCTCATGACCCTCAACAGGCCGCCACACAAAGTGCAAATTTATTTCCAGCTGCTAAGATAATTGCTGAATATAAAATAAAGAACCAGTTTGATCCAAATCTGCAAATAGCAACTAACGAGATATATTCACAGGAATTCTATAAGGGGATAATGTTACCTAATACAGGGAAGTTAGCGGGAAGAAGTGCATCTGAAGCAAGAGATATAATAAGGAAAGAATTACTAGAAAAGAGAACGGCAAATTTAATGTTCGAGCTACTGGACAGTTCTCTTAGATGTAGATGTGGCTCGGGTTGTGTTGTCAAAATACTAAAAGACCAATGGTTTCTGGATTATGGTAACAAACAATGGAAAACCTTGGCTCACCAGTGCTTAGACGAAATGGATATAGTTCCAGAAGACATAAGACAAGAGTTTAATCACGTTATAGATTGGTTAAGAGAAAGGGCCTGCGCAAGAAGGTCAGGTCTGGGGACCAGAATACCCTGGGACAAGGGCTGGCTTATTGAAAGCCTTTCAGACTCTGTCATTTACATGGCATATTACATACTTGCTAAGTACGTTAATGATAGTTCCTTGTCTGGACTGCTCAACAATTATGATAATAATAACGATTCATTTTTTGACTTCATATTTTTGGGCAAGGGTGATTCTAGTCAGGTTGCCAACGATTGTAATGTGGATCCTGTATTGTTGGAAAAAATAAGACAAGAGTTCTGCTACTTCTATCCATTAGATTCAAGGCACTCTGGTAGGGACTTGGTACCGAATCATCTCTCCTTTTTCATATTTAACCATGCGGCAATTTTTGAGAAAAGACACTGGCCTCGGCAAATTGTTGTAAACGGTTCTGTTCTGATGGAAGGAAAGAAAATGTCAAAATCCCTCGGAAATATCATCCCTTTGAGGGAAGCAATTAAGGAATATGGCGCTGATTGTATCCGCTTGGCGATGTTAGGTTCCTCAGAGATACTCCAGGATGCTGATTTTTCTTTTGAAAGTGTAAATGCAATCCGTTCTAAGCTTTTCGAAATCTATAGGTTGGCCATGGAGTATTCTGATCTCAGTATCTCTATGGAAATAGCCAAAACCTCAAAAAAGGCTGAATTGGAAGATCGATGGATAAAAAGTAAGCTCCAACGAATAATTAGAGATACGACATCTATGATGGACAGGTTAAGGGCTAGAGAGGCAATACACTACGTATTGTACCTTCTGGATCAGGATTTGAGTTGGTATCGGCGCAGGCTCAGATCAAAAGGCCGTGAGCATTCATCCCAGGTGGGGAGTGTTATGGCTGCCTTCATTGACGCCCGCATCAGGATGCTTGCACCTTTTGCTCCATTCTTGAGCGAAGAGATTTGGGAAAAGATGGTCGGCTCTGCGAATCCGCCTTCCAAGCGTTCAACTTCTGTTCAATTTGCGGGGTGGCCCATACCAGATCCAGATGAGGAAGATTTGGTTGCAGAAGAATCTGAGCTATTAATTATGAACCTTCTATCGGATATTCAAAATATACTTAAAGTGACCAAAATAATACCGAATAGAATATATATTTATGTTTCAGCACAATGGAAGAAACGGTTATATCAAAAGATCCTCAAACTAATATTAATAGAAAGTATGGGTAACTTCGGTGAAATTATGAAAGCCCTTAGCAAAGATCAGCAAGTCTCCTCAGTAGTGAAAAAAAATGTAGGTTTGATTCGAAAAATGATTGAAGATATACTATCGTTGCCTGTTGATGTAAGACAGAGGCAGGATAAGATTGGAGTAACCTTTGACGAGTCATATCCGATTCGCGATGCCTCAAAGCTACTATCTATTGAGAGTACGAATCGGATCGTTGATATGCAGGTATATCGAGAAGAGGAGGAGCAAATAGAGAGTAAGAAAGTGGAAGAAGAACCTAGATACATAAATAATGGTGGAGATCGAAGGCAAACGATTTATGATCCAAAATCTAAGGCAAAGCAATCCAGACCATTTAAACCCGCAGTATACATTGAATAACAGTCAAGTAATAATTATTTCCTATCCTTTCAGCCCCGTTCTCTTGTTTCGTCTTGCGTAGGTAACGGAAGACACGATATATATCAAAAAACCACCGATTCCCATTATTAATCCATAAAGTGAGATAGCCCCCCTATCAAAATAACTACCAAGGCCGACAATAAGGGCACCCATAAAAAGCAACACTAATCCAGCGCGGGCAGATCCTGGTATATTGATTTTTCTTGAACGAGGTGAGGTAGTCATGAAATCAACATAGATACTATTGTACTGTTCTTATAATCTTTAACAAGCCATTAAACTCATTGTTGCAGACTTGTGACACAATGTTGACAATTGAAGTTCAAACTTTTAATTGTGTTCCAAATCGTAACGAAACAATGGACGTACTTACCAACCCAAGGTTTTTGCAGACTTAGAAGCGGCTTCATCAAGAGCTATTTTGGGTTCCTTAATCCCGTGGTAAACTTCGTCTAAGGCCTGTCTTATATGATCTGCGATTTGGGGATACTCTGGTATGTTAGGTCTGTTGTAACCACTTTGGATCATACCTATCAGCTGACTATAGTACGGAATTGTATTATTCGCGCTCTGTGAGTAGTTTCCTTCACCTATGGGTATTTGTGTTGGTAGGTTTGCATGTGCAGCCAAATATGGAGCGAGGACTTTCGGCTCTAGTATTGTGGTGATTAATTCCCAAGCAAGGTCTTTATGGACAGAAGTTGAAGGAATACTCAGTATCCACCCTCCCATCAGAGTTGCATTTCTATTGCTAGGGGTTGGCACAGGAAACATTGGTAGGAATCCTATTTTCTGTTCGAACTGTCTTTTATTTTCCGAATTGCTTAGTGGTATATGATGTTGTAACGCTTCTATCATAACTGCAAATTTTCTATCTAGGAATTCCTGTCCCCAGTAATGCTCTTTCTGTGGCGTTATACCAGATTCGATTTGTGAGTCGATAAACTCCATAGCCTGAAGCCCCTCTGAGCTATTGTAAGCAGGAAACCAGTAGACTCCTTTTGTAGGGTGGCCGCCCTTTGGTTCGACTATATATCCTCCAAGCATCCATAGATATGGATACCATAAGTCAGGTGAATGACTGGCTCCAGTAAGATGTATTCCCTCTATGCCTTGGGGCCTTAGGACCGAATTTAGTTTCTTGGCAGAAGCGATATATCCGTCCCACGTCTTTAGGGAAGCAGGGTCAACACCCGCTTGACTGAGCATGTCTTTCCAGTACCAAATTCCTCTTACATCAGTCCAAGCCCATATACCATAAATTCTATTATTGTATATATTACCATCTGTATTTGATTCGTAGAAATCAGAAATTCTGCCCCAATTTGTTACTCTATCAGTAAGGTCAGCTATAAGTCCATTTTCAGCAAACTCTCCCAACCAGATCTGATCGAGAGAGATTAGATCAACATGAGTCTGGTTAGATATCTCGTTTATCATTTGTTTCTTGGCTTGGTCGTATGGATACGCAGTATAATTTATCTGAATATTCAGTTCAGGATGTCTCGTCTTTAATTTATCAAGAGCAGGTTGAATCAGCGTGTCCCATCTTTTTGGGTCACCTTGATCTTCCAGAATCGCTACAAGAGTCACCTGTTCTCTGGATTCGTCAGATGGACTAGAAAAACTGGGGACGCTTAAAACTGGAGTGACTAGCAGGATAAGCATATTGCAAATGCTGGTGAATATGACTCTGGTGCTATTCTTGCTCATATTCATAACGTCCTAGGACTGAGATATTTATTAAGTCTTTGAAGGTGATAATCTTCTTTTGCAATCAGAAATACTTTTCAACAAATGTATACATTGGAAAGAAATATTGAAAATTCTTTGGTTCTAGACTTACTTGACCCCAAGTCCTGTTCATTTTCTAATTGCATTGCTATCATTCTGTATTCTGAATTCCTTCACACGCTCTTTCAACATTACATTTCGACTTCTATGCCCATTTCGGTATCCAAGATAGTGATTTCGGATGGGGTATGGTCAATCCCCACTTGATTGGTTAAAAAACGACAGATAAAATATTGTAGCAAGTAGTTTGCAAAGAAGTGATTGAGGTATTAATGACGAAAAAGAGGTAACTAAGTTCTATGATCTTTTCTGTTGCTAATTTTTCATAAACTCCTATGCATGGTATTTATTGCTATGGCGATCTTCTAATTACTATTCTATGAAGATTGCGGTAGTAGGGATGGGGGTTGCCGGGGCATATCTTATGAATAGGCTAAACCAAGATCATGACAATAGCATAATTGGATTCGAAAGAATGCATGAATCACAACATGATGCTGTTTGTGCGTGGGCAACTTCCAAGAATGTGATGTCGGGTCTAGCTAAAAACTGTGGTCTAAACTTTGAGGACTACATAATGCATAGCGGAAAAAACATGAAAGTAGATCTGGATAATTTCCGTACTGCTGACGTGGGCAGAAATCATATAGATATTAAGCTAAAAGGCATGGTTATCTACGATAAGTTAAAGCTAATTCGTGATATGATAAATGGGACCACAGTTGAATTTGGTAAAGTACCTAAGAAAGATAGGCTTGAGGCAGATTTTGATATTATTGTTGATTCCACTGGATTCCACCGGAATTATCTTCCAAAACCTAGGGAGGAATTTTGGATCCCATGCATACAATATAAGGTAAAGTATGATGTTGATAAGGTGCCGTTTGATGACTTTTATCTCAAGGCATTTCCTTCCATGGCAGGATATTTCTGGTACTTTCCTCTTGGAAATGGGTATGCCCACATAGGAGCGGGTGATTTTGAGCGCAAACAGAATAATAAGTTTGTTGAAGATTTTATGAAACGATACAAATGTCAGATCATAAAAAAAGTTGGAAGACCAGTACGAATCAGTCCCCCGAAGAATTGTGAACCATTCACAGATCACAGTAAAGTCGTCGGAGTAGGTGAATCTATTGGAACAGTATATCCATTACTTGGAGAGGGAATAATTCCCTCAACATGGTGTGCAGATATGTTATTTCAAAACTTGTATGATATGGAAAGCTACAGGAAGGAAGTATTGAAAAAATTTGAGATCTACTCTATGGTATTCAATTTTATTCGATCGAAAATATTTCACAAATTTAATTTTCTGAAGGAGTCGTATCGATTACTAAAGATCTATAATCATATGAAAAAGGAAGAATATAGATACGGCATGGAGGTTCGAATGACAGACTTGTTTAAAGTTTCAAAGATCTAGCAATAATTTTTTCCACATTATTAAGCCGGAAAATGATGAAATTACGAGATATTTTATTCTCAGGCCTCTATTCACAATCATTATAAGATAGGTTTGGGAATTGAAGCTAATGAGCAAAGACACTAATCCCTCGCAGAATAATACCGTGCAAGAAAAAATTAACGAAACAGTCCAACAATCCAGAATACTTGAAGCCTACATGAACGACATAGTTGCCAAAGAGGCCACTGCATTCAGATTGATCGAAGAAGCGCGGCTTTCAGCGGCTGCTCTACATGGTATAGTGGGTGATAATCAAACTGAAGCATTAATACCTGTTGGGATTGGCGTATATCTGAGGGCATTGATTCCTCCTGTGGACAAACTTCTGGTAAATGTCGGGGCAGGCACAAGTGTAGAAAAAACCAAACAGGATGCAATTAATTATGTTGAGGCAAGGATCAAGGAATTTGAAGTTGCTGCACGGCAGCTTGCAGATCAGAAGCAACAAATAGAACTACGAATGGCTCAGATTCAGGAACAAGTTAACCACCTGCTTCAACAGTCATCTGGAGCACGACGGAGTGGCTCCGGTACTAGATCATCTACAAGTTAGATAAAACATGATGCAAACTATCATGATTAGTTGCACGATAATAAGAAAAATAATTAATTAGTAGTTTCAAAACTATGAGGAGTAATTAACACATGTTCGACCAACTAAGGAAAGCATTTTCAAATGCCACAAGAAGCCTGGTTCAAAAAGAACTAACCGAGAAAGATATTGATAATATGCTATCCGACTTGGAAATTGCTTTATTCCAGAGTGACATCGCCCAGGAAGTTATTGATGATTTAGTTGTAAAATTAAAGAAAGATTTGGTTGGCTTAAGACTTGATAAAAAACAGAACGCCGAAGATATTATCATTAGCAAATTCCGAAATTCATTTGTCGGAATATTCTCGGAAGCAAGGAAGCTTGATCTGTTGAACGAGATTAAATTAAAGAAAGAAAGGAAAACTGGACCCTTCGTAGTTGCTTTCCTCGGAATTAATGGAACTGGTAAGACTACGACGGTCGCAAAAGTAGCTCGTCTTCTGCGAAAAAATAATGTATCCGTCGTGTTAGCTGCTGGCGATACACACCGTGCTGGGGCCATAGAACAGCTTTCTCGCCATGCTGAAAGATTATCACTAAAGATAATCACTCAGAGGTATGGTGCAGATCCTTCTGCCGTTGGAAGAGATGCGATAGATTATGCCAAAAAACACCATATAGATGTAGTATTAGTTGATACAGCAGGGCGAATGCAAACAGCTAAGAACCTAATGGATGAGATTAGTAAGATTGTAAGGGTAGTCAAGCCCGATATTAAATTATTTGTAGGAGATGCTTTAGCCGGAAATGATACGATTAATCAGGCTAGAGAATTTTTTCAGTACACTGATTTTGACGGTGCTTTGCTTACGAAAATTGATGCTGATGCGAAGGGAGGGGCAGCGATTTCAATCGTACATATTACCTCAAGACCCGTAATTTTCTTAGGAATTGGTCAGGGTTATGACGATCTAGTTGCCTTTGATGCTGGGAGATTTATGGATTCCATTTTTAGAGATACTCCGCTAGCAGACACGCAGAGCAAAATCTCTTTTCCTCTCAGTGAGAAAGGTCAATCCTCAGACGACATAGTCAAAGATAGACAGCGGCTAGAAAGCTCACGAAAACAAGAGTTTCCCGAAGAATTAATTGTATCAGATATTAAGTCTTCTCAGTTAGGAGATTTTAATATCGAAAAAGAAAACCAAGAAATTGACAAAAGTCAGCAAGGAATAAGCAGTCCATCATCTTCACTGAATTTAGAAAATCCATCCATTGCTCCAAATGAATCACCAATTGAGGGTTTGTCTAGCGGAACGGAAAGCCATGCCCACGAAAAAAACGACAAGGAAAGTATGAATACTCGAGCAGATCAGCTGGGCAGGAGCGCCGCCCAAGATCCAAACTCTTCATTCTCTACTCACTCAGTCAGCGCAGGAACAGATCATGATGACAAGGTCAATAGCCCTGAGGGAAAAGACAAGAAGGTCAGGTTTGGAGGGTTGTTCGGTAGATGGAAAAAACCTAGAAATGAAAATAAGGAAAACTTAACTGGAGACAGTACAACGAAGGGTGATGAACAAAGAGGAAATGTGGCTGTAGAAACAGAATCCAGAACCAAATACCAAAATAAAGACAATGAAAAATTTGAGGCTGGCGAGAGGCATCCACAAGGGGATCAAGTGACTAAGCAGAAGAGACACACTGAGGACAAAGATAAAGATGACAAGGAGAACATTGTGTATCTTTCAAATGAAGATATCGAAGACATGCTTAAATAACAAAGATTTTTTAAGTTTACTAGATGTAAATCCAGAAGAAATCATTTCAATCCTTAGACTTGCAGAAGAATTCAAGAAAGCTAAGGGAAAAAGTAGCTGGTACCAACAGGCACTTAGAGGTAAAATCCTAGGCATGATCTTCCAAAAGCCATCGACCAGAACGAGAGTCAGTTTTGAAGCCGGGATGTACCAGATGGGTGGAAACGTAGTTTATATGGATTCAAACAACATACAGCTTGCCCGTGGCGAGTCAGTAGAAGATACGGCGAGAACTCTGTCCCTATACCTAAACTGTCTAATGGCCAGAGTCTATAATCATGATGATTTGAAAAAAATGGCTGCTGCGTCGATTCCTATAATAAATGGATTATCAGATACTTTTCACCCGTGTCAAATCCTAGCCGATTTATTAACAATAAAGGAGCACAAAAAGCGTCTAAAAGGTACTAGTATAGCATGGATAGGCGATGGCAACAATGTTTGTAATGATTTATTGATAGGCTGCGCTAAGACCGGGATTAACATAAAGGTGGCATGCCCCAAGGGCTACGAACCACTAGGATGGGTAATTTCATTTGCAAAACGACAGGCTGAAGCTACAAAGGCCCATGTTCAAATAACTGACGATCCGCTAGTTGCTGTCGAGGGTGCAGAGATCGTAATGACCGACACGTTCGTTTCAATTGGGAGGGATGAAGAAAAGGAGTTCAGAAAGGAAATCTTTGTTCCCAAATACCAGGTCAACTCACAATTGATGAAACACGCTAGTAAGGAAGCCCTCTTCATGCATTGTCTTCCGGCAATCCGGGGCCAAGAGGTGACGACTCAGGTTATAGACGGAAACCAATCAGTTGTTTGGAAGGAAGCGGAAAATAGACTACATGTTCAAAAGGCCTTATTGTATATGTTAATGACTGGGAAATGGGAAAAAAGCTGAACACTTAATCTGTATATATGAATTATATTTTGGTCGCAAGTATAATTCTCAGTGATATATCTAGTATCGAAAGATACAAACCAAGCTATCGTTCCTTTGAGCAATGAATTTTCAACTTGCTACATGAAAAAGGTATTGTGGGCGATGTATCATTTTTAATCGAAGATTTAAAATAGTACAGTCATTGTCAGAAGTTATCAAGTAGTTATTGAAATATCATACCGAGTGAAGCACTCGGATTTGTTTAGTTGCTATCAATTGTCACGAATATTTTCTTGAATCTTTGCCTTCATTTCTGACGTCATTTCCTCTGGCCTAATAGCGTGAATATCGTAGGCATGTTGTCGCGCTTTACTTAAAACTTCCTCTTCAGTCATTCCTTCAATAATAAAATCGCAGTCAAGTCCAATATCATGACATGCTAACTTTTTCATTATTATTATACATCAGTACTGTAGAATAAAAGTATTCCAATAAATTAGATTATTCAGAGGTTGAGAGATTTAACTTTACAATTGAGATGACGTAGATTATCGTTGTCATTCTCATTTCCGAGTTCTCTCTCTTTTAGTCGGTCTCATCTGACCGCTTAAGTTGTCTTTTCAAAGTGGTTGAATCATAGTACATTCTAATTTCCTTTATCTTGTTATTTGAGAACTCATAGACAAAGGCGCCTCGAATGGGGGTACTATAACTCCTTACCATAGAAATGCCAACCCTTTCCCTTTCAGTCCCAGTTATATCTAATTCTGCTGCTAGTCTATTTGCTTCAGAGGTAATCGTAACGGGAGTTACTTTGATCTTGGGAAAGGTTTTGTAGAGCTGCTCCCAGTAATTGGTTGCCCCTTCCTTACCTATATGCGTGCCAAATACAAGACTTTCGATCTTAACATCGTCAGTAAGTAATGTTACCATTTTTTGTATATTTCGTTCCTGGAACGCAGACAGCCAATCCCCAAAGATACTGGTAATCATTTTTCATCCTTAGACTATGAATTGAAAGGTATAAACATTCAGTTAATGGTCATAATGATTCTCCTATATCTTATAATGAATTTCTTAAATCCTCATATATTCAAGCCTCTATGCGATCCCCATCATACACGTGAATTCAGATATAGTTCCCACCCTAACGTGTAAACTTACACAATGAAAATCATTTTGAATTTCTTTTCTATCAAGATAATAGGGGAACATGGACATGCTATCAGCTACCATATAATAGGATGGGTAACAAAAATATTCTGAGCCTTTTAAAAACACTGGAAGTCAAGCTACGGTATACCAAAGTGTTTAAAACAAAATTCCTATCATCATCAGTGCTATGTTGTCACTTTAATTGTCTAGATGTACCTGTAAGTGATAGCATGTAAGCAAATAAGGAATAGTCCGAGAAAAATTACAAAATTAACAATATCAATTATCTGTGCAGTATATTGCTAATATTTTAAATAATTGAAAGTTCATCGCTATCAGTACAATGGTGCTCAAGACAATGGGCAAGTCCCTCGTTTCCAAAATAAAGTCTTTTAATGTAGTGAGTGATAATGTAATATTAGATAGAAAAGAAGCAGCAAATAGTATTACGTCGCATTCAAGCTTTTCTGTGATGGCACTTTTATTACTTCTGCCTTTGATAGTTATGGTTACCACTATTACATTTAATAGCGAAGTATTTGCGCAACCTGCTGATATGGGATCCTCATCCCACTTACCCCCCGTTGACCCTAATCTCCCCACTATTGATATTACTTCCCCGGAGGATGACCAGCAGGTTCCACCTGGTGAACTTACAATACAAGGTATATCTTCTGATGATGAAGAAACTGAATGTCAAGTATTTGCTGATGTAAACGATATAACTCCTATGCGAAACGTTACTGCGATAGGTTCCACCGGACAAGATAATGACTTTTCCAAATGGACCTTTACCTATACACAGAACTATCAATTAATCAAGCCAGGAGAAAACGAACTGACTGCCAAGATTACATGCTTGGATGGTGGAAGTTCTGGAGATTCGTTGTCAACAGGAAACCCAGTCGCGTCAAATGTACCATTATCAGAATGGCATACAATAAATGTGACTGGCGCTGCTGGAGCCTCTCCTGTCGAGTCATCAACGGTAGCTTCCGGGACCGGTGCCGAGGTAGCGGGACTACAGGACAATCCCTCCAATGAGGCTGATAGTTCGGATTTAAGTAACGAAGAAGATAATGTTAATAGTGAGGAGGCTGGCAACGATCAGGAAGGCTCCACCAATAGTGGACTCTTTGATGATGACCCCTTCTTTGACTAGCATCTCCAAAATTCATGACAGTAGTGTATGCTAGTCAAGATAAATAATTTGAATAAAGAAGTAAAAAAAGTCAATGTGACTCTACTCGATATTGATGATTTCGGTTCTATAGTTCCATTAAAGGATTTGGACTTGCGTATACCATATGATGATAACTCCATTATTGAAATATTGGCTAATTCCCCGTACGCAGCTATTTTTACTGATGGTAGTGATGAAAGTAACAGCATGATTATTTTGGCTAATGGAATAACCATTGATGAAATAAATAAAGAAAAATCTAAGACCATTGAGAGGGCTAAGTCCCGAATCTAATTGTTTAACCAGTTGGAGTCTCGTTATATTCTCCATTTAGGATCATTTTAGTGAGAGCCAAATTTATTATATGATCGTCTCTTGTCTTTGGGTTGACTATTTATGCTTATAATCTTCAGTAAGTCGTAATATCATACGTGCAACGACATTTAATATATGTCTGTCTCCATGCTGTAAACCATAAATGTCTTTTGCGGATGTCAAAGGAATTCGTATTTTTTACAGAGAATATGGAAACACTAATGATGATGACGTGCTGTTCATACATGGTCTTGGATCCTCATCGATTATATGGAGAGATATTCCGGACGCGTTGTCCGTGGGTTATCATACAATTGCCATTGATCTGGTGGGATTTGGATTGAGTGATAAACCCGAAAAACCGGACTATTATACAATAGAGGGATTTAGCAGAATTATTGCAGATTTTCTCGAAACAATTGGAACAAAAAAGAGGGGTTCATGTAAACTAATTCTGATTGGCCACTCACTAGGAGGATATATAGCTACACAATTTGCAATTGAACATAAGGCAAAGATAAGCAAACTGGTGTTGGTTGATTCCTCCGGACTCCTTGAGAGTCCTACCCCGTTACTTAATGACTATTACGATGCAGTCATGGAGATAAATCCAATTATAAGATACGATAAAATTAAAAGAGTTCTGGAAGAAATGTATGCGTCTCCTTCTAGACTCCTCCCAATATCAGTCAACCTCTTTGAATATGTAATTGAGAAGAAGGGGGCGAGACAGGCGTTTGGGTCATCCTTCAAGAATAGCACCTCATCACAGATTGAACCAGAGGGTTTCAAAGTAATCCAGGATATTCAATGTCTAGTTCTATGGGGAGAAAAAGATAACCTCATTCCGGTCAGATACAGTGATAGATTCAAGGAGATGCTTCCTAAGGCAAAATATGAGCTCATAAAGGATGCTGGTCATGCTCCATTTGTTGAAAAGCCAGCTTTATTCTATCAAAAATTAACGACGTTCTTAAACCATCCTAATATCAAGAAATACTAACTGATATCAGTGAGTCAACTCAGGAAGGAGATGCGAAATCCTTCAGATATTATTATTTTTGAATTTCAGGTCTAACTGGGAGGTAATATACTATTATACCAAAGACAGGGAAAGTTGGTGACTATCAATTTCGTTTAAATATTTCTCATTGAAGACTATTTTTCCAGGCAAGGATATGTTTGGTAAGGGGAATAAAAATGGAAACGACGATGAGAAACAGAAGCAGGCGAAACGGTTCTATACACTTTTGCAAATGCTTATGAATGAATTATTCAAATATGCATCCAAGAATGGGCATGTCAAAATGCCGCATAACGTATCATTTGGGTTGATATACGATAAAAGGGATTCTGTTCTCCTTCGTGGTGCAGACGAGAACACAGGTAAAAAAGTCTATCTTTATAATTTGAGGCTAATTGCTGACGCTTTTGAGCAAAGAAGAAGACAGATGAAAGAAGAGAATAATACTCAATATTTTATTGCCTGGATCCATGAGATTTGCACTATCTATATTAGGCCCTTCGTTCACGAACATGTGGTAAATATTCAACATAGAGGAAAAGGCGCCGCGGATAGGACAACTAGACAAATTGTCAAGGGATTTATGAATAAACTTTTGACCGAACCGGATCTCAAGTATGTCTTAGATACAATTAGAGAAGACAACAAGTAGAGTAATAGTATAAAAGCCCTTGAACATTAAATGGTGGGTAAAAAGGCAAGTTCTGGTTTTCTTCGACGAAAATTAGTTCTGATTCCACATGGCAGTTAAAACTGGTTTTTTTACAAGACAGCAATTCTATTGATTGAGTCCAAAATTCGAACTGATGATATGACATTGTTTCAACAAGACACATTCTAAACCTTGAGGATAAAATCTACCAAAATGACTTGCCAATGCAGAAGTAGGTCTTAGCAATGAAGCATCCTTACAAAATTGAGGTCAACATTTGCATTATTCCATAGTTCGGCTGGTATTTTTATTTCCGCTCACTTCTGTTGGAGGAGATCCAATACATCTACGAACAGATGCAAGATTGTTAAAGCTACGAAAATTAATGTTTTTAAGGATTGGTATCGTTCCACCCCTCTGTGTATCGTTTCTCGGAGAGAAATCTTTCAGGTGAGTATTTTTTACATTACAAGAAAATGGTACAAGGTCAGAATTGACATGAGATGTATATTCTTTATATGGTTGACGTTAATGTAAGGGATAGCGTTCTGTAATGCATGGTGCATTAATGAAGACGCAAATTTATTACTGGCAATATTCGATGAAATCTAAGGTTGGCTGATTTGTTTGCTAGTGATAGAGACTCTGAAAGAGCGACTGACATTCAAGACTATCAGAGAACGTGTAACGAATTCATAATAGATATAAGTGGTGACTATAAGGGCTGGGTAGATAAGTATAATCTGAACCCAGAAGAAGTCACATCTAGAAAGGCTTCTATAGAGAAGGTGGTTGAAACCACGAATGAGTGGATATCAAATTACGCAGATACAATCAAGAAAGTGGACATTACAATGAATGATGGCATCAATAAAATGGCTGAGTATACTGCAGGTTATCCCTTCAATTTCGAAGTTCTGGTAAATCAGTCAAAAAGATATGCGTATCATCAATTAGGAAAGTTGAAGGTCAATGTAAAAGCGTCCCCAAATCCAGGTCGTCTTGCTCGGATAGGGAATTATCACAAAGATCAATTATTCCTGTTGAATTCAAGCTGTCAAGTTGATTTTGTGGTAAGTAAGGATATTTCGAGGGCTGTGGACATATTAGATGATTTCGTTATTTTTGACGCCACAGAATGTCAGAAAAATGATCTAATATCATTTACAATAGTAGTTGAAGAAATCTCCAGCGAATCTGTTTTGGATAGGAGGGGATACTCGACTATAGTTATGTTGAGATAGTGTATGAATCAATATTATACTACTGAACTCTTTTAGCCTTCAGTGGTATTAGTAGGTTTTTTTGGCACTCATAATGCGGGATAGTGCATCCAAATCGACCTTTCGCTGAATTATACCTGAATGTGGGGAACATACAATATTGAAATCCAGGAATGGTAGATCTCGTCTAGAACATATCGACAATTGATTAATTGTTCCTCTTAACCTTGAATGTTTTGTAGAATAAGTCAATCATAACCGGTATTTCTAGGTAATCTATGAGTATTGCCACCCATGCGAAGTATACGGGAATTTTTATGAGATCATTGCCCAGAAGTGATTGGTAAACAATCTCATCTGTTATCCAAAATATATGGACGACCTGTATTCCCAACAATACTAAGAAAATTACGTTTTTCCTAGAATCAGGTCCCCCCTTAGATATGCTGAATAAGTAAAATGTGATCCCAGACACTAGCGCAGGAATTTCAACGTAGTCTACGATAATGAATAGAGGTAATAGTTCTCTTGGGAGTCCCAAGTAGCTATGGCCTAATAATCGCTGGAGGACCACGTCTGCGGTCAGCCAGTAAAGGTGTAGAATCTGTAATGAAATGAGTACAAAAGTTATCTTTAGGTTAAGGTTTTCATATCTTGTCCAAAAGTTTAAAATTTTCTGAATCCCAACAGTCATTTGTCAGGTTGATTCCAACAATGACCAAAATGCAAACATGGGATAATTGTGAGTTCAGTCATACCATGATGTTACAGACACTTCAACATTATTGAAACTTTCAATTTGTAGTAGTTGCTCAGATAATTGTTGTTGCAAAGGCTACATGCATAATTTTAAGATAGTATAAAAATGGGGGATTCAAGAGAAGTAGCCTTGAATTATGTCATAACATTTCGTATCCCTTTCAGGCTACAATTAATCGGATCTAATACCTTATCGTAGACCTTGAGACCGAGTTGCAAGCAATATCCTTTTTCAATAACAGGGAAGAAAAAATAAAAATGATGAACCTCGCTAACGAAGTATTCCACTCTCTATTAGGTTATCTGCGATATTGGCACATATTGCGAAACCACTACATACATTTTTTTGCTTTATTTCTTGTTCAGTATCCGTGTCTGATTCGTCAGCGAATGCAGCTAATCCTGGGACAATTTGACCGATCAATCCGATTGTAGCCATGACAGTTAGTATAGCTAATACTATCTGCTTTTTCATTACCATATTCTAAGAAAGTACATCCACCTATATTGCATTTTAGAAAGCTAATGCTATAAAATAATGGGGTCAAGTTTCGCATAACAAAAATCTTCCACTCTTTTAGACATTCAAGGAATTAACGGAACAGATAGAATTATGTTCTGATTAGAATCACCTTATAATAATTCCCCAGGTGCATCTTCTATTTCTTCGTTCCTTATGAAAATCTGTACCCCACCAACTTAATTTTCTTTCAAGCCATTCTAGTTCCGAGGAGAAAGTGGACTAAATTCCGCGTGTGAACGTCGAGATGATTTAATGAAATTGAAATTATAAGATACCTCTTATCATTTCAGAAGTCTCAAAATTCGCAAATTTTGACGCCAACATATCAACGAAATAGAAAATACAACGCCTCAGTCTGAAGCTTAGATCTACTAATTTTCCTAATGAGACCTTTATTTTTTATTCTTGTCATAAGCAATGAGAATGATTCAATACGAAATGAATGAATTTGCGTTATTACAGGAAATAGAGCAACATTGGTAGGAAAACTTGAATCCAGAGTTAAAAACAGAATTAAAACATTAGATCCTGTTCTTACGAGTCTAAGGTAGAACAGCTGTTTCTATGTCGAATGAATAGACGGCGTAAGGACCAAAAATAGAGGTTCTATCCTAAGGGATTTTGTTGATGGCAAGTCTCGGATCGCTTTCAAAGCTTCTGTTCTGACACATTTGATACATAGATCAGCATTATACGAATCTACACTATTGAAATCCTCAACGGTAATCCTGTAGTAGGCCTCTACATCACAGTGTGCACAGTTAATCATTGATACGTACAGTGGTGTCAATGTGAACATGTGTGTATTTGTTGATAGGAAGTGACCAGGATGTAAACGGATATTCACCTGATTAATCCCCACGCTATCGTACGTTCACGGTATATCTGAACAGATTGTACATGAATTAGCATCGTTAGTTATCTTTCTGTTATCATTATTCATACGTAATCAAAATGAGAGCAGTTATTTCGACAACAACTGCATAATTTAATGATGCTATTATTTCATTTTCATACCAGAGAAGTTCAAGATAGGGTCAAAATATTATGATAAGGTAAGGAATCGGTTATATCTTACAAGTACCTATTCTATTGTAGGGATATGGGTTTCCTACTTTTTCGCAAGAAAAACCGCTGCGAGATTTGTCAGGAAATATTTGACAAGCACGAACAACTTATGAGACATTCAAAAGAGGTACACCACAGACCTATCTTCAAGTGCCAAAACTGTGGAGCACAGTTTATACATGAAAAAGATAGACTCCATCATATTCAAGAAGAGAAGAAAAAGAAAGTAGATTTTCGGAGACATAGATAAATAAGAATTTTTCGAGCTTTAAAATCGTATAAACAAAACCGACGTATTTTTTCTTCCTTCTGTCCGAGAAGTATCGGATTGTACCTTATTCCTTATTGTTCAAATACTCCAATGTCGTATAATATAGTGTAATAGAGGATAGAAGTATGTGATAAGTTTCCAAAGGGAAACAAAAGCATACCCCCACAGGAGTTACGTCGTGGCTGCGGTTGATTCCTCTATTACAATTTGTTTCCTGTGTATTTTTGTATCCTATGTACATTCATGATACTGGTTCATGATACTGGGTCGGAGCAGGGAAGTTATGGTTTCTTAAAGAGACGGGTAAGGTAAGCAATAGAATCTGAAGCATCAAGGTAGTTCCTTATAGATTATTTTCTACATATTTTCTAGTCTTGAAAAAGTACCCCAGAAATTCACATCATACGTAATACATTAAATAGAGGTTAGAAATCCTTCTTAATTCACAAATAATAACATGCAGTAGCTATAAAGTAATGACACAAGAAAGAAATGTAATAGCTATTGCAGTACTAATGGCAAGTTTGCTAGCCGGGGTCTTTGCAACATCACAAATAGTATATGCGGACGACAGCAGTGAAACAGAGATAAACATAAAAGAAAAAAAGGAAGTTGATATAAATGGAGATGGAAACACAGTCCTCCAGTGCTCAAAAAACAACCTTGATAGCTTTGGAACAGCATCAGGTGTAGTAGACAGTGACTGTTCAAAACTAGAACAATAGGAAGAGGAGAAAGAAAGCAGATAGGGAGAGACTAAACGACCATTTTGACGGTTCAGGTCCTACCTTAGAAGCTAACCCAATTACATTGCTATTTAGGAGAATAAGATCCTATCTTTGTACTCCGACGTATAGATGCCAACACTCATCCTTACTACCACTCTAGACAAGGGATAAGACGTGTAAGATCGAGGTAGACTGAAGGGGTAACTAGTATCAATCTTTTTTTATTGTTTTAATGATAAAATTTGATAATTGCAAAGACATTTCTCAACTAGGTGATCAAATATATCTTCTCCTTTACATAGCGAAGGGAGGTAGCTTAGCACAGGGGTTATGTAAACATATATTTTAGTAAGCGGCCATAACCTCTTTCCGCTGAATATAGATGCTATGAATTCAAATAAGTGCGCTGTCTGTCACCGAGGTGTCATAGCAAAGGGGAAGAGATATTGTTTATACCACAGTCAGGCCTATGATAGTCTCCAAAAAATGTATAAGGCCTGGGTTAACGCGTATGGAGGAGTATCAAGGGAAATATACTTGAAAAAACTCCTGGATTTGGATCAAACCGGAGATTGGGTCAAAGACGTAATACGTAACGAGCTAACGGAAGGAAAGTAAAGAGATATGAAAAAGAACGAGTAAACGCTCAAAAATCCCCAGCATTAGACCGAATCAACTTTAGAAGCAACTTCTGCACAAATTAGAAGAAAAATCGGAGTGTAATACCAAAAATGACTCTTAAAAGAAAATGAAAGCAACGGCAAAATAATCTTATATTATTTCAGGGGCTACTAAAAAAAAACAAAAAACAAAAAAAGGATTTAATGGATTTCTGGTTATTCCTTTTCTTTTTTTAGTAGTCCATTCCGCCGCCCATGCCGCCTGCGCCTGGAGGCATTCCGCCGCCTGGTGGTCCACCTGCAGACTTGCTAGAAGCTATTACATCATCTATTCTAAGAATCAGAGATGCTACTTCTGTAGCAGACTTGACAATCTGCTCTTTGACGCTAAGCGGCTCAACGATATCTAATTTAGATACATCTGTGACCTTGGCACCCTTTACATCTACTCCTGTCCATTTTGATCCTTTGCCCTGTCTTGCCCTTAACTCTGTGATTGTATCAATCGGATCCATTCCAGCATTTTCTGCTAACGTAAGTGGAATTATTTCCATTGCTTCAGCAAACTTCTCAGCTGCTAATTGTTCTCTGCCTGATAGCGTATTGGCCCAATCTCTTATTTTTCCCGCGATATATGATTCTGGAGCGCCACCACCTGCTACAATTGCTGGCTTTTCAATAACATCTTTGGTAACCATCAATGCATCGTGGATAGACCGTTCAGCTTCGTCGATTACTCGTTGAGATCCTCCTCTTATGAGTACAGTAACAGCTTTAGGATGCTTGGCTCCTTCAATAAATACCCATTTGTCCGTCTCGACTTTACGTTCTTCGACTAGATCAGCAGATCCCAAGTCTTTGTCCGAAAGGTCGTCTAAATTGTTTACTATCCTTGCTCCTGTTGCTCGGGCTAGTTTGGTCATATCGCTTTCTTTAACTCGACGAACAGTAAGGATACTTGTTTTGGCAAGATAGTGCTGTGCGATATCGTCAATTCCTTTCTGGCATATGACAACATTTGCACCAGTAGCGACAATTTTGTCTACCATGTTCTTGAGCATCCTATTTTCTTCTTCCAAAAACATGTTCATCTGATCAGGCGAGTTAATATTTATCTTGGCATCAAATTCTGTCTTTTCAATTTCTAGAGCCGAATTAACGAGCGCAATTTTTGCCTTCTCAACCCTTTTTGGCATTCCACCGTGTACTACTTCCTTGTCGAGAACAATGCCCTTGATGAGCTTTGTGTCGGCGAGTGAACCCCCTGCCTTCTTCTCTACTTTGATATCGTCAAGATCTACTCTCGAACCTTTTCCATCAGCATTCTGTTCTGAAACTTGAAGAATGGCATTTACTACTATCTGTGATACTTGATCGGACTCTTTTGAGATGAGTTTTGTTTGCATAGCTGTTTTGGCAACCCTAATCAATTGTTCCTTATCATTAGGGTTAATCTTTTGAGCAATATTGTTGAGAATTTCGATAGCCTTTGTTGCGCTCTTTCTATATCCATCTACTATGATCGTTGGATGCACATCTTTTGTTATCAAGTCCTCTGCCTTCTCGATGAGTGCTCCAGCCAAAACTACTACAGATGTAGTTCCGTCTCCTACTTCGTTGTCCGTTGCCTTGCTTATTTCAACCATCATTTTAGCTGCTGGATGTTGGACATCGATCTCCTTGAGTATTGTAGCACCATCATTTGTGATTGTAACATCACCAAGACTATCTACGAGCATTTTGTCCATACCCCTGGGTCCTAAGCTTGTACGAACTATTTCGGATATCAGTTTCGCGGCTGTAATGTTATTTTTCTGGGCATCTCTGCCTTTTGTCTGACTTGCGCCTTCTTTCAATATGAGCACTGGCACTCCGCCAGCGCTCCCTTGTGTTGCTTGAAGAGACATACTTATTCATTTCACCTTTAAAATTTATAAAATAATTAAAATAGTTTGGGATATTTTAAACTTACTTTAGGACTTGGTCATATTTTCCAGACCCTATATCGGCATAGATTTCTTTAGCAGGTTTATTTTCCACCTGCATCCCTAAGCTAACACAGGTACCAATCACTTCTTTTACGGCATTCTTTACATCGTGGGCATAAGAACTATCAATTTTCATTTTTGCTATTTTTATAGCACTCTCCATGCTTATAGTACCAGCAATTGTCATTCCTGCTGCCCCAGAACCCTTGCTAACCCCAGCTTCTTTGTTTATCAAAGCTGCAGTAGGTGGGACACCTACATCAACAGTGAATTTCTTTGTATCTGGATCAACTTCGACTTTAACTGGTACCTTCATTCCTGAGAAATCCTTAGTTTTATCGTTAATAGTATTTACAACTTGTAATACATTTATTCCCATAGGCCCCAGCGCCGGTCCCAAGGGAGGTCCAGCACTGGCTTCGCCCCCTGTAACCAATGCAGAGATTGATTTCTTCTCGGTCATGTAGCGAAAAAAAACCGAGATCCAAATATAAATGTGGTCGATAGGCGACTCTAGTTAACCATCAGGAAGTAGCTTAGAGGAAAACAGTTTTGATCCGTACTAAGATTGAATTGTAACTACACTAGGTTTCAAGATAACGATGCTTGCCTAGTCATCAGCCTATTGGCCAGATTACCGGAATGAATGCAATGAAATAAGGCTCAGGGACTAACGTGTTGCTTTCTTGAGATAGTTTGCGTCTACTGTCACCGGGATCTGATATGGGGAATCAAGCAAAACCACAGTGGCTTCTTGTTTCTCATAATCTACCCTTGTGATCTTTGCTTTCATAGCCTTGAATGGTCCTCCGATGACCTCAACTGTATCATCAATAGAAAGCTCTGTAACAACTGGTTTCTTGACAAGGTAACCCTCGATATCCTTAAAGGGAAGCTCTCCTCTTATCTGTCCTCTAATATGTCGAACTCCTGCCAGAGCCTGGAAGGCTACATTAGCATCAGGAGCTTCGACAATAATATAACCCTTGAAGTTTTCTAACAAGAGAATCGAATAGATTCCTATATTTTTCGATCTTATCTTGTTTTGTAGTACGTTGGCCACTACACGCTCTTGTCCTCCTGTCGTTCTTATTGCATAGAACTTTGAATCCGAGCCGGGGGAAGGTGCGACTACCGTCCTTGTGACTGAACCTGCTCCGGCGCCGTCATTATTGGTTGGATCGTCTTGAGTCGTTGAGGTGGACTGGCTTTCAGTACTAGATGTATCATTAAATGCAGTGTGTTCCTGTTGTTGCCGAACTTCTTCTTCCTCCCTGATGGTGCCTCCCTCTCTCTTTTCTTTCTGAATTTTATCTTGGTCGTCGTTCTCCTCCTTGCCATGGGCTAAATCAGGCTCAGCTCCAGGGGACCTGTCAGTTGTTGGACTTTTTTCAATATTATCAGTGTTATCATCAAAAATATTATCGGTATTATCAATTTCCTCCTCATTTTCTTTAATGTTATGACTCACGTACTTAATTCAATACGGATTAGCATGCGCAATTTATAAATTTACTTAGCATGTCGGCAGACTTGTGTTAAAATATGTATACACTTGTAACTTCAAAAGAGGACCCGGCAAGCAGTCTAATGGCCGAGTACCTCGTCAATGAAATAGGCTTTGTCAGAAATGAAGATATTGCTTCTGAAAATCAGAATTCTAAATACAAAGGTATTCACGAAATTCGTGCCCCGAAGGAAGACGTTGCTTCATATGATTCATACACCTTCGAAAATATGGAATTGTATGTTTCCCACGGTAAATCCCTTCTACATCTAGACAACCTAGATGAAATATTCCCTGAATCTAACGCCTTTATTTTCCTGTCACGACACAGCTCCAAGAGTGGGATTCCTACCCTGACTTGTCATTTTACAGGAAACTTTTCCGATAACAATCAATACGGTGGACATCCAAGAGAACTTGGGATTTGCCATCCTTCTCTTCAGAAACAATTCATTAAAGAGATTACCTATAGGCAACACTCTGTTCCTGATTACGAAATAACTATCGAAGCTACTCATCATGGACCGACATCTCTCAAGAAACCATTACTTTTCATTGAAATTGGCTCTACTGAAAAACAATGGGCCGACAGACATGCAGCCTCATTAGTGTGTGACATTCTGATATCCATTTTAACCGGAAAGACTGCGGAAACCCAATGCAGGACGGTGGGAATAGGACTGGGGGGAACTCACTATCCTAGGAAGCTTAACGAGGTACTGTTAGAGACTGAATTCGGACTTGCCACAGTCGTGCCCAAGCATAATTTGAATTGGATCGATGAATCAATGATAGATCAAATGCTTTCTAAAAGCTTTGAAAAGGTGACGCATGGGATAGTCGACCTAAAAGGTCTAGGAAGGGAGAGGAACAGAATTCTGGAATTGATCCACAGGAAGGACATGGAGCTACTAGAAGTATAATGATAGGAAACATGTTGTTTGGAGAAAAGGCAATTATATCTAGTTTGATGTCCGATGATAACCAGGAAATCTATGTCTTCGGGTAAGTATTACAATTGTGTTAAAACAAGAAATAATATTGTTACATCTTTCATAGAATATAGAGGCAAGGTATTACTTTTAAGGCGCAGTCAAAGAGTAAAATCGATGAAAGGTAAATGGGCTGGAGTGAGTGGATATATCGAGGCATATGAAAGGCCTCTAGTACGAGCTTTTAAAGAAATCGAGGAAGAAACCGGGCTAACGCACAAGAACGTACGGATTTTAAAAGAGGGAAGACCCCTTGAAGCAGCTGATGACGAGAGGCCAGACACTATACTGTGGGTTGTTCATCCGTTTTATTTCCGCACAAACAGTAATGCAGTTAATTTAGATTGGGAGCACGATCAATACAAATGGGTAAACCCTAATGAAATTGAAAATCTTGAAACAGTCCCCAGACTCAAAGAGGCTCTGGATAGAGTATATCCAGGTATTTCTGATAGTTTTGAACAAAAATAAGATCTAAGAATGGCAATTGGAGCCTCAAAAGGAAACGGCTGTGGTAAAGGTAGAACCTTTGGATACTGTTTTATATCTGTGCATCATGTTGAGAATAATACTAACACAATTAGCAACTCAGTATTTTTGAAACTCCATATTTCTAATACACATGGATATTTGGAGGGAATAACTCACGCAGATTGCCCACACAATAATTGAACCGCTTTCACTCGAACGGGATAGCGTAAGAAAATTATTTAAAAGTCCTCTCTCCGGAGGAAGGGGTTGGAAAGGTGACGTTTCTGATTTCTGGCTGGATTGTTCCAAGCTGAAGAACGTTTGGTGGAGTCCAAAATATGGAAGCAGCAAGGAAGCAGTGATACACACATGTGGTGTGTATGTTAATTTGAATACAACTAGACGAAAACACTGACGCTGACTACCATGACGCAGATATATAAGAAGGTGACAGATTAGACACTAGATTGCTGAGGATAAAACAGTTCATAAAACCACGTATATCAGTGTAAGGAGCCTTCAGCATTATAGCCGCGGTTGCTTAAGAAGAAATTCGCCTACCTTGTATGAGCTTCTAACCATCGAGCCTGAAGCGACGAAGGAAAATCCTAATTGTCTTGCTGATTCTGCAAACCAATCGAATCGTTCAGGAGTAATGTACTCTGCAACTGGGATGTGTTTCATGCTAGGTTGCAAATATTGACCTATTGTAAGTATGCTAACTTTTCTTAGTCTCAAGTCTTTCATCGTGTCGGTGATTTCCTGTTCGGTCTCACCTAGTCCTAGCATAAGAGAAGATTTTGTATAAATTTCAGGGTCAAATTCATAGATTGCTTGAAGTACCATGAGAGACTGTTTGTAGGTGGCTCTAAAGTCCCTCACTCTAGGCGAAAGCCTTTCTACAGTCTCAATATTATGACTTATGACTCTTGGACGTGCTTTTACTATCTTATACAATGAATCCTTATATCCTTGAAAGTCTGGGATCAGGACTTCCAATACTGTATTTGGGCAATTCGTTCGGATGGTTTTTATTGTTTCAGCAAAATGACCTGCTCCCCCGTCTGACAAATCATCCCTGCAGACAGACGTAATAACGACATACCTCAATCCCAATTTATTAATTGCAGTGGCGACATTTTCAGGCTCCCTAGGATCTAACAATTCTGGCCTCCCACTATTGACAGAACAGAATCTGCACCTCCGGCTGCAAATTCCTCCCATAATCATGATAGTAGCAGTCCCCATTCCCCAACATTCAGATATGTTAGGGCACCGGGACTCTTCGCAAACAGTGTGAAGCTCAAGAGACCCTAGCGTTTTCTTCACATTGGTATAACTCGGTCCAGATGGAAGCTTTAGTCTGATCCATTCTGGTTTTCTCAGAAGGTTCCCTGAATATACCATTTCTAGAACGTAGGTTAATCAGTTATATAATAAGGCTACATATGCAGATCGTCAAGCTAAACAGCATAACAAATACGATGAAAACTCCGTTAATAGTCCTTTATCGACGCTTAAATACAGTAAGCGAAATATCGTAAAAATGAGGTTTAATCAGACAAATCAGTGCGAAACAGTAGATTTTGGTTACCCGACCACGAAAAAAAATTGAAAAAAGAAGGAGAATATTTGATTCAGTTGTGGACTTTAATGATTTACCTTACTGACCCGGTAGAACGCTCTGAGCTTTTTCACTTAGATTTTCTAAGGCTCCTCCAGTTCGGTTACCAGTTTGGTTAGCGCCACTAGTGAGATTTTGTAATGCTCCACCCACTTTTTCTTTAGCTTGCTCACCATATTCTTGAGCCATAGAAGGCTGGAGAAGCTGACTTCCAATTACGAAAGAGCCCACCAGAACCGCTGCTGAAATTGAGGTCAGGAGTATTCTTCTGTTGAGATCGTCTTGATGGTTCTTATACATCATTTCAAGATAGGATCAGGTCTAATTATTATATCTTTCACATAACGGAGGTGGACGTTGGTATTACTAGACTGAATCCTTGTGGAGACGTCATTGGCTCCAACCATTGAAAGCTCCCTGTGCGCTTATCCTAACTAGCCATCTTGCTAATATTCAGCGGGACTAAAATGTGAGCCACTGACATTTTTTTCGGCAATGTTTACTTTGACTTTGAGTGGTTCAAATGATGGAAGCTCATTGATTATCTTCATTCCCTTCCTCAAGGGAATGTCATCCAGGTAAGATGTTTCTTAAACAAACCATTTATCTTGTCTTTCAGTTGCGCGTTTGCTTGGACTTCGCCATACTCTGGTATAGCATTCTTTATTGCAAAGAGCTGTTGCCTAACAGTTAATTGCTTTGCAGCAGAGAGTAGGTCGATTACCTCCCGTCGTTCTGCGATTATAGAACCCTTGAAGTGAAAGAAGGCCATGCCCTCAATTCTTACCCCTTTGGCACTAGGCGGGACACCCATAAACTCACTTTTCTGAATACCAGTAATTGAAAACATACATGCGGCTTCGCTTCCTTCAATAACAATATGGTCGAAATTGAATCTTGCATCAGGAAAGGCCTGCCATACTTCACAATAATATTCCTTCATGCCTTCCTTGTTGGCTGAAAAATTTCCAGAGATACCATGTGTAATAAGGCAGTCGTCATGTAAGTCAAAGTAAGCAGTTTTGTTTTCCTTGCTGTTTAGAGCCTGGAGAGCTTGATGTAAAACCATTCTAATGTCATTTTGTTAATGCATATTTTTGCCCGTGCATATCTGTGAATGCTGTTTTATAAGTATTATATTCTGTAACCATTGTTAATTACATTTTGGCTGCGGTATGATGCAATTAAAGTAAAAGTAAACTTTGAAAATATGCATCATTTCAAGAAGTAACTTCAATTCATGATCCAATCTAATCACTATGATCCATCAAGTAGATACCGTGCTGCTAGTTCAAATGGAACATGAAATGTAAATTTGTCAGTTTGAGGATTGTAAATGGCATAGATGGACGATAAGTCTACATTGTCGTATTTCTGACTGATGACCCCATTGCTTACATTTACGCTTCTAGCAAGCATTACTGGGAAATCAATTCTTGTTTTCTCACCAGTATTACTACCATCGTCAATTACCTGTTTCGCATTCGCATTTACCTTAATATCAGAAGCTGATATGTTAAAACCTAGCAACTCATAGTTCAGAGTAGGCATGGCAAATTCATAGGATCCGGACTTGCTAATAATTTCACGCTTAAGAGTTTCATTTGGAAAGATCTGGTCTGCATCGATATCAACAGAGTGTTCAAATGGTTTTGTAAAAATATTAAATAGAGTATCAGCTGGGACTTGCTCATATACATCTCTATCAAACGTGTAAAGATTAGCGTTTGCATGCCCAGAAATTAACTGAATAGATAACAGAGCTATAATCGATGCAGTAGCTATGCATTCACTTTTAGCTATTCCGCACATCATTGTAAGTAGTAGTTTAACGCGGACACATATTCATTTCTACCAATATTCCTAACCCATCAAAGTTGATTCTTACCTTTTGTTCATGATCTGATCAGATAGGGCTCGACCGATTAAAACGACATTGCTCAATAGCCCATACAAAGAATATGTAGTTATTTAACCATGTATACAGACAGTGAAAACTCCGTTTTACAATCTTCATGTCAGGTCTGGTGCTAAAATAATTAATTTCCATGGTTGGGATATGCCCATTCAGTATTCTGGAATTATCGAGGAACATGTCAACACACGACAAAATGTATGCCTCTTTGATGTCTCTCATATGGGCCGCCTTGAAGTTCAAGGTTATGATGCTTCTGATCAGCTACAGATGTTGTTAACTAATGACGTCTCGAAGCTGGCCAACAATCAGGCGATGTACTCGCTACTCTGTTACGACAACGGGGGAATTGTTGATGATATTATCGTTTATAGGATCAACAAAAAGAAATTCATTCTTGTAGTCAATGCCTCCAATAGAATAAAGGATTTTCAATGGATTTCTTCATACTTGAAATCATCAACTATTAGAGATATCAGCAATGCTACTGCACTGTTGGCCTTGCAAGGTCCACGAGCAATAGACGTTCTCGAAAGGGCATTACCAGGATTGAAACTGGCGAGTATGAAACCATTTAGTTTCAGGATGGAGAATATTGTAGAATTTGGAAAAGGGGGATTAGACAGTATCGAGAGGGAAAAATGGAAAGAAGAAATGAAAGCAGAACAAGAGGACGGAAAGAGTGAACTGTTAATTTCAAGAACCGGCTATACAGGAGAAGACGGATTTGAACTGTTCTTTGATTCCTCGAGGATCGACATTTGGGAAAAACTTATGCATTTTGGCACACCGTTTATTATCAAGCCTGCGGGATTAGGGGCACGAGACACTCTTAGATTAGAGGCTGGATTTATGCTTTATGGTACTGATATGGACGAGACAACGACCCCTATGGAGGTTCCACTTAAGTGGACGGTGAAACTAGAAAAGCCTGCTTTTATTGGAAAGCAAGCATTAATGACTCGACCCATAAATAGAAAGCTTCTAGGATTTGAGATTTCTGAAAGACGGATAGCGAGACATGGAAATAGAATATTTATTGACGGGCGACCTTCAGGCCATGTAACTAGCGGAATCTATTCTCCAACCTTAAAGAAATCAATTGGATTCTGTCTTGTAAGTCCCAGCGCTTCCCTTGGGCAAGTGATTGAGATTGAAATCGGAGGTAAAATGTATGAAGCTACTATTTCATCTACTCGCTTCTACAAGCGAAAATAACATATTCTCAAAGTCTTCTCTGGTAAAGGTAATGCGCGAAGGTGAAATTCGATTTTCAAGGGAGCACGAATGGCTGGCTATGAAAGGAGGAGGTATTGCAACCATGGGAATATCAGACTTCGCTCAGAAACAGCTGGGAGACATTGTTTCAGTTGATTTGCCAAGAGTGGGATCAGCCTACAGCCAGATGCAACCTCTTGCGATAATCGATTCAGTGAAGTCATCCTCTGATATATACTCGGCGGTGAGCGGAGAGGTTGTGGAAGTGAATGAAGAGTTACTTGAACACCCTGAGTTCATAAATCAATCTCCTTATGATTTGGGCTGGATAGTAAAAATTAAACCCTCTAACACGCAAGAATTCGAACAGTTAATGTCAAAAGAGCAATACATTGTATTCATAGGTGAAATAGAGAAAAAAGAGAAGGAGTCCACTGGCATGCCGTCAGATGGACGAAGCTAGTGAATATCGACCATCAAATGGATTTCATACCAACTACTGACGCGGATAAACAGGAAATGCTCCATCAGATCGGAGTAAAATCTGTGGACGAATTGATACAGACCTTGAAACCATACCTACAGAACAAACTGGATCTCTCCAGGCCACTGAGTGAACTTGGATTGGTCAACCAATTGACGATCCTTTCTCAAAAAAACAAGGTTTTGAAATATTTCATTGGTGCCGGGTCCTATAATCACTATATCCCAGCTGCAGTAGCTCATCTAATATTGCGTGGAGAGTTTCTGACGGGTTACACTCCCTATCAGCCTGAAATGAGTCAAGGGACCCTTCAGACAATGTATGAATTTCAATCTTTTATTTGTATTCTTACGGGTATGGATGTATCAAATGGTTCGCTATACGATGGTTCCTCTGCATTGGCGGAAGCAGCATTATTGTCTTCTTCATACAAGGACAGAAAATCCCTTTTCGTTAGCAAAGGACTTAACCCAGAATACTTCAAAGTTTTGAAAACCTACTCTGAAGGAGCAGGACTCACTATCTCTAATGAGTTAAATGAAGATACTGCCTGTGTCATAGTTCAAAATCCAGACTTTTATGGAAATATCGAAAATCTGCAATACCTTTCAGAACAGGCACACAATGTAGGGGCCTTGTTTGTCGTTTGTGTTATAGAGCCGACCTCACTTGCCATATTGGAACCGCCTGGAAACTATGGTGCAGACATAGTAGTTGGAGAAGGCCAATCGTTTGGACTCCCAATGAATTTTGGAGGACCTTATCTCGGTTTTATTGCAGTCAAGAATTTTTTACTAAAGAAAATCCCGGGGCGGATTAGTGGCATGACTACTGATTCAAATGGGAACAGAGGCTTTGTGTTGACTTTTCAAGCTCGTGAACAGCATATCAGAAGAGAAAAAGCCGGGAGTAATATCACCACCAATGAGGCACTAATGGCGGTAGCTTCGACTATTTATCTTTCTCTCATGGGAAAAACAGGACTCTTAAACGTTGCAGAATCATCGTATGCTAGAGCACATTTTCTTAGAGATAAACTTGTAAGCATAGGACTTACTTCACTAAACAAAAACCCGTTTTACAATGAATTTATAATGCAAGCTCCGTTTGGGACCAGCAAGAGGATTCTTTCAAATCTGTTTGGGAATGGAATTCTAGGGGGCTATGATCTAGGAGATGATAAAATTCTAATCTGCTGTACTGAATTGAATCGAATAAAGGACATTTCGTCGTTTGTGACGATTGCGAAGGAGACCATCAATTAGTAATGAAATTGATATTTGAGTACAATGAAAGCAATTCAATACATATTTCGACCATTCGTGATTTAGATGACGATGCAACTAACGGCTATGAACAGTTGGAAAAGTACACCCCAATCGGGCTTCCCGATGAACTACTGAGAAAGGAACTCTCGCTTCCAAACGTAAGCGAGCCTACTGTTGTCAGACACTACACAAATATATCTCAATTAAATTATGGCATAGACATAGGCTTTTATCCGTTGGGTTCATGTACTATGAAATACAATCCTAGGGTTAACGAAGACATTGCAAGGCTTGACGGCTTTCAGAATCTACATCCACTTTCAGATGAAGAGTGTTGTCAAGGTTCTTTGAAGCTGATGTGGGAATTAGAGCAGAAATTGAAGGCTATCACAGGCATGGATGCTTTTTCTTTGCAACCTGCCGCTGGAGCCCAAGCCGAACTTTTGGGCGTCATGATGACAAAGGCCTACTTTAGGCAGATATCCCAAACACAAAGAACAAAAATAATCATACCAGATTCCGCTCACGGTACAAATCCGGCAACAGCAAGCATGTGTAGATTTGGAACCATAACAGTTCCGTCTGATTCTCGAGGTAACCTGGACATAGACAGGTTTAGACAGACACTGCAAAACGACGTTGCTCTGGTTATGTTAACCAACCCAAATACGCTTGGACTTTTTGAAGAAAATATTTCGGAAATAAGCGATCTTGCTCATAAGAATGGAACTTTAATGTACTGTGATGGCGCCAATATGAACGCAATGTTAGGAATAGCAAAGCCCGCAGATCAGGGATTCGATCTTGTACATTTAAACTTGCACAAGACATTTTCAACTCCCCACGGAGGCGGTGGGCCTGGAGCAGGAACTCTAGGTGTAAGAGCATTCCTTGCGGATTATCTGCCATTGCCCAGAGTGACCAAAAATGACGACAGGTATGTATTTGATTATGCCCAACGAAAGTCGATAGGGTCGGTGCGATTTTGTTACGGTAATTTTGGAACGTTAGTACGTGCCTATTCATACATTAAATCGTTGGGTAACAATATTGGAAATGTGTCTAAAAATGCGATATTAAATGCCAACTATCTTCTTACCTTGTTAAAGGATGACTTTGAGGTTCCTTTTGATCGTAGTTGTGCACACGAATTTGTATTATCATCCGAACGATATGGAGATAAGAGTGCATTATATATATCAAAGAGACTCATGGATTATGGCTTTCATCCCCCTACGATCTACTTTCCCCTAACTGTCAGGGAGGCATTAATGATAGAACCCACAGAAACTGAGGCCAAGGAGACAATGGTAAGGTTTGCATCAGCATTGAAAGATATTGCCCAAGAACTTAAAGAAAAACCTGATTTTGTTAAGGGATCTCCTCACACCAGACATATAGGAAGACTGGACGAAGTGGCCGCTGCTAGGAAACCGAATTTAAGATGGACTCCACCCATACATTCAGATTGAAGCAGCCATCGTTGGCCGGATTCATCTAATAAAAACTCTTGGGGAGCTATAGTCTGTTAAAAATCGCACATAACGTGTATAAAACAAAGAAACTTATCAAAATATTATTAGAATATGAGGAAGACAAGGAAAATAACAGGATTATTAATTCCGTTAGGATAACTGGAGACTTTTTTCTTTACCCTGAAGAAAGCTTGGATGACCTTGAAATGCAGCTAATAGGCACCCCACTACATAGAGACGAGCTAAAAAGAAGAATAGACAAATGCCTTAATTTTTCTGAAGCTTTTGGATTTGATTCTGAATCTCTGTCAAATGCAATAATGGGGTGCCTGACTAGATGACCCATCAATAAAAGAGGCAAAAATAGAGTACTGATTAAATTAGTTAAAAATAGTGCCACTCAATAAAATCATAAGTAAGAAATGATTGAGTGAACAAGGTAGAGGAAAAGGAAGGATAGAACACGATAAGAAAGCGGTGGTAAAACAAAACTGATACCCAAATTTAGCAAAATCAGGCTCTTGGAGACTGGACAAAATTCTGCATATTACAACATGGCACTAGATCAAGTATTAATGTCGACCGTAGATGATTCTATACCAATCCTTAGACTTTATGGTTGGAAGCCAGCTGCGGTCTCAATTGGGTATTTTCAGAATTTGGAGGAAGAAGTAAACCTAAAAACGTGCAAAAACCTAGGAATTGATATCGTCAGAAGAATGACGGGCGGCGGGGCAGTGTTGCATGAACACGAGCTGACCTATTCTTTCATTACAAAAAGATATCCTGCGAATATCATGGAATCATATGAACTAATATGTGAGCCAGTCGTCATGTGTTTAAAGGATCTTGGATTCGATGCCCTATTCTCTCCACTAAACGACATAATTGTAGGCGACAAAAAGGTATCTGGTAATGCTCAAACTAGAAAACAAAACACACTGCTTCAGCATGGAACCATTATTTTGGAAGTCGACGTAGACAGGATGTTTTCTGTGCTTAATGTGAACTCAGAAAAAATTAAGGATAAAATTATAAAAGATGCAAAGGAAAGAGTTATTGGGTTGAAAAAACCCTTTGATGAGGTGTCAATCGGCCTTCAGAAATCCTTCGGGCTGAAATTCGGAGTAGAAATTTTCAAGGATAATGTCAAAACTGACGAAGAAATTGGCGCTAAAATAATGCAGAAGCAGAAATACTGTTCCAATGAGTGGAACTATAAGAGATGAAACCAACCAGTTTGAGTCAACCGATTGAACAGGACATTAAAGACTTATTGCGTAGCCAAGGGTTGACCCACTGCAGATATTGATATGTACGATGTTATAATAATCGGTGGAGGCCCTGGTGGCTATACCTGTGCCATAAGAGCAGCCCAGATAGGGGCTAAAGTCTGTCTTATTGAGAAAAATGGTCTAGGGGGGGTATGCACTCAGCGAGGATGTATTCCTACAAAGTATCTTCATTCGATGGGGGATATAATAAGAAAGGGGAAGGCAGCAAAGAAAAACGGAATTAATATCACCTTTGAGCTTAATTATCAACTTCTGAGATCCAAAATGTTCGCCACGGTTTCACGGCTTGCTTTGGGAATTAGACATCTCTTGGAAACAAATGGTGTCAATATAATTGAGGGAGATGCAAGTATTAGTTCAGCAAATGAGATTGCTGTCGATAATGGAACAGTAGTCGAGACAAAAAACCTAGTTATTGCAACAGGTAGTCTTCCGATTTGTTTGCCCGGATATCAGTTTGGCAGTAATATACTCTCTACTTCGTCAGTCCTTGAGCTGGATCAGCTGCCTGAATCTATTACTATAATTGGGGGAGGGTATAGTGGGTGCGAATACGCTTCTATACTTAATGCCTTGGGCTGCAAAGTTTGTTTGGTCGAAGCTAAGGATCATTTGCTGCCTCTGGAACTTAGAGAAATTGGAGAAATGATAGAAAAGTATATGATTCTAGACGGAATAACCGTAATGACAGGATCCAACGTAGAAAAAATTATCGATTCAAATGTCTTCGTTAATCAGCAGGAGGTCAACTCAGAAAAGATACTTCTGTGTATAGGCAGAAAACCGAACCTTAGAAGCGACGATCTTGACAAGATTGGTCTTAGTTACGGCTCCAAAGGAATAAACGTTGATAGCAATTTGCGAACAAATATCCCCCACGTATATGCAGTAGGGGATGTAACTGGCATATACGAGCTGGCACATGTAGCCTCTAAACAAGGTGAAGTCGCTGCAGATGATATTATGGGTGTAGCAGGTAACGGAGTAGATTATAGTACTGTACCCGTAAGTGTATTTACGTATCCGGAATTAGCATTCGTGGGGGAATTGAAGGGCAATTCTGGACGTTTTCCTCTAGTGGCAAGTGCGAAGGCAAACTGCTTGGGAGATACAAGAGGCGTCATCAAGGTCTTTGAAAGAGATGGAAAGATAGTTGGAACATATATTGTGGGACCACATGCGGGTGAGATAATTGGGGAGGCATCCTTGGCAATCAAATTGAAATTGCGTCCCAATGATATCTCTGATACAGTTCACCCACACCCAACATTGCCAGAATCGTTCGTGGAGGCTGTAAGGGATATTTATCATAAGGCAATCCTTCTTCCAGTGGAGAGAAAGAAAGGATAAAGAAAATAGAATAAAAAAGAAGATATCAGAACTCCATCATGCTGGTAACGCTTCTTTGAAAGGTGTCTCAAACCTGTCGAATAGGTTGGCAGTCTAGATTTTTGTCATAAAACAACCACTAATATCAATGAGCTATATTCACAAACATGTAGTTGTATACATCCAAATCGGTGTGAGGAGTTCCTAATATACTACTTAGTTTTGGTCTGCTTTACTATATCACGCAGGTGCGAAACAGATCTTACCTGGCCACCGTCAACTTTCTTGTATGTCAGCCAATATGTCTGTCGGTTTATTTCATTCCTATCCTTCATCACTTTCAAATGATGCCTCAAAGATCTGATTTTCGTGACGTAAGCTGATTTCTTGCCCATTCTTGCGGTCTTTTTTCCTTTCTTTGAACCGGGACCTAATCCACTTTTCCTACGGATTGCTTGTTTTGTTTTAGCACGTCCTCTTGATGTTCCTTTCACCTTAGTTGTCCATATTGTTCCTCGTTTTACCAGCGAACGCAAGTCCTCCCTAGTAATAGAGTCAGCGATATCATCAAGCTTGTCCGGTTCGAACCTTACCCTGTTGGCCCCTATCCCCAACATTCTAGCAATAAGCTCTCGCTTCTTCTTCAAATTAACCGGCATCAGGATTTATTTACCTCAGATTTATCCTCGTAATTATCTTTGCTCGGTTTTGTTTCTCCATTTTTTTCTTGCAAGATGCTGCTCTCACCACGATTACCGTCATTCCCTCCCTTCTGATCATCAAGTTGCGTTATTTTTTTTCTTTCCTCTTCACCCTCGTTGAACTCTTTCTTATCTACTTTGACCTTATCTGAGGGCATATGTTGTGAAGCACTCACATCCGCCTTACGTTTTTTCCGAGATACCTGTTCCTTAGTTTCCGACGTACCTACAGCCTTTTGTTCTTTGCCAGGATTTAGTACCTTGACCCCTTTAGCGCGCGCTTCATCAAGGATTAGGAGTCTTTTCCGCTGCCCAACGACATGAGCTATTCTAGCAGCATCCCTAGTGGGATCTAGCCGGGCTAAATCACTCGCATTAAAAACTATATTATCCGTATATCCAGATGGATGGAGACCTCTTGCCTTCTTCGGTCCCCTATATCCTACTTTGACGAGCCTAGGTGACCCGGAAATTTGACGTCTCATCTTATTGTCTTTACCCTTGGGTTTTCTCCAGGATTCAGCTAATCTATCATATCTCCAACTTTCCTGCCTGACGAACTTAGGTCTCTTGTCAGAAATCTTTTTTCTTGCCTGGAGCAAATCCTTGTTAATTACCATCGACAGTACAAATAACACGAAAAGCGCTTCAATCAATAAATATCTTTCTGGTTGTTCCCCTGCAATTTTCTCTTCATTACCTTATACTATAGAGACTTCGATTTTATTTTCGTGTAAATTATAATGAAAAAATGAGATTAACTATCCTATCTAATGTACGAATCCTTAATTCCGACTAGTTATCTAGGTCATTTACACTTATTTATTAGAAAGAGATAGGAGGACCTTACTCGACACCAAACTCATGGTTACAGAAAGATTAATAGTTTATGTATGTCCTTGATGACGTTATGAGAAAATATGAATTACCTCCATTACCGTACGCTTACGACGCATTAGAACCACATATTGATGCGAGAACCATGGAGATTCACCATACAAAACATCATCAAACTTATACGGACAAACTTAATGCTGCGCTTGAAAAATGTTCCTCTGAAATACAGGAAAAAGATATATTGGAAATACTAGCAAACCTTGACCAAATTCCTGCAGATCAAAAAGGCGCAATAAATTTTAACGGAGGAGGGTTTGATAACCATCGGATATTTTGGAATAATATGAAGTCAAAGGGGGGAGGGGAGCCTGGCGGCTCTATTGAGGATGCAATAGCTAAATCCTTCGGAAGCTTTTCAGAGTTCAAGGAAAAATTCTCATCCGTTACCGCCTTGATTCAGGGCAGTGGCTGGGGATGGCTGGTCTATAACCCATCTGCCAAAAAAGTAGAATACAAGTCGATGCCAAATCAGACAAGTCCAAGAACTGAGGGTTTGATTCCGCTCTTAGGATGTGACGTATGGGAACATGCTTATTATCTAAAATATCAGAACAAGAGACCAGACTATATTTCAGCTTGGTGGAATGTCGTGAATTGGAGCGATATTGAGTCTCGTTTTGGCAAGGTAAAGCAGTAAGCCTCTGTCAGCCCTTCAGATCACGAAGAACAGGAATTGACGATTTCTTTTCTCCCTAATTTATTCACAATTTGAAGAAAATTGGTTCGTTGGATTGATTAATTGCCGCAAGCTTCCAATCTGAGAGGGTATTGGTGACTGAAAGGTTCAAACTCATTGTTCTGCGTGACTAAGTCAGACCCGATAAGATTAAGCATCTTTACCTGTGAACGAACCACCATCGAGCTAACAATCATGAAAATCATTATTATTGCTCAATAGCACATGGGCACTGGGACTTACCGTAAGGTACTACGGTTAGTAACATAGAACTAACTATATCGCTATTTTACAAGATTGGAACTAAAAATATTTTACGAGACTAACCCATTACTTTGTTTAACGACTAGCATTTATTATCCATCAATTCCACCAGAGTAGTCCTTTTTCAGATTAACCATGCTGATAGAACCGTAGTTTTCGCGATTAGTCCTGCATGTGGCCATATTATAATCATATATCTTTTTGGCATATTCTCTCAAAATAGGCATCATATCTTCGAGGGAGGAATTTAGATAGAATCCAGGGCAGTCCCCCGTTAGTTGAAATGTAGCATGAACTACCGCTCTCCCCTTAGTGTCAGCCTCAAGCCAGGATGCAAAGGGGTAAAGCCAACATACGCCTGGTTTCTCAGGATGAATTACGCAATATCCTTTTTCATCCAAAAATCTACATGGAATTGGGGTTCCGTCATCCTCTTCTTTTTCGTTTTCCTTCCTCTTTAGTGAAAGCATACTCAGAGTTGTAATAATGTTAGTAAATGCCTCATGTTCCTGCCAGCTCGAAATTAGCGTTTCGTTTCTAATAAACATACTCGGAGAATCATAACCCATTTTTTCTGCAATCATGTGGATATCATCTACCGTTAATGGCAGCCTTCCCTGTCTCTCGCAGCAATTGTGACATTCCGGCCAGAGGCACTTCCACAACACATAGAGGCCATCTCTGCTTAGCATCGGAATATGAAATGTAACCCCATTAACGCTTATTGCAGAATCCTTGACATCGTCCCTTTTACCGAGATGTAGATCGTAAATCTGATTATCTATCTTCCACCTCTTACTCGTCAAATCAAGAGACTCCTTAACGGAGCGAGTATTGTCAGGAGACAAATATTACAGTAGTTATCTAGGTAATCTATACTTTAAACGTATACTTATCATATGCTGTAATCTATATCTGGAATGTTTTGCCCTAGTTATACGCAGATCCGTTGTTGACTAAAGCATTAATGTCGTTACCGTATTCATTACGTCCCAGTCCGGGTACAGGCGTTAGCATCAAAACTACTGCCGACTCAGCTGAATGTTGGTTGGATAGAATGGTCATTGAGCCGAATCTAGGTCCACCAGCAGCGATGCTTAAAGACGCTGACCCTCTGACGTTCTGTGAAATATACTATTTAAGATGTAACGAAACAAGAATTATCGAAGAAAAGATTGTCTCTTCCCCTTTTTATAGCATAAGATCCACAGGAATTCAGCTATGACAAAAGCCGAATACGTCGAGGAATTAGAATATCCAAAGGTGCCTTCAGGTTTTCAATGTTTCGTATGTGGGAAGCAATTCCCTAGAAATGAAGAAAGAATACAGCATCTAGAAGAAGAATCGCATGATAGTATGTATGATACTGCTACACCTCAGGAGACAGAAGATACTAGACGACTTAAGTGAATAATCAGCTATCGGAATCTTAATCACATTGGCAAATTAGGTTTGCCCATTTCCATTCTTCCGTGCTTTACTGGTCCAATCTATCTCTTTACAAAGTCCCTTTTTCTCTCCTTCCTTTCCTACTCCGTTATGTCTTCTTAGGGCATCATCTGTTGCAAAACGTTGTCCACAATCCTTGCAACACAAAATTTCTCTAGAGGACAACTACAGAGGTTCTGGCATTGATACTAAAAAATATATCTACATTTCAAGACAATGGCAAAGAAGATATCTTTTCTAAGATATATTCTTGGTCATCGTTATTGATAAAGTACATTCTGGACATTCTCTTTATGATCGGATATTCATGTAAGAAATGCGGTGAATTGAATTATCTTACCCCACATGCCTTTTGGAATATATCCGACTTTGGTGCAAAGCGTGAGAAATGAGAAATGTGATACGATAAATACGATAACCTTGGAAAAGGAAGAAGTTAAGAAACAAGAAAAATTTGCGTTTTTTGGGTAAATTTTATAGACATCGTGTAGGAAGGAAACTCCTTATATTATACCTTGTAATTTACGATCAGTATCAATTATGGATAAAGATAGATTCACTATCAGTACTCCGTTAGGAATTGCCTCTGCGCTATTACTAATGGCGGGATTGGCATCAATTTCTATTCTCAATACCACACATGCTCAGTCAGCAGCATTGGGAGAACCAATTTTCGTCGAAAAGGGATCGGATGTAGTTCAGAAAGAAATTGGTCCTAACAGATCAACATACACTTTTACTTCAAATGGAACAATGAAAGGTAACATAGAATACTCTAAAGCAGGCGAGTATGTCAGTGTCTCCAAGGGTAACAATCAAACATTTGATCAAGGGCACGGAGTAATTACGACCAAGGACGGTCAAACGGCAAACTACACGTTCATAGAAGTATTCAATGGTACGCATTTTCAAGGGGCATCAGCGTATAGCACAAATTCCACAGGGGAACTATCCTTTTTGGACAATATACTAGTTATATTTAAGGGTGGGGGAGATGAGAGTGGAAATTATGCGCTTGAACAGTGGCATTGGAAGTAGTTGAATAATTCACTGCCGTTAACGTCATGGATATAGGGAGTAAGAAATGGGGTGAACTGAATTTCCTTGCTCCGCATGCTTTTTGTTGTTGAGATAGAAATTACAGACAGATCTAGCTAGTGCTTGAGGCGATTGAATCCACCTGTGATAAGGCCCCTTCCTTGTGTAGTTAGGCCGAAAAATTCATTTAAAAGAGGTTCGAGGATTTTGTCTGTCATCATCTTTGCATTCACTTCTTTACAATGGCTGTGATCTCTAAAGTATTGTAGCTCCATCCATATGTCCTCGTCTTCAGCCGCAAGAGTTTTGGCGATACTTTCCATACCCTCCATTCCGGCAGCATTTGAAGAGTCGACTATCTCTTGGGTCTCCCTACCGGCAAGTTCTATCTCCCTACCGGCAGGTTCTATCAGTTCACCTACTAATTTCGAAACGCAGAATGATGAACGTGAATGTAATTTCTTCGACGATATTGACATATACGAGGATTAGACTAGCCCTAAGAAGACTAACTCAAACCTCGCTTTTTTTAAAACCTTTTCTGTAACCCTTTATTTCATACGCAGCACTATTGCTGCTTGATGGTGATTAGGTTGATGGGGCGAAAGTAAATGCGCTTACTCCCATCCATTATTATATGGTAAAGGTTATTATGAACGATCGAACGGATATTCGTGGTCGTATCCAGTGGGGAAAAGGAATGACAATTGGAGCTTCGACAGGAACATCCGCTTCGGCATCAACAGCTTCAAGAAAAAAGGGAAAACACGCGTCGTCAACACAGAACCGCAGAACGGTATGGGAAGGCGTTATTTGGCCGTTGATCCTTGAGGTTAATAGATCATATTTTACTCTGGATGAATATCACACAAAACGAGATAGTTTTTGTATGAATAACAATATCCCACAACCGAGAGTCGCAGGAGGATTCGTATCCTTACTAGTGAAAGGAATTCTCACAAGGGAGAAGAAAATCTACTCTATCCACTATCGACTTATCCCCTACATGCGAAAAAAAGTAAATTTAGAATACGGCCAAGTAATGCGAGAAATTAGTACAAAGCGGTAAAATCAAATAACAGTTCACCCGTGAGTTTCTAACGTAGCCCGTGTATGGTGCGTGTCTATATAAATTGATTATAGCATGCACTCATGCTACGAAGCCCGGTCGAATCTTATTCCATACGGACTAGGAGTAAGATGCCGAATCTAGTGGCCAATCTCCAAGGTATGCTTGTTGGGCTAGGGATTTCAGGCTCTGGATCTATAAAAAGAAAAGAAACCTGGAGACAGCAGTTCGAATCTGCTCCGGGCTACTTCTATTTCCTATATCCTCCATTCCCTATTTCACTATCTATCAAATCGCTTATTGTGAGAATCCTGAGCTAGATTTTTAATATTTTTAATTTCTCTAAATTCGAAGTTAATTCCTTCTCATGGTCTCATTTCTTACTCAAAGTATTGGACCTGCTTTTTGAATCTCCCCGGGCATCTTGCCAAAATTTTCGAAGTTCTTTGCAAAAAGTCTTGCAAGTTTCTTTGCAGATGAATCATATTTCCTTTTATCTGGCCACGTTCTACGGGGTTCTAGGATTTCTGATGGAACGCCTGGACAGGCCAATGGAATTTCCAAATTAAATATGCCATCATTGACAAATTCTACACGCTCTAAACCCCCGGTTAAAGCGGCCCTTACCATTGTCCTTGTTTGATTAAGATTTATTCTTTTTCCAACACCATAAGGACCTCCTGACCAGCCTGTGTTTACTAAGTACACCTTTGTGTGATGTTGCTCAATTTTTCTGCCAAGCATATCGGCGTACACTTTAGCAGGTAGTGGCATAAAAGGTGCGCCAAAACACTGTGAAAATGTCTCTTTTGGTTCCGTAATTCCTCTCTCTGTTCCAGCCAGTTTGCTTGTGTAACCGGACATGAAATGATACATAGCAGCCTCTTTATTCAAACGCGAAATCGGCGGCATAACACCAAACGCATCAGCAGTTAAGAATATGATGGTCTTTGGATGGTCTGCAATGCTAGGAACAATCGAACTTGGAATAAATTCAAGAGGGTATACGGCACGAGTGTTTTCAGTAAGTGTGCTGTCAGAAAAGTCTGGTTCTCGAGTTCCATTTCTAACTATAACGTTTTCCATAACTGTCCCAAATCTTATCGCATTCCAGATTTGAGGCTCATTTTCTCTTTTCAAGTCGATGCACTTTGCGTAGCAGCCGCCTTCGAAATTGAAGATGCTATTATCACCCCAACCATGTTCGTCGTCACCTAGAAGCCTTCGGTCAGGGTCAGCGGAAAGAGTAGTCTTCCCGGTGCCAGACAATCCAAAAAATAAAGCGCTATCACCGTCCTTGCCGACATTGGCAGCACAATGCATTGGAAAAACACCTAGCGGTGGCAAAAGGTAGTTGAATATGGAGAACATTGCTTTTTTTATTTCTCCTGCGTACGAGGTTGAACCTATAAGAATCATCTTCTTTTTGAAGTTCAAAATGATAAAGGTCTCCGATCTGGTGCCTTCATCTTCAGGTATTGCACTAAAATCATTTACGGATAAAAGGGTAAATTCTGGTTCATGATTTTTGAGTTCCTTCTGAGTTGGACGCACAAAAATTTGGTTTGCAAAAAGGCTATGCCACGCTTTATCAGTGATCACTCTTATGGGTAATCTATTGTCAACGTTTGCCCCGACAAAGCCATCGAAAACATAAAACTCTTTGCCTTGTACATTCTTTTTCATTCTGTTGAAAATCTTTTCAAAACTGTTTTCAGAAAGTCGGCGGTTAATTTTCCCCCAATCTACCTTGCTGTGAGTTATCTCATCATCGACTATATACCGATCATCTGGCGACCTCCCAGTAAACCTTCCAGTTTTAACCGAAAGAGCGCCACTAGAAGAAAGGGCACCCTCTCCTTTCTGAATGGCAATCTCAATTAGTTGTGGTACAGATAAATTTCTGTTTACTTTACCAAGTCTGATATCCATCTCCTCAAGTTGCGACAAACACCTTGTCGGCATAGACTTAGGGTTGTCATCCATTGTTTTAATAGAAATTAACTGTATATTTAATTGATTTCCTGAGATTATATAGAAATCTGTTCTAAACAACCAAGCAAGGTTGATAGTATCAGTTATGGTTGCATCTCTGCCGACCAGCATGTAACCAAGGTACCTCCAAATTTTGTAATAGTGATTCAGGAATTAGGCAACTGATTATACTCGAATATGAGCAAAGTTTGAATTATTTTAATATCCGCTTAATGTCCGCCTTTAACGAGGTCAGAAAGGTCAATATTAAAAAATGTTTTAAGAATCCCGATATACGTAGTCAATGGCGGAGGGATTTCATCTTCGCATGATACCCCTGATTTCCAAGCATTTATCCATATAATCACGCTATGTAACATATTTAAGAATCTGCGATATTTACCAGGAACGACTTCTAGTGCGTCCATATATCGATCGGCCAGGAGCCATGAAGCACTAAAATCGATACAAGAGGTTCCGTAAATTGCCCTAACCTGTTCTGACAAGTTCTTAGCGTAGTTAAATGGCTTTTTGCAAATAAAGAAGGGGAATTCGGCTTTAGTGGGTACCATTAAATCTAGTGGTGACCATATTGTTATTACCCGTGCGCCATCAGATAACTCCGTCTCAAAACGCTTAATCATTTGGCCGATAATCCTGGGATCAGTAAACCAGAATAACAGTACCGAAGCTTCGGAAATCCGGACCTTTCTAATGTCCTGATTAGTAATTTGAGCAGTGGATATCCCGGCTATATTATTAAGTGCCCTAGCGGCTACTGACTTCCTAATTTCTATCCCAACCGATTTTTTAACTTTGAATTCTTTGGCTGCTATTCCTACGGCGTTATTGGTACCGCAACCTAGATGATAAAAGACATCGGATCTTTGTAATCGAGCAAATCTGAATAATTTTCTGATTACACTTTCAGACAAGGATACGTCATCGCCCTTCAAGACTGATTGTGGTAGTGATGATAGGAAGTGCTTTATTTTCAAGAACGAAAGATTAAGCAACTGTTAGGTAATTTCTATGTATATACTAGGTTGAGTCTTCCTTCCTGCAGCAATTATTTTAATGTCTTAAGAACATATTCCTTAATATGTCAACCAAAGTTAAACCGATACTCCATGCGGAAATAAGCGTAATACCAATAACAAGGTGTTCTAATGCTTCTCCAGACGTGGAATCCCTAGGAATGAGCAAACAAATCGCTGTGGCTTTTGACGCCATTCGTAGAGTAAAGAACATAAATGTTATTCTGACACCCATGGGGACACTGATTGAAGCCGGTGATTTCAAAGCCATATTGAACGCAATAGAAGCGGCTCATGATTCACTAAGATCAGAAAAAAATATCAGGAGAATAATCTCTACAATCAGAATCGACGAGAGGCTGGATAAATCTGTAACTTTACACGATAAGGTCCAGTCAGTAATGAACAAATTACGCGAGGAATAGATTTGAATTACTCGTATGGCAGAATATTACTATATGACAAAAATTCTGTTTACGTATGATCTTTAGAAAATGGGGCTGCAGTCGTTTTCGTTATCTCATACCCCATTTTCCAATGTGTGAAATACCGCGAACTCGGGGCATTCCCCAAACGTTCGGCGTACAGAACAGGTAACAACTTTTATTGAGTCTCATATATTAATACTAGGGTCAATTCTTCTGTAGACAATATGATAATAATGATAAATAGAATTCTTCGAAGTATTCGCTGAGTACCTTCGTATGTTATTATCATACTATCCTCTTGGGGTGGAAGACAAATATCTTGCGCGTCTGCAGCGCAAATTTAAATGTCACACATCGACATATACGGTATCATTCTCTACTATAACCTTGTATGATTCTAGATCCTTTAATTTCTGTGGAAACCAAATCAAATTTCCAGTACTAGCATCCCATTTAGCCCCGTGCCAGGGGCAAGTGATTTCATTTCCAGCAAGTTCTCCTTCGTGTAGTTCTGCTCCGGCATGGTTACATATATCATTTATTGCGTAGTAGCTGCCATCTACATTTGCAACTAATATCTCCTTACCGGCAGCGGTAGCGTGACTCATTTTGCCCTGTTGAATTTCAGAGGTCTTTCCGACAACAACTTTAGCCATTACAAAGTTGTACAGAAAGATAAGCCATATTTAACTTTCATAGCTGGGTCCATTTACTATGGACTTGTTATCTGTGAAAAATATTGGTTATTGATTTTGTTTTCTTACCGTCTCCAAATTCGATTCTTATACAAATACAAAAAGTAATGATTGAGAGAAAAATTTCTTTAGATAATTATTAACATGAGGGAATTTATTACACTTCCAGTAATATACTAATAGACTCTAGGTTCAGATATGATCTCTATCTACGCAGGTACGGATTTTCCAGAAGTAGTACATGATCTATCAGGGGATAATGACGAGGATGTTTTACATTTCGGAATTGATGACACTGATAATCGTTTAGGCGGTTGCACTACCCACTTAGCATTCAAGATTACACAACGGATTATTAGAGATACCAGTGTCCGTTTCGTGGATTATCCGTTACTGATACGTCTAAACCCGAACATCCCTTGGAAAACTAGGGGAAACGCTGCTGTGTGTATTAGGTTAACTTCAGATAAAAAAGACCAGCAAAGGATTATTGATATTGTTAAGTATTATGTGGAAACCGAAGCCGTAGTAGGATCGGGAGCAGATCCAGGCGTTGTAATTTTTAGAGGGCGTCAAGTACCAAAAGCCATAATGGAATTTGGTAAAACAGCCATGTGTGATATCATTCACCGGAGAGATGCGATAAGGCTAGCTGAGAAATACAATATTGAATATTTTCTCTTGGGGAAAGGTCGTGGAATAATCGGTTCTCTGGCTGCGATCGGAAGTTTGCTGGAGGGAGACCACACTTTCGAAGCTATCGCGTATAGAAGACCAGAAAACGTTGGAACACCAAGAATATTAGAGCCTGATAAGATAATTGAATACAGCAGGAGTACTTTTCCTTATACTTTTAACAACTTCGACTTCACACACAAACGGGTACTTATTGCGCCACATGGTCCGGACCCAGTATTCTGCGGAATTAGAGGTGAGAACCCTCGTATCGTTCTATCCTCATTACAGTCACTTAGTATCGAGGAGCGATTAGAAGGATGCATGGTGTTCCGTTCCAACCAGGGAACAAACATGCATCTAGTAAATGAAATCAAATTACCTGAGGCCAAATCCTTCACTTCTGGTCATATCAGATGTACTGTGCGTTCTAGGCCGCATATTGCCAAAGGGGGGCATACGCTTTTTTATGTAGAAAACAGAGATGGCTTCGCCTTGCCGGTTGCGGTTTATGAGCCAACAGGTCTAGCGAAGACAGCCTCATTACTTGTCGAGGGAGATGTTCTCGAGCTCGGATGTGGAATAAGAAGAGCTTCCATTAAACATCCAAAGATTTTGAATGTTGAGTATTTCCTGGTATTAGAATTAGCTAAGGATCTCCAGTTACGTAATCCCACATGCAGAATATGCTCAAAGAGCATGAAATCTGAAGGGAAGGGTAAAGGCTTTCAGTGTAAGAAATGCAAACTAAGGGAATCTATCGCGTTGAATAAAGTCAGCATTCAGATCCCCAGGGCAATATCTACTGGACTATACATTCCGACACCAAAGGCTCACAGGCATCTAACGAAACCTGAGCATAGATTTGGTCTTGAGAAAGTATCGTCAGACTATAGCAAAGAATTGCCGATACATAGTAATTGGATTATTCTGGACTGAAATCTGATCGGAGAATTATCAGACTCAATAATAGCGCTATCGCCGCATAGTTGACATTTATCTAGTGATTGCTGGTGTCTTATTATAAGTCAGTTGGTAGCGGGGGGTTGATTTGAACCTACGTCCATTACTGCGTTCACACAATAATGAAAACCGCTCTGCGGGTTATGAGCCCACCGGGATTACCTAGTCTCTCCTTTAGAGATCTGGCTTCCCCACCCCGCTAGGAACAGTTTTCTCAGAAGGATGATATATACTTAACAAAAACCAATCTTGTAACAAGCCCGACCTTAAATCACATCTTGCTGACGTTTATGAACCAATGATTTCCAATTCCGATTCGGAGCAAGTGCAGTTTTCAAGTTAATAGAAATGCGGGGGGTGGGATTTGAACCCACGAACCCCTTCGGGATGAGGTTTCCCAGTCAAACCAGTAGTAATAGTATCTCTACCAAAACAACATCTGAGCATCGTGATGATGGGTAGTTTCATTCGCCCTATGCATCTCACGCCGTTGACCAGGCTTGGCAACCCCCGCAGTAATCTGCTATTATAATTAACTACTTATAATGCCTTTTACGAAACCCGGCCCCAACAGTAGCTAGATCTTACAAAATTTACCCCACATGATAATGCCGCAGAAATTTTCTTGTTTATTCTCTCCAGGCACAGCAACAGATATGATACTCATATTTAGTGTTGTATTAAGAACTTTCAAATGAAGGGTCGCGAGTAGACTACCTTCTGTAGGACGTAGGCAGTTACATTATCCTTCATACCAAGTAATCGGATCATTTTTGAGATCTTTTCGATTTTGTTCTTGTTTTTCTACTTCATTACTCCCAACAAGGGAAACAAAGACATCGTCCAATGTAACAGGCGAGACGGTAAACGAGAGATTCTTGCTGACTGCGAATCTGGCAAACTCCTTGACTGCAGATTCGTATGTGAATATTCGGACTGTATTTTCTCCTGAATCTACAACCGTTCCGTATGATTTGAACAATCCAATATCTATGTTGTCTTTCACAATGTCAATTCTTGTATTCTGGGGAATAGTTTTGCGGAGTTCCTTTATTGTACCTCTTGCTATTATTTTTCCGTTATCGATTATCACAATATTGTCCGATAGGACCTCCGCCTCATCCATGTAATGGGTAGTAAGCAAAATTGATTTTCCTTTCCTTTTCCAGTCCTTTATCGCAGACCAGACCTGGCGTCTGGATACAGGATCTAAACCTATCGTAGGCTCGTCTAGGAATAAGAGTTCGGCATCGACGGACATTGCCATAGCTACGAGAACTTTTTGCTTCATCCCTCCTGATAGATTCATTGCAGGCCTATCCTTCACTTCATACAGATCGAGCATCGTAAGAATTTTTTCTGTTTTTTCCCTTGCTATCTGTTTCTTCTCTCCTCTGATTTGCAACCAATTATATACATGATCCCATGGCGTAAGAGCGCGCAGCGGTCTACCTTCTTGAGGGACGATTGATATGAGGTTTCTAATTCGGTTTGCATCTTTTATCACATCATATCCTAGTACTTCGATCTTACCACTAGTTGGCATAAGTTGAGTGGCACAAATTCGCACAAACGTTGTCTTCCCAGCGCCATTTCTACCTAGGAGTGTGTGTATCCGACCCCTTTCCGCGTTTAACGACACGTTGCTGAGGGCAGTCTGACTCAGGCCCTTGTACGTCTTAGAGACGCGGTCAGCAGATATTGCTAGCATAGGGTTTATGCGTATAGGACTCCGTTAAGGGGTGGGATATACCTTTGTTCAAAAAATAAAATGTAAAGAATATTCCTATCTATGATTGCCGTCGCTATAAGACTTTCTATTATGAACCTAAATTTGTTTTTTGAGCTCCCCTTTCTCTAGGGTTATCATATTTATCGTTTCACATTTCTCACACTTTGCACCAAAATCAGCTATATTCCAAAATGCGT
>Ga0209382_10000265_pt1 | contig 84390 bp, 75 predicted proteins | sample SoiMetdeltSBSDD5_FD_187599 | JGI IMG/M metagenome (GOLD analysis project Ga0209382, IMG submission 187599) | Bulk soil microbial communities from a Populus tree surrounding site in Tennessee, USA - Soil MetaG P. deltoides SBSDD5 (SPAdes) (version 2) | ecosystem: Environmental > Terrestrial >... | reverse complement strand
GTTCTTGAACTGCTCGACGGGGATGACGGCTTCGCTCTTCAGACCCGCATTGACGAGCACGACGTCGGGTCCGACTTCCACGACGCGTCCGGTCAGGATCGCGCCGGGCTTGATTTTCTGGGAGGCCAGGCTTTCTTCGAAAAGTTGCGCAAAACTCTCGGTCATGAGTACTTCCGGGACCCGCTGGGCCCACGCTTGTCCCTCACAGTCGTCCTGACGGGCGAGGGGTTGTTACATCGAGCCGCGCGTCCGGCGCGGCGCCCAATTCGAAACGAACCGAAATCTTGTTCTCGAAACGAGGAGATCAACCCGCCGGGATGCGCGCTGCTGCCAGCTCCAGCACTCGGGCGACCACCGCATCGATCGTCATCGCGGTGGAATCCACGATCACGGCGTCGTCGGCGGGCCGCAGCGGAGCCACCGCGCGGGTCGCGTCGCGCCTGTCGCGCTCGGCTATCTCCAGCGAAAGGGCGGCGAGGTTAGCACCTAGCCCCTTGTCTTTCAACTGGTTATAGCGACGGCGAGCGCGCTCTTCGGCGCTGGCCGTCAGGAAGATCTTGAGGACGGCGCCGGGAAAAACCACGGTCCCCATGTCCCGGCCGTCGGCGACCAGTCCGGGGGGCCCCGCAAAGGCCCGCTGACGCGCCAACAGGGCTGTGCGGACGGCAGGCATCGCCGCCACCCGCGAAGCACCCTCGCCCGCCTGTTCGGTCCTGATACGTCCGCTGACCTCCTGGCCGGCCAGCCAGATCTGCTCACCCCCGTGCGGCCCAAGGCCGAACTGCACGTCCAGCTGCTGGGCCACGTCGGCGTGCCCTGCCTCGTCGTAGGCGCCGATGCCGCGCTGCTGCCCGTCGAAGGCCACGAGGCGATAGAGCGCGCCGCTGTCGAGCAGGCGCCAGCCCAGGCGATCGGCCACGAGGCGCGAGATCGTGCCTTTGCCCGAGCCGCTCGGGCCATCGATCGTGATGATGGGGTTGTTCAATCCTGTATTCGCACGTTGAGCCCGGCCGCGCGCGCAACGCCGGGGAAATCGGGGAACGAGGTGGCGACGTTCGCGACATCGAGGATGCGAATCGGGGCCTTGGAACGGGTGCTGGCGACAGCGAACGACATGGCGATCCGGTGGTCGCCGTGACTGTCGACGGTGCCGCCGGCGAAGACCTGCCGGTCCGGGCGGCCCTGGATGCGGATACCGTCACGGAGGACTTCGCAGGTCACCCCCATCGCCGCCAGGCCCTCCGCCATCACGGCGATGCGATCGCTCTCCTTCACGCGCAGCTCTTCCGCCCCGGTAACGACTGTCTCGCCCTCGGCGCACGCCGCGGCGACGAACAGCGCCGGGAACTCGTCGATCGCCAATGGCACCAGGTGCTCGGGCACGCGAATGCCCCGCAGCCGGGCCGGGCGGACTTCGATATCGGCGACCGGCTCGGCGCCGGCCGAACGGTGGTTCACGACGCGCAGGTCCGCGTCCATCAGCCCGAGGATGTCCAGCAGGCCGGTGCGGGTCGGATTGACGCCGACGCCGGCGATCGTGAGCGGCGCCGCGCCGATCGAGCCGGCAACCATGAAGAACGCCGATGACGAGAAGTCTCCCGGCACTTCCAGCGAGCAGGCATCCAGCCGTTGCGGCGGCGCCAAGCGGATCTCCCGGTGCGCCACGTCGACCCGGCAACCGAAGCTGAGCAGCATGCGCTCCGTATGATCGCGGGTGACAGCCGGCTCGATCACGGTCGTCTGGCCTTGCGCATACAGGCCGGCGAGCAGTACGGCGGATTTGACCTGCGCGCTGGCGACGGGCAGCTCGTAGCGAAGACCGTTGAGCTGAGCCCCGCCGCGGATGCGCACCGGAGGCTTGCCCGACGCGGTTTCGATGCGCGCGCCCATCTGACGGAGCGGCGTCGCGACGCGCTCCATCGGCCGCTTCATCAGCGACGAGTCGCCGATCAGCTCGCTGTCGAAGCTCTGCCCCGCAAGCAAGCCGGTCATCAGGCGCATGGCCGTTCCGGAATTCCCCATGTCGAGCGCTTGCGCCGCGGGCTTGAGACCGGCGCGACCGGCGCCTCGCACCCGGACCTCGCGGGCGCTGGTCTGCTCGATCTGCACGCCGAGCGCACGCATGGCTCGCATCGTCGCGAGACAGTCTTCGCTTTCGAGGAAGCCGCGCACCTCGGTGATGCCCTCGGCGATGCCGCCGAGCATGAGCGCGCGATGCGAGATGGATTTGTCGCCGGGTACGCGGATCGTCCCGGAGACTTGCGAGGCCGGCTCAACCAGGTACTCGGTCATGCAGCGGATCGTCAGCGCAGGGCGTCTTCGAGCGCCGCCAGCATACGCTCATTCTGCTCGCGGGTTCCGATGGTCACCCGCAGGTGATTCGGCAACTGGTAGTTGCCGACCGGCCGCACGATCACGCCCTGGCGCAGCATCGCTTCGTAGATCGGCGGCGCGGGGCGCCGGCAGTCGATCATGACGAAATTCCCGGCGGACGGCAGGTGACGCACGCCGAGCGCATCGAAGCCCTTGCGCAATTGCGCCATCCCGGCGCGATTCGTTTCCACCGAGCGACGCAGGTGCTCGGTGTCGTCGAGCGCAGCCAGCGCCGCAGCCAGCGCGATCGAATTGACGTTGAACGGCTGTCGCACGCGATTCAGCATGTCGGCCACTTTCGGATGCGACAGCGCATAGCCGACGCGCAGCCCCGCAAGCCCGAAGACCTTCGAGAACGTGCGCGTGACGATGAGATTCTGGAACTCGCCGAGCCAGCGGCTCGCGTCCGGGAAGTCGGGCTCGCTGACGTATTCGATATAGGCCTCGTCGACGACGACGAGCGTCTGTTCCGGGATTGCAGCGATGAACCTGCGCAGCGCGTCTGCACTGACCCACGTGCCGGTCGGGTTGTTCGGATTCGCGACGAAGACGAGCCGCGTGCGCTCGTTGATGAGTTGCGCCATTGCCGCGAGGTCATGACCCAGGGGCATCGCGTGACCATCCGGGTTCGCCGGCGCGACGCGGGCCGTCGCGCCCGTCGCCTGCACGGCGATCGGATAGACAGCGAACGTGTATTGCGAATAGACCGCTTCGCTCTGCGGCGACAGGAACGCCTCCGCGATCAGCACGAGCACGTCGTTCGAGCCGTTGCCGAGCGTGATGCAGTCGGTGCCGCAGCCGTGCTTGCGCGTGAGCGCTTGCTTCAGCTTGAAGCCGCTGCCGTCCGGATAGAGCCCGATCTCCTGCGACGCCTGCGCGATCGCGGCGAGTGCGCGCGACCCCGGGCCGAGCGGATTCTCGTTGGACGCGAGCTTGATGCTGTCGCGAATCCCGTACTCGCGCTCGAGCTCTTCGAGCGGCTTGCCGGGAATGTAGGGAGCGAGCGTACGGACGCCGTCGGGAGCGAGCTTTGCGGGATCAATGGGCATGGGGTCATAGTACCGCGGACGGGTACGAGCCGAGCACCCGGAACAGCGACGACTGCTTCTTGAGCTCTTCCAGCGCCGTGCTCAGCGGATGCTGGTCGGCATGCCCGACGACGTCGATGAAGAACACGTAGTCCCACTTGCGGCGACGCGACGGCCGCGACTCGATGCGCGTCATGCTGATCCCGTGCTGTGCCAGCGGGCCGAGCAGGCGATGCAGCGCGCCGGGCGACTGCGTGTCGCCGGCCGAGACCAGCAGCGTCGTCTTGTCGCTGCCGCTCGCGCTGAACAGCTTGCGACCGATCACCAGGAAACGCGTGGTGTTGTCGGGAGCGTCCTCGATCTCGGGCACGATGATGTTCAGTCCGTAGACCTCGGCGGCCGCCTGTCCCGCGATCGCCGCGGTGCCGTCCTCGTCGCGCGCACGCCGCGCACCTTCCGCGTTGCTGCTGACCGGTACCCGCTCGGCGTTCGGCAGGTATTCGTCGAGCCACTGCCGGCACTGCGCCAAAGACTGCTGGTGCGAGCAGACGCGCACGACCTTTTCCAGGCCGTGCATGCGCCCCATCACGTGCTGGTGGATGCGCAGCTCGACTTCGCCGCAGATCTTGAGCGGCGACGTCAGGAACATGTCGAGCGTGTTGTTGACCGTGCCTTCGGTCGAGTTCTCGATCGGCACGACGCCGAAGTCCGCGTGCCCCGCCTGCACTTCTTCGAACACTTCGCCGATCGACGCGAGTGGCAATGCGCGCACCGAGTGGCCGAAGTGCTTGAGAACCGCCTGCTGCGAGAACGTGCCTTCGGGTCCGAGGAACGTGACCTTGAGCGGCTCCTGCTGCGCGAGGCACGCCGACATGATCTCGCGGAACAGGCGCACGATCTCTTCGTTGCGCAGCGGCCCCTTGTTGCGCTCCAGTGCCTGGCGCAAAACCTGCGCCTCGCGCTCGGGTTTGTAGAAGTCGGCGGTGCCGAGCCCCGCGGAACGCTTCGAGTTGCCGACCTGCTGCGCGAGCCTGGCACGCTCGTTGAGCAGCTCGTGGATGCGCTGATCGATACCGTCGATGCTGTCGCGAATCTCTTGTAGGTCGGGCTTCAGCCCGACTCTCTTCTGTCGGGCTGAAGCCCGACCTACAGGCTTCTTCTTCATGCAGCGACGACGACCCGCACCGCGAGCACGCCTTCGATGTGCCCGAGCTTGCCGAGCACCGACTCCGGCACGGCGCCGTCGATGTCGATCAGCGTGTACGCGAGCTCGCCGCGCGACTTGTTGAGCAGATCGGCGATGTTCAGGTTGGCCGCTGCCAGCGCGGTCGAGATCTGGCCCACCATGTTCGGCACGTTCTCATTCGCGATCGACAGGCGCGTCGCGCTGCTGGTGCGCGGCAGGATCGCCTCGGGGAAGTTCACGGAATTGCGGATGTTGCCCTGCTCGAGAAAGTCGCGCAGCGTGTCGGCGACCATGATCGCGCAGTTCTCCTCCGCCTCGCCCGTCGAGGCGCCGAGATGCGGCAGCGCCACGGCCTTCGGGTGATCCTTGAGCTGTGCGGTCGGGAAGTCACAGACGTAGCCATTCAGTTTGCCGCTGCCGAGCGCTTCCAGGACTGCGGCCTCGTCGACGATGCCGCTGCGCGCGAAGTTCAGCACGACGCCGCCGTTACGCATCAGGCGCAGGCGGGCAGCGTTGACGAGATTGCGCGTGGCCTCGAGCAATGGCACGTGTACGGTGATCATGTCGGAGCGCGAGAACAGATCGTCGAGCGACAGCGCCTGCTCGACCCCCGATGAGAGCTGCCATGCACGCTGTACGGTGATCTGCGGATCGAAGCCAAGTACGCGCATGCCGAGCAGATGCGCCGCATTCGCGACCTCGACACCGATCGCGCCGAGGCCGATCACGCCGAGCGTGCGGCCCGGCAGCTCGTAGCCGACGAATTTCTTCTTGCCCTTCTCGACTTCCTCGTCGAGCTGCTCGTCGCTGCCCTTCAGCCCGCGGACGTATTCCCACGCCTGGCAGATGTTGCGCGCGGCGAGGAACATGCCGGCGATAACGAGCTCCTTGACGGCGTTGGCGTTGGCACCCGGCGCGTTGAAGACCGGAATGCCGCGCTTCGAGAGCTTTGCGACCGGGATGTTGTTGGTGCCGGCACCAGCGCGCGCCACAGCCTTCACGCTCTTCGGCACGTCCATCGAATGCATGTCAGCGGAGCGCAGCAGGATCGCATCGGGATGACCGATCTCGGAGGCGACTTCGTAACGCTCGCGCGGCAGGCGCTCCAGCCCGCGCACCGAGATGTTGTTGAGCGTGAGGATCTTGAAAGATTCCTTACCCATGCTGCTTCTCGAACGTCTTCATGAAGTCGACGAGCGCGTTCACGCCTTCGCTCGGCATTGCGTTGTAAAGGCTGGCACGCATGCCGCCGACGGAGCGGTGACCTTCGAGCGTCACGAGCCCGGCCTGCTTCGCTTCGGCAGTGAAAGTCCTGTCGAGCTCGGGATTCGCGAGCGTGAACGGCACGTTCATCCACGAGCGCGCATCCTTCGCGACCGGGTTGCGATAGAAGGACGAGCCGTCGATGGCCGCGTAGAGCTGCTCCGCCTTGGCGCGGTTGCGCTCGCCCATCGCTTTCAGTCCGCCCTGCCGCTTCAGCCACTGGAACACCAGACCGGCCATGTACCAGGCGAACGTCGGCGGCGTGTTGAGCATCGAACCGTCTTTGGCCATCGCCGCGAAATCCATGAAGGCAGGCGTCGCAGACCGCGCGCGCCCGAGCAGATCCTCGCGCACGATCACGAGCGTGAGGCCGGCGGGGCCGATGTTCTTCTGCGCGCCGGCGTAGATCACGCCGAACTTCGCGACGTCGATCGGCCGCGACAGGATCGTCGAGGACATGTCCGCGACCAGCGGCACGCTGCCGGCTTCCGGAACGAAGTGGAACTCGACGCCGCCGATCGTCTCGTTCGGCGTGTAGTGCAGGTAGGTTGCATCGGGCGTGCGCTTCCAGCCGCTCACCGGCGGAATCGACACGTACGGCTCGCCCGCGTCCGCGGCGACATTGACGCGCGCGTAGTGCTTCGCCTCGCCGATTGCCTTCTTCGACCACGAGCCGGTGTTCACGTAGTCGACGACGCTCTCCGGCGTCGTCAGGTTGAGCGGAATCGCTGCGAATTGCCCGGTGGCGCCGCCCTGCAGGAACAGCACCTTGTAGTTCTTCGGCACCGCCAGCAGCTCGCGCAGATCGGCCTCCGCGGTCTCGGCGATCGAGATGAACGCCTTGCCGCGATGGCTCATCTCCATCACCGACATGCCGGTGCCGTGCCAGTCGAGCAGCTCCTCGCGAGCCTGTTCGAGAACTTCCTGCGGCAAAACCGCCGGGCCGGGAGAAAAATTGAAGACGCGCATGAACAGCGAATGACCTGTGACGAGTGGAGGGGGCGGCGACTTGTATACCAAGCCTCATCGCCGAACGGAATGAGCTTGGAGGAATATAAATATTCGCAGGTCGGGCTAAAACCCAAAGACTCGAGCCTGGACGGAGTTGCTCATCGCACTTGACTGTCGGATGGGCGCGTCAGCGGGCTTGCAGTTCTGCGCGCAGGATACAGGCGACGCGTTGCGCGACCAGCTTGTGACCCTCGGCATTCCAGTGCCCGTCCTCCGGCAGATAGTCCACCTGGCGGCGGGTGCGTGCGTAGTACTCGCTGAAAATCGGCTTCGTGTCCACTACATGGTAGCCGGCGCGCCTGGCGAGGGCAGCGAGCAGCTGATTGGCGAGCAAATCCCGAGTCGCGCAGGCACCCTGCGGCGGTTTGCCCTGGTAAATCGACTGGCGATCGGAATCGAACACCAGCACCACGCGCTCAGGCGCAACTCCGAGCGCCGACCCGAAACGTTCGACGAAGGTCGCTATGAGCGCGCGGTCCTGTGCGCTGAGCGATTCGTCCCTGCAAGCCGGCGCCGCCTCTGCTGCGGCCTCTTGCTTGCGAAAAAGCGTTCGCTGACTCATGCGCAGCGAACCGCGCACATAGCGCGTCAGCGCCAATGAGCGCAGCAAACGGGCGGTAGCGCTGGTGCGTCGTTCCGGTGTCAGCTCCACCGGGAATTTCGCACCTTGTGCCCAGCTGAATCGTCCGGGCTGCCTGCTGAAGGACGAGCTGAAATCGTTGACGCCGATCACCACCACTGCAGCGTCCGGGTGGAAGCGACCGGCGATCAATGGAGCGCTGCCGAGGTAATGCGCCATGGCACTGTTCGAGATGCCGAAATTCATCACGGGCCGGCGCGGCCCGAGCAGCTGCGCGAGCACCCCGGCGAGTGCCTCGGAATAGTCGTTCATCAGACTCTCGACGAAGCTGTCGCCGAACACGGCGACGCCGTGCGTCAAGCCTCGGTAGTCGAACGGCGAGATATAGCCATAATCATTGACGGTGCCATGCCGGACGTTGTGGAGCGCCCAGCCGGTCGAATGCGTATAGCGCACGTGCGGCACCCAGGTCCTGATCGGCCAGTCGGCCCTCGGGTCGGCCGAATGCACGTCGATCAGCGGCAGGCAGCGCAGCACCAGCTCCAGCGCGAGCAGGGTCAGCGCCATCCCAACGAGCACCGACCAGCCGTGACGCGCGATCTTGTTCATGCCCTTCAGAAATTGAAGTAGATGAATTCGCTGATCAGCCGTGAGGCGGAGATCATCGCGATCATCACCACTATCACGCCCGCGGCGCCGGTGAGCAGGCTGGCAGGCTCCAGCTTGCCGAGCAGCGTGCGCCCTTGCATGCGGTCGAGCGCCGTGCGCAACGAACCGTCGATCAGCTGCTGTGAGTTCGGGGCGAACAGTGCAATCGCGGCAAGCGCGAGCAACAGCGGCCATTGCGCAGCGATGCCGGGCGGCGGTCCGGAAATCGTGCAGGCGCCCGTCATGCACGACAACATGCGATGCGCAGCAGGCAGGCTCTCGGCGCGGAAGTACACCCAACTGACCATGACCGCGAGCAGGGTCAGCGGCCACCCAAGCCATGTGCCCGCATGTCGAGCGAGCGAACTGCCGGCCAGGCGACGCAGCCCCGCGATGTTGCCGGCGCACCAGCGCCAGCCGTGATTGCACATCAAGTAGCAGCCGTGCAGACCGCCCCAGATGACGAAAGTCCATGCAGCCCCGTGCCACAGTCCACCGAGCAGCATGGTCAACAGGAGATTCAGGTGGCGGCGGGCCGCACCGTGCCGATTTCCGCCCAGGGGGATGTAGAGATAGTCGCGCAGGAACCGCGATAGCGTCATATGCCAGCGACGCCAGAACTCGGTGATGCTGCGCGATTTATAGGGCGAATCGAAGTTGTAGGGCAGCCGCACCCCGATCAGCAATGACAGCCCCACGGCCATATCCGAATAGCCGGAGAAATCGAAGTAGATCTGCAGGCTGTACGCCAGCGTTGCGTGCCACGCCTGCAGCGTGGTCAAGGGCTCGGTGTTGACGATGTCGAAGCCCGCGTTTGCCAGGGGTGCCACTGAATCAGCCAGCAGCACTTTCTTGGCAAGGCCGATCACCAGAAACCCAAGCCCGAGCGCGAAATTCTTGGCTCGCAGCCGCGCGATCTGCTCATCGGCGAACTGCGGCATCATTTCAGAGTGATGCAGCACCGGACCCGCGATCAGGTGCGGGAAGTAGGTCACGAACAAGGCGTAGCGCGGCAGGCTGCGTTCGGTCACTTTCCCGGCGTACACATCGACGAGGTACGCGATCTGCGTGAAGGTGAAGAACGAAATCCCAAGCGGCAGCACGATCTGCGGGACCGGCAAGTGCGCGGCTGTCAAGGTGTTGACGGTGCTGACGAAGAAGCCGGCGTACTTGAAGTAGCCGAGAACGGCGAGATCGACGGCGATGCCTCCCGCCAGCAGGGCCTTGCGCTTGCCGACCGTGCTGGCGCGGGCGCGATAGAGTGCTTCACCGATCAGGTAGTTGAAGGCAATAGAGCCCAGCAACAGGGCGACGAACCGCACGTCCCAATAGCCGTAGAAGCAGAGCGAACACAACGTGAGCCATACGATCGCCATGCGCAGGCCGCCGACGCGGGCCACGGCGAAGAAGCCCGCAAGGGTGATCGGCAGATACACGAACAGGAAGGCGGCACTGGTGAACAGCATGGCTGGTCTTGGCCGAGAGTCCTTATCTTCACCGGGGCCCGCGCACTCGCGGGCATCCGGATGAACTACGTCGTCGTATGGAAAGTTCCTGGTCCGCGGCAGCCGAAGCTGACAGTGGCGTGCGTCGCTGTGCTGAGCCACGCGCCGGCCGAAGGCGACTGACTTCTGTATTACGGGTCACCTGCAGGCGGCTGAAGTCCGACTACAGGGGCGGCTCGCCGCCCTCTTCGCCTTCCGTCCCGTCGGCGACGATGCGTTCGAGACCGACCAGCCGATCGCCTTCATCGAGCCGGATCAGGCGCACGCCCTGGGTATTGCGACCCTGGATCGAGATTTCGCCGGCCGGCGTGCGCACCAGCGTGCCGCTGGAGCTGATCAGCATGATCTCGTCGTCGGGTTTCACGAGCAAAGCGCCGACCATCTGGCCGTTGCGCTCGCTGATCTGCAAGGCGATCACGCCCTGGCCGCCGCGGCCGTGGATCGGGAAATCCTCGACCACCGTGCGCTTGCCATAGCCGTTCTGCGAGGCTGTGAGCACCATGCCCTGCTCGTCGACGATCATCAGCGAGATCACTTCCTCGCTCACCGGCAGGCGGATGCCGCGCACGCCCGCGGCGGTGCGTCCCATCGGCCGCACGTCGTTCTCGTCGAAGCGGATCGCCTTGCCGCCGCTCGAGCACAGGATGATCTGCCGGTGGCCGTCGGTGATGTCGACGCCGACCAGCCGGTCGCCGGCCTCGAGCTCGATCGCGATGATGCCGGCCTGACGCGGCCGCGAGAACGCTTCGAGCGAGGTCTTCTTGACCGTGCCGGTCGCGGTGGCCATGAACACGAACTTGTTCTCTTCGAACTCGTGGATCGGCAGCACCGCGGTGATGCGCTCGTCCTCCTGCAGCGGCAGCAGGTTCACGATCGGCTTGCCGCGCGAGCCGCGGCTCGCCTGCGGCAGCTGGTAGACCTTGAGCCAGTACATCTTGCCGGCGTTCGAGAAGCACAGCAGCGTATCGTGCGTGTTGGCGACGAACAGCTTGTCGATGAAGTCCTCTTCCTTCATCGACGTCGCGGCCTTGCCGCGCCCGCCGCGCCGTTGCGCCTGATAATCCGTCACCGGCTGCGCCTTCGCATAGCCGCCGTGCGACAAGGTGACCACGACGTCCTGCTGCTCGATCAGGTCCTCGATCGTCAGGTCGGAATGGTCCTGGATGATCTCGGTGCGGCGCTCATCGGCGTACTTCGCACGGATGTCTTCCAGCTCCGAGCGAATCACGGCGAGCAGGCGCTCGGGGCGCGCCAGAATGTCGCTGAGGTCGCGGATCTGCACCAGCAGCTCCTGGAACTCGGTGACGATCTTGTCCTGCTCCAGCGCCGTCAGGCGATTCAGCCGCATTTCGAGGATCGCCTGCGCCTGCGCGTCCGACAGCCGATAGCCTTCCGGCTTGAGGCCGAACTCGTCGGCGAGATCGTCGGGGCGCGTCACGACCTCGCCGGCGCGCGCCAGCATCTCGGGCACTGCGCCCGACGTCCACGCGCGGCTCATCAGTGCGACTTTCGCTTCTGCCGGCGACGGCGATGCCTTGATCACGGCGATGACTTCGTCGATGTTCGCGAGCGCGATCGCCTGGCCTTCGAGGATGTGGGCGCGCTCGCGCGCCTTGCGCAGATCGTAGACGGTGCGTCGGGTCACCACCTCGCGGCGATGGCGCACGAACGCTTCCAGCATCTCCTTGAGGTTGAAGAGCTTCGGCTGCCCATCCTGCAGCGCCACCATGTTGATGCCGAACACCGACTCCATCGGCGTGTGCTTGAACAGGTTGTTGAGCACGATGTCGGCGACCTCGCCGCGCTTGAGCTCGACGACGATGCGCATGCCGTCCTTGTCCGACTCGTCGCGCAGGCCGTCGCTGGCGATGCCGTCGATGACCTTCTCGCGCACCAGCTCGGCGATGCGCTCCAGCAGACGCGCCTTGTTCACCTGGAACGGCAGCTCGGTGATGATGATGGTCTGCCGGCCCTTGTCGTCTTCTTCGATGGTGGTGCGCGCGCGCACGTCCAGGCGGCCGCGCCCGGTTGCGTAAGCAAGGGCGATGCCTTGCGAGCCGTTGATGATGCCGGCGGTCGGGAAATCCGGACCCGGGATGATCTGCATCAGCGAGGCGATCGAGGTGTTCGGGTCGTCGATCAGCGTGATGCACGCCGTGACCACCTCGCCCAGGTTGTGCGGCGGAATGTTGGTGGCCATGCCGACCGCGATGCCCGCCGAGCCGTTGATCAGCAGGTTCGGCACGCGCGTCGGCAGCACGACCGGCTCTTTTTCCTTGCCGTCGTAGTTGTCGACGAAATCGACCGTCTCCTTGTCGATGTCCGCGAGCAGCTCCGACGACAGCGCCGTCATGCGGCACTCGGTGTAGCGGTAGGCCGCCGGCGGGTCGCCGTCGACCGAGCCGAAATTGCCCTGCCCGTCCACGAGCTGGTAGCGCATGGAGAAGTCCTGCGCCATGCGCACCAGCGCGTCGTAGGTCGCAGTGTCGCCGTGCGGGTGATATTTACCGAGCACGTCGCCGACCACGCGCGCGCACTTCACGTAGGGGCGCGAGGCGACGTTATTGCTCTCCTGCATCGCGAACAGAATGCGCCGGTGGACCGGCTTCAGGCCGTCGCGCACGTCGGGCAGGGCGCGCCCGACGATGACGCTCATCGCATAGTCGAGATACGACTGGCGCATCTCGTCTTCGAGGTTGACGTGGAGGATTTCGCGCGCGATTTCGGCCATTGAGGGAGTCGGGTTCAGTGCGAATTTAAGTGGCGAATCTTAGCACAGCGAGCCACTGCGCCGAACCCTTTGGGGCAGCCGCGGGCTATACTTCTCGCACCCGCGGACCGCAATTTTTCCCGCGGGTTTTTCATGGAAGCCATCGATACGCTGATCACCGCCCGCTGGGTCGTTCCGCTCGAGCCCGCCGGCCTCGTGCTGGAGAACCACACGGTCGCCGTGCATCGCGGACAGATCGTGGCGATCCTGCCGGCGGCGCAGGCGCGCACGCGGTTCGCAGCGGCCGAGACCATCGAGCGCCGGGCGCACGTGCTGCTGCCGGGCTTCGTCAACGCGCACACGCGGGCGGCCATGACGCTGTTGCGGGGCGCGGCGGAAAGCGCCTCGTTCGATTTCTGGCTGAATCACCAGGTCCGTCCGCTGGAGCAGCGCTGGATGGACGCCGAATACGTCCGCGACGGCACCGAGCTGGCGATCGCGGACATGCTGACCAGCGGCACGACGTGCTTTGCCGACATGCATCTGTTCCCCGAAGTCGTGGCGCAGGCCGCCTCGGCGGCAAAGATCCGCGCCTGCATCGGCCTGCCGGTGGCAGATGCGCCGAGCCCATGGGCCGGCTCCGCGAACGAATGCCTCGCCAAGGGCATCGCCCTGCACGACGAGTATCGCGACGATCCGCTGATCACGACCGCAATGGCGCCCGACTTCGATGCGAGCACGGACGAGACGCTGGCGCGTGTGCGCCGCGGAGCCGACGAGCTGGAGATGCCGGTGACGATCCGGCTCATCGAAGCCCGCGACCTCGGCAGCCTCGGTCGCAAGCAGCTGCTCGGCCGGCTCGAACAGCTCGGCCTGCTCTCGCCCCTGCTGACGGCAGTGCACGTGCCGGAGCTCGACGAGAGCGAAATCGAGCAGCTGAGCCGCGTCGGCGCCAGCGTCGTGCACTGCTCACGCTCCGGACTGAAGCTCGGTCTCAGCGAATGTCCGGTGGCGACGCTGAAAGCGCACAACGTGAACGTCGCGCTCGGGACCGACGCGGCGGCCTGCAGCAACGACCTCAGTATGCTCGCGGAGCTGCGCAGTGCTGCCTTGACGGCGCGCGGCCTGACGCCGAGCCCCACTCCGATCTCGCCGCACGACTGGCTGCATGCCGCCACGCTGGGTGGTGCCCGGGCACTGGGCCTCGCCGAGGTGACCGGATCGCTGGTCGCCGGCAAGTGGGCAGACCTCTGCTGCGTCGACCTGGCGCGCGCTCATACACAACCGGTCTACGACCCTGCGGCCCAGCTGTTGTTCGCAGCTTCGCGCGATCAGGTCAGCGACGTCTGGGTCGCCGGGCGCCAGCTCGTGCAGGAGGGGCGGCTGACCCATCTCGATCTCGAAGACGTGTTGCGGCGAGCTCAGCACTGGCAGGCCCGTATCCACGAAAGCTTGCAGGCTTCCTCATGACGACCACGACGGCCAATCACGATCCGCAGGAGATTGCACGCTTCGACGCCATCGCGCAGCGCTGGTGGGATCCGCACGGCGAGTTCCGGCCGCTGCACGCCCTGAACCCGGTGCGGCTCGACTACGTCGACAGTCGCGCCGGCCTGGCGGGCAAGCGCGTGCTCGATGTCGGCTGCGGCGGCGGACTGTTGAGCGAGGCCATGGCCCGGCGCGGCGCGCAGGTGACCGGCATCGACCTCGGGCCGCAGACGATCGAGGTCGCCGAGCTGCACGCGCTCGAAAGCAAAGTGTCGGTGAGTTACGCGCGGGAGTCGGCTGAAACCCATGCCGCGCACCACCCGGGCGGCTATGACATCGCTGTGTGCATGGAAATGCTGGAGCACGTTCCCGAACCGGACAGCGTCCTGCGCGCGTTACGCACTCTGGTGAAGCCCGGAGGTCACGTGTTCGTCTCGACGCTCAATCGCAATCTGAAGTCGTACCTGCTGGCCATCGTCGGCGCGGAGTACGTCATGAATCTGCTCACGCGGGGCACGCACACCTACGAGCGGTTCATCAAGCCGTCGGAGCTGGCCCGTTGGGCGCGCGCCGCGCAGCTGGCGGTCGAAGACGTCGCCGGGCTCGCCTACGATCCATTCCAGAACACCGCGCGGCAATCGACCGACGTCGACGTCAACTACATGATGCATCTGCGTCGCGACCAGGAGCGCGCGTGAGCACACCGGTCGTCATCGCGACGCTCGTCGGGCTGATCATCGGCGGGCTCGGCGGTGTGCTGGCGGCAACCTGGCGCGGCCGGCGCAAGCGCGAATCACTGCACCTCGAGCTCGCGGTCGTGCGCGCCCAGGTCAAGACCGATGAGCAGATCGATCGCGAGCGCGCGGCGGCACTCGAACAGGCGACCGAGCGGCTGCGCACGACGTTCGACAGCGTGGCCGGCGCGTCGATGCGCTCGAACAGCGAGGTCTTCCTGAAACTGGCGCGCGAGCACCTGGGCCAGCACAACCAGAACGCGGCCAGCGCGCTGATGCAGCGTCAGCAGGCCATCGAGCAGCTGCTCGCGCCGATCCGCGACGCGCTCAACAAGAGCGAGCAGCAGATGCAGCGGATCGAGAAGGAGCGCGCCGAAACCTTCGGCAGCCTGAAGAGCTCGATCGAGTCGGTCATGGTGGGCCAGCAGGCCTTGCAGAAAGAGACGCGCTCGCTGGTCAACGCGCTGCGCCGGCCCGAAGTGCGCGGCCAGTGGGGCGAGCTCACGCTGCGCCGGCTCGCAGAGCTGGCGGGCATGGTCGAGCACTGCGACTTCGCCGAACAGGTGCACGTGCGCACCGAGGACGGCGCGTTGCGTCCAGACATGGTCGTGCACATGCCCGAGGGCCGCGATCTGGTCGTGGACGTGAAGACTCCGCTCGATGCGTATCTGGAGGCCGTCGAGGCGACGACCGACGAAGCGCGCGCCACGGCACTGCGCCGGCACGCTCAGGCCGTTGCCGAACGCGTGCGGCAGCTCAGCGCCAAGAGCTACTGGAATCAGTTCGAGAAGAGCCCTGACTTCGTGATCCTGTTCATTCCGGGCGATCAGTTCCTGTCGGCCGCGCTCGCCGAGCTGCCGGCGCTGATCGAAGATGGCATCCGGCAGAATGTGATCATCACCACGCCGTCGAGCTTCGTCGCGATCCTGAAGACAGTCGCGTACGGCTGGCGTCAGACGGTGCTCGCGCAGAACGCCGAGACGATTCGCACGCTCGCCGAGGAGCTGTACAAGCGCCTCGGCGTGTTCACGGGACACCTCACCAAGCTCGGCCGCAACCTTGCAACGAGCGTCGAAACATTCAACAGTGCAGTAGGCTCGCTCGAGCGCCAGGTGCTGCCCGGCGCGCGCAAGTTCACCGAGCTCGGGGTTCGCCCCGACCGCGAGATCGAGTCGCTCGACCCGGTCGACAAGCTGGCGCGCGAGCCGCAGTGGAGCGAGGACTACGACCTGTTCGCCGGCGTGCCGGAACCTGAACCGGAGCCGCCCGCGAAGCAATCGGACGACTCGCAGGGCTGAGCGCGTGCCGCAGCTGGACGACTCGCACGTCAATCGTGCCGCGCCCGTCGGCTCGATGCGCTACTTCTCGCTGCTGTATGCGCCCGAGGACAAGCGCGACCAGCTATGCGCGCTGTACGTCATCGACGCCGAGATCCGCGAGTCGGCGCAGAGCGTGAACCACGATGTTGCCCACACCCGCTTGCAGTGGTGGCGGGGCGAGGTCGACCGCCTCGTCAACGGCAACCCACAGCATCCCGCGACACGTCTGCTGAATGACGCGCCGCCGACCGATCATGCTTCGTTCAGCAAACTGCACGAAGCACTCGTCGCTGCGGACCTGGATCTGGCGCGCATGACGTACTCGAACATGCGCGAGCTGCGCGCCTACTGTTCGCGCAGCGGCGGCGCGATCCAGGAATTGATGGCGGCGCAGCTAGTCGCGCCTGCACCGCTCGACGATGCAAACCGCGCCACGGCGAATCGCATCGGCATCGGCGTGCGTGAGTGCGAAATACTGCGTGACCTGCGCCAGGACGCCTGCGACGGCCGCGTCTACCTGCCGCAGGACCGGCTCACTGAATACGGCGTGACACTCGAGGACCTGCGCAATCGTGAAGTGCCGCCGCGCCTCAAGACTGCGCTGCGCGAATATCGAAACGCGGTCCAGGAGGAGTTGCAGTCGGCGCTCGCGGCGGCAAGCCCGCAGCTACGTCCGCTGGCCGTGCTCGCCGCTCTGCACCGCCGCCTGCTTCATCGCATCGCTGCGCACGGCTACGACGTGGCGACCTCGCGCATCGAGCTGGGGCCGATCGAAAAGCCATGGACGGCCTGGCGCACGGCCCGAAACCTTTCGTAGGTTTGCCGCGTCCGAGTGGGGATGGCCATGAAACGCATGCTGATCCTGGCGCTGCTGCTCAGCGGTTGCGCCGGACATCCGGTGACCCGGCAGCAGGCCGCTGACTGGCAACCTGCAGTCGCCGCACCTCAGTTTCCGCCGAATGCAGGACCGCGAGTGCTGGTGGATGCCGCTCATGGCAACTTCCATACGATCGACGGACGGTTTGCCCCATTCGCCGCGCTGCTGCGGGCAGATGGCTACCGCGTCGCGGGCGCCGACCAACCGATCACGCCGGCGCTGCTTGCGACGACGGCTGTATTCGTCATCGCGAATGCGGTGAAAGGCGGCGAAAAATCCGCATGGACGCTGCCTACGCCGCTGGCGTTCGAGCGTGAAGAAGTCGCTGCGCTCGCTGCGTGGGTGCACGACGGCGGCTCACTGCTGCTCATCGCGGATCACATGCCGTTCCCGGGCTCGGTCGCGAATCTCGCGGACGCGTTCGGCATCGTGTTCCTGAACGGCTATGCGAAGAAATCCGTCCGCGAGGGCGGCACGCTGATTTACACGCGTGCCGGCGGCCTGGCCGATCATCCGATCGTCCACGGACGCGGTGCGAGCGAGGAAGTCACGGCGATCAAGAGCTTCACCGGCCAGGCGTTTCGCGCCGTGGTGCCGGTCGCGCCGCTGATGCGGATGCCTCCCGACTGGGCAGTGTTCTTTCCTCACGAAGCGGGCGAGTTCACGAGCACGACGCCTTTCGTCTCCGCGCGCGGGCTGCTGCAGGGAGCAGTGTTGCGTCACGGACAGGGCCGCGTGGCAGTGTTCGGCGAGGCCGCGATGTTCAGCGCACAGACTTTCGTCGACGGCGACAAAGTCATTGCGATGGGCATGAACGATCCCGAAGCCCCGCAGAATTCGCAGTTCGTGCTGAACGTGCTGCATTGGTTGTCGGGGTTGCTGCCCGAGTGACCGCGTACAATGGCGGCATGATTGATCCGCGCAGTTATCAGCCCGCCGCCGACATCCTTGCCGGCAGAGCGGTTCTCATTACCGGCGCGAGCGACGGCATCGGCAAGGCGGTGGCGATCGCCGCCGCTGCCCATGGCGCGACAGTGCTGCTGCACGGGCGCAACGTGCGCAAGCTCGAAGCCGTGTACGATTCCATCGTCGGCGCCAAATACCCGCGGCCGTCGATCGTGCCGCTGGACTTCGAAAAGGCCGGCCCCGAGGAGTACGAGAAGCTCGCGACCGCGCTGGAGCAGGAGTTCGGCCGGCTCGACACGCTGCTGCACAATGCCGGCATGCTCGGCGAGCGCGCGCCGATCGAGCATCACGACGTTCCCAAGTGGATGCGCACGATGCACGTGAACGTGACCGCACCGTTCATCCTCACGCGCTATTGCCTGCCGTTGCTGAAGCGCTCCGCGGATCCATCGATCGTGTTCACGTCGAGCGGCGTCGTGGCGCGTCCGCGCGCGTACTGGGGCGCGTACCTGGTATCGAAGTGGGCGAGCGACGGGCTGATGCGCATGCTCGCCGACGAGCTGGAGAATCAGCCGAAGATCCGCGTGAACAGCATCGATCCCGGAAAGGTGCGGACCAAGATGCGGCTGCAGGCTTATCCGGCGGAAGATCCAGCCACGTTGCCAATGCCGGAGGCGATCGTCGCGGCTTATCTGTTCCTGCTCGGGCCGGACAGTCGCGGCGTCAGCGGCGAGACCGTTTCCGCCCAGTAGCGGGCCGTCGCGTCCGCGGCTTCCGGGTCGCTCGCTCCTGGGCCTGCGGCAACTCCAGTCCGGCAAGCGCGTAGAGCGCTTCGACGCGAGCGTGCGGCAGCTCTCGATGTCTGCCGCGCGGCAGGTCGCGGGGCAGCTCGATATCGGCAAACTGCACCTGGATCACACGGCTCACCTTCAGCCCGCGGCTCTCGAACAACGCGCGCACGGCAGCGCGGCGGTGAGCGCGGCGCGACTCGACACGGAACCAGCGGTTCGTCCCCTCGCCGCCCGCCGGCTCGATGCTCTCGAACTCGATCGTCTGCTCGTCGTACGTCACGATGCGCGGCAGCGTCTCCGCATCGAACTCCAGCGTCGGCACGAGCACGCGAGCGACGTACGCCGCAGGGATCGTTTCAGCGCGACGGCGCAGCTCGTTGGCGAGTCGACCATCGCTGGTCACGAGCATGAGGCCACTGTCGCCGGCCTGCATGGTGTTGATCACCAGCCAGCGTGCACCGCGGACGGACGGGAGAGACTCCATCACCGACTTGCCGGATTCGATGTCCTCGCCGGCGCCGGTGATCGGCTGGCCCTGGGGCTTGTTGTAGAGCAGGACGCTGGGAGCGGCCGAGACCTTGAGACGACCGGTGATGTCGCGACCGTCGATCGCGACGCGGTCGCCGTTCGAATAGCGGTCGCCGGGCTGCGCCGGGCGGCCGTTGAGCTCGACCCGCCCTTCGAGCATCCACTTTTCGAGCTCGCGACGTGAGCCGAACCCGTGCTGCGCGAGCAGCTTGTGGAGACGCTCGGACATGGTGTCGGGCTAAAGCCCGACCTACCGGGGAGGGTCAGTGAGTGTCCGCCGTTCTTCGTCGTCGGAGGATGCGACCAGCGACGGCGACGTTGCCTCGTCCGCGTCTTCCGCCGGGGCGGCGTCCACGGTGCCTTCAGCTTCGTCGACACCGGCCTCGGACGCGGCTTCGACCTCTTCGACCGCGAGCGCATCGGCCGGCACCTCGCCGCCCGGCAGCTCCAGCTGCACGCCGATCGTCTCAACGTCACGCAGCTCCGCCAGCGTCGGCAGCTGATCCAGGCTCCGCAGACCAAAGTAATCGAGGAACTCGCGCGTCGTGCCCAACAGCTCCGGATGGCCCGGCACCTCACGGTGGCCTACGACGCGGATCCAGTTGCGCTCCTGCAGCGTGCGCATGATCGTCGAGCTGATCGACACGCCGCGGATCTCCTCGATCTCGCTGCGCGTGATCGGCTGCCGGTAGGCGATGAGTGCCAGTGTTTCCAGCAACGCGCGTGAGTAACGCGACGGACGCTCCTGCCACAGCCGCGACACGACGTCGGCGCAACGCGCACGAACCTGCACGCGCCAGCCGCTGGCGACTTCGATCAATTCGATGCCGCGCGACTCGTACTCGGCGGCGAGCAGATCGATCGCCGCTCGCAGCTGCTCTTCGGTCGGCCGCTCGCGCTCGTCGAACAGCTCGAGCAGCTGATCGCTCGTGACCGGCCGGCCGGCCGCCAGCAACGTCGCTTCGATGAGGTGCTTGAGGTCGTGCTCGTTCATTTCGATGCTTCCGGATCCGGATTATCGGGTCGGGGACCCGCGCTCGTCATGCTGTCTTCGATCGTCGACAGAGTCTCTTCTTCCTCGCCGGCGTCGTCTTCCTCGGGCTGCGCCGGCTGCGCGAGCGCGGCCTCGTTCTCCGCGTCGGCGTCGGCAACGTCGCCGGCGCCGCCTTCGACGAGCTTGAGATGCCGCGTCGCCGTGCGCACGTGGATCTGACCGTAGGCTTCACTCTGCACGATCTCGATCAGCCCCTCGCGCATCAGCTCGAGGATCGCGATGAAAGTCACGGTCACGCCCATCCGTCCCTCTTCGGGCCGGAACAGCGCGGTGAAATTCATGAAGGCCGCTTCGCGCAGGCCGCTCAGGATGTCCGACATGCGCTGGCGCACCGACAGCCGCTCGCGGTTGACGTGATGGTGCGCAAACATCTCAGCGCGGGACAGCACGTCCTTGAACGCGACCAGCATCTCCTGCAGCGTCACCTGCGGCAGGATCTTGACGACCTTACGCTCGACCAGGTCTGCCGACGCCGGCAGCGTATCGCGCTCCATGCGCGTCAGCCGGTCGATGTCCTCGGCCGCTTTCTTGAAGCGCTCGTATTCCTGCAGGCGCCGTACCAGCTCAGCGCGCGGATCGTCCTCGTCCTGCCCGTCCATGCCGGCCGGGCGCGGCAGCAGCATGCGGGACTTGATCTCGGCGAGCATCGCAGCCATCAGCAGGTATTCGCCCGCGAGCTCCAGCTGCAGGTCCTGCATCACGTCGATGTACTGCATGTACTGGCGGGTGATCTCGGCGATCGGGATGTCGAGGATGTCGAGGTTCTGTTTCCTGATCAGGTACAGCAGCAGGTCGAGCGGGCCCTCGAATGCCTCGAGGAACACCTGCAGCGCGTCCGGCGGAATGTACAGGTCGCGCGGCAGCTCGGTGACCGGCTCGCCCTCGACGACCGCGAACGGCATCTCCGCCTGCAGCGGCGGCGGCTCGGCCGCGAGCAGCTCCTGCTCGAGCTGGGAGCCGGTGTTTTCCACGAGCTTGAGCTCGGGCTTCATCGGTAGTTCATTCCCATCGCCTGGTGGACTTCCTCGAGTGTCTGGCGTGCCACGTCACGGGCCTTTTCGGTGCCCTCCGCGATGATGCCGCGAACGAGATCGCGATTCTCCTCGAACTCCTGCGCGCGCGCGCGGATTGCGGTGATCTCCGCCACGATGACATCCGACACACGCTTCTTGCAGTCGAGGCAGCCGATCCCCGCCGTGCGGCAGCCCTGTTGCACCCAGGCCTGAGTCTCCGCGTCCGAGTAGATCTTGTGAAGATCCCAGACCGGACATTTGTCGGGATCGCCGACGTCGGTGCGGCGCACGCGCGCCGGATCGGTCTGCATCGTCTTCAGCTTTTTCGCGACCGAGTCCGGATCCTCGCGCAAGCCGATGGTGTTGCCGTACGACTTCGACATCTTGCGGCCGTCGAGGCCAGGCACTTTCGGCGTCGCGGTGAGCAGCACGTCGGGCTCGACCAGGATGCTGCGGCCCGTGCCTTCCAGGAATCCGAGCAGGCGCTCGCGATCCGCCAGCGTCAGGCGCGCATTGCCTTCGAGCATCGCGCGCGCGGTTGCGACCGCCTCTGCATTGCCCTCTTCCTGAAATTGTCGGCGCAACTCCTTGTAGCGCGTACCGTTGCGACTGCCGAGGCTCTTGATCGCCTTCTCGACCTTTGCCTCGAAGTCCGGCTCGCGCCCGTAGACGTGATTGAAGCGCCGCGCGACCTCGCGCGTGATCTCGACGTGCGCCACCTGATCTTCGCCGACCGGCACATACGCAGCCTTGTACAGCAGGATGTCGGCGGCCTGCAGCAGCGGGTAGCCGAGGAAGCCGTACGTTGCAAGATCCTTGTCCTTCAGCTGCTCCTGCTGGTCCTTGTATGTCGGCACGCGCTCCAGCCAGCCGAGCGGCGTGATCATCGACAGCAGCAGATGCAGCTCGGAGTGCTCGGGCACGCGCGACTGGATGAACATCGTCGACGCCGCCGGATTCAGGCCCGCGGCGAGCCAGTCGATGACGACCTCCCAGAGGTTGTGCTCGAGCTGACGCGTGTCTTCGTAGCCGGTCGTCAGCGCGTGAATGTCCGCGATGAAGAAGTAGCATTCGTACTGGTACTGCAGCTCCGTCCAGTTCTTGAGCGCTCCGTGATAGTTGCCCAGATGCAGCGCGCCGGTCGGGCGCATCCCGGACAGGACACGTCGGTTGGTTGCAGTGTTCGCGCTCAATTCAGGATATTCAGCGTTTTAGCGATGTTTGTTGAACGAGCACGATAGGGGCGTGCCGCGGCGGCAGCGATTATACGCACCTTGACAGCCATTCATTCAAAGGCGGCGACATCGCCTTTGCCGCGCCGGGCAACGACCGGCGCGGCGCCTTCCAGGTCGATGACGCTGGTCGGCTCCAGCCCGCAGTTGCCGCCGTCGATCACTGCGTCCACTGCGTGATAGAGGCGCTCCTGGATTTCGCGCGCATCGGTCATCGGCAGCTCGTCGCCGGGCAGCAGCAGCGTCGAGCTCATGAGCGGCTCACCGAGCTCCAGCAGGATCGCGCGCGGCACCGGGTGATCCGGCACGCGAATCCCGATCGTGCGGCGTCGCGGATTCTGCAGGCGCTTCGGCGTCTGGCGGGTTGCCGCGAGGATGAATGTGTACGGCCCGGGAGTGAATGCCTTCAGCGTGCGGTACTGCTGGTTGTTGACTCGCGCGTAGTGCGCGATCTCCGACAGGTCGCTGCAGACCAACGTGAAGTGATGATGCTTGTCGGTCTGGCGGATGCGCGAGATCCGCTCCATCGCGTCCTTGTCCCCGATGTGGCAGCCGAGCGCATAGCAGGAATCCGTGGGGTAGACGACGATGCCGCCGTCGCGAATGAGCGCGACGGCTTGCCGGATCAACCTCGGCTGCGGGTTTTTCGGGTGAATCTCGAGGTAACGACTGGGCATCCGTTGTCTAGTATTCTTCTACAGAGAATCCCGGCATGGCCGGGCCGGCTCTCCAGTATGATACCCGGCCTGTCCGCCCCGCCCCGCCCCTGCCCATGCAGCCCGTTTTCGACCTTCTGCCCGTCATCCTGTTCTTCGTCACCTACCGGTTCACGGACATTTTCGTTGCCACGGGTGTGCTCATCGTCGCCGTCCTCGTGCAAACGAGCGTCCAGTGGCTGCGTCATCGCAAGGTGAGCTCCGTGGCGCTGATCTCCGCCGCTCTCGTCCTGGTGTTCGGCGGCCTGACGCTGATCATTCACGACAAGACGTTCATCCAGTGGAAGGTCAGCGTGCTCAACTGGTTGCTCGCTGCAGGCCTGCTGGCAAGCCATTACTTCGGCGAGCAGCCGCTGACCCAACGGCTGCTCGGTCAACACATGGCCGCCGATCGCACCACGTGGCTGAAGCTGAGCCACTCCTGGATCGCGTTCCTGGTCGCCATGGGCGGCTTGAACCTGTATGTCGCCTACAACTATCCCGAGAGCACCTGGGTGACGTTCAAGCTCGTCGCCATCGGCATCCAGTTCGCTTACATGTTCGCCACCGTCTTCTGGCTGGCGTCCAAGGCTCAGCCGACGGAAAGTCAGTGACCGCCGGCACGAACCGCCTGGAAAGGATCCGCGCGCAGCTGGCTGAAGCGCTGCCCGTCACTGCCGTGGAATTGATCGACGACAGCCACCGGCATGCCGGGCATGCGGGGGCACGCGACGGCCGCGGGCATTTCCGCCTGCGGATCGTCTCCGGCGCCTTCGCCGGGCTGCGGCCGTTGCAGCGTCACCAACTGGTCTATCGCGCGCTCGATGAGCTGATGCGGACCGATATCCACGCCCTGAGCATTACGGCCCTGACCCCTGAGGAACTGGCGCCCGGGGAACCCGCCGACGCCGGCCGCTGAAAGGCCGCGCGCCCCGCCACGGACTCGGAACCGCCGGAACCGCCGCGACTCGAACTCTTACTCTCCAACACGGGATTGCTCTCACATGACCCACCGCCTGTATCCAAAGACGGCCCTGCTCGGCCTGTTGGCCCCGCTCGCGCTGCTCGCCGCCTGCAACAAAGCCGCAGCGCCGGCGCCGACCCCGGTCGGCGAGCGCATCGCCACCGTCAACGGCGAGCCGGTGCCCAAGTCGGAGTTCGAGCTGTTCGTCGCCAACATGAACCGCCAGAACGGCCATGAGGTCGGCGAAGAGCAGAAGGCGGAGCTGCTCGATCAGTACATCGGCATGCAGCTCGCCGCCGACGAGGCAGAGAAAGCCGGCATCGACAAGCAGCAGAAAGTGCGCGACCAGCTCGCCCTGGCGCGGCTGCAGGTGCTGCTGGAAGCCGGCATGCAGAAGTACCTGGAAGATCATCCGGTGCAGGACTCCGAGCTGCGGCCGGAGTACGACCGGCAGGTCGCCGCGTTGCCGCGCGAATATCACGCGCGCCACATCCTGGTCGACGACCAGAAGGTTGCCGAGGCGATCACCAAGGAGCTGCAGGGCGGCGCCGATTTCGCCAAGCTCGCGGCGAAGCGTTCCAAGGACTCGTCGAGCAAGAGCGGCGGCGATCTCGGCTGGTTCACGCTCGACAGCATGGTCAAGCCGTTTGCGGACGCGGTGCGCACCATGTCGCCCGGCGAGCTGACGGCGCAACCGGTGCGCAGCCAGTACGGCTGGCACGTGATCAAGCTGGAAGAGTCGCGTGCCAGCGCGGCACCGCCGTTCGAGGACGTCAAGGATCGCGTGAAGGCGATCGTTCAGCGCAAGAAGCTGCAGACGCACCTCGACGAGCTGCGCAAGGGCGCGAAGATCGAGAAGACCGCCGCCGCGGCGCCCGCGACGAAGGCCGAGGACAAGCCGGCAGCGGACGCCAAGCCTGCAGACAAAGTGGAGTGATGAGGATGTCGGGCTGAAGCCCGACCTACCGCGCCTCCTGTAGGTCGGGCTTTAGCCCGACTGCAGCAATTTCAGAAACTGCTTTTCGTCGAGGACCTCGACGGCGAGCTCTTGCGCCTTGGCGAGCTTCGAGCCCGCTTCGGCGCCGGCGACGACATAGGAAGTCTTCTTGGAGACGCTGCCGGCGACTTTGCCGCCGAGCGCGACGATGCGGTCGCTCGCCTCGTCGCGGCTCATGCTGTCGAGGCTGCCCGTGAGCACGAAGGTCTTGCCGGTGAGCGGACCTTCGGCCGCCGCGACCCGGCGCTGCTGGTCCTTCCAGGTAACGCCGACCGCGCGCAATGCCGCGATGACTTCGCGGTTGTGTTTCTGCCGAAAGAACGTATGGACGTGCGCGGCGACCACCGGCCCGATGTCCGGCACCTCCTGGATCGCTTCCTCGCTTGCTTCCTGCAGCGGCTCCAGCGAGCCGAAGTGATTCGCGAGCGCAGCGGCGGTTGCCTCGCCGACGTCGCGGATGCCGAGTGCATAGAGAAAGCGCGCCAGCGTCGTCTGCTTGCTGCGCCCGAGCGCCTCGACCAGGTTGGCCGCGGATTTCTCGCCCATGCGCTCGAGCGCGGCATAGTCCTCCGCCGTCAGCCGATAGAGGTCGGCGGGACTTCGCACTTTCTTGGGCACCTTTTCGCCCTCGACGAGCTGGTCGATGATCTTGCTGCCGAGCCCGTCGATGTCGAGCGCGCGCCGGCTGGCGAAATGACGGAGCGCCTCCTTGCGTTGGGCCGCGCAGAACAACCCGCCGGTACAGCGGGCCACTGCCTCGCCTTCCTCGCGCTCGACGTCCGAACCGCAGATCGGGCATTTCTTCGGCAGCTCGACCTCGACCGCGTTCTTCGGACGACGCTCGAGGATGACCTTCACGACTTCCGGGATGACGTCGCCGGCACGGCGGATCACGACGGTGTCGCCGATGCGCACGTCCTTGCGCCGCACTTCGTCCATGTTGTGGAGCGTCGCGTTGCTGACCGTCACGCCGCCGACGAACACAGGCTCGAGCCGCGCGACCGGCGTCAGCGCGCCGGTCCTTCCGACCTGGAACTCCACGCCCTTGACGATGGTGTTCTCTTCGTGCGCGGGAAACTTGTGGGCGATCGCCCAGCGCGGCGCGCGCGCGACGAATCCCAGCTCGCGTTGCTGCACGAAGCGATTGACCTTGTAGACGACGCCGTCGATCTCGTACGGCAAGCTGGCGCGTTTGGCACCGATGTCGCGGTAGTAATGCAGACAGCCTTCCGCGCCTTGCACGATCTTCAGCAGCGGCGAGACTTTCAGTCCCCACTCGCGCAGCTGTTGCAAGGCTTCGCTGTGTTTCGCGGGTAGCTTCCAGCCCTCGGTCTCGCCGACGCCATAGAAGAACACATCGAACGGGCGCCCCGCGGCGAGCCGCGGATCGAGCTGACGAATGCTGCCGGCAGCAGCGTTGCGCGGATTGACGAAAGTGCGCTCGCCGCGCTCCAGCGCCCGCTGGTTCATGGCCTTGAAACCGGCGATCAGCATGAACACCTCGCCGCGCACTTCGAGCAGTTTCGGCGCGGCGCCGCGCAGCATAGTCGGCACAGCCTTGATGGTGCGAACGTTGTGAGTCACGTCCTCGCCGCGCAGACCGTCGCCGCGCGTAGCGGCCTGCACCAGCCGGCCCGACTCGTACCGGAAGCTGATCGCGAGGCCGTCGAGCTTCGGCTCGGCCGCGTACTCGACCTGCTCGACGTCTTCCAGCCGCTCGCGCACGCGCCGGTCGAACGCAACGACGTCTTCGTCCAGGAAGGCGTTGTCGAGGGACAGCATCGGCCGCGCATGTACGACCTCCTGCAGCTCGCTGACCGGCGTTGCGCCGACGCGCTGGGTCGGCGAATCGGGGGTGATGAGATCGGGGTACTCGCCTTCGAGCGCCTTGAGCTCGCGCATCAACCGGTCGTATTCGGCGTCGGAGACTTCCGGATCGTCGAGGACGTGATAGCGATAATTGTGGTGATCGATCTGCTGGCGCAGCTCACGCACTCTTGCCGCCGCGCTCTGGGCTGCGCTTTTGGCCATGTTCTTGCCGTTCCGTCAGAGATGGGCCGACTGCGAGCCCGCGCCGCGACCGCCGCCAGCCGGCGGCCGCTCGAACTCGCGCACTTCCTGGCGCATGCGCTCGATCCGGTGCACTGTCAGGGGCACGCCGCGCTCGTCCTGCAAGGTGCCGCCGAGGTTCGCCTGCAGGCGCCGCGCACAGGCGATCAGCTCGTTGAGCGCATGCATGCCAGGCACCGGCCCTGGCAGCTGCGTGAACATCGTGATGCCGGGATAGAGCGTCTCGCCCATCTTCTCGAGATCGAACGTGCCGGGCTCGACCATGCTGGCGACGCTGAAGAGGATGCTGCCGTCGGTGTGCAGCCGGTGGAAGACGCTGTACTTCCCGTGCTGCAACGACTCGGCGAGCAAAGCCTCCAGGAGCTTCGCTCCCTCGACCCGCTGCGGCGCCATCGCGATGCGCAGCGACAGGATCTTGCGGCGTTCGACGCGTCGCGCTTGCGGAGCTTCGCTCGATGACAGCGTCGGCGCAGGAGAATCAGTTGTCGCGGGTGCTGCGGCAACAGGTGTCGGCGGCGGCGCGCGCACCTGCATCTCCTCGGTCGGAGCATCGGCGAAAGTAGGCTCGACGCGACCCCGCCACGTGTCATGCAGAGCTGCTGTTGGGCGTTCGAGCGTGTGCTGCTCGATCTGCGGTGCGACGTCCGGCTCCGGAGCTGCGGGAACTGCGTCTTCCTCAGTTCGCAGCAGTGTCGGCTCGGTGCTGTGCACCGTCGGCTCGGATCGGCCGCGCCGTCCCCACAAGTAGATCGCTGCGAGCAGGACGATCCCGAAACCGACCAGAATCCAGCGCAGCTCGCTCATTTACATAGCGGCCATCCGCACCGCTTCGTCGACGTCCACCGCCACCAGGCGCGACACGCCCGGCTCGTTCATGGTCACGCCGATCAGCTGCGAGGCCAGCTCCATCGTAGTTTTGTTGTGCGTGATGAAAATGAACTGTACCCGGCTCGACATGTCCTTGACCGTATCGCAGAAGCGCCCGACGTTGTTGTCGTCGAGCGGCGCATCGACCTCGTCCAGCAGACAGAACGGCGCCGGGTTGAGCTCGAAGATCGAGAACACCAGCGCCACCGCCGTCAGCGCCTTCTCGCCGCCGGAGAGCTGGTTGATCGTGCTGTTCCGCTTGCCCGGCGGGCGCGCCATGATCGAGACGCCGGCGTTGAGAATGTCTTCGCCGGTGAGCTCCAGGTAGGCGTGACCGCCGCCGAACAGGCGCGGGAAGCGCTCTTTCAGGCCGGCATTGATGCGGTCGAACGTGTCCTGGAAGCGAGCGCGCGTCTCGCGATCGATCTTGCGGATCGCCGCTTCGAGCGTCTCCAGCGCATCGGTCAGGTCCTTGAACTGGCGGTCCAGGTATTCCTTGCGCTCCGACTGTTCCTTGAACTCGTCGATCGCCGCGAGATTCACCTGGCCGAGGCGCTCGATCTTGCCGGCGACCTCCGCGAGGTTGGTCTCCCAGGTTGCGACGTCCGCTTCCGGCGGCATCTCCTGGTACACAGTCGCGAGCTCGAACTGGGTCGCCTTGAACTGCTCCAGCAGCGTCTCGCGCCGAACCTTGAGCTCCTGCGCGGCCATGCGCACGTCTTCCAGGCCAGCGCGGGCGACGTCGACCGCCGCCTCCGCGTCGACACGGCCCTGATCGAGCGTGCGCATGCGGCCTTCGGCGCTTTCGACGGCGGTACGGGCGCCGGCGAGCTCCTGCTCCACCTGCACACGCTTCTGCAGAAATTCTTCCAGCGTCACGGCCAGCGCCTGCAGCGGCGCATCGCCCTCGGCGAGCTGGCGCGTCAACTCGTCGCGCCGCTGCTGGAGCTGCGCGAGCTGGTGACGCAGACGTTCGAGGCCCGCGGAGATCGACTGCAGCGCCGAGCGCTTCGACTCGACTTTGATCGCGACTTCCTGCGCGCCGTCGCGGTCGGTCTGCGACTGCGAGCGCTTGAACGACAGGTTCTGACGCAGCTCCTCGCGCTCCTGTTCCAGATCGACGCGGGCGGTCTCGAACCCCGCCATCGCCTCGATGCCTTCCTCCAGGCGAGCACGCGCTTCGGAGAGCGCGCCGGCGCGGCTGCGATGATCGCGCTCCAGCTCTTCGGTTTCCGCGCCGATGCGAGTCACGCGCTCGGCGGTCTGCTCTGACTTCGAGCGCAGGGCGCTCATCTGTGCGTTCGAGTCGCCGGCCACGCGATGCAGACGATTGACCTCTTCCTGCAAGGCGTCGCGACGCCGCTCGTGTTCGGCGAGCTGCGTGCGCGATTCGGTGAGCTCGGTCTGCGCGGCATTGCGCTCCCGCTCTGCGTCCGCAACGACATCGCGCAGCGAGCGCATCTCTTTCTCGCGCCCGATGACGCCTGCATGCACGTCTTTGTCACGGCTGACGCGCAACCACTCGCGCCCGATCCAGACGCCGTCGCGCGTGATTACGGACTCGCCGCTGAGCAGCGTGCGCCGCTTGTCGAGCGCTTCGGACAATGTGTCGACCGCTATGATGCCCGTCAGCAACGCCGAGATTGCAGCCGGACCCTGCACGCGCGCGAGCAAGCGGCCGCCGTCGACCTTCTGTGCGCTGGCACCGCCGGCCGAGAAGAATGAAACAGCGCCGACCTGCAGCGATTCGAGGCGGTTGGCGATTGCGTCGATGGTGTCGACGGAAACTGCTTCGAGGTACGAGCCGAGCACCGTTTCGACCGCGCGTTCCCAGCCTGGCTCGACCACGAGCTGCTGGGCGAGGCGTGGACGCTCGGCGAGCGAGTTCGAGCTCAGCCATTCGGTGACCCTGCCCTGGGCGAGACCAAGAGCGGCCTGCTGCAAGGCCTGCAGGGACATCAGGCGTCCCTGCGCGTCCTGCAGCTGCTGACGACTGCGATCGTCGGCAGCGACGAGCTCACGCTCGCGCTCGCGCAGCCGCTGCACTTCGTCGGCAGCCTCGCGCAGCTGATTTGCTGCCTGTTCGGACTGCGCGCGAATCTGGTCCTGTTCGGCCTGCACCGTTGCAATACGCGCGTCGACTTCCGCAGTCGTGAGCTGCGACAGCTCGGTCTGCAGCCGCTCGCGCTGCGCGGCCAGGCGTGTGAGCTGATGCTCGAGCTGCTCGATGCGCGCGCGTTCGACTTGCGTCTTCTCGCTGGCGGCCTGCGAGTCGCGATTGTGCTCTTCCCAACGCTCCTGCCACTCCTGCATCGACTCTTCGGCTTGCGCCAATGCGGCGGCCGAAGCGCGCTCGCGCTCGCGCGCGGCGCTGAGCCCCGGCTCGAGCTGCTCCAGCTCGCGGCGCAGCTCGTCGGTCTGTGACTGGTCGCGCGTCAGGTGCAGATTCGCTTCGGTGGCGCCCTGCTCCGCCTGCTCCAAATCCTGCCGCTGCCGCTGGCGCAGCTCGCGACCGTGTTGAATGGACTGCTCGGTGCGCGAAATCTCGGCGCCGATCTGATAGTAGCGGCCCTGCACCTCGTTCAACGCTTCCGACTTCTCGGTGAAGTCTTCGCGCGCCGACTCGATCGAGGCTTCGATGGCGCGCAGGTCGGCGATCAGCGCCTGCATCGCCGTGTCGCGCTCGCGCAGGATGCCTTCCTTGGACTGCGAGTCCTGCTCGATCACGCGCAGGCGCAGCGCCAGCAGCTCGGCGGTGAGCTTGCGCTCTTCCTGCTTCAGGTTCTGATAGCGGCGGGCGGTCGCCGCCTGGCGTTGCAGGCGACCCAGCTGCTTGTCGACTTCCTCGCGCACGTCGCTGAGGCGCTCGAGGTTCTCTTTCGTATGCGAGATGCGGTTCTCGGTCTCGCGGCGGCGCTCCTTGTACTTGGAGATGCCGGCCGCCTCTTCGATGAAGCCGCGCAGCTCCTCGGGGCGCGCTTCGATCACGCGCGAAATCATGCCCTGCTCGATGATGGCGTAGCTGCGCGAGCCGAGTCCGGTCCCGAGGAACAGCTGAGTGATGTCCTTGCGGCGGCAACGCGCGCCGTTGAGGAAATATGCCGACGTGCCGTCGCGCGACACGACGCGCTTCAGCGAGACCTCCGCGTAGCCGGCGTACTGCCCTGCCAGCTGGCCGTCGGAGTTGTCGAACACCAGCTCGACCGAGGCCGTGCCGACCGGCTTGCGCGAGCTCGAACCGTTGAAGACGACGTCCGCCATCGAGTCGCCGCGCAGGTGTTTCGCGGAGATCTCGCCCATCACCCAGCGCACGGCATCGATGATGTTGGACTTGCCGCAACCGTTGGGACCGACGACGCCGATCAGGTTGCTGGGGAAATTGACGGCCGTCGGATCGACGAAGGACTTGAAACCGGCCAGCTTGATCTTATTGAGTCGCATCGCGCGTGAGTGGGACCCTTGTCTGTGAAACGTATCGAAAGTTGTAGGAATGGTTCCGCTGCCGCGCGGTAGTGTATGTGAAAGAAGCGGGCGTGTGGACGCGATGACGAGGCCGTTTTTCGATGTCCTGTACCGGCGGAACGCCGTCTGTATAATCGCGCCCCTCTTTTAAGATACCGTCCGCAACAGCCCGACTTTCGGACAGCGCCCGGGAGGCTCCTCAAGATGGCCGCCAAGAAACCTGCGAAGGCGACGAAGGCCAAGAAGACCATTGCCAAGAAAGCTGATTCTGCTAAGAAAGCAGCGCCAGCGAAGAAGCCTGCGGCCGTCGCCAAACCCAAGCCCGCCCCGAGCGCACGTCCGGTAGCGAAGCCCGCGGCCAAGCCGGCGGCAGCAGCACCCCCGAAGCCTGCCGTCAAGGCGCAACCTGCGGCCGTTACAGTGCCCGCGAAGCCTGCCCGTGCAACCGCCGCGATCCCAGCCAAGCCGACTCCAGCAAGACCCGTGACACCCCTGAACCTCAACGATCTCGATGCGGCCGGCGGCAGCGATGCCGACGAGGGCGACAGCCCGGAAGTCTCCAGCACCAACCTGCTCGCTGGCCCGCGCAGCGTTAAGCCGTACATCCCACGGCGCGGCGAGCAGTACATGGGCAAGGAGCAGCTCGACCACTTCCGCCAGATCCTCAACACCTGGAAGCGCGACCTCATGAACGAGGTCGATCGCACCGTCGATCACATGAAGGACGAGGCGGCGAACTTCCCGGACCCGAACGACCGCGCCACGCAGGAGTCGGAGTTCAGCCTCGAGCTGCGCACGCGCGACCGCGAGCGCAAGCTGATCCGCAAGATCGACGAAGCGATCAAGCGCATCGAGGACGGCACCTACGGCTACTGCGTCGAGACCGGCGAAGAGATCGGCATCAAGCGGCTCGAAGCGCGTCCGGTCGCGACCCTGTGCGTCGAGGCGCAGGAGCGCCGCGAACGTCGGGAAAAGCAGTACGGTGACCGGGACGACCGTTATAGATGAGAAGCCGCTAGTGATCAGGCACTGGTGACTGTCTACCGCGGTCGTTTCGCTCCCTCGCCTACCGGACCCCTGCACTTCGGTTCGCTGGTCGCAGCGACCGCCAGCTATCTCGATGCGCGCCGGGCCGGCGGCGAGTGGCTGCTGCGAATCGAAGACCTGGACCCGCCGCGCGAAGTACCCGGCAGCGCCGACCAGATCGTCGCCACGCTCGATGCACTCGGCTTTCGCTGGAATGAGTCCATAGTCAGGCAGAGCGAACGCGACTGCGCCTACCAGGCGGCGCTCGACCAGCTCATCGACGCCGATCTCGCCTTCCCCTGTTCGTGCAGCCGGACCGAGCTGCAGGCGGCGCAGCCGCCGGGACGCGAGCCATCAGACGAGTTGTACTACCCCGGTTGGTGTAGCAACGGCGTGCGGTCGCCCGATCGTCCGCTCGCGATCCGCTTCCGGGTTGCACCTGGCACGATTGCTTTTGCGGACCGGCTGCAGGGACTGCAGACATCCGAACTTGCCCGCGATACGGGTGATTTCATCATCCGTCGTCGCGACAGACTGTTCGCCTATCAACTGGCAGTTGTGGTCGACGATGCAGCCCAGAACATCACGCATGTCGTGCGCGGCGCCGATCTTCTCGGCAGCACCGCGCGGCAGATCGCCTTGCAATCGGCCTTGGGTCTGACCACTCCCATGTACGCACATTTGCCGCTAGCGATCGATGCCAATGGGATCAAACTGTCAAAGTCGACGGGCGCCGCAGCGGTCGATGTACAGCAACCGACGCACGAGTTGTGGCGCACGCTGCAGTTTTTGAAACAGGGACCGCCGCCGGGGCTGCGTCGAGGGCCGGTGGCACCGTTGTGGGAATGGGCAATCGAGCACTGGCAACCGCGACCGCTCGCCGGCCTGCGCCAGATGGAGTTACTATGAACGCCATAGAGACACGACCGGTTCAAGGTTCCGAGCTGCCGCGCGCAGCCACGATGGGAGCGTCCATGAGCGAGCCCAAGACCGAATCGAGAGTGATCAAGAAGTACCCCAACCGGCGCCTGTACGACACCGTCGAGAGTCGCTACATCACGCTCGCGGACATCCGCCGCCTGGTCATGGACAAGGTCGACTTTCTGGTCGTCGACAAGAAAACCCAGGAAGACATCACGCGCTCGATCCTGCTGCAGGTGATCGCCGAGCAGGAGCATGCCGGCGAGCCGCTGATGAGCCAGGATTTCCTGTCGCAGGTGATCCGCTCGTACGGCGGCGCCATGCAGAACGTGGTCGGCAGCTATCTCGAGCAGAGCTTGAAGATGCTGTCGACTCAGCAACAGCAGATCCGCGAGCACCTGCGCAGCTCGATGGGCAGCGACGCCTACGACGCGATCAGCTCGCTCTCGCAGAAGAACATCGAGCGCTGGCGCTTGGTGCAGGACGACATCTTCAAGGCGATGAGCGGCGGCGCCAAGCGCGACGACGGCGCCGAGAACGAGCGCCGGACGTAATGGCGAAGTCGGACTAAAGTCTGACCTACGCCAGAAGGTAGGTCGGGCTTCAGCCCGACTCTACTCTCACGCCGCGTCGACGTTCCGCATGCTCAGGCGGACGCGGCCCTGCCGATCCACCTCGAGCACCTTCACGCGCACGACGTCGCCTTCCTTGAGCTTGTCGCTGACGCGCTCCACGCGCTCGTCGGAAATCTGCGAGATGTGCACCAGGCCGTCCTTGCCCGGCAGGATGGTCACGAACGCGCCGAAGTCCATCAGCCGCACGACCTTGCCTTCGTAGATCCGGCCGACTTCGACCTCGGCGGTGATCAACTCGATGCGCCGCTGCGCTTCGCGGCCGGACGTGCCGTCCACCGACGCGATCTTCACGGTGCCGTCGTTCTCGATGTCGATCGAGGTGCCGGTCTCCTCGGTGATCGCGCGGATGACCGCACCGCCCTTGCCGATGACCTCGCGGATCTTCTCCGGGTCGATCTTGATCGTGATGATCGAGGGCGCCCACTCCGACATCTTGGCGCGCGGCTCCGCCAGGACCTTGTCCATCTGCTCGAGGATGTGCAGGCGGCCGGCCTTCGCCTGCTCGAGCGCGACCTGCATGATCTCGCGCGTGATGCTGTCGATCTTCAGGTCCATCTGCAGCGCGGTGACGCCGGTGCGCGTGCCCGCAACCTTGAAGTCCATGTCGCCGAGATGATCTTCGTCGCCGAGGATGTCGGTGAGCACCTGGAAGCGGTCGCCCTCCTTCACCAGGCCCATCGCGACGCCGGCGACGGCGCCCTTGATCGGCACGCCCGCATCCATCAGCGACAGGCTCGTGCCGCAGACGCTGGCCATCGAGCTCGAGCCGTTCGACTCGAGGATTTCGGAGACGACGCGGATGACGTACGGGAACGTCGTCATGTCGGGCATCACGGCGGAGATGCCGCGGCGGGCGAGATTGCCGTGGCCGATTTCGCGACGCTTCGGCGAGCCCATCATGCCGGTCTCGCCGGTGCTGAACGGCGGGAAGTTGTAGTGAAGCATGAACGGCTCTTTGCGCTCGCCGGCCAGCGCATCGATGATCTGCGCATCGCGGCCAGTGCCGAGCGTCGTCACGACCAGCGCCTGCGTTTCACCGCGAGTGAACAGCGCCGAGCCGTGCGTGCGCGGCAGGACACCGGTGCGGATCGAGATCGGGCGCACGGTCTTGAAATCACGGCCGTCGATGCGCGGTTCGCCCGCGAGCACGCGGCGGCGAACGATGCGGTATTCGAGATTGGCCAGCTCGGTCTCGACGTGATCGGGATCGAACTGCGGCGCGTCGCCGCCGGCCAGCGCCGCCAGCGCCGCTTCCTTGATCTTCTTCAGACGCTCGCTGCGCGACGCCTTCGTGGTGATCTTGTACGCGTCCGACAGCGCTGCCTCGGCGTTCGCCGCCAGCGCGGCCTCGAGCTGCGCGTTGCTCGCGACGGGCTGCCAGTTCCAGGCGGGCTTGCCGGCTTCGGCCTTCAGCTCGTTGATCGCCTGGATTGCCGCCTGCATCTGCTGGTGACCGAACGTCACCGCGCCGAGCATGACTTCCTCAGAGAGGCTGTCCGCCTGGGACTCGACCATCAGCACGCCGTCGCGTGTGCCGGCAACGACCAGCTCCAGCTTCGACTCCTTCAGCTGCGCGGCCGTCGGATTGAGGATGTACTCGCCATCCTTGTAGCCGACCTTCGCGGCGGCGATCGGGCCGCGGAACGGCACGCCGGAGAGCACCAGCGCCGCGGAGGCACCGAGCATGGCCGGAATGTCGGAATCGACGTCGGGATTGAGCGAGATGACCGTGGCGACGACCTGCACTTCGTTGAAGAAGCCTTCCGGGAACAGCGGCCGGATCGGTCGGTCGATCAGCCGCGACGTCAGCGTCTCTTTCTCGGACGGGCGGCCTTCGCGCTTGAAGAAGCCGCCGGGGATGCGGCCCGCGGCGTAGGTCTTCTCGACGTAGTTGACGGTCAGCGGAAAGAAATCTTTGTTCGGATCGGCGTCCTTGCGCGCGACCGCTGTGACCAGCACCACTGTGTCGCCCATGGAGACGACGACTGCGCCGTCGGCCTGGCGGGCGACCTCGCCGGTCTCGAGAGTGACTGAGTGCTGGCCGTAGGAAAACGTTTTCTTGATGGAGCTCACGATGGGTACCTGTCCCGGCCGAGCGGAAGAAGCGAACGACTCGCCGGGCGGAGTGGGAAGAGAGAGGGATGCCGCGGCCCGCTGTACGCAGCGGACCTTCCGACCTGGCTCAGCGCCGCAGTCCGAGGCGCGCGACCACGTCCTGGTAACGCTCCGGTGCAGTGCTCTTGAGATAGTCGAGAAGCTTGCGGCGCTGGTTCACCATCTTCAGCAGACCGCGGCGCGAAGCGTGATCGCGCTTGTGCGTGGTGAAGTGCTCGCCGAGCTCGTTGATGCGCGCCGAGAGCAGTGCGATCTGCACTTCCGGCGAGCCCGTGTCCTGCGGATTGCGGCGATATTGCTGGACGATTCCGCCCTTCTGGTCGGTCGACAATGACATCTGACTCTATCCTCGGGAATTGACCCGGTGTGTGCCGTTTTGAGAGCCGCGCATTGTACTCGGGCGGCCGATAATCTCAAGCAAAACCGCGGAATTAGACCACGGGGAGTCAGCCGGCACGCGCGCCCGCCTCGACGTCCACGAACAGCCTGACCGGCCGGACCCGTCCCTCGCCGGCACCCAGCACGACCCCAAGGAATCGACCCTGGCCGTCGTAGGCCCGCAACTGCGCTGGTGCGCCCGAATGCGCGGCCGCAACCGTCCTTCCCTGCAACAGGCCCTCTACCGCTGCGGCTTCCAGCTCCACTCGAGGCAGGTCCAGGAAGGCCTGGTCGGGTTGCAACAGCAGCGCGTCCCTGGCGGCAGGCGGCTGCTCTTCGAGTTCGGGGAGCGTGTACATCGGCAGGTCGCCGAACGGATCGAGCGACAGGCGGCGCAGGCCGCGGACGTAACCGAGCGTGCCGAGCCGGGCGGCGACATCGGCGGCCAGGGTCCGGATATACGTGCCCTTGGAGCAGTAGACGTCGAACTCGAGCTCGTCCTGCGCGAGCCGCACGCGTGCCGTGCGATGGATGACGATCCGGCGTGGCTCGCGCTCGACCGATTCCCCGCGCCGCGCCAGCTCGTAGAGCCGCTTGCCTTCGAACTTCAGCGCCGAATGCATGGGCGGGACCTGCTCCTGCTCGCCGACGAAAGCGGCCAGCACGGCATCGACGGCGCGCTCGTCAAGCGGCGGGATGGCAGCACGCTCGACCACTTCGGTCTCGCCGTCGCCCGATTCGGTGCGCGCACCCAGCTCCACGAGCACCCGGTAGGTCTTGCCGGAATTCAACAACCGGCCGCACACCTTGGTCGCCTGCCCGAAGCAGACCGGGAGCAATCCGGAGGCAAGCGGATCCAGGCTGCCGGCATGCCCGGCCTTGGCGGCGTTGAACAGAGCGCGGACTTGCTGGAGCGCCGTGTTGGAAGAAACGCCGAGCGCCTTGTCGAGCAGCAGGATGCCGTCGATGGCGCGATGGAAGCGGCCAGCCATATGTCTACAACTGGGACACGGGGTGCTAGGACTTGTCTTCGTCGTCCACGTGACGCTCGGCGTCGTCCTTGACTGCCTTGGTGATGAGCGCCGACAGGCGCGCGCCGCTCTCGATCAGCTTGTCCTGCACGAAGCGCAGCTCGGGGCTGTGGCGCGTGCCGAGCGCACGGCCGAGCGGACCGCGCAACATCGGTGCGGCCGCCTCGAGGATTTCCTGCGCCTGCTGCGGCGATGCGCCGAGCACGGAGAAATACACCTTCGCGGAGCCAAGATCCGGTGCGACGCGCACTTCCGTGAGCGTCACCATGCCGAGGCGCGGGTCGCGCACCTCGCGGCGGATCAGCTCGCTCAACGTCTGCTGGATCTGCTGCGCGATGCGCTTGGCGCGTGGGAAAGCCTTGCTGGTCATGTCGTGGATCAGGCCACCGTTCTCGCCACTTCGACGCGCGAGTAGCACTCGATCTGGTCGCCGACGCGCACGTCGTTGTAGTTCTTCACGCCGATGCCGCACTCGGTGCCGGCGCGTACTTCATTGACGTCATCCTTGAAGCGACGCAGCGACTCGAGGCCGCCCTCGAAGATCACCACGTTGTCGCGCAGCACCCGGATCGGATTGTTGCGGCGGACGTAGCCGTCCGCGACGATGCAGCCCGCCACGGTGCCGAACTTGCTGGAGCGGAACACCTCGCGCACCTGCGCCAGGCCGACGATCTGCTCCTTGACCTCCGGCGCCAGCAGGCCCGACAGCATCTGCTTCACGTCGTCGATCGCTTCGTAAATGATGCTGTAGTAGCGGACGTCGATCCCGGATTCCTTGATCATGTTGCGCGCCGAGCTGTCGGCACGCACGTTGAAGCCGATGATCCGCGCATTCGACGCCATCGCCAGCGTCACGTCCGACTCGGTGATGCCGCCGACGCCGCTGGTGATGACCTTGACCGCCACTTCGTCGGTCGAAAGCTTCGACAGCGCATCGCGCAGCGCTTCCGCGCTGCCTTGCACGTCCGCCTTGATGACCACCTGCACGGTCGCCGCTTTGCCATCGCCCATCTGCGACAGCATGTCCTCGAGCTTCGCCGGGCCCTGCTTCGCGAGCTTGGTGTCGCGGAACTTGCCCTGGCGGTACAGCGCGACCTCGCGCGCCTTGCGCTCGCTTTCGACCACCAGCAGCTCGTCGCCGGCATTCGGCGCGGCCGACAGGCCGAGCACGACGACCGGCATCGAAGGACCGGCTTCCGTCACCGGCTGGCCGGTCTCGTCGAACATCGCACGGACCCGGCCGTATTCCTGGCCGGCAATGATCTGATCGCCCGGCTTGAGCGTGCCGCGCTTCACCAGCACGGTCGCGACCGCGCCGCGGCCCTTCTCCATGCTGGACTCGATCACCACGCCGGCAGCCAGGCCGTCGACCGCGGCCTTGAGCTCGAGCACGTCTGCCTGCAGCAGGATCGTATCGAGCAGCTCGTCGATGCCCTGACCGGTGCGCGCGGACACGTTCACGAACAGCGTATCGCCGCCCCACGCTTCCGGCAGCACGTTGTGCTTGGCGAGATCGTTGCGGACCTTCTCCGGATCGGCATCGCCTTTGTCGATCTTGGTGATCGCGACCACGATCGGCACTTCTGCCGCGCGTGCGTGCTCGATTGCCTCGATGGTCTGCGGCATGACGCTGTCATCCGCCGCCACCACCAGCACCACGATGTCCGTAACCTGCGCGCCGCGAGCACGCATGGCCGTGAACGCCGCATGGCCCGGCGTATCGAGGAAAGTGATCACGCCCTTCGCCGTCTTCACCTGGTACGCGCCGATGTGCTGCGTGATTCCGCCCGCCTCGCCGGCAGCGACCTTGGTGCTGCGGATGTAGTCGAGCAGCGAGGTCTTGCCGTGGTCGACGTGACCCATGACGGTCACGACCGGCGGCCGTGCCTGCAGCTCGTGCGTAGCATCGGTAGTCTGCAGCTCGTCCTCGATCGCGTTTTCCTTGACGACGACCGCGTTGTGGCCGAGCTCCTCGACCACCAGCACGGCGGTGTCCTGGTCGATCGGCTGGTTGATCGTGGCCATGACGCCCATGTTCATCATGACCTTGATGACTTCGTTGGCCTTCACTGCCATGCGCTGCGCGAGCTCGGCGACCGTCACGGTCTCGCCGATCTGCACGTCGCGCTTGACGGGGGCGGCCGGACGCTCGAAGCCGTGCTGCGTCGAGACGTTGACCTGCACCGGACGGCGCGACTTCGAGGCCTGGTGCTGCTTCTTCTTCTTGAAGCGCGCACTGGCGTCGCTCGACACGTGCAGCTCGGCGCGTTGAGTGCGGGCGGGTTCGCGCTCGGGCTCGCGGGCCTTCGCGGCGGTCTCCTGCTCGCGGCGGCGCTCGGCTTCCTGGCGCTCGCGCGCCTCGGCCTGACGACGCGCTTCTTCTTCGGCGGCCACACGCGCTTCTTCGTCGGCGCGACGCTTCGCCTCTTCTTCCAGCTGCTGGCGCTGGCGAACTTCGGCCTCGCGCTGCTCCGCCTCCAGGCGCTGCTGCTTCAGCCGATCCTCTTCCTGGTTCTCTTTCGCGCGCTCGACGTCGTGCTTCTGGCGCTCGACTTCCTGCTTCTGCCGGTCGACCTCTTCCTGCTGCACGCGCGCCCGCTCTTCGAGCACGCTGCGGTTCAGGTAGGTCTTCTTGCTGCGCACCTCGACGTTGACCATGCGCGCGCGGCCCTGGGCCGATGCGACCTTGAGCTCGCCCTGCGACTTGCGCTTGAGGGTGATCCGCGGCGGCGCCGCCGTCGATTGTGTGCGGCCGTGCGAGCGGCGCAGGAACGTGAGCAGCTCCATCTTGGCGTCGTCGCTGATGGTGTCCTCGGCGCCGGCAACGCGAATGCCGGCTTCGTCGAGCTGCGTCAGCAGACGCTCGACGGGTACTTTCAGTACCTCGGCAAACTGACTAACTGTGACATCCGCCATCGTTCCTCCCGCTCCGACTCCCACTCACCGATTCGCTGGGCGCTCAGACATGGCCCGCCGCGGTGTCGAACCAATGCTTGCGTGCCGCCATGATCAGCGCGCCGGCGCGCTCGGCATCCACGCCCTCGATCTCCAGCAGATCGTCGACCGCCTGCTCGGCGAGGTCTTCGCGCGTCACGATGCCGCGGCTCGCGAGCACCGACGCCAGCTCCTCGTCCATGCCGTCGACGCCGAGCAGATCCTCGGAGGGCCCGGCGCCGTCGATCTTCTCCTCGGTCGCGATCGCCTGCGTCAGCAGCACATCGCGCGCGCGATTGCGCAGCTCTTTGACGATCTCCTCGTCGAACTCCTCGATCGCGTTCAGCTCGGACGCCGGCACGTAGGCGATCTCCTCGATCGTCGAGAAGCCCTCCTGCACCAGGATCTGCGCCACGTCCTCGTCGACGTCGAGCTGCGTCTTGAACTGCTCGATCAGCTTCTGCTGCTCGCCCTCGCTCTTGGCCTCGGCAGCCTGCTGCGTCATGACGTTCAGCTCCCAGCCCGTGAGCTCGCTGGCGAGCCGGATGTTCTGGCCGCCGCGGCCGATCGCCTGCGACAGCTTCTCCTCGGTCACCGCGATGTCCATGGAGTGCGAGTCCTCGTCGACCACGATCGACACGACTTCCGCCGGCGCCATCGCGTTGATCACGAACTGCGCGGCATTCTCGTCGTACGGAATGATGTCGACGCGCTCGCCGGCGATCTCGTTCGACACTGCCTGCACACGCGAGCCGCGCATGCCGACGCACGCACCGACCGGATCGATGCGACTGTCGTTGCTCTTCACCGCGATCTTGGCGCGCACGCCAGGATCGCGCGCCGCGCCGAGAATGTTGATCAGGCCCTGGCCGACTTCCGGCACTTCCAGCTTGAACAGCTCGATCAGGAACTCCGGCGAGGTGCGCGACAGGAACAGCTGCGGCCCGCGCTGCTCGGAGCGCACGTCCTGCAGGTACGCCTTGATGCGGTCCTGCGAGCGCACCGGCTCGCGCGGGATCATCTGGTCGCGCGGCACGAAGCCTTCCGCGTTGCCGCCGAGATCGACGTACACGCCGTTGCGATCGACGCGCTTGACGATGCCCGACACCAGCGTGCCGACGCGGCCCTTGTACTCGGTCACGACCATCTCGCGCTCGGCTTCGCGCACCTTCTGCACGATCACCTGCTTCGCGGTCTGCGCGGCGATGCGACCGAACGCGACCGATTCCATCGGCACTTCGACGAAGCCGCCGACCTGCGCTTCCTTGTTGATCTCCAGCGCGTCATCCAGGCGCAGCTCGGCGTCCGGCGACTCCAGCTCGGTCGAATCGTCGGCGAACACTTTCCAGCGGCGCCAGGTGTCGTAGTCGCCGCTCTTGCGGTTGATGGCGACGCGCACGTCGATGCCTTCGCCGTGACGCTTGCGCGTCGCGGACGCGAGTGCGGCTTCGAGCGCCTCGAAGATGATTTCCTTGTCGACGCCTTTCTCGTTCGAGACCGCGTCGACCACCATCAGGATTTCTTTGTTCATCGCACCGCTCACATGTCAGGGGCGAGTCGCGCCCTGTGTATGTCATCGATCGGCAGGCTGATCCTGCCGCTCTCCAGCTCGAGCGTGATGTCCCGCTCACCGACGCCGAGCAACCGCCCGGCAAACCGCTTGCGCCCCTCGATCGGCTGCATCATCTCCAGCTTCACCCGCTCGCCGGCGAACCGCTCGAAGTGCTCGCGCGTGCGCAGCACCCGATCCAGTCCGGGCGACGACACTTCGAGCGTGTAGTGGCCCGGTATCGGATCCGCCGCGTCCAACGTGTCGCTGACGACGCGACTGGCGCGCTCGCAATCGTCGAGGCTGATGCCGTTCGGTGAATCGATGTAGACGCGCAGCAACCCGCCCCCCGATCGCGGCAGGTACTCGAGCTCCCACAACTGGTAACCCAGGCCGGCCACGACCGGCGCGAGCAGCTCGCGCAGCTGTTCTCTCAGCATCGGTCACCTCCGGCCACGATTGCCCCCCGAACGCCCAAACAAAAAATGGGCCCGAGGCCCATTTTTTCTCACGTCCCTTTCTCGCCGGTGCCGCTGCCGTGGAGGCGCCGTCCGGCATCCTTGCAAGCCGCGGAAATCCTCGAAATTTCCGGGCCGCTGAAGCGAAAAAGGCCCTGCAGATCGGGCCTTTTTCACGCTCAGAAAGCGTGGTAGCGGGGGTAGGATTTGAACCTACGACCTTCGGGTTATGAGCCCGACGAGCTGCCAGACTGCTCCACCCCGCAACAGAGGGCGCGGATTGTAAGGGCCTGGGGAGGCCAATACAAGGCGAAGTCCCGGCATGCCGGTGCCTCCGCGTTCGTCCTTGATGCGGTCCCGGCGCTGGAAATTCAAGCCTCTACAGGTCGGCCGCTACATAAGCCGTGAACCGGCGGGGTGCGTTGTAGCCGTACACGCCGCTGCTCAGTGCCTGCCAGCCGTACTCGTCCGTGACGTTCTGAACCAGCAGGCGGAGGGTCGCCGGCTTGCCGAACACCTTGAAGCGGTAGCGGCCGCCGATGTGCAGCACTGCTCGTGCCGGCACCTCGATCGTATTCGCGCTGTTCGCCGTCTGCGGCGTGATGTGCTCGACGGTGGCATCGAGGGAGAAGTTGCTGCCTGCGAAGCGGTAGTCGGCGCTCGCGAGCGAGTACTGCTTCGCCGTGCCGACCGGTTTCTCGCCGATCTGTCCGGCATCGACTGTCGGTCCGGACACGGTGGCATCCAGCCAGCGCGTGCCTACGATCACCGTCAGTGCGTCGCTCGGATTGCCCGCAAGCGAGAGCTCGACGCCGCGATGCTCGACGGTGCCGAGCTCTTTGAAGAAGCCGGCCGCGTCGAGATCGAAGTACGGCTTCTTGATGTTGAAGACGCCGGCGATCAGCTTGAGGTTCGCGATCGTGTCCCAGCGGACACCGGCATCGTATTGCTCGGTCTCGAGCGCCGGCGCGGCGACATTGCGGTTCTGCGCTTCGTTCGGCGCGACCGGGCTCTCCTCCAGGCCTTCGGTGTAGCTGCCGTAGATCGCGAGCGTCCTGGTCGCATTGACCGTTGCGGTGGCGTACTTGATCCATGGATCCGCGCGCGATTCCGGCAGCACCTCGGTGGGCGTGTCGACCGTCTTCGTATAGTGGGTCTTCTGCACGCCGATGCTCATCTCGCCGACACCGGCCCACTGCAGCTCGTATGCGGTTCCGAACGTCTGCTGCTCCACCTCGTCGTGCGACTGCCCGCCGAAGTTGAAAACGGGCTCAGCAACGTCGCGACCCACGCCGAGCTCGACCGGGCCGATATCGATGACGTCCTCGCCGCCGTAGCGCCGCGTCTGCTGACGGGCACGGGCAGTGAACAACAGCGTGTGACGGCGCGACTCCTCCTCGAACAGGCGCGCCACGCGCAACTCGCCCGACCTCGAGGCGAAGCGCGACTGCGGGAACGCCACGACCAGCTCGTTCGCGTTGCGCTCGGCGTCGACATCGGTCATGAGCTCCGCGAACTGCGCGTCCGGCGTGAACACCGACTCGAACAGTCCGAGCCGCGCCGTCCACGCGCCGAAGCGCGACGCGCCGATGACGCCGTAGTTCAGCACCTCGCCTTCGTTCGTCGACCACTCCTGGCCGTAGTAATGATTGCGCTTGATCTTCGGCGGCAGCGCGGCGTCCTGCGTGATCATCAGCGGCTCGGATTCCTCCTCGCTGAACACGATGTGGCTGAAGAACGGCCGCAGCTCGAAGTTCGGCGTAGGTCGCCACTTCGGCGCAATCGCGTAGGAATACGCTTCGTTCTGACCGCCCCAGAGAAACGCGTCGTGATAGACGCCCGCGCCCATCGCGACGCCGAGCTCGTCGCCGATCACGGGCAGCTGCGCGTCGACCTCGACGCCGAGACTGTCGAACGGGCCGTAATACGTCAGCGCGCTGATGACCTGCTTGCCGCCGACGCGCCGCAGGTCGTAGTCGACGATGCCGGTCGGCGAAGGAAACGGATAGCTCTGCGAGGCGACGCCGACGCGGATGGTCGAGCCTTCGATGAGTCGCGAGGTCAGCGTGCCGACGCGATCGAAGTACAGCCCTTCGATGCGAACGTTGCCCGCCTCGATCGGCGAGAAGCCGCGCACGTCGCCTTCGTTGTAGATGCCGATGCTCTCGTTGCCGATGCTGCGGCCGAAGGCGTCCTCGGAGCCGGTCGTGACGTTCTCCTCGGTACGCTGCGCGACCGCGGCGCGCGGCGCTGCGAGCTCGATCGCAGCCAGCGCGATTGCCAGCACGGTGAAGGGAAGCCGGCGCATGACGCGCGATTCTACGGCAGAACGCGGCTGCAGAGATCGATCAATGCGGAAGGGAAAACGCCGAGTGCGAGTACGGCCAAACCATTAGCGCTCAGCAGAGCGCGCATCGTGCCGCCAGCCTCGATCGCGTAGCTGTCCGCCGGATCGTCGAAGTACATGAGCTTCACGACGCGCAGATAGTAGAAAGCACCGACGACCGACAGCACGACTGCAACGGCCGCCAGCCAAGCGAGACCGACGTCGAGCACCGCACCGATCACCGCCAGCTTCGCCCAGAAGCCGATGAACGGCGGCACGCCGGCGGTGCTGAACATCAGCATCATCATGATCGCTGCGAACCACGGGCTCTTGCGGTTCAGACCCTTGAAGTCCTCGAGCCGGTCCGCCTCGAAGCCGCTGCGCGACAACAACAGGATCATGCCGAATGAGCCGACCGTCGTAATGACGTACGCCAGCGTGTAGAACATCGACGCGCGATAGCCTTCGGTGGTGCCCGCCAGGATGCCGAGCAGGATGAAGCCGACGTGCGAGATCGTCGAGTACGCCAGCATGCGCTTCAGGTTCGATTGCGCGATCGCGACCACATTGCCGATCAGCATCGACAGCACCGCCAGCGCGATCAGCATGTCCTGCCAGCTCGCGACCATCGCATCGAGCCCTTCGGCCAGTACACGGATCGCGAGCACGAACGAAGCGATCTTCGGCGCCGAGCCGATGAACAGCGTCACCGGCGTGGGCGCACCGTGGTAGACGTCCGGCACCCACATGTGGAACGGCACCGCGCCGAACTTGAACGCGATGCCGACGATGATGAACGCCAGCCCGAAGATCAGGCCGAGATTGGCGGGGCCGACCTCGCGGATGCCGACTGCGAGCTCATCGAGCTGCAGCGTGCCCGTCACGCCGTAGATGATCGAAAAACCGTACAGCAGCGTGCCCGAAGAGATCGCGCCGAGCACGAAGTACTTCATTGCCGACTCAGCTGCCACGCCCGAATCGCGGTCGAATGCCACCATCGCGTACAGCGACAGCGACAGCAGCTCGACACCGAGATAGACCGTCAGCAGGTTGCCGGCGGAGGTCATCACCATCACACCGAGCATCGCGACCAGACTGAGAATGAAGTACTCGCCTTTGAACAGGCCGCGCCGCTGCAGATATTCCCGCGAATACAGGAATGCCACGGCGACGGTGCCATAAGTGAACAGCTTCAGCACGTCGCCCATCGGATCGGCGATGTACATGCCGTCGAATGCAGTGACGCGGCCCTGCACGCCGTAGCGCACCGTCATGTACGCCGCGCCCGCCAGCGTCAGCAACGACAGCAGGTACGTGATCCAGCGCGTGCGTTCGGTGAGGAACAGGTCGATCACGAGGATGACGCAGGCAGCAGCGAGCACGAAGATCTCCGCCGCCGCGACCTGCCCGCTCATTTCCGCCCAGCTGCTCATAGTTTCGACGCCGTGATCTGCTGCACCAGGTTCTCGACCGTCGGCCGCATGACTTCGAGCAGGGGCGCCGGCCACAGGCCGAGCGCCAGGACGGCGAGCGCGAGCACGCCGAGCACGACGAACTCACGGACGTTCACGTCGGTGAGCGCCGCGACGCGCTCGTTGGCGACGGCGCCGAAGATCACGCGCTTCACCATCCACAGCGTGTAGGCCGCACCGAGGATCATGATGAGGCCCGCCAGGAACGCGTACCAGAAGTCGGCGCGGAAGCTGGCGATGATCACCAGGAACTCGCCGACGAAGCCGGAGGTCGCCGGCAGGCCCGAGTTCGCGAGCGCGAACAGCACCGCGAACGTGGCGAAGATCGGCATGGTGTTGACGACACCGCCGTAGGCGTCGATTTCGCGGCTGTGCACGCGGTCGTACAGCACGCCGACGCAGAAGAACAGCGCGCCGGAGATCAGGCCGTGCGAAATCATCTGCACCATCGCGCCGTCGATGCCCATCGCCGCGCCGCGCGGGTCGCCATTGACGCTCATCAGCTCGAAGCTGAGGAACGCGCCCAAAGTCACGAAGCCCATGTGCGCGATCGACGAGTACGCGATCAGCTTCTTCATGTCCTGCTGCACGAGCGCGACGAAACCGATGTAGACGACCGCGATCAGCGACAGCGAGATCACCAGCCAGTCGAGCGTGTCCGACGCATCGGGCGTAATGGGCAGGGAAAATCGCAGGAAGCCGTAGCCGCCCATCTTCAGCATGATCGCGGCCAGGATCACCGAGCCGCCGGTCGGCGCTTCGACGTGCGCGTCCGGCAGCCAGGTGTGCACCGGCCACATCGGCACCTTGACCGCGAACGCCACCAGGAACGCGATGAAGATCAGGATCTGCTCGTTGAGCCCGAGCGGCAGCCGCTGGAAGTCGGCGATCAGGTAGCTGCACTGCCCGGCGTCGCAGGTCTGCTGGTACAGATAGATGAGCGACACCAGCATCAGCACCGAGCCGAGGAAGGTGTACAGGAAGAACTTCACGGTCGCATACACGCGCCGCGGTCCGCCCCAGATGCCGATGATGATGAACATCGGGATCAGCATCGCTTCCCAGAGCACGTAGAACAGCAGCCCGTCGAGCGCCGCGAACACGCCGATCATCAGGCCTTCGAGGATCAGGAACGCGGCGTAGTACTGCGCCGGCTTCTTCTCGATCACCGTCCAGCTGGCGATCACGACCAGCGGCGTGATGAAAGTGGTCAGCAGGATCAGCGGCATCGCGATGCCGTCGACGCCGAGCGAGTACGTCGAGACCAGCGTGCCGGGGATGTCTATCCAGGTGCGGTCCTCGGTGAACTGCATCAGCGCCGTGCTGCTGTCGAAGTGCACCCACAGAAGCGTGGAAATGCCGAAGGTCGCCGCGGTGGTGATCAGCGCCACCCACCGGCCGAGCACGACACCGCGGTCGCCGAGCGCGAGCATTGCCAGGCCGCCGGCGATCGGCAGCCAGATGAGTACGCTGAGAATGGGCCAGTCCAACTGCATAGGCTCGATTCTTGTTACCGCAGCACGTACCACGCCAGCAGCGCGGACAATCCGATGATCATCGCGAAGGCGTAGTGATACAGATAACCGGACTGCATGTGGCGCAGCAGCCCGGACAACCAGCCGACCACGCGTGCGGAGCCGTTGACCATCGCACCATCGATCAGCGCGACGTCACCGACGCGCCACAGCGCCGTTCCGATGCCGCGGCTGCCGCCGGCAAACACCGCCTGGTAGATCTCGTCGACATAGAATTTGTTCGACAAGAACTTGTAGAGCCAGCTGACGCGCCCGGCGATCTGACCCGGCAGCTCCGTCCGCTTGAGGTAGAGGTACCAGGCGGCGAGCACGCCCAGCGCGGCCAGATAGACCGGTGCATGCGTGAACGCCTCCAGCACGAACATCGCAGGACCGTGGAATTCCTCTTTGACGTGGCCGAGCACGTCGTGCGCCGGCAGCACCGAAATCGCGCCGCCGAAGTAGTTGCCGAACAGCACCGGCTGCACCGTGAGCCAGCCGATTACGAGCGACGGGATCGCCAGCGCCACCAGCGGCGCGACCATGACAGCACTCTCGTGCGGCTTGTGGTGCTCGTCCACGTGGAAGCGCTCCTCGCCATGGAACGTCATGAACACGAGTCGGAAGCTGTAGAACGCGGTGACGAACACGCCGAGCAGCACGCACCAGTAGGCATAGGTCGCCATCGACAGGTGCGACGCGTGCACGGCATCGATCAGCGCGTCTTTCGAGAAGAAGCCGGACGTTCCGGGCACCGCGATCAGCGCGACCGAGCCGATCAGCGCGGTCCAGTAGGTCCAGGGCATGTACTTCTTCAGCCCGCCCATCTTGCGCATGTCCTGCTCATGATGCATGCCGATGATCACCGAGCCAGCGGCGAGGAACAGCAGCGCCTTGAAGAACGCATGCGTCATCAGGTGGAAGATCGCGCCCGAATATGCCGAGACGCCGAGGCCGACCGTCATGTAGCCGAGCTGCGAAAGCGTCGAATACGCAATCACGCGCTTGATGTCGTTGTTGACGATGCCGAGCAGGCCCATGAAGAACGCCGTGGTCGCGCCGATGAACAGCACGGTATTCAGTGCGGTCTCCGACAGCTCGAACAACGGCGACATGCGCGCAACCATGAAGATGCCCGCGGTCACCATCGTCGCCGCGTGGATCAGCGCCGAGATCGGCGTCGGACCTTCCATCGAGTCCGGCAGCCACACGTGGAGCGGCACCTGCGCCGACTTGCCCATCGCGCCGACGAACAGGCAGATGCAGACGACCGACATCGCCTGCCACTCCACGCCTGGGAAGATCTGCATCGTGTCCGTGGCGATCACATCGCGCGCGCCGAACACCGTCGAGTAGTCGAGCGAGCCCGTGTAGTACACGACACCGGCGATGCCGAGCACGAAGCCGAAGTCGCCGACGCGGTTCACCAGGAACGCCTTCAGGTTCGCGAAGATCGCCGACGGGCGCGTGTACCAGAAGCCGATCAGCAGGTAGGACACGACGCCGACCGCCTCCCAGCCGAAGAACAGCTGCAGGAAGTTGTTCGACATCACCAGCATCAGCATCGAGAACGTGAACAGCGAGATGTAGGAGAAGAAGCGCTGGTAGCCGGGATCGTCGTGCATGTAACCGATGGTGTAGACGTGCACGCACAGCGACACGAACGTGACGACCACCATCATCAGTGCCGAAAGCCGGTCGACCAGGAAGCCGACCTCCATGCGAATGCCGTCGCTGACCAGCCACGTGTAGACGCTGCCGTCGAAGTTCGGCACGCCGTCCAGCAACTGCTTGAGCACGTAAACGGAAAGTCCGAACGACAGGGCGACACCCGCGATCGTCACTGTGTGTGCGCCGATGCGGCCGATGACGCGGCCGGCAAGACCGGCGAGGATCGCCGCGAGGAGCGGTGCGAGCACGATCGTGATCAGTATGGATTCCTGGATCATGCTCAGCCTTTCATCGTGTCCAGCTCTTCGACGTCGATGCTGCGCCGCTCGCGGAACAGCACGACCAGGATCGCCAGGCCGATCGCCGACTCCGCCGCGGCGACGGTCATGATGAAGAACACGAAGAGCTGTCCGTGCAGGTCGCCGAGCTGGCGCGCGAACGCCACGAAGTTGAAGTTCACCGCCAGCAGCATCAGCTCGATGCACATGAGCAGCAGGATGACGTTCTTGCGGTTCATGAAAATGCCGGCGACGCTCAGCGCGAACAGCAGCCCGGCCAGCAGCAGCACACTGTGCAGCGGGATCATTGTTCGGTCTCCGCCGGCATCTTGACGATGCGGACCCGGTCCTTGGCGCGGACCGCCACCTGGCCAGCAATGTCCTGCGCCTTCATGCCGGCACGATGCCGCATCGTCAGCGCGATGGCGGCCACGATCGCGACCAGCAGCAACACGGCCGCCAGCTCGAACGGATACAGATACTTCGTGTAAAGCAGCTCGCCGAGCGCACGGGTATTGCTGTAACCCTCGACGGCGACACTCGCCGCAGCCTCAGGTGCAGCCCCGCCGAGACTCTTGACCCAAACGACGCTGCCGATCTCGACCACAACCAGCGCGGCCACCAGAAACCCGAGCGGTGCGTAACGGGTAAAGCCCTCACGCAGCTTGGCGACGTTGACGTCGAGCATCATCACGACGAACAGCCACAGCACCATGACCGCGCCGACGTAGACGAGCATCAGCACGATGGCGAGGAACTCCGCCTCCATCAGCAGCCAGATCACGGCGCTGTTGAAGAACGCGAGCACCAGGAACAAGGCGCAATGCACCGGGTTGCGCGCGGTGATGACACCGAGCGCCGCCGCGACCAGCACGAACGAGAAGGAGTAGAACAGGACTTCGACGATGCTCATGGCTTCGCTCTAGCGGTAGCGCGCATCCGCGGCCTTGTCCGCCGCGATCATCGCTTCGTAGCGCTCGCCGACGGCGAGCAGCTTGTCCTTGTTCATGATGTTCTCGCCGCGGTTCTCCATGTGGTACTCGTGGATGCGCGTCTCGACGATGGCGTCCACCGGACAGGCCTCCTCGCAGAAGCCGCAGTAGATGCACTTGAACAGGTCGATGTCGTAACGCGTCGTGCGACGGGTGCCGTCCGCGGCGACGTCGGACTCGATCGTGATCGCAAGCGCCGGGCACACGGCCTCGCACAGCTTGCAGGCGATGCAGCGCTCCTGGCCGTTCGGGTAGCGGCGTTGCGCGTGCAGGCCGCGGTAGCGTGGCGACTGCGGCGTCTTCTCTTCCGGATATTGAACCGTGATGTTCGGCCGCGCGGCGAACTGGCGCAGCGTGATCCACAAGCCCTGGAAGAGCTCGATCAGGAAGAACGTCTTGACGAAGCTTCTCATGTCAGCGCGGCGACCCAGTCATTTCGACCATGGCCCGACCTCGTACAGCTTGAACACGCCTTCCACTGTGATCCACACCAGCGTCACCGGGATGAACACCTTCCAGCCGAGCCGCATGATCTGGTCGTAGCGGTAGCGCGGGAACGTGGCGCGGAACCACAGGAAGCAGAACAGAAACACGAAGATCTTGATCGCCAGCCAGTGCAGGCCGGGCGCGGTCAGCCATGTCAACCAGGCCGGCAGCGGGTAACCGTCGAACGGCGACAACCAGCCGCCGAAGAAGAACACCGAGGTCAGCGCCGAAATCAGGATCATGTTGACGTACTCGGCGACGAAGAACACGGCGAACGCCATGCCCGAGTACTCGACGTGGAAGCCGGCCACGATCTCCGACTCGCCTTCGACCACGTCGAACGGCGCGCGGTTGGTCTCGGCCAGGCCGGAGATGAAATACACGACGAACAGCGGCAGCAGCCACCAGATGAAGTAGCTGAAGTAGCCGCCGCGCTGCGCCTCGATGATCTCGCCGAGATTCAGCGAGCCGGAGGCCATGACGACACCGACCAGCGCGAAGCCCATCGCGATTTCGTAAGCAACCATCTGGGCCGCACCGCGCATCGCGCCGAGCAGCGCGTACTTCGAGTTCGCCGCCCAACCCGCGAGGATGATGCCGTACACGCCCGTCGACGTGAGCGCGAGGATGTACAGCAGCCCTGCGTTGACATTCGCGACCGTGAAGCCGGGCCATAGCGGCATCACCGCCCACGTGCACAACGCGGGGATCAGTGCGAGCAGCGGCGCCAGCATGAACAGGAACTTGTTCGAGCTGGAAGGAATCACGATTTCCTTCAGCATCAGCTTGAGCACGTCGGCGAACGGCTGGCCGATGCCCTGCGGCCCGACGCGGTTCGGCCCGATGCGCGCCTGGATCGAGCCGATGACGCGGCGCTCGAGCAACGTCAGGAACGCCATGCACAGGATCACGGTGATGAACAGCACCAGCGCGATCACGCCGTAATAGAACACCACCTGCATCCACGGCGGCAGGAACGACAGCCACTGCGAGACGAATTGAGGCACGCCGCTCACGACTTGCGACCTCGCGCTTCGCTGGTCGCCTGCAAGGCGCTCGAACGACGCACCAGCGCGTCGACGGAATAGATCGGCACGTCGCGCGACGCATCGCCTGCGCCCGTCCCTGCCCCGAGCGCGAGCTTCGATTGCAGCGTGCGCGCCGACGCCTTCAGTGCGAAGGGCGGCGCCGCCTCGAGCTGCCTGCGCACTTCGTCGCTGATCTGATCCGAGCTGGTGTAATCGAAGCCCGGAAGATTCAGCAGATTGCCCAGGACGCGCAGCACCTTCCACGCCGGGCGTGCTTCTCCGACCGGCGTCGCCGCGCCGGGAACACTCTGCCAGCGGCCTTCGAGATTGACGTACGTGCCGGAGGTCTCGGCGAACGTGCCGATCGGCAGGATCACGTGCGCGAATTCCTTCGCCGTGCCATACGGCGTCAATGCGACGACGCATTCCGCGCCTTTCAGCGCTTCGAGTGCCGCGGCCGAAGCGATGTCGAGCGTGGGCTCGATGCCGCCGAGCAGGATGTAGCTCTTCAAACGGCCCGCGAACATGTCCGCTACGTTCAAACCGGCGGGTTGAGCAGCACGACCGCCGAGCATGCGATGCGGGAGCATGCCGACGAGCGCCGCTGCCACCGAGTTACCGCCGTCCGGCAAGTAGCCGAGCGTCGCGCCCGTCAGTTCCGCCAGGGCTCCGGCAACCAGTCGCAGGTCCGCGAATGCGGGATCGCGCTGCGCGAGCGCACCCAGCAGAATGAGCCGCCGCGAGCCGTCGCTGAGCTGACTCGCGATCGAGCGATGAGCATCGGTCGGCTGCGCGCTGGCGACGAGTGCAGCAATCGACTCCGGCGCGTGCTTGCCGCTTGTCGCGCTCGCGGCCGCAGCGATCGCCACGAGGTGACCGAACATGTCCAAACCGTTCGAGGCGAGGTAGTTCGCGACCGGGAACAGATATTCGTAGCGCTGCGCATTGACGAACGAGAGCTTCGCGCCGCGCAGCGCCGCCTTGCGCAGGCGATGAGCCAGCAGTGGCACTTCCTTGCGCATGTTCGAGCCGACGACCAGCGCGCCACTGACCTGCTCCAGCTCAGCGATCGTGCAGCCGAGCGCCGGATACAGCGGGTCGTTGGCTTCATCGCGGAAATCGCTGCGGCGCAGGCGATGATCGAGATTGCCGCTGCCGAGGCCACGCGCGATGCGCGCCAGCAGGTGAAACTCCTCGAGCGTCGAAGTCGGCGCAGCGAGCGCGCCGAGCTGAGCGCCGCCATGCGTCTTGACGACTTTGCCGAGACGCTCCGCGACCGTCGCCAGCGCAGTCTCCCAATCGGTCTCCTGCCACATGCCGTTGTCACGGATCATCGGCTTGAGCACACGGTCTTCGCTGTAGATGCCCTGGTAACTGTACCGGTCGCGGTCCGCGATCCAGGTTTCGTTCACCTCTTCATTGGGCCGCGGCACGACGCGCATCACGCGGCCGCGCAAAACGTGCGCGAAGATGTTCGTGCCGACGCAATCGTGCGGCGACACGAGCGGATGCTGAGTCATCTCCCAGGCGCGCGCGCGATAGCGATAAGGCTTGTTGTTGAGCGCGCCGACCGGGCACAGGTCGATGATGTTCGCCGACAGCTCGTGATCGACGCTGCGCTCGATGAACGTGCCGATCTCGGTCATCTCGCCGCGCCCGACCGTGCCGAGCTGCTGGAAGCCCTGGATCTCTTGCGTGAACCGTACGCAGCGCGTGCAGTGGATGCAGCGGGTCATGTCGGTGGACACGAGCGGCCCGAGGTTCTTGTCCTTCACCACCCGCTTGCGCTCCTGGTAGCGCGAGATGTCGCGCCCGAAGCCCATCGCCAGGTCCTGCAGCTCGCACTCCCCGCCCTGGTCGCAGATCGGGCAGTCGAGCGGATGGTTGATGAGCAGGAACTCCATCGTCGCGCGCTGCGCGGCGATCGCCTTCGGCGACTTGGTGAAGACCTTCATGCCCTCGGCGACCGGCGTCGCGCAGGCGGGCATCGGCTTCGGCGCCTTCTCGACTTCGACCAGGCACATGCGGCAATTGGCCGCGACCGTCAGCTTGTCGTGGTAACAGAAGCGGGGCACGTAGACGTCACCGCTGTCCGTCACCTGGATGATCATCTGTCCCTTGCGCGCCTTCATCGGCACGCCGTTGACCTCGATGTTGACCGTATCGTCAGCCATCACGCCGCCCGCCGTTCCTGGCCGACGATGCTGCGGCCGTGCTCGATCATGTATTCGAACTCGTGCCGGTAGTGCTTCACGAAGCTCTGCACCGGCCACGCGGACGCGTCGCCGAAGGCACAGATCGTGTGGCCCTCGATCTTGTTGGCGACGTCGACCAGCATGTCGAGGTCGGCCTTCTGGCCTTCGCCCGCCAGGATGCGGCGCACGACTCGATTCATCCAGCCGGTGCCCTCGCGGCACGGCGTGCACTGACCGCACGACTCGGCGAAGTAGAAGCGCGTGATGCGCTCGAGCGTCTTCACCATGCAGGTCGTCTCGTCCATCACGATCAGCGAGCCGGTACCGAGCGCCGAGCCCGACTTGCGGCACGAGTCGTAATCGAGGTTCGTGTTCATCATCACGTCGCCGGGCACGACCGGCACCGAGACGCCGCCGGGGATCACGGCCTTGAGCTTGCGGCCGCCGCGCACGCCGCCGCAGATCTCCAGCAGATCCTTGAACGGGATGCCGAGCGGCAGCTCGATGTTCTGCGGCTTGTTCACGTGGCCCGAGACCGAGAAGATCATCGTACCGGCGGAATTCGCCACGCCGAGGTCGACGAACCACTTCGCGCCCTTGCGCAGGATCGTCGGCACCGAGGCGTAGCTCTGCGTGTTGTTGATCGTCGTCGGCTTGCCATACAGGCCGAAGTTCGCGGGGAACGGCGGCTTGAAGCGCGGCCGGCCCTGCTTGCCTTCCAGCGATTCGAGCAGCGCGGTCTCTTCGCCGCAGATGTATGCGCCCGCGCCGACGTACGTGTAGAGATCGAAATCGACGCCGGAGCCGAGCATGTTCTTGCCGAGCAGCCCCGCGCTGTACGCTTCCTTGAGCGCTTCTTCGAAGCGCGGCACGGGCTCATCGAGGAACTCGCCGCGGATGTAGTTGTAGCCGACGGTTGCGCCCATCGCGTAGCCGCCGATCGCCATGCCTTCGATCAGCGCGTGCGGGTTGTAGCGCAGGATGTCGCGGTCGTGGCAGGTGCCGGGCTCGCTCTCATCGGAGTTGCAGACGACGTATTTCTGCGGTGCCTTGCTCGGCAGCATGAAGCTCCACTTCATGCCGGTCGGAAAGCCCGCGCCGCCGCGGCCGCGCAGCCCGGAGGCCTTGACCTCTTCGATGATCTGCTCAGGCGCCGGTTTCTCGCGCAGGATTTTCTCCCACGCCTCGTAGCCGCCGATCTTGCGGTATGTCTCCAGCTCCCACGAGCGCTCCAGGCCGAGCGGCTCGAAGCAGACCAGGTTCTTGCGGACTTCGGTCATGTATGGCGGCCTATTTATGCCGATCGAGAATCTCGTCGACCTTCTCGGGCGTGAGATTCTCGTAGTACACGTGGTCGACCATCATCATCGGCGCGTTGTTGCACGCCGCCAGGCATTCCTCTTCGCGCTTCAGGTAGAAGCGCCCGTCGGCAGTGCTCTCGCCGACCTTGATGCCGAGCCGCTTCTCGACATGCGCCAGCAGCTCGTCGCCGCCGCACAGCATGCAGCTGATATTCGTGCAAACCGAGATGAAGTGCCGGCCGACCGGCTTGGTCTCGAACATCGAGTAGAACGTCGCGACCTCGTAGACCTGGATCGGCGGCAGACCGAGATACTCGGCGACCGCGTCCATCGTCTCGCGCGTCAGGTAGCCGGCGTCGTGTTGCACGGCGCGCAGCGCGGCGAGCACCGCGGAGCGCTTGCGATCCGGCGGAAACTTCGCCACCCACTGATCGATCTCGTGGCGCACGTGCTCGGACAGGGCTGTTGGGACGGCTGTCTCGCTCACCGGTCGATTTCCCCGAAGACGATGTCCTGCGTGCCGATCACGGCCACCACGTCGGCGAGCAGATGACCTTTCACCATTTCCTCCAGCGACGCGAGATGCGGGAAGCCCGGCGCGCGACAGTGGAGGCGATACGGCTTGTTCGCGCCGTCCGACACCAGGTAGATGCCGAACTCGCCCTTCGGCGCTTCGACGGCGGCATAAGTCTCGCCGGCCGGCACGCAATAGCCTTCGGTGAACAGCTTGAAGTGGTGAATGAGCGATTCCATGTCGCCCTTCATCTGCTCGCGGCTCGGCGCGGCGACCTTGTGGTCGGAGGTCATGACCGGGCCGCGATTCGCCTTCAGCCACTCGACGCACTGGCGGATGATGCGGTTGGACTGGCGCATCTCCTCGATGCGCACCAGATAGCGGTCGTAGCAGTCGCCGTTGACGCCGACCGGAATGTCGAAATCCATCTTCTCGTACATTTCGTACGGCTGTTTCTTGCGCAGGTCCCAGGCGATGCCGGAGCCGCGCAGCATCGGCCCGGTGAAGCCGAGGTTCAGCGCGCGCTCGGGCGTGACGACGCCGATGTTGACCGTGCGCTGCTTCCAGATGCGGTTGTCGGTCAGCAGCGTTTCGTATTCGTCGACGCACGCCGGGAAGCGCTCGGTGAAGTCCCAGATGAAATCGAGCATCCCCCCGGTGCGCCGCTCGTTGAGCTTGTCGACGTCCTTCTGCGTGCGCCACTTCGACGGCTGGTACTTCGGCATCGAATCCGGCAGATCGCGATACACGCCGCCGGGGCGGTAGTACGTCGCGTGCATGCGCGTGCCCGAGACCGCTTCGTAGCAGTCCATCAGGTCCTCGCGCTCGCGGAAGCAGTACAGGAATACAGTCATCGCGCCGATGTCGAGGCCGTGCGCGCCCAGCCACATGAGGTGGTTCAGGACGCGCGTGATCTCGTCGAACATCGTGCGGATGTACTGCGCGCGCGGCGGCGGCTTGATGCCGAGCAGCTTCTCGATCGCCATCACGTAGGCGTGCTCGTTGCACATCATCGAGACGTAGTCGAGCCGATCCATGTAGCCGATCGACTGGTTGAACGGCTTGGACTCGCCGAGCTTCTCGGTTCCCCGGTGCAGCAGGCCGACGTGCGGGTCCGCCTTCTGAATGACCTCGCCTTCGAGCTCGAGCACCAGGCGCAGCACGCCGTGCGCAGCGGGATGCTGCGGCCCGAAGTTCAGGGTGAAGTTGTGGATCTCGGCCACGTCAGGCCCCTCCGGCCGAGCCCGGCGGCGCGTCTTTCAGAGCGCTGTCGTAGCGGTTGTCCTCGCGGATCACGCGCGGCACCAGCGTACGCGGCTCGATGCTCACCGGCTGATAGACGACGCGGCCCTTCGCCGGGTCGTACTTGACTTCGACGTTGCCGATCAGCGGGAAGTCCTTGCGGAATGGGTGGCCGATGAAGCCGTAGTCGGTCAGCAAGCGGCGCAGGTCCGGGTGATCCTTGAACAGGATGCCGAACATGTCGAACGCCTCGCGCTCGTACCAGTTCGCCGCTGCCCAGATCTCGACGACGGAATCGATCACCGGCGGCTCACCTTCGCTGGTGAAGCTGCGCAGACGCAGGCGCCAGTTGTTCGCGACCGAGAGCAGCTGGTAAGTCACGGCGAAACGCCCGGGCCGCTGCTCGGTGACTGTTTCGCGAATGCGGTTTACGCCGCGACTGAAGCCAGTTGCCGTCGAACTGAGCGTGCTCCACTCGTCGCGTCCGTAGTCGAGGTAGTCGACGCCGGAGAGATCGATGAGCTGCTCGAAGCCGAACTGCGCGTCGTCGCGCAGCACGCGACAGACGTTGCGCAGCTCGCCGGCCGGAACTTCGAAGGCGACATCGCCGGGCACTGCGGGCAATGCGCGCAGCTGTCCTGCGAAGCGCGCCGCAACTCTCGAGGCCAATGTCTCGGTGCGTGAGCTCATGTGCAGCGGTCAGCGGGCGATCGTGCTCGTGCGGCGGATCTTGTTCTGCAATTGCAGGATCCCGTACAGCAGGGCCTCGGCTGTCGGCGGACAACCGGGAACGTAGACGTCGACGGGCACGATGCGATCGCAGCCGCGCACGACGGCGTAGGAATAGTGGTAATAGCCGCCGCCGTTGGCGCACGAACCCATCGAGATGACCCAGCGCGGCTCGGGCATCTGGTCATAGACCTTGCGCAGCGCCGGCGCCATTTTGTTGACCAGCGTGCCGGCGACGATCATCACGTCCGACTGGCGCGGACTCGGGCGAAACACGACGCCGAAGCGGTCCAGGTCGTAGCGCGCTGCGCCCGCATGCATCATCTCGACCGCGCAGCATGCGAGGCCGAAAGTCATCGGCCACATGGAGCCGGTGCGGGCCCAGTTCACTACTGTGTCCAGCGTCGTAGTCATGAAGCCGCGTTGCGCGACGGCGGCGTCGGGCGTCTCGGCGGTCGGCGCGGTCAATCCCATTCCAGCGCCCCTTTCTTCCACTCGTAGACGAAGCCGACGACCAGGATCGCAAGGAAGATGCCCATCGCCGCCAGCCCGACCTTGCCGATCGTGCCGAGCGCGACCGCCCACGGAAACAGGAAGGCGATCTCCAGATCGAAGACGATGAACAGGATCGCGACCAGGTAATAGCGGACGTCGAACTTCATGCGCGAGTCCGAGAACGCCTCGAAGCCGCACTCGTAGGCGGAGAGCTTCTCGGCATCCGGGCGCCGCGGGCCGAGAAACCAACCCAGTCCGATCAGCACCGAGCCGAGCGCGCCGGCCACGCCCAGGAAAATCAGGATGGGAACGTAGTTCTGCAGCATTAACTTGGGAAACTTCGATTTGCACCGCCGTTGGCGGGCGCGAATTGTAGCAGAAGGTGTCGGACTGAAGTCCGACCTACGAGATCGCTGTAGGTCGGGCTTTAGCCCGACTCCGCTTTTATGGTGCGGCTGGTCGGACTCGAACCGACACGGATTTCTCCACTAACCCCTCAAGCTAGCGTGTCTACCAGTTCCACCACAGCCGCATTCAAAAAACCGCAATGTCCCGCCGCTGTCACTGCTGCGGCGGCTGGCTCGTCTGAGCGTCGTCCGACTGCTCCTGCTTGGGCGCTTCGACCGGCTGACCCGCGGGCGCCTGCTGCTGCTGCGTCGTCGTCGGCGCAGGCGGGGCGCTCTGTGTCGGCGCTGCCGGCGCGCCGACGCGATCGATGACGCTCTTTGGCGCTTCGGGCTTTTTGCCGCCCAGGTAAGCGAGCGTCAGGCTCGTCGCGAAGAACAGCGCGGCCAGCGTTGCTGTCATGCGAGACAGGAACGACGCAGAGCCGCGCGCACCGAACACCGTTCCCGAGGCGCCCGCGCCGAAGCCGGCGCCGGCGTCGGCGCCCTTGCCCCGCTGCAGCAGCACCAGGCCGACGATCGCCGCGGCGATCAGTACATGAAGAACGAGGCTCGTAGTGTGTAACCAGTTCATGTTCGAGGTCAGCGAGACAAATCTAATGACTTTGGGCCGACGCGCAGATTTTCAGGAATTCATCGGCCTTCAGCGACGCGCCGCCGACCAGGCCGCCGTCGACATCGGGCATCGCGAACAGCTCGTGAGCGTTCGCTGCCTTGACGCTGCCGCCGTACAGGATGCGAACGTCGGCGCCAATCTTAGCATCCCGGCCCGCGATCGCAGCCCGGATGTGTGCATGAACTTCCTGCGCCTGCGCCGGTGTCGCGTTCTTGCCGGTGCCGATCGCCCACACGGGCTCGTACGCGATCACCGCAGTCCGCAGCGCCGGCGCGCCCGCGAGATCGAGCACAGCCGTGAGCTGGCGCGAGACGACTTGCATCGTCTGGCCGCGCTCGCGCTCTTCCAGCGTTTCGCCGACGCACAGAATCGGGATCAATCCCTGCGACTGGGCCGCGAGAAACTTGCGCGCCACCAGCGCGTCGTCCTCTTTATATATGGCGCGACGCTCGGAATGGCCGACGATCACGTACTTGCAACCGACGTCCTTGAGCATGCCCGCCGACACTTCGCCGGTGAAGGCGCCGACGGCTTCGGCGCACACGGATTGCGAGCCGAGCGCAATGCTCGACGACTTGAGCAGACGAGCGGTCTCCCACAGGTAGACGAATGGCGGGCAGACGGCGATCTCGACCGGCGTCTGACCCGGCAGCCCGAGCAGCAGCGCTTCGATCAGCTCGGCGTTTTCTGCACGCGAGCCGTGCATTTTCCAGTTTCCGGCGATCAGCGGCCGCCGCATCGCACTACCTCGTCAGCCATTGGGGCCCCCGCGAAGGGCGCGGAAGCTTAGCGGCGGTGTCGGATGAATGCAACGGAGCGCAGGCACGCAGCTCCGTTGTCCACGCTGAGGACGGGACAGCCTCCCGCCCGATAGCGGGGACAACTCACGCCGCGGACGGACAGCGTCCCGCCCGATAGCGGGGACTCTTCACGCCGCCTTTGCGGCCGACGCCACGGACGCGGCCAGCTCCTTGGCGATCTCCCGCACCAGCTTGTCGTCGCTGCCCTCGACCATCACGCGGATGACCGGCTCGGTACCCGACGGCCGCAGCACGATCCGGCCGCTGCCGGCGAGCCGGCGCTCGGCTTTCGCCACGGCTTCCTGGATCTGCGGGGACTGGGTCGGATCGATGCGCCTCGCGACCCGAACGTTCTCCAGCACCTGCGGATACTTCGGCATCGGCGCGGCGAGCTCCGCAAGGCTGCGGCCCGTCCCCTTCATGATTGCCAGCACCTGCAGCGCACTGATCAGCGCGTCGCCGGTCGTCGTGCGATCCAGGCACAGCAGGTGCCCGGAGGTCTCGCCGCCGAGCACGCCGCCGAACTCTTTCAGCATCTCGAGCACGTAACGATCGCCGACCTTGGCGCGACGGAACTCGATGCCCTCCTTCGCCAGCGCATGCTCCAGACCGAGATTGCTCATTACCGTGCCGACGACCGGCCCGACCAGAGCTTTCCGCTCCTGGCGCGCGCGCGCGATGATGTAGAGCAGCTGGTCGCCGTCCACCAGGCGCCCGAGATGATCGACCATGACGAGTCGATCGCCATCGCCGTCGAGCGCGACACCCGCCTGCGCCTGCACGCCGGGGACCGTCAGCTGCAACAGCTCCGGGGAAGTGGAGCCGCAGCTGAGATTGATGTTGCGGCCGTTCGGCGAGCAGCCGATCGGCACGATCTCGGCGCCGAGGTCCGCGAGGATGCGCGGACCGACCTTGTACCCGGCGCCGTTGGCGCAATCGATCACGACCTTCATGCCCGTCAGGTCCAGGCCCGGCACCGTGGACATGCAGAATTCCTGATAGCGCACGCGCGACTTGTCGACGCGTGTCGCGCGGCCGAGCTTGCTGGAGACGCTGGTCACCGGCGGCTCGTCGAGATGCTGCTCGATGCGCGCCTCGATCTCGTCCGAAAGCTTGGCGCCCTCGCTGTCGAAGAACTTGATGCCGTTGTCATCGTAGAGATTGTGCGAGGCGCTGATGACAACGCCGAAGTCGCACTCGAAGCGCTTCGTCATGTACGCGATGCCCGGCGTCGGCAGCGGGCCGATCAGCATGACGTTGACGCCCGCGGCGACGAAGCCGGCCTCGAGCGCTGCCTCGAACATGTAGCCGGACAGCCGCGTGTCCTTGCCGACGAGCACAGTGCCACCTTCCGGCGCGAGCACGCGCGCAGCGGAGCTCGCCAGCCGCAGTGCGAAGTCGACGGTCAGCGGATGCTCGCCGACGCGACCGCGCACGCCGTCAGTTCCAAAGTATTTTCGTCCCACGATCAATCTCCCCTGGAATAGCCCGCTGCGCGCAACGCGACTGCAACCTTTACTGCATCGACGGTCGCGGCGACATCATGCGTGCGTACGATACTCGCTCCGGCCAACACTGCTGCCGTCGCCATCGCGACGCCGCCCGCAATACGCTGGTCGACTGCGCGGCCAAGCAGCTCACCGAACATCGACTTGCGCGACACGCCCACCAGGAGCGGCCAGCCCAGCCCCGCCAGCTCCGGCAGGCCGGCGAGCAAGGCGAGATTATGCTCAAGACGTTTGCCGAAGCCGATACCCGGGTCGATCGCCAGCCGCTCCGGTGCAATCCCGGCCGCGATGCACACCTCGGCGCGCTCACGCAGAAAGTCGCGAACCTCCGCGACCACCTCGTCATAGCGGGGATCGACCTGCATCGTCCGCGGCTCGCCCTGCATGTGCATCAGGCAGATCGCTGCGTTGGTGTCGGCAGCGGCTTCGAGCGCACCCGGCTCGCGCAGCGCGCGCACATCATTGATCAGCGTCGCACCAGCCCCGACAGCCGCGGTCATGACGGCGGGTTTACTGGTGTCGACGGAAATCGGAATCCTGGCGCGCGCTGCCAGCGCCTCGATAACGGGCACGACGCGCCGGATCTCTTCCTCCGCGCCGACCGCCTGCGCGCCCGGCCGCGTCGACTCGCCGCCGACGTCGAGCAGTCCGGCGCCCTCCTCCACCATGCGCAATGCATGGCCGACAGCCGCGTCGGTACTCGCGAAGCGGCCGCCGTCCGAAAAGGAATCAGGGGTCACGTTGACCACACCCATGACGACAGGAGTCGAGAGGTCGAGCGTGTGTGGGCCGCAGCGGAGAAACATGGGTTGGCGCTACAGCCTGTAGGTCGGGCTTCAGCCCGGCTGTGCAGACGTCGGGCTAAAGCCCGACCTACTCAGTGCTGACTGGCGGGCTTGCCGATGGGCGCTTCGGGCTTGTCGCGATCGCGCGCCTTGCCACCACCCGGCGTGCTCGTCGGTGTCTCGTCCCAGTCCGCCGGCGGCTTCGGATCGCGGCCTTCCATGATGTCCTTGAGCTGCGATTCGTCGATCGTCTCGTACTTGATCAGCGCATCGGCCATCTTGTGCAGCTTCTCGAGATGGGTCTCGAGAATGCCCTTGGCACGCTGGTAGTTCGAGTCGATCAGCCGGCGCACTTCCTCGTCGATCACGTGGGCGGTGACGTCGGAGACCTGCTTGTGCTGCGTCACCGACCTGCCCAGGAACACCTCGCCCTGGTCTTCGCTGTAGGTCAGCGGACCGAGCTTGTCCGACAGGCCCCACTTCGTGACCATGTTGCGCGCGATCTCGGTGGCACGCTCGATGTCGTTGGACGCGCCGGTCGTCACCGACTCGACGCCGAAAATGATCTCCTCGGCGAGGCGTCCGCCGAACAGCGTCGCGATCTTGCTCTCGAGCCGCCGCTTGCTGATGCTGTAACGGTCGGTCTCGGGCAGGAACATCGTCACGCCCAGCGCGCGGCCGCGCGGAATGATCGTCACTTTGTAGACGGGATCGTGCTCGGGCACGGACAGGCCCACGATTGCGTGGCCGGCCTCGTGATAAGCGGTGAGGCGCTTCTCCTGCTCGTCCATGACCATCGAGCGTCGCTCGGCGCCCATCATGATCTTGTCCTTGGCGCGCTCGAACTCGTCCATCGTCACGGTGCGACGATTGGCGCGCGCCGCGAACAGCGCAGCTTCGTTCACGAGATTCGCGAGATCGGCGCCCGAGAAGCCAGGCGTGCCGCGCGCAATGATCTGCGGCTTCACGTCTTCGGCGAGCGGGAGCTTGCGCATGTGGACTTTGAGAATCTGCTCGCGACCGCGCACGTCCGGCAGCGGCACGACCACCTGGCGGTCGAAGCGGCCCGGGCGCAGCAGTGCCGGATCGAGCACGTCCGGCCGGTTGGTCGCGGCGATGACGATCACGCCCTCGGTGCCCTCGAAGCCGTCCATTTCGACCAGCAGCTGATTCAGCGTCTGCTCGCGCTCGTCGTGGCCGCCGCCGAGGCCGGCGCCGCGATGACGGCCGACCGCGTCGATCTCGTCGATGAAGATGATGCAGGGCGCGTGCTTCTTCGCCTGGTCGAACATGTCGCGCACGCGCGAGGCGCCGACGCCGACGAACATCTCGACGAAGTCGGAACCGGAAATCGTGAAGAACGGCACCTTCGCCTCGCCGGCGATGGCGCGGGCGAGCAGTGTCTTGCCGGTGCCGGGCGAGCCGACCATCAGCACGCCGCGCGGAATCTTGCCGCCGAGGCGCTGGAACTTGCCGGGGTCCTTGAGGAACTCGACGATCTCGACGACTTCCTCTTTCGCCTCGTCGACGCCGGCGACGTCGGCGAACGTGACCTGCACCTGATCCTCGCCGAGCAGCCGCGCCCGGCTCTTGCCGAACGACATGGCGCCGCGGCCGCCCGCGCCGCCCTGCATCTGGCGCATGAAGTACACCCACACGGCGATCAGCAGCAGGATCGGGAACGAGGAGATGAACAGCTGCATAAGGAACGACTGCCGCTCCGGCGCCGTGCCGTCGAATTTGACGCCCGATTTCTCCAGCAGGCCGATCAGCGCGTCATTGTCCGTCTCGGGGCTGTAGACGATGAACGGCTCGCCATTGGTGCGCGTGCCCTTGATGACGTCGGTGTGCTTGTTGACCTTGACCTCGGAGATGCCGCCTTCCTTCACCTGCTCGAGGAATGTCGAATACGGAATGTCCTGCACCGCGCCGGACCGCGCGCTGAAATTGCTGACGACCGTAGCGACGACCACGGCAATCACGATCCACAGGACGATGTTCTTGGCTAGGTCGTTCAAAGTCGCTTACCTCGGCGGGGGCGGAGCGTCACCGGGTCCGGAAAAAAAGGTCGTCCCGACACTACTACAACCCGGTCCGGCAATGCCATAACGCGGCCCCTGGATTGGTCAATACGTACGGGGCACCGGATCATGGCCATGTAGTGGGGAACGTTCACCCAGAATTAAAGGTGCGCGCCAGCAGATAAAGTTCCGGGCTGCGCTGGCGGGAGGCCGGCGGCTTGCGGACCTTCACGGTGCCGAACAGGCCCCGCAGCTGGCGGACGAACGGCTGGAAGTCCCGTCCCTGGAAGACTTTGACCAGGAAATCGCCCCCCGGAGCGAGCACCTTGCCTGCGAAGTCGAGCGCCAGCTCCGCCAGGTGCATCGAGCGGTCCTGGTCAACCGACGCGATCCCGGTCGTGTTCGGCGCCATGTCGGACATCACCAGCTGCGGGCGATCGGACCCGAGCAGGCTCATCAATTGCTCCAGCACCTCGTCCGTCGTGAAGTCGCCCTGGATGAACTCGACGCCGGCGATGGCATCCATCGGCAGGATGTCGAGCGCGAGGATGCGCCCGCGCCCCTGCAGCACTTTCGCGGCGTACTGGCTCCAGCCGCCCGGCGCCGCGCCCAGGTCGACCACGGTGGTTCCCGGCTTCAGGATGCGATCGGTGCGCTGCATCTCTTCGAGCTTGAACAGCGCGCGGGAGCGGTAGCCCGCCTCGCGGGCGCGCTTCACGAACACGTCGCTCTCGTGTTCCTGCAGCCAGCGCTGGCTCGATTTGGTACGTTTAGGCATGCACTCGAATCTGACCGAAAAACAGAAGAAGTATCTGCGCGGCCTCGCCCATGCGCGCGACCCAGTCGTCCTGATCGGCCAGGGCGGCCTGTCGCCGGCAGTCACCAGCGAGCTCGCAACTGCGCTCGGCGCTCATGAGCTCGTGAAGGTACGTGCACGTGTCGGCGATCGCGAGCAGCGCGACACCATCTTCGCCGAGCTCGCCCAACAGACGGCGAGCCAGCTCGTGCAGCGCATCGGCAATGTCGGCGTCTTCTACCGGGCGCGCTCCGACAAACCGCGCATCATCCTGCCGGCCGATTGAATCGCAGCACCAGCAGCAGCGCACCGAGCGCAGCTGCGATGAACAGCACCGCGGAAATCCCGTGCAGGAGCCCGAAACGGCTCATGTCGTTCGCGGCACGCGCCGCCGCCATCATCGGCGAAAGCACCAGCTCGCTGACGAGCGGCGCCGCAGCAGTCGCAGCGAGCAGCCAGGGAGGACCCAGGCGCGCAGCGAGCGGCTTGTGTGCGAACGCAGCGCCGAACAGCAGGAGCGCGCAAGCGGCGCCGAGCCAGGTCTCGATCTCGAACAACGTCGCAGCTACACGGCCAGCCGCATGACGATCTTCCAGCACGGCGAAAGCGGCCGGCGCTGCGATCCCGCACACCGTCCACAGGCTCCCGGCCCACAGAGTAAGAAGGACTGCGGCGAGCCGGCTCACACGTATTTCACGGCGACGATCTCGTATGTGCGCGTGCCATTCGGCGCCACCACGTCGACGACGTCGCCCTGCGACTTGCCGACCAGTGCGCGCGCGATCGGCGAGGACACCGAGATCAGCCCGCTCTTGATGTCGGCCTCGGCGTCGCCGACGATCTGGTAGACGACCTCGTTGCCGTCATCCTGATCTTCCAGGTCGATGGTCGCACCGAACACGACCTTGCCCGTCGCCGGCAGGCGCGTCACGTCGATGATCTCGGAGTTCGACAGGTGCGCCTCGATGTCCTTGATGCGGCCCTCGCAGAAGCTCTGCTGCTCGCGCGCGGCGTGATATTCGGCGTTCTCGCTCAGGTCGCCGTGGCTGCGCGCCTCGGCGATCGCCTGGATGATGCGCGGCCGGTCCTCGCTCTTGAGCCGCTTGAGCTCGCTGCGCAGGCGCTCGGCGCCCTTCAGCGTCAAGGGTGTCCGCTTCATGCCGCACCACTACCGGATAACACGGGGGACGACGCCGGGGACAGCGTCGGCAACGTTGCCGTATCGGTGGACACGCACTGGTGCAGATCCTGCAGCCGGTTCACGTCCACTTCGTTCATGTGCACGATCGCGTCGCAGGTCGCCAGGCCCGCGGCGACCGTCGTGTAGTAGGTGACGCGCTTGTGCACGGCCTCGCGCCGGATCGAGCGCGACTCGAAGATCGCCTGCTTGCCTTCGGTCGTGTTCACGATCAGCGCAATCTCGTCGTTCTTGATCATGTCGACGATGTGCGGACGTCCCTCGCGTACTTTGTTCGCGCGCCGGCACTCGATGCCCGCATCCGCGATCGCCTGCGCGGTGCCCGAGGTCGCGACGATCTCGAAGCCTTGTGCGAGCAGACGCCGCGCGAGCGTCACGGCCGCGGGTTTATCGCGGTCGCGCACGCTGAGCAGGCACACGCCGCGCGTCGGCAGCACGACGCCCGAGGCGAGCTGGGCCTTGGCATAGGCCTCGCCGAACGAGCGCCCGGTGCCCATCACCTCGCCGGTCGACTTCATCTCCGGGCCGAGGATCGGATCAGCCTCCGGGAATTTCGCGAACGGAAACACCGACTCCTTCACCGCGAAGAACTGCGGCACGCGCTCGGTCGTCAGGCCGAGATCCTTGAGCTTGCTGCCCGTCATCACGCGCGCAGCCATCTTTGCCAGCGGCACACCGGTCGCCTTGGAGACGAACGGCACGGTGCGCGAGGCGCGCGGGTTCACTTCCAGGATGTAGACGATGCCGTTCTGGATCGCGAACTGGATGTTCATCAGCCCGACGACCTTGAGAGCGCGCGCCAGCTTGCGCGTCTGCTCCTTCAGATCCGCCTGCGTCTCCGCGCTGAGACTGTTGGGAGGCAGCGAGCAGCCGGAGTCGCCGGAGTGCACGCCCGCCTGCTCGACGTGCTCCATGATGCCGCCGATGTACACGTCCTCGCCGTCGCAGATCGCATCGACGTCGACTTCGATCGCCAGGTCGAGGAAGCGGTCGAGCAGCACCGGGCTGTCGTTCGATACCTTGACCGCATCGGTCATGTAGGTTTTCAGGTCTTCCTCGTTGAACACGACTTCCATCGCGCGGCCGCCGAGCACGTACGACGGCCGGACGATCAGCGGAAAGCCGACGGCCTTCGACATCGACAGCGCCTGTTCCTCGGTGCGCGCGGTGCAGTTCGGCGGTTGCTTGAGGCCCAGCGTCTGCACCAGCTGCTGGAAGCGCTCGCGGTCTTCCGCGATGTCGATCGAGTCCGGCGTCGTGCCGATGATCGGCGCGCCGGCGGCCTCGAGCGCGCGGCACAGCTTCAGCGGCGTCTGGCCGCCGTACTGCACGATCACGCCCATCGGCTTTTCCTTGTCGATGATCTCCGTGACGTCTTCGAACGTGAGCGGCTCGAAGTACAGCCGATCGGAGGTGTCGTAGTCGGTCGAGACCGTCTCGGGATTGCAGTTCACCATGATCGTCTCGAAGCCCGACTCGCGCAGCGCCAGCGCGGCGTGCACGCAGCAATAGTCGAACTCGATGCCCTGGCCGATGCGGTTCGGCCCGCCGCCGAGAATCATGATCTTCTTGCGATCCGTCGGCGCCGCCTCGCACTCCTCGTCGTAGGTCGAGTACATGTAGGCGGTCGAAGTGGCGAACTCGGCGGCGCAGGTGTCGACGCGCTTGTAGACCGGGCGGATGCCCATCGTCACGCGTCGCCTGCGCACGCTGGCCTCATCGAGACCCAGGAGCGTGGCCAGCCGGCGATCGGAGAAACCCTTGCGCTTCAACGCGCGCACGCGGTCGCGCTCGAACGCCTCCAGGCCCTGCGACTGCACGGCCTGCTCCTCGCGGATGAGGTCCTGGATCTGCGCCAGGAACCACGGATCGATGCGCGATAGCGAGTGCACTTCGTCGAGCGGCAAGCCTGCGCGGAACGCGTCGCCGACATAGCGGATGCGATTCGGCCCGGGCATGCGCAGCTCTTCGCGCATGCGGTGCTGCTCGTCTTCCGCGAGCGGCAGCTTCAGCAGCGGGTCGAGACCGTCGGTGCCGACTTCCAGGCTGCGCAGCGCCTTCTGCAGCGATTCCTGGAAGGTGCGGCCGATTGCCATCGCCTCGCCGACCGACTTCATCTGCGTCGTCAGGCGGTCGTTCGCGCCCGGGAATTTCTCGAAGGTGAAGCGCGGAACCTTGGTCACGACGTAATCGATCGTCGGTTCGAACGAGGCCGGCGTCGCGCCGCCGGTGATGTCGTTCTTCAGCTCATCGAGCGTGTAGCCGATCGCGAGCTTGGCCGCGACCTTGGCGATCGGGAAGCCGGTGGCCTTGGAAGCGAGCGCCGAGGAGCGCGACACGCGCGGATTCATCTCGATGATCAGCATGCGCCCGTCGTGCGGGCTCAAGGCGAACTGCACGTTCGAGCCGCCGCATTCGACGCCGATCTTGCGCAGCACGGCGATCGAGGCATCGCGCATGCGCTGGTATTCCTTGTCCGTCAGCGTCTGCGCAGGCGCGACAGTGATCGAGTCTCCCGTGTGCACGCCCATCGGGTCGAGGTTCTCGATCGAGCAGATGATGATGCAGTTGTCGTGGCGGTCGCGCACGACCTCCATCTCGTATTCCTTCCAGCCGAGCACCGACTCCTCGAGCAGCACCTCCGAAGTCGGCGAGGCGTCGAGCCCGCGCTCGACGATCTCCTCGAACTCCTCGCGGTTGTAGGCGATGCCGCCGCCGGAGCCGCCGAGCGTGAACGACGGACGGATCACGGTCGGGAAGCCGATCTCCGCCTGCACCGCCAGCGCCTCTTCCATGCTGTGCGCGATGCGCGAGCGCGGCGACTCGAGCCCGATCTCGCGCATGGCGTTGCGGAAGCGCTCGCGGTCTTCAGCCATGTCGATCGCTTCGCGCGACGCGGCAATCAGCTCGACGCCATACTTCTCCAGCACGCCCTCGCGCACCAGGTCGAGCGCGCAGTTCAGCGCCGTCTGCCCGCCCATCGTCGGCAGCAGCGCGTTCGGACGCTCTTTGGCGATGATCCGCTCCACCGTGCGCCAGTTGACCGGCTCGATGTAGATCGCATCGGCGGTCTCGGGGTCGGTCATGATCGTCGCGGGATTCGAGTTCACCAGGATGACGCGGTAGCCCTCCTCCTTGAGCGCCTTGCAGGCCTGCGCGCCGGAGTAGTCGAATTCGCACGCCTGCCCGATGACGATCGGACCGGCGCCGATGATCAGTACGCTCTGGATGTCGGTTCGCTTAGGCATCCGCCTTCAACCCTCCGCAACCTTTTTGCCGGCCTCGCGCGCGGCGCTCTGCGCGTTGAGACGGTCGTGAATCAGCGCGATGAAGCGGCCGAAGGAGGCGCGCACTTCGTGCGGCCCCGGGCTCGCCTCGGGATGGCCCTGGAAGCTGAAGGCCGGTCGGTCGGTGCGCTCGATGCCCTGCAGCGAGCCGTCGAACAGCGACTTGTGCGTCACTTTCACGTTCGCGCCGAGCGTGGATTCATCGACGGCGAAACCGTGGTTCTGCGACGAGATCAGCACGCGGCCGCTCGCGACGTCGAGCACCGGGTGGTTCGCGCCGTGATGGCCGAACTTCATCTTGACGGTCTTCGCATTGCTCGCCAGGCCGAGCAGCTGGTGGCCGAGACAGATGCCGAAAATCGGGATGTCGGTTTCGAGCAGCTTCTTGATTGCCTCGATGGCGTAGGTGCACGGCTCGGGATCACCCGGGCCGTTCGACAGGAACACGCCCTCCGGATTGAGTGCGAGCACCTGCTCGGCCGGCGTCTGCGCCGGCACGACGGTGATGCGGCAGCCCTGATCGGCGAGGCAGCGCAGGATGTTGCGCTTGATCCCGAAGTCGTAGGCGACGACGTGCAGGCGCTGGCCCGGCCGCGCCTTCGGGCCGCTCTCGAGCTTCCAGTTCGTGCCCTCGTTCCACTGGTAGACGCGCTTGGTCGACACGACCTTCGCGAGGTCCATGCCCTTCAGCCCGGGGAACTTGCGGGCGGCGTGCACGGCGGCGGTCGCGGCGGCCTTCTCGCCGGTCATGATGCAGCCGGCCAGCGCGCCCTTCTCGCGCAGGATGCGCGTCAGCTTGCGGGTGTCGATGTCGGCGATTGCCACGACCTTGCCCCGCTGCAGGAAGCCCTCCAGCGATTCGGCGGCGCGCCAGTTCGAGTACACCGCGGGCAGATCGCGAATGATCAGGCCGGCAGCGTAGACCGCGCCCGCTTCCAGGTCTTCGGGATTGGTGCCGGTGTTGCCGATGTGCGGATACGTCAGGGTGACGATCTGCCGGCAGTACGACGGGTCCGTGAGAATTTCCTGGTAGCCGGTCATGGCGGTGTTGAACACCACCTCGCCGGTCGTATTGCCCTTGGCGCCGATCGAACGGCCGTGAAACACAGTGCCGTCTTCGAGCGCGAGTACAGCAGGTGTCGTCACTTCAGGGCTCCCGTCGTCAGTCGTTTCAGACACGCATGCTGACGGCGGGATGGGCTTTCAGGCCCATCCCGCACACAAAAATTTCGCCGCGTGCTGAGGGACGGGAGTCTACAGATGGAACGCATGGGTGACTAGTGATTCGGGCGCGGCCCGATTACACAAGTCCCAACACGTCCTGCATGGAGTAGAGGCCGGGCGGCTGGCCGACGACCCAGCGCGCCGCCTGGACAGCGCCGCGGGCGAAAGCCAGGCGGTCGCTCGCGCGATGCGTCAGCTCGATGCGCTCGCCGGTGCCGGCGAACGTGACGGTATGGTCGCCGACGACGTCACCGCCGCGGAAAACTGAGAATCCGATTGCGCCGTGCCGCCGCGGTGCGCCTGCGCCGTGCCGCGCATATTCCGCGGCGTCGCTCAGCTTCACGCCGCGTCCCGTAGCCGCCGCCGCGCCGAGCGCGAGCGCCGTGCCGGAAGGCGCATCCTTCTTATTGCGGTGGTGCGCTTCGAAGACCTCGATGTCGTAGCTCGCGTCGAGCTTTCCCGCAGTCAACTCAACGAGCTTCAGCAACAGGTTCACGCCGGGACTCATGTTCGGCGCCATCACGATCGCGATCTCTTTTGCGGCGGCGGCGATCTGTGCGCGCTGTGCGTCGTCGTGCCCGGTCGTGCCGATGACGATCGGCCGCTTTGCCGCGACGCAGGCAGCAAGATTCGCAGCGGTCGCCGGCGGTAACGCGAACTCTATGGCGACATCAGCGCCGCGCAACGCTGCTGCTGGGTCACCGGACGACGTAGCCGTGCCCGAGACCACGGCGCCGGCAGACTCGTCCAGGACAGTGCGCACGGCCCGGCCCATTCGCCCGGTGACGCCGAAGATCGCGACCTGCAACGCACGCGTGCTCATGGGACTCAGCTACGCATTGCCTCGAAGAAGCGCTTCACGCCGTCCAGCCACGAGTGCTGCCGCGGGCTGTGATTGCGGGTGCTGGTGCGCATCGATTCTTCGAGCTTGCGCAGCAGCCCCTTCTGGTCGTCGGTGAGATTCACCGGCGTCTCGACCACGACGCGGCAAAACAGATCGCCCGTCGGGCCGCCGCGCACCGGCTTCACGCCCTTCTCGCGCAGGCGGAATACGCGGCCCGACTGCGTCTCGTTCGGAACCTTGAGGTCGACGTTGCCGCCGAGCGTCGGCACCTCGACGGTTCCGCCGAGTGTCGCGGTCCCGAAGCTGATCGGCACTTCGCACGACAGGTGGCTGCCGTCACGCTCGAAGATCGGATGCTCCCGGACGTGGATTTCGACGTACAGGTCTCCCGGCGGGCCACCGTTGCGCCCCGCCTCGCCCTCGCCGGCAAGCCGGATCCGGTCGCCGTTGTCGACGCCGGCGGGCACTTTGACCGCGAGGCCTTTCTTCCTGCGCGTGCGCCCCTGGCCGAGGCAGCTGTCGCAGGGCTCGGTGATCACCTGGCCGCGGCCCTTGCAGCGCGGACAGGTCTGCTGGACGGCGAAGATGCCCTGCTGCATGCGGACCTGGCCGGAGCCGTGGCAGGTGTCGCAGGTGACGACCTTCGATTTCGGCGCGGCGCCGCTGCCCTTGCAGGTCTCGCATTCGCCCAGCGTCGTGAATTCGACTTCCGATTCGTGGCCGAACACGGCCTGCTCGAGGTCGAGCTCGAGGTCGTAGCGCAGGTCGGCGCCGCGATACACCTGCCGCCCGCCGCGCCGGCCGCCCCCGAAGATGTCGCCGAAGACGTCGCCGAAAATGTCACTGAACGCATCCGCCGCGCTGAACCCGCCGAATCCCGCGCCGCCGCTGCGCGCCGCGAGGCCTTCGTGGCCGTGCTGGTCGTAGATCGCGCGCTTCTGCGCGTCGCACAGGACTTCGTAGGCCTCCTTGGCCTCCTTGAACTTCTCCTCGGCCTCGTGATCGTTCGGATTGCGATCGGGGTGATATTTCATCGCCAGGCGGCGATAGGCTTTCTTGATGTCGACTTCGGTCGCGGTCCGCGCGACATCGAGCACCTTGTAGTAATCCCGCTTGGCCATTTGTTGTCTTGAATCTTTGTAGGTCGGGCTTCAGCCCGACACTACCGGAATTCCTCGAAGGCGTCCTGCCGCGTCCTCCAGCCGTCGCAATCCTGCGCCGTCGTTCGACCGGTCCGGCGCCACGTCAAGTGGCGCCGGAAAGGCATCCGGTCTCACCCTTCCTTTCTGTCCTTGACCTCTTCGAACTCCGCGTCGAGCACGTCGTCCTTGCCGCCGGCGCTTGCGCCGCCGGGAGCACTGCCGCCGCCCGCTGCGCCACCAGCGCCGCCCTCACCGCCCGCCGGCCCCGCCTGCGCGTAAGCCTGCTGCGCGATGGCCGCGGACGCCTGGGCGAGCGCGTTCGCCTTGGTCTCGATGACGTTCTTGTCGTCATCGTTGATGACGCGCTTCAGGTCCGCCATCGCCGACTCGACGTTGGCGCGATCGCTCGGCGGCACCTTCTCGCCAAGATCCTTCAGCGCCTTCTCGGTCTGGTGCAGCAGCGCGTCTGCCTTGTTGCGCGCCTCGACCAGCTCGCGGAACTTGCGGTCTTCCTCGGCGTGCGACTCGGCGTCCTTCACCATGCGCTTGATCTCGTCCTCGGTCAGGCCGCTCGAGGCCTTGATGACGATCTTCTGCTCCTTGCCGGTGGCCTTGTCCTTCGCCGACACGTTCATGATGCCGTTGGCGTCGATGTCGAACGTGACCTCGATCTGCGGCATGCCGCGCGGCGCCGGCGGAATGCCCTCGAGGTTGAACTGGCCGAGCGACTTGTTGTCGCCCGCGCGCTGACGCTCGCCCTGCAGGACGTGGATGGTGACCGCGCCCTGGTTGTCGTCCGCGGTCGAGAACGTCTGCTGCGCCTTGGTCGGAATCGTGGTGTTCTTCTCGATCAGCTTGGTCATCACGCTGCCGAGCGTCTCGATGCCGAGCGACAGCGGCGTGACGTCGAGCAGCAGCACGTCCTTCACTTCACCGGACAGCACGCCGCCCTGGATCGCCGCGCCCACCGCGACCGCCTCGTCGGGATTCACGTCCTTGCGCGGCTCCTTGCCGAAGAAGTCCTTCACGGCCTTCTGCACCAGCGGCATGCGGGTCTGGCCGCCGACCAGGATCACCTCGGCGATGTCCTTGGTGGACACGCCGGCATCCTTGAACGCGATCCGGCACGGCTCGATGGTCTTCTGTACCAGGTCCTCGACCAGCGACTCGAGCTTCGAGCGGGTGAGCTTGATGTTCAGGTGCTTCGGACCGGAGGCATCCGCCGTGATGTACGGCAGGTTGATGTCGGTCTGCTGGCTGCTCGACAGCTCGATCTTGGCCTTCTCGGCCGCCTCCTTCAGGCGCTGCATCGCCAGCGGATCGCGCCGCACGTCGACGCCGCTCTCCTTCTTGAACTCCTCGCCGAGGTAGTCGATGACGCGCTTGTCGAAGTCCTCGCCGCCGAGGAACGTGTCGCCGTTGGTCGCGAGCACTTCGAACTGGCGCTCGCCGTCGACGTCCGCAACTTCGATGATGGAGATGTCGAACGTGCCGCCGCCGAGGTCGTATACGGCGATCTTGCGGTCACCGCCCTGCTTGTCGAGCCCGTAGGCCAGCGCGGCCGCCGTCGGCTCGTTGATGATGCGCTTGACGTTGAGACCGGCGATGCGGCCGGCGTCCTTGGTCGCCTGGCGCTGTGAGTCGTTGAAGTAGGCCGGCACTGTGATGACCGCCTCGGTCACGGTCTCGCCGAGAAAGTCCTCGGCGGTCTTCTTCATCTTCATGAGCACGCGCGCCGAGATCTCCGGCGGCGCCATCTTCTTGCCGTTCACTTCGATCCAGGCATCGCCGTTGTCCGCCTTGACGATCTTGTACGGCACCATGCCGACGTCCTTCTGCACGACGTCGTCCTGAAACTTGCGGCCGATCAGCCGCTTCACGGCGAACAGCGTGTTGTGTGGGTTGGTGACGGCCTGGCGCTTGGCGGACTGGCCGACCAGCACCTCGTCGTCCTTGGTGAACGCGACGATCGACGGCGTGGTGCGGTCACCCTCGCTGTTCTCGATTACGCGCGGCTTGCCCCCTTCCATGATCGCGACGCACGAGTTGGTCGTGCCGAGATCGATGCCGATGACTTTGCTCATTGCCTGAAGCTCCTGAAACCCTGACTAAATATGTGATCCGAATGACCGGCTAGATGCGGATGGCGCACTACCTTTCAAGGGTCTACGGCTCTTTGGCCACGATGACCCGCGCCGGGCGCAGCAGCCGGCCGTTGAGCTGGTAGCCCTTCTGCACGACCTGCACGATCGAGTTCGGCACGTGCTGCGCGGACGGCTGCATGACCATCGCCTCGTGCAGCTCCGGGTTGAACTGCTCGCCCTGCGGGACGATTTCGCTCACGCCCGCCTTCTCCAGTGCCTTCGCCAGCAGCTGCAGCGTCGCCTGGGTCCCCTGGCGGAGCGCGTCCGCCGAGGCGCCGCTCGCGAGCCCGAGCTCGAGACTGTCCTTGACGCCGATCAGATCGTGGGCGATGCGCTCGAGCCCGAACTTGTGCGCCTGCTCGACATCCCGCGACGCCCGCTTGCGCACGTTGTCCAGCTCAGCCAGGGCGCGCATATAAAGGTCCCGGCTCTCCAGCGCCCGGCTTTCCGCGGCGGCCAGCGCCGCCTGCAGCGCGCCGGCGTCGGCGGCTTCTTCCTCCGTGCCGGGAGGCACCGGGCGGCTGCCGGGTTCACGCTCGTTTGGCACCGTCATTTCTACCCTCTCGGTTAGGTAAAGCTGTAGGTCGGGCTTCAGCCCGGCAATTCTGGGTTGGCAATTGCGGCTCAGGCCCGGGAATTCAAGGCGGAGCCCAGGAGCTTCGCGGTGATGTCGACGATCGGGATCACGCGCTCGTAGGCCATGCGCGTCGGGCCGATGACCCCGAGCACGCCGACGACTTCCTGGTCCAGCGAGTACGGCGCGGTCACGATGCTGCAGTCGTCGAGGATCGTGTAGCCCGATTCCTGCCCGATGAAGATCTGCACGCCCTCGGCGCGCAGGCTCTGGTCCAGCAAGTGCAGGATGTCGCGCTGCTGGGTGAAAGCCTCGAACAGGCGCCGCAGCTTCTCGACGTTCGACAGCTCGGCGAAGCTCATCAGGTTCGTCTCGCCGGCGATCACGTATTCCATGCGGCTGGTGCCGGCCGGCACGTTGACCACCTGCTGCGCGAGCCGGATGGCGTCGAGCATCATCTCGTTGAGGTGCTCGCGCGTCTCCTTCAGCTGCGCGACCAGGTGTTCGCGCACGGCGCTCAGCTCCTTGCCGCCGAATTCCATGTTGAGGTAGTTCGACGCGCGCCGCAGCTCCTCGGCGCTGAAGTAGCGCTCCAGCTGCAGGATGCGGTTCTGAACTTCGCGGCCGTTCACCACCAGGATCGCGAGCACGCGATTGTCCGAGAGCGGCACGAACTCGATCTGGCTGAGCGCCGCGTGACTCTGACGCGGCAGCGTCACGACGCCGGCCAGCCGCGTCACGCTCGACAGCATCTGCGAAGCGGCAGCGACGAGCGCCTTGGGATCGCTGCTGAGCTCGCCCAGGCGGTTGCGGATCGCCACGATCTGGTCGTCGCCTAGCGGCTGGAACTTCAGGAGCGTATCGACGAAGAAACGATAGCCCTTATCGGTAGGCACGCGGCCCGCGGAGGTGTGCGGCGAGGTGACGAAGCCGAGCTCTTCCAGATCCGCCATCACATTGCGGATGGTCGCCGCGCTCAGGCTCATGCCCACGTCGCGCGACAGCGTGCGCGAGCCGACGGGCTGGCCGTCGCGGATGTAGTGCTCGACCAGCAGCTTCAGCAACTGCTGGGCGCGATCATTGAGCGATTCGTCGGTGGTCTGCGAAGACATCGTCGCAACGCGGGTCAAACCCATGTCATGTCAGGCATTTTGCAGTGTTCTCCGGCATTTCTCCATATTATCTTCCACGGCCCGCGCTGCCTCATGTTAAAAACGCCACCATGCCGGGAACCCCTCCACCGTTCGCCAACGTCGCCCTCGTCGGCAACGATAGCGACGAGCGCGTCGTCGAATCGATGCGCATCCTCGCGGTGCACCTGCACGCCCGCGGTCGCAGGGTGCTCGCCGAGAGCAACAGCGCGGTCGACTTCGGCGCGACGCGCGTCGAGCGCCGGCCGGCTGCATCGCTGGCCGGCGAAGCGAATCTCATGGTGGCAATCGGCGGTGACGGCACGATGTTGCATGCCGCGCGGCTCGCCGCCCCGCATTCCGTGCCGGTGCTCGGCGTGAACCGCGGCCGGCTCGGCTTCCTGGCCGACATCGGTCCGCAGGACGTGCGCGACCGGCTCGACGAAATCCTCGACGGCCGCTATGTGCAGGATCGGCGCGCGATGCTGAGCGCCGCGCTCGGCTCCGCCGGCGACACTTTGACCGGACAAGCGCTCAACGACGTCGTGCTGCAGAAGTGGCAGACCGGCCGCACGCTCGATTTCGAAACCTGGATCGACGATCGCTACGTGAACACGCATCGGGCCGACGGCCTGGTGGTCGCGACCGCCACTGGCTCGACGGCCTATGCGCTCAGCTGCGGCGGCCCGATCCTCTATCCCGAGCTGGACGCGCTGGTCCTGGCGCCGATTTGCCCGCATACGCTGTCGGATCGGCCGATCGTGATCCGCAGCGCCTCGCGCGTGGAAATCCGCTTGCTGGAACGTCCCGAGACCCAGGCGCAGGTCATCTGCGACGGCCTGCCGCTCGGCGAGCTGGCGTTGGGCGAGAAGCTCGTCATCGGCCCCGCGAACAGCAGCGTCACGTTGTTGCACCCGCAGGACCACGACTACTTCCGTATCCTGCGCTCGAAACTGCGCTGGGGTCGCGGCGATCGCGTGCTGCCCGCGCAGCAGCAGGACTGACGCACGCCGTGCTGCTGCATATTCAGATCCGCGACTTCGCGATCATCGACACCGCCGAACTGGAGCTCGCCTCCGGCCTGACGGTGCTCACCGGCGAGACCGGCGCCGGCAAGTCGATCCTGGTGGATGCGCTGCTGCTCGCCGCAGGCGGTCGGGCGGGCGCGGAAGTCGTGCGGCATGGCGCCGAGCGCGCCGAAGTCTCCGCCACCTTCACGATCGCCAACAATCCGGCGGCGCGCGCCTGGCTCGCCGAGCAATCGATCGAACACGAGGACGAAGCCGTGGTGCTGCGACGAATCGTCGGCGCGGACGGACGCTCGCGCGCCTACGTGAACAGCCAGGCGATGTCAGTGCAGGCGTTGCGCCAGCTCGGGGAAACGCTCGTCGACATCCATGGACAGATGGAGTACCAGTCGCTCATGCGGCGCACCGCGCAACGCGAGTTGCTCGACCAGAGCGGCGACTATCACGAACTGCTCACTGCCGTCGGCGAACACCATCGCGCGTGGTCGCAGCTACGAGAGCAACGCGATCGGGCAGCAGCATCTGCCCAGGATCGCGAAGCACGGCTGGAGCTGCTGCGCTATCACCTCAGCGAGCTGCAGGCACTGGACCTCAAGGCCGGCGAGATCGACGAGCTGACAGCCGAGCGTCAGCGCTTGTCGCAGCACGGTCGGCTCGCCTCAGGCGCGCGCGAGATCCTGCAGCTGCTGCGCGAAGCGGAAGACATGAATGCCGAGCACGCCGTGTCACGCGCTTTGACGGTGTCACGTTCGCTGGCGGAGCTCGACCCGCGCTTCGCGTCGATCGCCAAGGCTGTCGACGAAAGCCTGATCGCGCTGCGCGAGGCCGTCGAGTCTGCCGAGCGCTACGAGGCGGATCTCGAAGCCGATCCGCAGCGACAGGAGTGGGTCGAGCAGCGGCTCGCGGCCATCGAAACTATCGCGCGCAAACATCGCGTCGAGCCGGCGGCGCTGGGATCGTTGCAGGCCGCGCTCGCCGGGGAATTTCAGCAGCTCGATACGCTCGAGGCGTCGCTCGAGCAGATCGAGAAGCAGCTCGGCCAGCTGCAGACGCAATTCCGTACCGCCTGCGCAAAACTCACCGCCGCGCGAACAGCGGCCGCGAAGCAGCTGTCGCAACGAATCAGCGAATCGATGCAGACACTCGGCATGCCGGGCGGTGTGTTCGCAATCGCGGTGCACGCACTGGACGACGACGATGCGAATGCGCACGGCGCGGATGAAATCGAATTCCTCGTCAGCGCCAACCCCGGCCAGCCGCCTCGCGCACTCGCGAAGGTCGCATCCGGCGGCGAACTGTCGCGCATCAGTCTTGCGATTCAGGTCGCTGCGGCGCAGTCGGAGGCGCTGTCGTGCCTGGTCTTCGACGAAGTGGACGCCGGCGTCGGCGGCGGCGTGGCGGAGATCGTCGGACGCCAGCTGCATACACTCGGCGAGCGTGCGCAGGTGCTGTGCGTGACGCACCTCCCGCAGGTTGCGAGTCAGGCGCATGCTCACGTGCGAGTCACGAAACTGACGGACGGCAAGACGACGCGCACGGTGCTGACGGTGCTCGGCGCGGACGAGCGGGTCGAGGAGATCGCGCGGATGCTGGGCGGCGTGAGCGTGACGGACAAGGCGCGCGAGCATGCGGCGGAGATGCTGCGGTCTCCGGGCAATCGGGCTAAAGCCCGACCTGCGAAGAAGAGTCAGGCCAAGGCCTGAGCTAGCGGTCTTTGTCGCGCGACGGGCAATTCACGCGCTTGCAGCGGCCGTACAGGATCATGGAGTGATCCTTGATCTCGAACTGCAGCTTGGCCGCGACTGCCCGCTGGCGCTCTTCGATGCCGGTGTCCATGAACTCTTCGACCTTGCCGCAGTCAAGACAGACGATGTGATCGTGGTGCTCGCCCTGGTTGAGCTCGAACACCGCGGTCGTCCCCTCGAAATGGTGGCGCGTGACGAGCCCGGCCGCCTCGAACTGCGTCAGGACCCGGTAAACCGTCGCCAGCCCAATGTCCTCGTGAGACTCGAGCAGATGCTTATAAATGTCTTCCGCGCTCATGTGGCGCGGCGTCGCGGTGCCGAGAATCTCCAGAATCTTGAGCCGCGGCAGCGTGATCTTGAGCCCCGCTCGACGCAGGTCGCTGGTTTCCACGTGCTTCACTCCTGGGGGTTAAGCGCGGCAAAAGTCGCGTCTTTTGCCGGGCGCGTCGCAAGGGCCTCGGCCGCTTTCGACCCAAAAACGGGTATCATCGCCGGCCATTATCGCGCACCGTGCCGCTCCGCTCCACCTCTGCTGTCCCGCAAATGACCGCCCCAACGCTCGAAATTTCCGCGCTTTCCCGCCTGCGCCGGCTCGCAGTCGTTGCGTTCGTCGTCGCGCTGCTCGCCGGCTGCGTGCATCGCATCGACATCCAGCAGGGGAATTTCCTCGACACCGAGGACATCGACCGCATCGCGGTCGGCATGACACGCGTGCAGGTGCGCGCACTGCTCGGCACGCCGATGGTCGCCGACCCCTTCCAGGGCTCGCGCTGGGACTACGTCTACTATCTGAAGAAGGGACGCTGGCAGAAGCCGCAGCAGCGGCACTTCATCGTGTTCTTCGACAGCACCGACAAGGTCGCGAAGATCGAGAAGTCGCCCGAGCCGCCGAAGTCGTAGCTTCACTTGCGGGGCGTGCGGCCGCGTGCCGCGGCGCGGCGCCTGCTTTCCTTCGGATCCACCTGTAGCGGCCGCAGGATTTCGACTCGGTCGTCCGCGCGCAGCACCTGCGAATCCACCACCGCACGCCCGAAGATTGCGCACGCGAGCGGCCGAGTGCCGATCTCCGGAAACTGCTCCAGCAGGCCGGAGCGTGCAATGGCGTCGGCGACGGTCGAGGATTCGGGCAGATCCAGCTCCCGCAATGCCTGACGATCGGGGAGCGCGTACACGACCCAGACGCGCATGAGTCACGTACCGTAGACGGTGCGCGCTCGCGCGACGAACGCGTCGACCAGCTCGTTGCAGCTCTTCTCGAACGAGCGCGACAGCAGCAGGTTCAGCATGGAGTTAGCGAACTCGAAGCGCATCGACAGCGAGACGCGCGTGCCGCGATTCTCGCCGATCGGCTCGAACGTCCAGCGTCCTTCGAGCGTTTTGAATGGCCCGGCGACCAGCGACAGCGCGATCTCGCGAGGCGGAGTCAGAGCGTTGCGCGTGGTCACGACCTCGCGCATTCCGGCGCGGTGCATCTCGAGGCGCCCGACGACGGCCTGTGGCGTGCGCTCGAGCAGCTGCGCTGCGGAGACCCAGGGCAGGAACTGCGGGTAGCGCTCGATGTCTTCGACCAACGCGAACATCTGCTCGGCCGTGTACGGCACGAGCGCGCTTCGCTTGACCTCCCTCATGCGGCTGCGGCAGCTGGCATGGCGCGAGTTTACCCGCGTACCCGCTACAATCCACGAACTGTATGAGCAAGAAGAGCCCCAGCAACGAGAGCGCGACGATCGCCGAGAACCGCAAGGCGCGTCACGACTACTTCATCGAGGAGACCTACGAGGCAGGCATGTCGCTGCAGGGGTGGGAAGTGAAGAGTCTGCGCGCCGGCCGCGCGCAGCTGAAGGAAGCATATGTGTTCGTGAAGGATGCCGAGGCATTCCTGTTCGGCGCGCACGTTTCCGCGCTGCCGACCGCCTCGACGCACGTGCTCCCGGACCCGATCCGCACGCGCAAGCTCCTGCTGAACCGCTCCGAGCTGAACAGGCTGATCGGCGCGGTCGAGCGCCGCGGCTACACGCTGGTGCCGCTCGAGATGTACTGGAAGAACGGCCGCGCCAAGCTGCGCATCGGACTGGCGAAGGGCAAGAAGGAGCATGACAAGCGCGCCACCGAGAAGGATCGCGACTGGCAGCGCGAGAAGTCCCGCTTGATGAAACACAGCAAGAGATGAGGAAGGCCGTGGGCGGCTGGCGCTAGACTGTAGCCAGAAGAAGAATGCGATCTGTCTGGGGGAGTATCACGTGCTCACGAGAATTCTCGTCCCTACGCTCGTCCTCGCGCTCGCCTGTTCGGCCTGTCAGAAGGAACCTGAAACCGTCACCGCGGTTGGTATCGAGCCGGCGCAGGTCGATACCAGGCGCCTCGTCGACGCCGAGCAGGATCAAGGCAACTGGGTCACGCACGGCCGCACCTATTCCGAGCAGCGCTTCTCGCCGCTCACCAAGATCGAGGCCAGCAACGTCAAGCAGCTCGGCCTCGCCTGGTCCCTCGACCTCGATACGCATCGCGGCCAGGAGGCGACGCCACTGATCATCGACGGCGTTCTGTATTCCACCAGTGCATGGAGCAAGGTGCAGGCAATCGACGCTGCGAGCGGCAAGCTGCGGTGGCAATTCGACCCGCAGGTGCCCGGCGAAACCGGCGTCAAGGCGTGCTGCGACACCGTCAACCGCGGTGTGGCCGCGTACAACGGCAATCTGTATCTCGGAACGCTCGACGGTCGTCTGATCGCGCTCGATGCCGCGACCGGCAAGGAGATGTGGTCGGTCGTGACCGTGGATCAATCGAAGTCATACACGATCACCGGCGCGCCGCGCGTCATCAACGGCAAAGTCATCATCGGCAACGGCGGCGCCGAATTCGGCGTGCGCGGCTACATCTCCGCGTACGACTGGGATACCGGCAAGATGCTGTGGCGCTTCTATACCGTGCCCGGCGATCCCTCGCAGCCGTTCGAAGCGCCGATCCTCGCGGAGGCCGCGAAGACCTGGCACGGCGAGTGGTGGAAGCTCGGCGGCGGCGGCACCGTCTGGGACTCGATGGCCTACGACCCGGAGCTCGACCTGCTGTACATCGGCACCGGCAACGGCTCGCCGTGGAATCAGCAGTACCGCAGCCCCGGCGGCGGCGACAACCTGTTCCTCAGCTCGATCGTCGCGCTCAAGCCGGACACCGGCGAATACGTGTGGCATTACCAGTCGACGCCGGGCGAGACCTGGGACTTCACGGCCACTCAGCACATCGTGCTCGCGGATCTCACGATCGATGGGCAGCCGCGCAAGGTGTTGATGCAGGCGCCGAAGAACGGCTTCTTCTATGTCATCGATCGCACCAACGGCAAACTGATCTCCGCGAAGCCGTTCGTGCCCGTCAACTGGGCGAAGGAAATCGATCTGAAGACCGGCCGTCCGGTCGAGGACCCGGCGGCGCGCTTCATGAATCCGCGGCAGCCCGCCCTCGTCATGCCCGGACCGTACGGCGCGCACAACTGGCAGCCGATGTCGTTCAGCCCGCAGACCGGCCTGGTATATCTGCCGGCGCAGGAGCTGGGCATGGCTTACCTGCACGACGCGAAATTCAAGGACCGCCCGCTCGGCTTCAACATCGGCATCGATGCGACGGCGGTGATGATGCCGGAGGATCCGCAGATCCGCGCCGCCGCGCTCGCGACCGTGCACGGCTCGCTCAAGGCATGGGATCCGGTCACGCAGACCGAGCGCTGGTCGGTCGATCTCGGCAACGCGTGGAACGGCGGCGTGCTCTCGACTGCCGGCAATCTCGTGTTCCAGGGCAACGTCGGCGGCGAGTTCGTCGCGTACAACGCGGCGGACGGCACGAAGCTCTGGTCGTTCCCCGCCCAGACCGGCGTGGTGGCGGCACCTGCAACTTATATGATCGGCGATGAGCAATACGTCGTCGTGCTCGCGGGCTGGGGCGGCACGTTTGCGATTTCCGGCGGCGATGCATCACGCATGCGCGGACCTGCGATCAATCGCAGCCGCGTTCTCGCGTTCAAGCTCGGCGGCGCTGCGGTGCTGCCCGAGCCGCCCGCCCTGCCCGCGCTCGCGAAACCGCCGGCGCTCGTCGGCGATGCGCAGCTGACTCATCAAGGACAGCTTGCCTTCCACACGTTCTGCTCGACGTGTCACGGCGACTCCGCGGTCAGCGGCGGCGTGCTGCCCGACTTGCGCTGGTCGCCGGCGAATCGCTCGGCGCAGGCATGGCGCGAAGTCGTGATCGACGGCGCGCGCAAGGATCGCGGCATGGTGAGCTTCGCGCCGGTGATGAGCGCCGCAGACGCGGAGTCGATCCGCGCGTACGTGATCAAGAGAGCCAACGATTCATACGAGCAAACATCTACAGGCAAGTAGCCATTGTGGCCCGCAGCGCGTCGCTGCCGCGCCGCGTGACGAACCGCTTGCTATTTCGTCGGCGCACCCCAAGACTACGTCTGCTTCTTGGGGGCGATCGGTTTCGACGTGGGTTGCGAAACCCCAGGTGCATGCCGAGTTGTAAGTAACTCGTAAAACTGCTTACAAACTTATAGTTGCAAA
>Ga0209382_10000264_pt1 | contig 84521 bp, 63 predicted proteins | sample SoiMetdeltSBSDD5_FD_187599 | JGI IMG/M metagenome (GOLD analysis project Ga0209382, IMG submission 187599) | Bulk soil microbial communities from a Populus tree surrounding site in Tennessee, USA - Soil MetaG P. deltoides SBSDD5 (SPAdes) (version 2) | ecosystem: Environmental > Terrestrial >... | reverse complement strand
AGGGTGAACGGGACGGAGTCACGTTCGTCGCGGACGCGGTCTCGCACGTTCCTGCTCTCAAACAGGCATCCGATGGAAAGCCCCTGTGGCTCTGGGGCGGTGGCGAGCTCTTTCGTCAGCTGTCACAGGCCGGGCTCGTCGACGGAGTCGACGTCGCGGTCATTCCGATCCTGCTCGGCGGTGGACTCCCGCTCTTGCCGACTCCCGCTTCGCGCTCGGCGCTCCGACTCCGGTCGCATCGGCTCTATGCCGCCACCGGCATTCTGTTCCTCGAATACGACGTGCTGTCCTCCCAGGCCGGCTAGGGGACTCTCCTGATGATTCCTATGGTGTCAAATCCCAAGCTCCAAGCTCCAAATCCCAACGTACTCCCAACTCCCAAATCCCAAACCAAACTTCCAATCGGTTGGGAATTGGACTGGGAGTTGGCTTGGGATTTGGCGTTTGGGAGTGATTGGAGCTTGGGATTTGGAGCTTGGGATTTGACACTCGATCAGCCTGTACCCTCAAGGCCGCGGCATAGTTGGCGTTCGAAGCTGAAGTGCCGGCGCGGGGAGCGTGTCGCCCGGCCGGGCCGGTGATGGCGGGTCGTCAGCCGCGGACCCGGGCGCGCGCCGGCCGAACTCGCTCAGGATTGTCTCGAGGACCGGCAGCATCGAGCCCGCCTGTTTCGTCCGGATGACGAAGTCCCACAGGGGCTCGAACTTCTTCCACCCCGCCGCGTAGGCGAAGTGGCGCAACGCGGCGAGGACGTCATCGTGCGCCGCCGCGCCGCGCGCGATCGATCGCCAGCGGTAGAATTCGCGGTACGCCCAGTGGTACCCGGATTCGAGCTGCTCGCCGGTCAGACGCGCCGGTTCGAAGACGGCGTGCCGCGTGTCGTACAGGTCCCAGTCGTTGACAGTGATGCGACCCCGCTCTGCGATTCGCTTGTAGAGGGCGGTTCCTGGATACGGCGTGAGGACGTGGAACGTCGCGGTCTCGATCCCGTGTTCGATCGCCCACTCCACGGTCCGCCCGAACACCGATCCATCGTCATTGTCCATCCCGAAGACGAAGCTGCCGTTGATCATCACGCCCAGATCGTGGAGGCGGCGGATGGCGGCAGAATAGTCCCGCTTCAGGTTCTGATATTTCCGCTGTTCCGCCAGGTTGGCGGGGTTCAGTGTTTCGAATCCGACAAAGAGGCTGCGCAGCCCGCACGCGGCGGCGCGTTCCAGGAGATCGGGCGCCAGCACCGAGTTGACGGTTCCGGCCGCCTGCCAGAGCCGTCCCATGCCTCGCATGCCGTCGAACAATGCCGACGCGAACCGGCGATCGCCGAACAGATGGTCGTCGAGAAAGTACAGATGGCGGCCCGGAAGACGGTCGATCTCCGCGAGCGCCGCGTCGACCGACTGGGTGTAGAAGGATTTGCCTCCTTCGAAGAACGCTTCCTTGTAGCAGAAGTCGCACACGTGCGGGCACCCGCGCGAGACGACGATCGAGTTCGGGACGAGATAGAGCCGGCGCTTGATCAGGTCCCGCCGGATCTTCGGAAGTCCCGCCAGCGTGCGCACACTCGATCGATAGACCCGTTCCGCCGACTGACGCCTGAAATCGCTGAGAAATCGTGGCCACGTGTCCTCACCCGGGCCGATGAAGATGGTGTCGGCGTGGGGCATCGCCTCGTCCGGCAGTGAGGTGACGTGGAGGCCGCCGAGGACGACATAGGCGCCGCGCGCGCGGTAGTAGTCCGCGAGTCGATAGGCGCGACGCGCGGAGGTGATGTAGACCTGAATCACGACGAGATCGGGTTCGTCGTCCAGGTCGAGCCTTTCGACGTGCTCGTCCTGGATCTCGACGTCGTCCTCGTCACTCGAGTATCCGGCCAGCGTCGCGAGGCCCAGCGGCGGGAAGAGCGAGTATTTGATCGGGCGGAAGTACGGACTGGTCGCCTCAGTGAGCGCCGGCAGGATCATCTTGACCTTCATCGCCACGCCTCTCCGTACGCGAGGAGTGAGATTTCACGCTCCCGCGGCCCGTCGAGCTCCACGAAGAAGACCCGCTGCCACTGCCCGAGCACGAGACGACCCTTGAACACGTTCAGGCAGGTCGAAGACGGCAGGAACAACGCCCGGCAGTGCGCATGGCCGTTCGGCCGTTCCGCCTCGGCCAGGTTGACGGTGCGGACCAGGAGGTCGTCGTGCCTGTATCGGCCGTCGCGCGGCGCCGCCTCCTCGAGGATGGTCTGGAAATCTCCCAGCAGCAACGGCTCGTGCTCATTGACGACGATCCCGGTCGTGGTGTGCAGCGTCTGGATGTTGATGACGCCGACCCGTACACCGGCGTCGGTCATGAAGCCCTGAACACGATCGGTCACGTCGATGAACTCGGTCGGATGACGGCTCGAGAGAGAGATCCTGACGTGCCGGCACAGCGAGACGGGCGAGAGCGTTTCCATCGATGTCCTCCGCTCAGCAGCATCGCCGAGCAGGTCATCGGAGTCTTGAGCGAGACGTGAGGTGGACGTGAGATGTGGGTGATTTCACTAATCGGGGCTTCGCGGGCTCGGGAGCTCGCGGTTCGGGAGCCGGCGGCATTCAGAAGTAACTAGCCATCGGACTTGTTCCGGTTGCCTCTGAGTACCACCGGCTCCGAGCCCGCGAACCCCCGAGCCCGCGAACCCCCGATTTCTACCGTCCGCGCCTCGTCAGTCCCAGCGCCAGTCCGAGGCCGAACAGCGCGCCCTCGCCGGCGGCGAGCACGGCGGCGGACACGGGACCGAAGTCCGGCTCGCCGATGAGGTGGCCGAGGGGGGTCAGGGTGACCTGGGCCCCGACCGATGCCTGGGCGATGAGGTGGACGGTGCCCCCGACGAGCGGACGGCCGGTCAGGGCGATGAGCAGCGCGGCCAGGCCGCATGCCGCCCCAGTAAAGGCCGTAACAGAGAATCGCCGCCAGCCTCGCGGCGCCGCGAGGCCTCCGTCGGCATGTCCTGTCGAGAGGCTGTAGCCGAATCCGGCTGCGCCACCAATCACGAGGCCCTCGATTCCACCGCCAGTCGCCACATCGAGGCCGAAGAGCGCCGCGAGGCTCCATCGGCTGAGCCATTGAACGATCAATCCAGCAAGGCCGCCGCCCAGTGCCGCTCCACAGATCAGGGCAAGTGTCCGCCGCGAGCGTGCGATCGATTCGGCGACCGACAGTCCCGCACCGACGCCGGCGCCACCGACCGCGCCACAGCTTCCGCCGATCAGCGCCAGCACTGGCGCGACGTCGAGCGACGCCGCGCTCCCGGGCACCGCAGCAAGGATCAGACCTCCGGACGTGCCGGCGAGGATGCCGGCGAGCCCGCCCCCGATCGATCCTCGGGCCCATCGCGCCGCCACCAGCGCCGCCGCGTCGCGCAGGCGCAGCAACACCAGCTCGCGGGCCGTCGAGACTGGAGCGGGTTGACCGACGATGGGGACTGCCCCGGCCTCGGCGACGTCCCACCTCGTGTCCCGTAACAGCGCGCGCGCGAAAGTGTGATGGGGACGTGTGCCCAGCCGCCGCAAGGCTTCGGCCGTCCCCAACGCGTGCAGCAGCTCTGCAGCTTCGCGCTGATCCTCTTCCTCGGCGCGGTTCGCCGCCACGCTGGTGAGCCGCTGAAGCAGCGGCTCATAGGGATCGGTCTCGGCGTTCTGAGTGTTTACCGGAACGGCGGTTGCCAGCTCAACGATCTGCCACTCGCTCTCGTCGTCTTCTTCGATGACATCGGCGAAGACGAAGCGGTAGCCATGACGCGGGACGGTGCGGACGAAGCGAGGCTCCCGCGACTCGTCGCCGAGGACGCGCCGGATCGTCCGGACGGCCTGGCTGAGCGCGCTATCGGAGACGATGACGTCCCCCCAGACGCGATCGAAGATGTCGCGGCGGTGCACCGCCTCGCCCCGCCGCTCGATGAGGAACACGAGCAAATCGAAATAGCGCGGGATGAGCGGCTGCTCGTGCCCGTTGCGGAGCAGCATGCGGCGCCGTGGCGAGACGATGAATTCGCTGAAACGATACCGGGGCACTTGGTCAGGAAGCGGCGGTCACGGAGTGACAGATGGTACCCCGCCTTCGCGCTGCGCGCTACGGCGAGGCAGGCTCCCCCGCGCCCGCTACGGCGAGGCAGGCTCCCCCGCGCCCGCTACGGCGAGGCAGGCTCCCCCGCGCCCGCTACGGCGAGGCAGCCTCCCCCGCGCCCGCTACGGCGAGGCAGGCTCCCTGGCGCCCGCTACGGCGAGGCAGGCTCCCTGGCAGCGGAGCCGGTCTCGACGGTCGGGGACTCTACCAGAGCCTCCCTCGCGGGTGGGCGATCCTGGGGAGCCTGTCTCGCCGAAGCGCGGAGCCCGAAGGCGGACCAGCAGCCCGCGTGCACCGATCGCAGCGAGGCGATGGCGGACGCATCGAGCAGCTCCGCGGCGGCGTCGTGCTCAGCTCTCGAGAGGAGATCGTCTGCTTCCCGGATGAGTGCCTGCGCCTCGGCTTGATCGGTGGATTCATCGATCCGGTGGCGAATCTCCTGCAGTCGCGACAATTCCGATCCGAGCAGCCGGCGCCGGTGTCGCACACGTTCATTCCGGCGGTAGCGTGCAAGGAACTGGATTGCCGCCGCGATCGCCGCGATCCCGGAGGCTACAAAGGAGACGCGTCCGAGCCGATCCGACGTCACCAGATCGTTCCGGTGATAGTAGATGTCCGCCGCCGGGTGCAGCGGCAGCCCGGCGACCTTGCGGCCCCAGTCCTCTGTCAGATCGGACTGAAGGTCCCGGGCGAAGCGCGGATCGTAAACCACCTCGAGAATGTCATGCACGACGCGGCCGGGCAGGTCGCCGCGCGCGACCAGCAGCAGGGTCAAGGTCAACGTGGGAACGGGCTCGGCCGGAATCCGGCGGCCGGGACCGTAGAGACCGGCCGGGATGAAGCCGGCCCTGGTTCCCGGGATCGCGCGCGCCAATGCTTCATGATCGCGAACGGGAACCAGGCGGTAGCGTCCCTGCGCGAAGATCCGCTCGATCAGATCGCCATACAGGAACTGCGTCCGTGTCGCGGCGGCCATGTTGCCGGCCTCGAAGTCCGCCACGTTGTTGCCGAGAACCGGCCTGACCACCGTCACCGGAGCTGCGCTGGTTCCTGGAGCCGCGGTGGTCAGGCCGTAGTAATCGAGCACCCGTTCACCGAGCGTAGGGGGCTGATCCGGACCTCGAACGCCTGGATTGACCGCCCCGGCCAGCTCACGGAATTCCTTCGCGGGACTTTCGTTCGGGACGATGACAAAGAAGTATTGCGTCTCGAGCGCCGCCAGTCCGAGCACGCCATCCACCTTCGGCGCCTCTTCGTCGGCGCTGTTAATCGTGGCGAGATCGATGCGCTGGGTGGGATCGAGCAGCGCGCCGGTGTTGCCGGGCGAGGCCGTCGAGACCAGCTCCAGCTCGTAGCCGGCCTTGCTGAGGAGATATCGATTGAGGATCGTGCCGACCCGGTAGCTCGAGCCAGTCCTTGAGCCAAGGGCGATGCGGAACTTTCGGCCGCGATTGCCCGAGAGGACTTCGGCGCTTCGATCTTTCAGCTGATACGCCAGATCCGGCGCCAGGAACTCCAGCAACGCCGCGATGATGAGAACGCTGGCGGCCAGAACCGCTGCAGCGACACCGAGAGCCCGCCATCCGCGCATGCGCGAGATAGTAACAACGACCGCTCGAGATCGGGCAGAGCCTGGAAGCTCAGCCCTGCCCGTGGGCCTTGTCCAGGTCAGGTAGGAGTAGGGCAGGGCCTTCAGGCCCTGCCGATTTTTCAGAACCCCATCTGCACGCCCAATCGGATCGTGCGGGGCAGGGCCGGATGGGTGTGGACGTCCGCGACGCCCTCAACCGGTTCACCCGGCAGCCGCGACACGTAGAAGTAGTCGATATCCGAGACCGCCGCATCGAACAGGTTGAACACCTCGACCACGAGCCTGGCAGTTCTCGACAGCCGGTAGCCGGCCTCGCCATTCCAGATCGTCGTGGCGCGGGACCTGACGCTGGCGTCTTCGATCAGCGGCCGCGGTCCGAAGTGCCGGACGCGAAGGCTGCCGAAGAACGATCGTCGCGGCTCGATCGTCGCGCCGGCCGAGATTACGCGATCGAGCGCGCCCGGGATATACGTGCCGGCCGGATCGGCATCAGTGAAACGGGCGCGAGACAACGCGACGTCGCCATCGACCATGAGCCAGGGCCTGACCCGCGCGTAGTTGGTCCATTCCAGGCCAACCCGGCGGCTCGGCCGGCCGGCTTCGGTCGTCCCGGCATCGCCTGCGAACAGCAGCTCCGAGTCCAATCCGAGATACCAGAGGGCAACTGTGGATTGAACCCCCCGGAATCGAACCGTGCGCAGTCCAACCTCCGCGCCCTTTGCGCGCACGAGCGGCGTCACGCGATTTGCCGGCAGACCTGTAATCGGATCCACGCTGATCGTCGCGCCGCGAGCGTCGTTGCTGTGAAAGCCGGCGCCTGTGTTGAAGTAGAGTTCCGTGCCTTTCCACGGCCCGAGGGCCGCAGCAAACTTGGGACTCGCCAGCGCCGCGACTCCCTCGCCCGAGTTCAAAGCGTTATCAGAGGTCACTGCGAACTGATAGAGATCGGCACGCAGCCCGAAGGTCGTGCGCAGGTGGCGCATCCACTCGATCTCGGTTTGCGCGTGGGCTCCCGCCATTGTTTGACCGACTTCGTCTTCCCGCGTCGTTGACAGTCGCCGCCTGGCAGCCGTCCGATAGAGGCCGACGGGACTGAGCCAGTCACGCCGCAGCTGCAGACCGATCGCGCTCTCGGTGTGTCGATCGAAGAGGTGTCCGAGCCGGCGATACGTGAGCCTGCCGCCAGCCGCGATGCGGCGTTCAGCCTGCTCGAACTGATCGCCGTTCTCCGGGTCGTCCAGGAAGTAGGTGAAGTTCGAGAACAGGTTGAGGCTGTTGCGGAGCAGGAACGCGGTAGTCCGGAGCGACGATGGGCCGGTCGATCGCTGGAATTCGAAGGCGAGGCTCTCACGGTTCGCGGTTCCGCCGTCGGTGGCGTCGAGCAGGCCGAACCTCGGAATCAGGCTACGCTGAACGGCTCGTTCGGCGACCTGGTCTGACGAGTTCCAGTCCGCCCAATATCCCATCCCCGTCAGCGAGAGGCCGTTGCGAGTGTCGCCTCGGCTGAAGCGGAGGACCGCGTTGACCTTCCGATAGTCGTCGGGGCGAACCCATGGGCCGTCGTTGTGGTTCAGTTCGATGGCACCGAGCAGGTGGCCGCTGCCGACCCGTGGTGACGCGGCGGCGAAGAGTCGGCCCCACCCGTCCGGGCCGGCGCTTAGCCTGAGGACGGGGGCTTCCAGGTGATTGAGGTAGTTGACGTTTGCAGCACCGGCGGCCGAGAAGTCTCCCTCGTCTGCGAAGTACGGGCCCTTCTTGTATTGCACGCCACTCACGAGTTCGGGGATCAGGAAGCTCACGTCGGCATAACCGTGCGCGTGTGCGCCGGTCGGCGTGTTCACGGGAACTCCGGCGACGGTAGTGGAGAAGTCGGTGCCGTGATCGAGGTTGAACCCGCGCAGGTAGTACTGGTTGGCCTTTCCTTCACCGCTGTGTTGGCTGACCATCAAGCCAGGGATCGTCTCGAGCACCTCGCCTGCCCGCATGACGGGGCGGGCTTCGAGCTGCGCCGACGTGACGGCGCCCTGGCTCGCTGCGGCGGCGATGCCGACCAGGTTTTCTGCAGGGTTCTCGACGTCGGCGACATTCCGGAACGTGCTCGAGCCCGTGACAAGGACGTCCGCGCTCAACGCCAGGATCAGGACCGCGTCGGCCTTCACTGAGCCGCCAGCGACGACCATGATCGTGCGCCGCAAGACACTGAAATTCAGCAGCCGGTAGGTAAGCTCAGCCTGGCCGGCCGGCACGGTCTCGAACCGGTAGGTTCCCGCGGCGTCAGTGCTGGCCGTGACCTCTTTGGAGTGCACCACCAGCTCGATGGACACCGCGGGAAGCGGGGCGCCAGTCTGATCGACGACATGCCCGCTGATCCGTCCGTGCGTCTGGGCGCTGGCGTAAGATCCTGCGAACGCAAGAATTGCGGCGACGAGTAAGGCTGGCCGGGTCATCTCGATCTGTGCCTACGCGCCACCCGACCGTTTGGATTCTCGTCGGTCTGCGCTTTTTTCGGGATCGATGTCGAAATCCGGCCGGGGGCTTCGACTGGAGTACGAAAGGGCAGGGCGGCCTCCGAACACCGCCTTGGGAGAATCATGAGCTTGCTGACCGACCTCAAGTTTGCGCTGCGCTCCCTCATCAGGGCGAAGTGGGTCGCACTGACCGTCGCTCTGACGCTGGCCCTGGGCATTGGCGCCAACGCCGCGATCTTCAGCGTGGTGCGCGGCGTGCTGCTGCGCCCGCTGGTCAATCGCGACCAGGACCGCCTGATCTACATCCATCAGAGCGCCAGGGGGATTGGCCTCGAGAACACGCACTTCTCCGTCCCCGAGCTGAAAGATCTTCAGGCGCGCGTGAAGACCGTGAGCGCCTTTGGCGATTTTTCAACCATCGAGTTCACGATGCTCGGCCTCGGCGAGCCGCGAACCGTCCGCGCCGGCGTTGTCGGCGGCTCGTACTTCGAAGTCATGGGGCTCAAGCCGGTGTTGGGCCGCCTGCTCGGCCCCGGAGACGACGGGCCAAAGGCCGACGGCGCCGCGGTCCTGACGTATCGCTTCTGGACGACGGCGCTCAAGAGCGACCCGTCGGTGCTCGGCAAAGTCATCCGCCTGAGTGATCGGCCTGCGACCGTCGTTGGCGTCCTCGAACCCTCGGTTCCGTATCCGCAGGAAACCGAGATCATCGCCAACGTCATCACGAGCCCGCACCATCTCGATGCGACGATGGTGGATGGCCGGGTGCACCGGATGACCGAGCTCTTTGGCAGGCTCGCGCCGGGCGCCGACCTCGAGACCGCGCGCGCAGAACTGCGCGCGGTTCACGGCGCCGTCCTCAAGGAACATCCCGAGGCGTATCAGATGCAGGCGGACTATCGCATCGACGCGGTCAACCTGCGCGATCAGATCATCTCGCCGGCGCGGACGATCCTGCTCGTGCTGCTGGTGGCGTCGGTGCTGGTGTTCGTCGTCGCGTGCTCGAACGTGGCCAACCTGATCCTCGCGAGATCGGTGAGACGCGAGGGGGAGCTTGCGATCCGTGCCGCGCTCGGAGCGAGCACCGCCGCGCTGCGTCGAACGTTGCTCGCCGAAAGTCTGCTGCTGTGCGGCGCGGGCGCGGTGCTGGCGATTCTGATCGCCCGGCCGATGGTGTCCGTGCTCGCGAGTTACGCCGCTCGCTATTCCGTGCGCGCCAACGACGTGACCGTGGATGCGACGCTGCTGTGGGTCGGTGTCGTCCTTGCGGTCGCGGCTGCCGTGCTCCTGGCCTTCGTTCCGCGCCTGCCGTCGGCCGACTCGGCCAAGGGACTCGGGCTGTCGAACGGCAGCGTGCGCATCGCCACCGGCACCAACCGGCGCCTGCAGGTCTTCGCCGTGACGCAGATCGCCGCCTCGTTTCTCCTGCTTGCCGGAGCTGGAATGCTCGTCACCACGCTGTTCGCGCTGCAGCGGCAGCAGAGTGGCTTCAGGGGCAACGTGCTGGCGGTGAACGTCCCCGTGGTCTCGTACGCTCGGAAGCCGGAGGTCGTGACCGCGTTCTACCGGGAAGCGATTCGGAAGATCTCGCAGCTCCCCGGCGTCGAGCAGGTCGCCCTCGGGACCGTCGTCCCGTGGCGGGATCCCGGCTTCTTCGCCGCACAGTTCATGGTCGAAGGCTACCGGAAGGCCAACGGTGAGGAGGACCCGCGGGCGCAGTTCCGCACCGTTTCGCCGGGATTCTTCTCTGCGCTCGGCGTCCGGATGATCGCGGGCCGCGACTTCCACGACGGCGATCGTCGCGACGGCGAGCGTGTGGTGATCGTCAGCCAGAGCCTGGCGGCACGCATGTTCCCCAACCTCGATGCCCTGAACCGGAAGCTGATGTGGACCGATCCGGTCACGAAGTTCATCGGCGTGAGCAACGATCCCAGGCGGATCGTCGGCATCGTCCCGGATATCGATGACGAGAACGTCGTGCCGGTTCCGACGATGACCGTCTATCATCCGATGGAACAGGAGATGAACGGTGGCCGCCTGTTCGTCCACGCGAAGATGGATCCGTACACGCTGGTTCCCTCGATCACGCGGGTGATCCGCGATCTCGCATCCGATCAGCCGGTGGAGCGGCCCGCGACGCTCGACGACATCCGCGCGGAAGTCCTGTCGCCGACGCGCATCAACGCGCTCGTGTTCACCGGATTCGCCGGGGTCGCCCTGGCGATCGCGGTTGTCGGCGTGGCCGGCGTCCTCGCGTTCTCGGTCAGTTCACGGACGCGCGAGTTCGGCGTGCGCCTGGCGATCGGATCCACGCCGTCCGCCCTGCTGGTTCGAGTACTGAAGGAAGGCGCGGCCATCGGCATCACCGGCATCATCGCTGGCGTCATCGGCGGGCTGCTGCTCGCCCGCGTGGTCAGCCGGTTCGTGACCGAGGTCGAAATGCCTGGCGCGCTGCCGCTCGCATCCGCCGCCGCAGTGCTCGTCGCCGCGGCGATCTGCGCCTCGCTGATGCCGGCAGCGAGAGCATCGCGCGTCGATGTGATCAGCGCGCTGCGCGGCGACTGAATCGCTATTCGCTAATCCCTAGTCCAGGATCACAGGTCCAGGGTCCCCAATCCTGAATCCCTCATCAGTGCTGAATCGCGGGCTGTCGCCCGCGGGACTCGGGACCCAGGCTTCGGGACCCAGGACTCGGGATTCAGGACCAGGGATTATGGATTTGGGATTATCAGGGTCGGCGCAGTGCCTTCATCGGATCGAGCCGCGCGGCGCGCCGGGCGGGGACGAGGCAGGCGACAGTTGTCACCGTCAGCAAGAGAACGGGAACGGCGGTGTAAATGAGCGGATCGAGTGCGCTCGTTTCGTACAGGAACAGCGCGATCGTCCGGCTCAACGCGAGCGAGGCCAGCAGGCCAAGAACCAGACCGCCGAGGGCAGGTGTGAGGCCGGAGGTGAGGACCATCCGCAGCACCGCCGGCGCACTCGCGCCGAGCGCCATGCGGATCCCGATCTCTTTCGTTCGCGACGACACCGATTGGTGGATGACGCCGTACGCCCCAATCACGGCGAGGATCAGCGCCACTGCCGCGAGCGCCCCGATGAGAACGGTCTGCAGGCGGCGCAACGCCACGGTCCGGCCGAGCCGTTGTTCGGCGGTGACGATGCCGTACGGCGGAACAGCGGGATCCAGGGCGCCGAGCGCCGCACGAATGGACTCCCGCAGCGTGGCAGGATCGCCAATCGCTCTGACGGCGATGTCCATCTGGGAGACGACGCCCGGCTGAAACATGCAGGGGATTGCTGGTTCGTCCAACCGCTGGCGCCGCATGTCGGCGACGACGCCCACGACTGTCTTCCATGGCTGGTCCGCTCCTGGATCGAGCCCGTGCTTGAACCGCTTGCCCAGTGGATCCTGGCCAGGCCAGAACCGCCGCGCCATCTCCTCGTTGATCACCACCACCGAGGGCGCACCCTGGGCGAGATCGCTATCCTGCAGCAGCCGGCCGCGTACGAGCGGAATGCGCATGGCCTCGAAGTAGCCCGGGATGACCTGATCCTCGGTGAGCGGCGGCGCGGGATCCTCGGGCCGGCTCGGCGGCTGTCCTTCGAGCGCGATCCGATAGTCCGGCTGCCGGTGAATGAAGAAATCCGAAACCGCGCCGACCGCCGCGACCCCGGGCAGGGTCCGGAGGCGCTGCATCGCGTCGGTGAAGAACGCTGATCGCTTCGCTTGATCGTTGTATGTCCTCGGCAGATCCACTTGCAGGAGCAGGACCTTCTCCGAGTCGAAGCCACGGTCGATCGACTGCACGCGAAGGAAGCTTCGGATCAACAGGCCTGCGCCGGCGAGGAGCAGCACCGCCAGCGCAACCTCGCCGACGACGAGCAACTGGTGGATCCGCCGGCTGCTGCGTCCGCCCGCCGATCGCGATCCTGCTTCGGCGAGCACTTCGACGGGTCTGGCCGACGACAGGTGCACCGCGGGCAGCAGGCCGGCGAGCATCCCGCTCAGGATGGTCGCCATGAGCAGGAACGCGAGCACTCCGCCGTCAAGCCGAATCGTGTCGGCCCGCGGCAGCGCGCCGGCGGCCGCGATCCGGAGTACGGCCGTGCCGGACCACGCGAACAGCAAACCCACCGTGCCAGCCAGCGCCGCCAGGACCAGGTGCTCTGTCAGTGCCTGGCGCACGAGCCGCATCCGTCCCGCGCCGAGCGACGTACGAAGCGAGAACTCGTGCCGCCGTGCGGCGGCGCGCGCGAGCACCAGGCTGGCGACGTTGGCGCAGGCGATGAGCAGGACGAGCCCGACCGACGCGGAGAGCAGCCAGAGTGCGCGATTCGTGGTGGTCCCGACGACCTTTTCCAGGAGCGAGTCGGTCAGGACTCCGAGGGCGGCGTTCGTCGCGGGATACTGCTCCCGCAGCCGTGCCGAAATCATGTCCATCTCGGCCCGCGCCGACTGAAGCGTGGCGCCCGGGCGCATCCGGCCGATCACGACCAGCCCGTCGGACCCGCGGCTGCGCTCATCGAGCTCGCCTTTGCCAAAGAAGAGCGGCAGCCACAGTTCGATGTCCGGGTTCGGCAGCTGGAACCCTGGCGGCATCACGCCCACGACCTCCACCGACTGATCGTTCAGCAGAATGGTCCGGCCCAGCACCGCAGGGTCGGCGGCGTACCGGCGCTGCCAGAGACCGTAGCTGATCACCACGACGCGAGGCTGTTCGACGAAGTCCGCCGCCTCGAACCATCGTCCGATCAGGGGCGACGTGCCGAGGACCTGAAAGAAGCCGTCGCCGACGAGCGCGAGGTAGATGCGCTCGGCTTGCGAGCCCGACAGCGTGCCCCGCGTGAACTCCGGCCGCACGTAGGCGGCCATGCTCTCGAATTCCTTGCTTTGCGCCTTCCAGTCGCGGAAGTTCAGGAAAGAGGATCCATCCGGCAGGTTCTGCTGGATGTTTCGTGTCCACAGGACCGCGAGCCGATCTGGATCCTGGTACGGCAGATCGCGAAGCACGACCGCCTCGAGCACGCTGAAGATGGCGGCGTTGGCTCCAACGCCGAGCGCGAGCGTCAGGACGGCCACCAGCGTGAACCCGGGCGTTTTGAGCAGGGACCGCAGGCCGTAGCGCAGATCCTGGACGAAGCTGTTCATCAGAGCCCTCTCGCCTGAACGACGAGAATTTGACGCGCGGGCGGGCGGGTTGGTTGGGAAGACGCCTGGGCAGCCGGCAGGGCCGGGTCTCGGGCGAGACCCGGCCACTACCCGCGCGACTGACTACTTCGCAGCTTTCATCTGCTTCGCGGTGATGGTGTCGCCCTTGAGGGTACCTGTGAGCTCGACCTGCTGACCGGCGTGCGAAGCGATCTGCTTCGAACTCTGGTTGGCCAGCTGGAACACCTTGCCCTCGGACACGAACACGTATTTCGCGCCCTTCTTCACGCATACGCCCGTGCAATCGGCGTCGGTCATCTTCTTGCCGTCATGCTCGCCGGCCGGGTGCTTGCCGTTGCAGTTGCTGTCGCTGATGGCGCCCTTCCAGGTCTGTTCAGCCTGAGCCCTGATCGCCACGGGGACCGCCGCCAGTGCGCCGATCACCACCAGTGCGCCGAACGCTCTCCGCATAAACAACCTCCTTCTGCCAGGTTGAGGAAAAGAACAAAACCCGCAGAGTATAGCTCCACTTCGCGTCGAGTGGTCCCGCCACCCGACCCTGACACCTTGACCTTCGACACGTGGGAGTTGTATCTATACATCGAAGTGCGAGGCATCCCGCCTACGCGCCTTCGGCGCTTCGGCGCGACAAGCCGCCTTCGCCCCTTCGGGGCTTCGGCGAGACAGGCTATGACGACACCAAAATCCGATCTTCCGCAAGGCACGCTCGATCTCCTGATCCTGAAGGTTGTCGCGCTGGGACCGCTGCACGGCTATGCGATCGCTCAGCGGCTCCAGCAGATCTCCCGCGACGTAGTCCAGGTCCCGCAGGGATCGCTCTATCCGGCGCTGCACCGGCTCGAGAACCGGAACCTGCTGGTGGCGGAGTGGCGGCTCTCCGACACCGGCCGCGACGCGAAGTTCTACCGGCTCACGCGCAAGGGCAGGGCCTACATGCAGGACGAGACCGACAGCTGGCACCGGCTGACCACCGCGATCGGGCTGATTCTCGACGCGGCCGAAGGGGAGGCGTCATGACCTGGCTGCAACGGCTCCTGCAGCGCGATCGCGCCGAGCGCCAGCTCGACGCGGAGCTTCGCGATCATCTCGAACGGCTGGTCGCTGAGTACCGGCGGGCTGGCTTCAGCGAATCGGAAGCGCGGCGGAAGGCACGACTCGAGTTCGGCGGGCTCGAGCAGGTCAAGGAGGATTGCCGGGATGTCCGCGGCACCCGCTGGCTCGATGAAATCGCCCAGGACCTGCGCTACGGGTTCCGGCTGCTCCGCCAGAGTCCCGCCTTCACGTTCGTGGCGGTGGCGTCGCTCGCCCTCGGGATTGGCGCCAACAGCGCGATCTTCGCCCTCGTGGACGACGTGCTCCTGAAGTCGCTGCCGGTGCGCGATCCGCAGCGCCTGATCCTGCTCGACGACGGAGCATGGACCAACCCGATCTGGGAGCAGATTCGTGCGCGGCAGTCCGAGATCTCCGGCGGCGCGACCGCATGGAACGAGGTCCGCTTCGATCTGTCCCGCGCCGGCGCCACCGAATTCGTGGAAGGGCTGTGGACGAGCGGCAGCTTCTTCGACGTACTCGGCGTGCCGGCCGTCCTCGGCCGCACGTTCACGGCCGCCGACGACGACCGTGGCGGCGGGCCCGATGGACCGGTCGCGGTAATCAGCTATGCCTTCTGGCAGCGGCGGTTCGGCGGCGAGGCCAGCGTCATCGGGCGCACCCTCACACTCGATCGGACACCGTTCACGATCGTCGGCGTCACGCCGCCGTCGTTTCTCGGACCCAGCCAGGGGCGTTCGTTCGACGTCGCGGTGCCGCTCGGCACGCAGGCGATCGTGCGCGGGCCGGGCCACTGGCTCGATGCCCGTTCGACCTGGGTGCTGTCGATTATGGCGAGGTTGAAGCCCGGGCAGACCGCCGAACAGGCCACGCTCACGCTGCGCGCGATGCAGCCACAAATCCGGGAGGCCACACTCCCCGATGGATGGCCGCAGCCGATGCTCGCCCAGTACCTGAGCGAGGGATTGACGTTTGTTTCGGCAGCTGCCGGACCGTCCGGGTTTCGGACGCGCTATGAACAGCCGCTCTGGATCATCATGGCGGTGGTCGCGATCGTCCTGCTGATTGCCTGCGCCAACATCGCCAACCTGATGCTGGCCCGTGCCGCGAGCCGCCGTCACGAGTTGACGCTGCGACTGGCGCTCGGCGCGTCGCGCTTCCGGATCGCGCGACAGCTGCTGGTCGAGAGCCTGCTGCTCGCGTCCCTCGGAGCGGCGTTCGGGCTGCTGTTCGCCCAGTGGGGAAGCCGGATCATCGTCAGGCAGCTGTCGACCCCGCGCAGCACCGTCGTCCTCGATCTGACGCTCGACTGGCGGGTCGTAGGCTTCACGGCGCTGGTCGCCGTCCTGACGGCTCTGCTGTTCGGTGTTGCGCCGGCCCTGCGGATGCGCCGGGTCGATCCCAATGACGCGCTCAAGGAGCAGGGACGCACGTTTGCCGGCGAAGGCCGTTACTCCATTGGCACGTCCCTCCTCGCCGTGCAGGTCGCGCTCACGCTCGTGCTCGTCGTCGGCGCGGGCTTGTTCGTGAGGACCTTCGAAAAGCTGGCAACCCTCGATATCGGCATCGACAAGGGGGCCGTCCTCGTCGTGGACGTGGACATCTCCCGAACTACGGCGAGTCCTGAAGCGAGACACGACCTGTTCGAACGCGTCCGGGCCGCGGCGGCTGCGGTTCCGGGCGTGACCGGAGCCGGTTTCTCGCTGATTACGCCCGTCAGCGGAGCGGGGTGGAATGGACCGGTCGAGCTGCCCGATCGTCCGGAGGTTCCCACGCGAGAGCGCATGACGTTCCTGAACAGCGCGACGCCCGGGTGGTTCGCGACCTACGGCACACGGCTGCGTGCCGGCCGCGACTTCGACGCGCGCGATGTCGACGGCGCCCCCCAGGTCGCGATCGCGAACGAGACGTTCATTCGGCGGTACGTCAAGGGGGACCCGCTCGGGCAAACCGTCCGTTTCGAACGCGGGCCCGAAGGCGTGCAACCCGTTCAGATCGTCGGGATCGTTCAGGATGCGGCCTACCGCGCGGTCAGGGATCCGATCCCGCCGGTTCTCTATCTCCCGTTGCTCCAGGCGCACACGGAAGGTCCTGGACGCCTGAGCCTGAGCGTGCGCGCCGCATCGGGATCGCCCGCGTTGCTCACCAGGAGTCTCGCCGCGGCGATCGGCCAGGTCGATCCCGACCTTTCGCTGACGTTCCGGCCGCTCGCGGCGTTCGTCGATGGTGCGCTGGTCCGCGAACGGCTGCTGGCGATGCTTTCCGGGTTCTTTGGCGGCCTCGCGCTGCTGCTCGCAGGCATCGGCCTCTACGGCATGACCTCGTACTCGGTGAGCCGGCGGCGCGCCGAGATCGGCATCCGCATGGCGCTCGGCGCCCACTCCTCGCGCGTCGTCGCGCTGATGTTCCGGAGACTCGCCTGGCCGCTGGGACTCGGTCTCGTTGCCGGTGCGGCTCTCAGCTATTGGGCGTCTCAGTATGTGACGACGCTCCTCTACAACCTCGATGCGCGGGATCCGGCGACGTTCATCGGGGCCGCGCTTTTCCTCTCGGTCGTCAGCGCCATCGCCGCCTGGCTGCCCGCCCGGCGCGCAGCGCGCATCGATCCGGCGAGGGTTTTGCGCGAGGCGTGATCACCGGGGTCCGGGATCCGGGATCCGGGGTCCGTGGTCCGCGGGTGGCTTCCGCCTTAGGCGGAAGGATGTGGATGCTAAAGCCGGAAGCCACACCATCGTTCCCCGCGACGGCTCGTCAGATCAGCCCCGCACCCTTGACCGCATGGTAGCGGTTGACCAGCTGCACGCCGAGGAGCTGCGGCTCGGCGTCGACCATGAGCGCGTCGCGCGCGGAGAGGCGGTTGAAGGCGTCGCGGCGCGATTGCTCGTACAGGTGCGCGCTCGCCACCTCGATCGCCGCGCCGCCGCTCACGAGCGGCTGCGCGATCATCTCACCGACGATGCGCTCGCGGAGGCTGGCGAGCAGCACCAGGTGGCGCGAGCGGAGCAGTCTGAGCGCCTGCCCGAGCTCCACGCTGTCTTCGTCCCGGAAATTGGTCACCACGATGACCAGCGAGCGCTTGCGGTGCCGCGTCAGGAGCTGCTGCGCGGCCGCGAGGAAATCCGAGTGCGTCGGCGCCGGCTCGACGTCGTAGAGATGACCCATCAGCGCGCTCAGCGCCAGCCGGCCCTTGCGCGGGGCGAAGTAGCGCTGAAGGTGCTCGCTCGTGCCGAAGGTCATCGCGCCGACGGCGTCTCCCTGCTTCAGCGCGACGTAGGACAGCAGCATGACCGCGTTGAGCACCTGATCGAAATGCGTCGTGCCGGCGGCCGACTGCCGATCGTCGGCGCGCAGCCTTCGACCGCAGTCGATGAGGAACATCACGCACTGATCGCGCTCGTCCTGGAATTCGCGGACGATCGGCTTGGCCAGCCGCGCCGTGGCGCGCCAGTCGATAAAGCGCACCGAGTCGCCGACCCGGTACTCTGAGAGCTGCTTGAAGTCGGTGCCCTGCCCGCGCAGGTGATAGGTCTTGATCCCGATTTCCTGCAGGCGGCGGTCGCCTGCGAGCCAGGCGTAGCGCGCGATCTGGCTGAAATCCGGGTACACGCGGCGTACGTCCTGAGGGCCGATGCGCTCGTTCAGCTCGCAGAGTCTCCAGCGCGAGCGCACGCGCACCTGGGCCGGCGCGAACGTGACATCGCCTCTCCGGCTCGGGATCACCGAGTACGACGTTTCCACCCGCTGCGGACCCGAGATGGCGAGTGTGACGGGCAGGCCCTCGGCCGCGAGGCTGCTATCAGGGTGATCGTAGAGCCGCACGTGCCAGCGCTCGTCGGCAGCCAGGTCGATGACCAGCCGGATCTCGCGCCTCGTGGCGACTGCGAACGCGTCGGGCAGGACGCGGGACAGGTGGGGCGGCGATCGGCGCCAGGCGCGCCGGGTGAGCGCGTAGTCGAGCGCCATCGCCGCGAGGATCGCTGCGACCAGTCCGGTCGCGATCCAGCTTGCCATATCCGCCGAGACGCCGGCGATCAGGAGCACCAGCAGGAGGGCAGATGCTGCCGCGAACGCGGCGATCGCCGGTGAAGCGGGAATCAGCGGCGATTCCCGGGACCGCGGCGGTGCCGCCGGTGTGGCGAGCCCTGGCATCACATGCGGGGCGCGGCGACCGTCTGTATCGCCTGCGCGAGGACGTCGTTCGGGGTGCGCCCCTCGAGCAGCGCGTCCGGTGAGAGAGCGATGCGATGCCGCAGCGCCGGCAGCGCTACCCGCTTCACGTCGTCCGGGGTGACGAACCCCCGCCCCTCGAGCAGGGCGGCGGCGCGCGCGCCGCGAATCAGCGCCAGCGCCCCGCGAGAGCCGCTGCCGACCGCAACGCCAGGGAACTCGCGCGTCGCACGGACGATCCGGACGGCGTAGCCAATCACCTGCGCGTCGACCTGCTGTCGCGATGCGAACGCCTGAAGCCGCAGCACCGCGGCCGCGTCGAGGCAGGGCTTGACGCCCGACAACGGCAGCTCGTCGCCGGCCTGATCGGTGGTCGCCCGCACGACGACGGCGATCTCCTCGTCGACGGGCGGGTAGCCGATCTCGACCTTGAAGAGGAAGCGATCGAGCTGCGCTTCCGGCAGTGGATACGTGCCCTCGGTCTCGACCGGGTTCTGCGTCGCCAGCACCATGAACGGTTTTGGCAGCGTCAGCGTCTGCCCTTCGAGCGTCACCTGGTACTCCTGCATCACCTCGAGCAGCGCGCTCTGAGTCTTCGCCGGCGCCCGGTTGATCTCGTCGGCAAGCAGCAGGTGCGTGAAGATCGGCCCCCGGACCACGCGCAGCTGTGACGACGAGGGGTCGAGCACCGCGTGGCCCGTGATATCGGACGGCATCATGTCGGGCGTGAACTGAACGCGCGCTTGCGGCAAGGTCAGCGCGCGGGCAAGGGCGCGCACGAGCAGCGTCTTGCCCAGTCCCGGCACACCTTCGATCAGGACGTGGCCCGATGCGACAAGTGCGATCAACGTTTGCTCGACGACGGCCGCCTGCCCGACCATGGCCTGGCCGATGGCGTCACGCAGGTCCGCCAGCATGCCGGCGGCTTCCGTCAGAACCTCTGTTTCAGGCTGTTCCATGGGTCGGTGGCCTCGTGCCCTGATCGGGTCTGGACCCGCGAAGAATCTCACGGCGGGCGGTTTCGAGAAACGCCAGCGTGCCGCGCAGCTCGCCGGCGCCGCGCAGTCCGGCGTGATGCATTGCCGCATTGATCGCATTTCGATCGAAGCTGGTGACGTCGGCCAGCGCGCCCGCGCGATCGCCGGGGGACATCCCTGCGTAGCCGGGAATGTGCCGGGTGGCGGCCTCGCTGAGCGCGCGCACCGCCGCTTCGTGCAGCGACTCGCCATCGCCGTGACGCAGGGCGAACTGCCCGGTGCCGCGAATCTGCTCCGCAAGCGATCGCCGTGCGGTCGACTGCGGCTCGGCGAGCGGACCAAATCGCGTGCTGGTACGCCACAGGGCGAAACCAATCGCCACCAGTGCGAGGACGATGGCGGGGGCGCCGTAACGCCACATCAGCGTCAGCAGCGATGGGTGGTCGTTCTCGGTCAGGAAGTGCACTTCGTCTGCCGGACGCAGCTCTGTCGCGGCCACGAACAGCCAGCCGTGATCGCCGGCCAGGAGCTGGCTGAACTGGAAGGGTGTGCCGTTGATGACCGTCACCGATCCGCGTCCGACTGCCACGCGCATGACTTGAACGCCCGAGTCGTTGCGGAGCTGCCACGCGGGTTTGCGGGTCGTTGTGAGCCAGGAGGTCTCGTCGATATTGCAGAGCAGGTGCGGTCTCGTGCCGAATGCGCTGGAGGATGCCGCGGGCTCTTCCTTCACTTCCTGGCATGACTCGCGGAATCCGGGCGCCGGGCGCGCCGGCGGCCGATGCCGCCGAACCACGCCCGACCAGCGCTCGAACTCGTTCCCACCCCCCGCCAGCGAGCCGGCGACGACGAGCCGGCCGCCGGATTCCACCCAGCGCTCGAGCGCGTAGCGCCGGGTCTCGGTGAGATCCCAGTGCCAGGCCGACAGGACAATCACGGCGTCACGATCCGGCACCGCAAACTGGCGATCCCTCGTGCTGCGTGCGCCCAGGGCCTCCGCAAATCGTCCGGCCGCATAAAAAGGATTCTCGGCGGCTTCGCCGGTCGGCGGCATCGGTACGGTCACATCGACCCACTCGGTGTTGGACCCGATCCAATACACGAGCGCCGACACGATAATCAAGCCCAGAGACCAGGAGAGCGCCGGTCTTCTCATGCGCCGCTCTCCTGACGCCCGAACCCGATCCGCGGCTGGTTCATGGCCGCGGCGAACCGATCGCAGAGGTCGTGGACCGTGACGCTCTCGATCGTCTCGCGTCCGTATACCGCCCGCTGCCACACTCCTATCAGGCGCGCCGCGTAGTCGCGCCGATCGGGAGTGAGATGTCCAGCAGTCAGCGCGAGGCAGTCGCCTTCCGTGGTCGAATCAAGGATCGGCACGCTGTGAGCGTGCGCGAGTCGCGACAGCAGCCCGCGGTAGAGGAGCGCCAGTGCGGCGCGGGCCTGCCCGGCATCCCACAGCGCACGCGCGGCCGCACCGATGTCGTCGGGCAGGCTCTCGGGACGGATATCGAGGTCGCGGACGTGGGTCGGCGCCGTGAGGGGCTCGTCGGCCGCCAGCGTGACGTGCGGTCCCACCGCCGCGATGACGTAGCGGACTACCAGGAAGACGAGCACGGCGGCCGCGGCCCACACCAGGTAACGGGTTGACTGAGCGAGCCAGGTGAACAACCCGGCAATCCACGTCATCCACGCGGGCGTCGACGAGCGCTGCGGCGGCTTCGAATCGCGCCACTTCAGGGTCTTGAACGTCCGCTCGGGCACGATGCGCGGGTCGGATCTGACGGCGTCCAACCCGCGCGCGATCTCGGCATCGCCGATCGCCCGCGACTGCCCGCTGGCTGTGCCGATTCCACACGCCAGCATCACCAGCGCGAGCAGCGCCCCCATCAGTCCGCGGCGGACCGCATCACTCCCCGAAGGCATGCCTGAACTCCTGCTCGATGTCCCAGGCCTCGAGCTCGGCGCGGCGATTCAGGTAGAGCGCGAAGCCCGCGGCGACGTAGAACGGTTCCAGGAAAAGCACGACGAGGGCATACGCGATCGGTATGGTCAGCGCAGCGAGGGCCGGAGCCTCGCCGAAGAACAGCTCGTACGCATCCGGTCCGCGGCCGGCGGGTGCGAACCAGAACAGGAGCGACAGGACGCCGGTCAGCAGCGCCAGCTCGGCGAAGGAGAACGCCTCCGTTGTGAGGAATGCCGCGCCCGCGGCGCCGCGCCGCAGCTGGCGCACGCGCCGGCGTGCCGACCAGATCGAGCCCCCCTCGAGCTGGTAGACCGGCTGCGTCAGCGATCGCCAGAACGACAGGCGTTGCACGGTCCATGTGAACAGCAGGTGGCGCCACCAGACCTGGCGGCGTGCGCGCCACACGTCGGCAGGCCGGGTCGGCTGATTGAACACCGCTCTGGATAGCGCGAAGAGAATCGTTCGATCGAACCAGGGCTTCGCGCACCAGATCGCGACCGACGGCAGCCACGGCGCGAGATCGTACGACGCGATCGCCAGCACCATCACTGGCAGCGCGACCGCCAGATATGCGGGATACACCGAGCGCGCTGCTGCCTGGCATACGCGCACTCCGAGATCCGCAGCTTCCATCGTCGTCCGCGGCCGCAACCGGACGGCGAGCGTATCAACCTGCATGGCGGCCCTGACGCGTGAAATACAGGAAGACCGCGGTCCAGCAGACGGCCGCGACCGCATATTTCACACTCGCCGGTATCCAGGTCGCGGAGGACCAGAACGCTTCGACACCCGCGGCGGCGACGAGCATGACCGTAATGCCATAGAGCAGCGTCGCCGTCTCCTCGGTCGCCCGGACCAGCGCCGCGCGACGCCGCATGCGCCCGGGCGCGATCAGGGCATGACCGATCCGCAGCCCGGCGGCGCCCGACAGGACGATCGCCGTGAGCTCGAAGGCCGAATGCGTCGCGATGAACGAAAAGAACGTCGGCGAGAGGCCTCGCTGCGCCAGGTAGCCGGCGACCGCCCCGGAGAAGACGCCGTTGTAGGCCAGGAAGAACAGCGTGCCGAGCCCGGTGAAGAGCCCGCCCGCAAAGCACTGAAACGCCACGCCAATGTTGTTGCGGATATAGAAGCCGAACATCGTCCAGTCGGTGGACGCGGTCCTGGTCCGGCCGATCGACTCCGCGGCGGGAGAATACATGTCCTCGAACGACGCCGCGGTCTCGGCGCTGACGACCGTCAGAATCAGCTCCGGGTGCCAGTAGACGACCAGCGCCACCACGATCGTTGGCGCCAGGAAGATGGCGGCGGCCAGGGCGACATATCCGGCGTGGCTTCGGACGGCTGCCGGGAACCCGGTCGCGATCAAGTGTTTCAGCTTCGCTGCGCCGGCTTCGCGCCGATGGTAGATCAGTTGGTGGGCATCCGCCGTGAGGCGCTCGAGCCGATCGACGATGTAGGCGGGATAGGCGCGAGCGCGCGCCAGCGCCAGGTGCTCGCAGGTGCGCCGGTAGAGGAATGCCACTCTGGCGCCAGAGACCTGCGCGGCCGAAACGGCCGTGACCTTGCCGGGCGAGCCGATCTGATTGAGGAGCAGCTCGAGGTCCAGCCAGTCGCGCTCGTAGAGCTGCTCGAACTGCAGCGGCGTCGTCATCGCCGGCCCAGCGCCCACTGGGCGACCCCGAGCACCCGGCGCGTGACGGCGGGGCCGGAATGGCCGGTATCACCCGACACGGCGGCCGCCAGCGAGGCGAGCTCGTCGAGCCGCTCCGGCGTGAGCCGTGGCGCGCGCGCCGCGAGCGCGATGATGGCGGCCTGATCGCCGCGTGAGAGCGGCCGCACCGGAACCACCGGCGGCACGTCGGTCAGGACGGCTTTCGGCGCCTCGCGCCCTACATGAACGACGAGTGTGGCCGCCGCGAGATCGCCGAGTCGCTTGCCGTCGGCGCGGACCAGCACGCTGACAATCGCAAGGCCGTAGCCGAACGGCAGGAAGTCGGCGGCCCGCAGCAGGTTGCGGGTCAGCGACGCGGCGAGGGTCACCGGCAGCCCCGAATCCATCACCACCTTCAGGCCCATGGCCCGCTTGCCCGGTGACGCGCCCCACGGCGTCAGCTCGAACACCGTCGGGTAGAGCCATTCAAAGACAAACAGCAGGATCAGCCAGAACGCCGCGCCGAGGCCGCCCGCCAGGATGGTCGCGATCGCCGCGGCATAGAGAACGGCCAGGCGTATGCCCCAGTCGATCAGGAACGCGTAGAAGCGCGCGACCAGCCCCGCTGGACGGAGCTCGAGCAGAATCCCTTCGGGTGTCTCTGCCGGAACGACCGTGTCGAGTGCGGCGGGTGCGGTCAGAGGGTCCTCAGGCCTTGATCACGATGGTATCGGCGATCTTGTCGTGCAGGCACTGCCGCGACTCCCCGAAGATGAAGAGCACATCGAGCAGTGCCACCACCGCGCCGAGCAAGGGGACCAGGCTCAACAGCCAGATGACAAAGTTGCGCAGCCAGATGATTCGGCTCACCGAGGCCCGGGAGCCGTCGCTGCGCACGACCTTGATATCCAGCAACTTCTTCGCGATCGACTGGCTGCCTCGAATCAGGTAGCGGAGCGTGAACCAGCTCCAGACCACGAGCCCCAGGACCGCGCCCGCTGCGCCGGCAATCACCACCGGACTCACGCCATCGTCATCGGACGTCGGGCCCGGGGAAGAGCCCCCGAAGATGACGAGCATGAGCGGCGCGTACACCGCGACAAGGACAATCACGTTGTCGAGGATCGCCGCTCCGAGCCGGGTCAGGCGCTCGGCGAGGACCATCTCCCCGGGCGCCTGGACGATGTCTTCGACGATCGCCTGGGGAGGGGCGTAGGGGTTGGTCACGGCAGGCCTATCCTAACGGTTCCGGGGGCTCGCGCGAAGGCCCTCTGCGCTTGCCACCTGGCGATCGTGGACTCAGCAGGCGGCTCTCATTCGGTTCGCATCGCTTCGAGCGGGCTGACGGAAGCCGCCTTGCGCGCCGGGAGGTACGCGGCGACCAGGCCGACGGCAAACAGCAGTCCGGCCATGCCCGCGAACGTCGGCGCGTCGAGCGGTTTGGTCTCGTACAGCAGGCCGCCGAGGAACCGCGTCAACGCGGCGGCGCCGAGCGCGCCAACCACCAGCCCGGTTGCGGTGATGGCCGCGGCGTTCGCCAGGATTCCGCGCTTCACGACCGCCGGCCGGGCGCCGAGCGCGAGGCGCACACCGATCTCACGGGTGCGCAGCGTCACCGCGTACGAGAGGACGCCGTAGAGCCCGATCGCGCCAAGCACGAGCGCAATGCCGGCGGCGATCGCGAGCGTCAGCATGGTGAACGAGAACTGCGTCACCGAGCGCTCGACGACGTCCTCCATGGTCTGGAGGGCTGCCACCGGCAAGTCGGGGTTCAATCCCCAGACTGCCTGCCGCATCGCGTCGGCCTGTGCGTGCACACGCGGTCCCCTCACCACGTAGGTCAGGGCGCGCGGTCCGCGATCGCCAGCCGGATTGATCGGGAAATAGATCAGGGCTTGAGGCCGTTCGCGCAAGCCCGCCTGCCGGACATCCGCCACGATGCCCTTGACGGTGTACCACGGACGTGGGTCGGGCCCGCTCCCTACGGCTCGAAGTCTCTTTCCGATCGCGTCCTGCCCCGGCCAGAACTGGGCGGCCGCCGTCTTGTTGACGACGATCGTCGTCACCCCTTCGCGTAGATCGCCGGAGTCGAAATTCGATCCGGTGAGGAGCGAAATCTGCAGTGCCTTGAAGTAGCCCGGTGTGACGGTCGAATACTGAATGAGCGGCGGCAATTTTCCCGCCTGGACCGGATGTCCCTCGATCTCGAAGGCGGTGCCCGAGGGGCCCTGCGCCACCGGCAGCTCGGTGGTCGCGCCGGCGGCTTGGACCTCGGGCAGCGCGGCGAGTCGATCGACGAGCTGCTGCGTGAAGCGCACGACCTCCGGGGACTTCGGGTAAGTGGTCGGCGGAAGCGCAACCCGAAACGTCAACGCGTCGCGGGCCACGAACCCCGGTTCGGCCGACATCAGGCGTGCGAAGCTCCGCGCGAGCAGCCCCGATCCCACGAGGAGGACGAGGGCCATCGCCGTCTGCGCGACAACCAGGAGGTTGCGACCGCGGTGGCGGCCGGGATGATCGGTTGCGCTCCGTCCGCCGTGACGCAGACAAGCCAGGATGTCGGGTCGCGTGTAACGGATCGCGGGACCAAGCCCGAAGAGCAGGGCGGAGACCACCGCGGCGGCCATCGCCACGAGCAGCACCCACCCATCGATATGGACTTGATCGAGCCGGGGCACGGAGTCGGGTGCGAGCCGGAGCAGGCCGGGCAGGCTGGCCGCGGACACCAGCACGCCGACAACGCTGCCGATCGCCGAGAGCACGAGCGCTTCCGCGACCAGTGTTCGAATCAGCGCGCGCCGGTTGCCGCCGAGCGCAATCCTGACCGCGATTTCCCGCTGGCGCGCTTCAGCCCGCACCAGGCACAGGTTCGCCACGTTGCCGCAGGCGACGAGCAGGACCATCGCGACGGTCCCCAGCAGGATCCAGAGTGGCTCGCGGACCGATCCGACGACGTCCTCTTTCATGGCGTGAACGATCGGACGGTAGCGGCCATCGGTCAGGAAGGCGCGATAGTTCGGACTCTGGATGTACTCACGCATTGCCCGGTCGACGAGTGGCACGAGATGGGTCGCAGCCTGGTCGGAACTGACGCCGGGCCTGACCCTCGCAACGGCGTTCCATCCGAAGTTTCCGGTTGGCGGGTTGGCCTCGTTGAACCGCGCCGGGATCCAGATGTCTGGCGATCCGCTCACGTCGAGCCAGCGGGGCGCAATTCCAATCACCTGCACTGGTTCGCCGTCGAGCCGGATCGTGCGGTCGACGAGGGCAGCGTCGGCACCATAGCGGCGCGTCCAGAGCCGGTGGCTGATGACGGCGACTCGAGGTGCTTCAGGCTTGTCCTCATCGGCGCGGTACGCTCGCCCACGCGCCAGTCCCACGCCCAGCGTTGCAAAGTAGCTGTGCGTCGTCACCATTCCCTCGACGACCTCGGGCGATCCCCCCTCGGTCAGGTTGAGGCGCTGGTTCTGGGAGAGCGCCATGTCTTCGAAGACCTGGTTGTGCCGGCGGTAAAAGAGGAAGAGATCCGGCGAGAGCGGAAACTGGTCCAATTCGAGGCCGGGCGCCGTGCTCCAGACGTTCACCAGCCGCTTCGCGTGCGGAAACGGCAATGGCTGCAGCAGCACGCCATTGACCACGCTGAAGATGGCGGTCACGGCACCGATCCCGAGTGCGAGGGTCAGCGAGGCGATGAGGAGAAAGCGCGGCTGCTTGCTCAGGCTGCGCACCGCCTCACGCAAATCGGCCAGTAGCGTCTGCATGGAGTGAGGCTACCATTTGTCCGCCCATGAGCGCCGAGCGTCCCCGTCCTGTCGAAGCCGATCCTGGTGAGCGGCCGCGTGAGCAACGCCAGTCGCGGCGATGCGCGCTGTCAGTCGCGCTGCTACTATGCAGCGCGATGCCGGTCGTGTCGCAGTCGTGGCCCTTCCCCTGGCCGGAGGATCGCATCGCCCGCTACACGGCGCGGCGCACCTCGTCGCCGCTCGCGATCGACGGCCGGCTGGACGAGGCCGCCTGGCAGGCCGCGGAACGTTCGCCGCGCTTTGCGGATCTCATCGGCGGCGGTCCCGGCGTTCACGACACCCGCGCCGCGGTGCTGTGGGACGACACATATCTCTACGTCGGTTACTGGATAGAGGAGCCGTTCGTCGAAGCGACGCTCACCGAGCGCGACTCCCCAATCTACAAGAACAACGACGTCGAGTTGTTCATCGCCGGACGGGATGCGTACTACGAATTCGAGATCAACGCATTCGGGACGATTTACGAGGTCTTCTTCATCTGGGAGCGTGAGTTCGAGTCGAGCGGCTACGCGCGCCGGCCGGAGTTCGATCGCTCGCGCACGGGCGTGAGGCCCTTCAACGGCGTCGGTTTCAAGCAGCATCCGCGCGGCCCCCGCATCGGCTACTGGAACTGGGACATGCCGGGCCTGGAGACGGCGGTGCACGTCGACGGGACGATCAACGACAACAAGGATCGCGACCGCGGCTGGACCGCGGAATTGCGCATCCCCTGGCGCTCGCTCGAGCCTCTGGCCATGCCGGACCGCCGCGCGCTGCCGCCGCGAGATGGCGACGAGTGGCGCATGGACTTCTCACGGTTCAATCAGTACAAAGCGGCCCCGCCGGTCAAGGATTCCGGCGGGTGGGCGTGGAGCCCCCATGGCGTGTGGGACTCGCACGTCCCGGAGCTGTTCGCCCGCGTGCGTTTCTCTACCGAGCCAGTCAGGCAGAAGTAAAGGACCTGGCTGAACCGTTCTCGTCAGAGAACTTTCACTCGTGCCAGGTAGATGGCGGTCTTTCCTTCGTGTGACGAGTAATAGCTCACCCACAGGAGGCCGTCGTGCCAGACCATGCCGGCGTAGCTGGTGTCGCCGCCGGACGGCAGCGTGAGCGCTGGTTCGTAGCCACCGTCGAGGGTGAGGCGCCCGACGACGGTTTTGGGTCCGCCTGGATAGCTGCGGCCGGATCCCCAGAGCTGGCCGTCGGGGAGGCGGATGAAATTCGGGCCGCCGATCTGTTGCGGCGTCTCGCGCCACTCCCATTTCGTGTACGGCGTACGGCTGCGACCCATCCAGGCGAAGCGATTCCCGGCCTCGCGCCGCACCAGTGCCACCATCTCTCCGTCCGGCATGAACCGCAGCGTCGCCTCGTTGGGCCTGCCGGGCACCACGAAGGTCGTGACTTCCTCGAACGTCTTTCCGTCCATTGACGAAACGAGCGTCGTCGTCCATTCGGCGGACGGACCAGATGGCGTCCTGTAGGTGACGCCGTACGCCAGACCTTCGTGCCAGGTCCCGCGCCAGAGCCAATCGCCTTCAGCGAGGATCCGTTGCGGAGCACTCCACGCACGGCCATCGGAGGAGAACAGCACGCGCGGCTGCCGGCCCAGGTAGCGCGTGCCTTCGTAGACCGAACCGCCAGCCACAATCATCAGCCGGCCGTCCGGCGTAATCGACAGCTTCGGGTCGCGCAGGTCGATCCCCGCTTCACCGATCCACGCGGCAGACGTCCATCTCTCGCCATCGGCGGAGGTCAGCACCCGGATACGGCCGTCGCCGCCGACGTGGGCGTCTGCTTCACGGAAGGTGCAGTACCAGCGATCGCGCCAGCGGATGAGGTCGGTGAAGGCATTGTGGGCGCCACCGTCCCAGATCCGCGCCACGCCGACGAGAGCCGGCGCCGGTTGTAAAGCGTTCCCAATCGTCAGGAGCAGCAGGAGAAGGCTAGCCATCCTTCTCCATCCGGGCTTCGGCCTGCAGGTTCGCTCGATCGCGACCGACGGTCGCGACCGCCAGGGTCTTCCCGCCACGTCGATACTCGACCGAGCAGTCGAGCGCCTCGAGCGAGCCATCGATCGACACTTCGTCCCAGCGCTCGGCGTGCCCGACGTAATTGATCCTGGTGTCGTAATGCTGGCTCCAGAAGAACGGCACCGCGTCGAACCGCTCGCGCGCGCCGAGCATGTTGCGGGCAGCCGTTTGCCCCTGACGCTCGGCGACGACCCAGTGTTCCACGCGAATGCGCTCGCCCGTATGAGGATCGGGCCACCGCGCAACATCGCCGGCGGCGAACACACCGGGCGCGCTCGTCTCGAGGTACTCGTTGACCGAAATGCCGCGGTCCATCGCCAGTCCAGCCCGTTCTGCGATTGTCACGGCCGGCCTGACACCGACACCCATGACGACGAAGTCGCTGTCGATGGCCGCACCACCGCTGAGCGTCACCGTCCGTCCGTCGATTCGCGCCACCGTCTGACCCATGTGAAACGTGACGCCCTTCGCCTCGTGCAGCGATCGAACGAACCGGCCCACTTCGATCCCCATCACCCGCTCGAGCGGCGTGCTCTCCGGGGCGACGACATTGACGGCGATGCCGCGGGTCCGCAGCGACGCCGCGACTTCCAGGCCGATGAAGCTGGCACCGGCGACGACGACATGCCTGGCCGTTGCGGCCCGTTCGACAATGGCGCGGCTGTCGGCGAACGATCGCAGATACCGCACGCGATCGTCGGTTGCGCCAGGGATTGGCAGCCGCACGGGATCGGCCCCCGTCGCGAGGAGCAGCGCGCCGTACGGCTGCTCGGATCCATCGTCGAGCCGCACGATTCGCTTTGCCGTGTCGATCGACGACACCCGGCGGCCGAGCACCAGCTCGATGCGCTGCTCCACGTAGAAGTCGTTCGGCCAGAGCGGGATCCAGTCGTCCTGCGCTTCACCGGCGAGGAAGTCTTTCGACAGGTTCGGGCGATCGACTGGTGGATCGGCATCGGCACTGATCAGGGTGACAGAACCGGCGTAACCTTGACGCCTGACCATTTCGGCCGCAGCCACCCCTGCCGCGCCGCCGCCGACAATGACGATCGATGCCGGCATCTCGCGGGAGCGATCCAGCTCGGGGACTGGCCGCGCCGGCACCTTCTCACGGACGAAGACCTGGTCTCCCTCGCGGTCCACGCGCCAGCAGGCAATCGGATCGAGCGCCGGCGCGCGGAGCGCCTCGCCCGTGCGCAGGCTGAAACAGGCGTGATGCCACGGACAGCGCACCGTGTCGCCGACGATCAGCCCCTTCACGAGCGGGCCGCGGTAGTGCGAGCAGTGCGCGCGAATGGCGAACAGCTCATCACCCGAGCGCGCCAGCACCACCTCCTCTTCACCGACGCGCCCGAGAATCATGCCGCCGTCGGTCAACTTCGAGGCGGCGACGCCTTTCGACAGGTCGAGGGTCGCTTGCTCCTGTGATTCGCTCATGATTCACCATCCAGCTAGACCGGGGGACTTTGTCCCCCGGACCCCCTCACGCCGTCGCTCGCGCCCTTCGACCAAGCTCAGGGCGCCCCGAGCGCAAGTCGAGGGGCGGGGACCCCATGCCCCGCTCCGCTCCGGCGAGCGCGCCCGTGGCGCGCTAATGAGATCGCCACAGCCATCGGCATTCATAACTCAACCTGCCGCGGGCACCAAGTGGGGGCCGTCACCCGCGGTATCGTCTATGCTCTCCGCAGCACGTCTGAAGAAGACGTGCTCGCTGCCGCGGTCGTCGACGCCGTTGCCGGGAGGAGGCACGAGTGAAACACGTGATGGCGTTCGGTGTGCTGTTCCTCATGGCGCTCGGGAGTCATCAGGCGACCCGGGCCCAGGCTCCCACGGGCGCGCCGCGGCCGTCCGCGCGTCCGGCCGCCCGGCCGAACATCGTCTGGATCTCCAACGAAGACATGAGCCCGCATCTCGGCGTGTACGGCGACGGGCTCGCCCGCACGCCGACGCTGGATCGTTTCGCCACCCAATCGATCCGCTTCACGCATGCGTTCACCACGGCCCCCGTCTGTGCGCCCAGCCGCGCCGCGATCATCACTGGAATGTATCAGGCATCGATTGGCGCACACCACATGCGCACGACCGAGGATCGTGTCCCGGAGCTGCCAGGCCCCTATCTTGCGGTGCCACCCTTCTACGTGAAGGCGTTCCCGGAGTATTTGCGCGCCGCCGGCTATTTCACGAGCAACCGCGCGAAGACCGATTACCAGTTCGGCGTGCCGTTCACGATCTGGGACGATCTCGGCAACCGGGCGCACTGGAGGAATCGTCGCGATCCATCGCAGCCGTTCTTCTCGGTGTTCAACCTGGAGGTGACGCACGAGAGCCAGATCTTCCCGTCGAGCCCGGCGCGCAAGGGCAAGAAGCTGATCACCGATCCTGCCGAGATCAAAGTCCCCCCGTACTATCCCGACACGCCGCTGGTGCGCGAAGAGCTCGCGCGGATGTACGACAACATCGCCGACATGGACGGACAGGTCGGGGAACTCCTGAAGCAGCTCGACGAGGATGGCCTGGCCGACAACACCATCGTCTTCTATTGGAGCGATCACGGCGACGGCGTGCCGCGCGCCAAGCGGTCGCTGTACGACTCCGGACTGCGGGTGCCCCTGATGGTCCGGATTCCTCCGCAGCTCGGAAAACTGGCCGCACCAGGAACAGTGAGGAACGATCTGGTCAGCTTCGTCGATCTCGCGCCGACCGTGCTCGCGTTGGCCGGGATCGACGTGCCGGCACACATGCAGGGACGCGTGCTCGCGGGACCCACGGCCGGGCCGCCACCAGCGTACGTGTTCGGCGCCCGCGATCGCATGGATGCCGAATACGACATGATGCGTTCCGCGCGCGACTCGAAGTTCCTGTACATCCGCAACTTCTCTCCCGAGTTGCCTTATGCCGGGCACATCATCTACCGCAACCAGAGCGCCATCATGCAGGAGTGGTTCAGGCTGCAGGCGGAGTCGGCGCTCCAGGGGGCGCCCGCGCTCTGGATGCGGAACAGCCGCCCGGCCGAGGAGCTCTTCGACGTCCAGCGCGATCCGCATCAGATCGACAACATCGCGGGAGATCCGGCGCACCGTGCCACTCTCGAGACGATGCGGGGCGCTGTCACCGAGTGGATGCGGAGGATCGGTGACCAGGGGTTGATCAACGAGGCGGAGATGATCCAGCGGATGTGGCCCGCCGGTGTGCAGCCCGCGACCGCTCAGCCATACATCGTCCCGCGCAGAACCCCCGATGTGCCCGAGCGCCGGCCCACGATCGCGGCTCCGGCGCCGACGGAGGTCGTGATCTACGTCCCGACGCAGGGAGCATCGATCGGATACAGCACTGAAGAGGGGCCCGACGCCAAATGGCGCCTCTACACGGGGCCCATTCTCGTCAAGTCTCCAATGACCCTCAGGGCCAAGGCGATCCGCTACGGCTACAAGGAGAGCGAGGAGACTCGGGTCGAGTTCAGGTAGCGGGGGCGGCGCGGTTATTGCTGGGATCTACCCCAGGCCATGTCACCAACCGCGACCGTGCTCATCTGCACATACAACCGCGCCCGCGCGCTCGGAGAAACGCTCGACAGTCTCGCCCGCATGACCGTTCCTCCCGGCGTGAGCTGGGACGTACTGGTCGTCGATAACAACTCCAGCGACGAGACCGCCGCGGTCGTTCGGGGACGCCAGCCGGCGTTTCCTGTGCCGCTGCACTACCTGCACGAACCTCGTCAGGGCAAGTCGTATGCGCTCAACACCGGTCTGGCTGCAGGGCGCTCCGCATTCGTGGTCTTCACTGATGACGACGTGGTCGTCGAGCCGGGATGGCTGGAGGCAGCGATTGCGCCGATGATGGCCGATGCTGGCATCGATTACACGGGAGGCCGGGTGTATCCGATTTGGGAGGCGCCGTGCCCGCGCTGGCTCGATCGCGAGCGCGGTGACCTGTGGGGGACGATTGCAATCCTCGATTACGGTCCGGCACCGTTCGTCTTCGAAGAGCGGCAGCGGGTTCCGCTCGGAGCGAACATGGCGGTCAGGCGGTCGCTGATCGATGCGGTCGGCGGTTTCGACCCTGCGTTCGGCCGGACCGGAACCTCCCTGCTCGGCCAGGAACAGGCCGAGTTCTTCTGCCGGACGGACGCGCACGGCGCGCGCGGTCTTTACGCACCGGACATGACGCTGCGCCATCACGTGCCGGCGGGCCGCCTGACTCGAAACTACTTCCGCCGCTGGTGGTACTGGAAGGGCATTTCACGATCGCGCCTTCACCGGATTCATCCGCGGTCGGGCGCAGGGGCCGATCTGAGCAAGGCGAAGCGAATCGCTGGCGTCCCGCTCTACGCGGTCAAGGCGATGGCGCGGCACATCGTGGCCGGCCTCGGGAGACTGGCGCGGCGCGACATCATCGGCGCGACGCGTCACGAGATGATGCTCGCCTACTATGCTGGATTTGCGCGGGAAGACTGGCGCTCAGCCCGGTCGGCCAGTCTCACGCCCCGGTCCGACCCGCCAGTGCACGCCGGAATGACCCGGGCCTGAGCTGCGGCAGCGCGTCCGTCTTGAACCGGGTCCACAGGAAGGACGCAAAGTACCACAGTCGCGTTTCGTGGAGGAACCGCATGTCTCCGTCGGCACGCAGGACTCCGCCGACCCAGCCGGTGAGGTGGTGCAGGAACGATCGATAGAGAAACAGCGGCGTGCCGAACAGCCGGCGGGTCTTGACCTCTTCATCGCGCAGCCTGCCGCCCGCGTCCACGGTATCCCTGAACCGCAGCAGCGCGTGATACCGGCCGGTCGTGGCCTGCCACTTCCGGTGATACCGCTTCGTCAACCGCTCGGGCGGAACCTCGACGACCACGTCCATCGTCGGCAGGTACACTCCGAGCTTGCCGGCGCGCCACATTCGCAACTCGAACTCGCGATCCTGGTTGCGTGGATAGTCCGGGGAGAACCCGCCGATTTCATCGAAGACTGCGCGGCGGATCGCCAGGTTCGCTCCGATTAGGCACGCCGACGCGCTCGAGCGGTTGACCCACTGGACATGCGGACGATCCTGCAGGGCGACAGGTCCCGCATGCGCGTGGGTCAGCCACGACGGACGCGGGGTCGTCCAGAGCGCCCGTACCCGGCCGCCAATGCAGTCCACCTGCGGGTACACATCGAAGGCCCGTTTCGTCTGACGTACCCAGCTCGCCGTCGGAACGCCGTCATCGTCCAGGAAGCCGATGATCGGCGCGCGTGAATGCTCGACGCCGACATTACGCGCGTACGAGGTACCCTGACGCGGCTCGAAGACGTACTGGATCAATCCGGAAGGATCGGACGCGATCGCTTCCTCCACCACCGACCGCGTGTCGTCGCGGGAGTTGTTGTCGACCACGATGACTTCGTAGGTGACGCCGCCCGTTGCCTGCGCGAGCAGGGCTGCGAGCACCGGCCGGAGCAGCGTGCAACGGTTGTAGGTTGGAACGACGACGGAGATGTCCGGCGGCGGGTCGCTGCTCTGCGTCATCGTATCTCCGTCAAATGTTCTGATCGTGCGGCCGGCGCAACCGGGCTGCGGGCGGTGGCGGCTGACCGAACCCACCCTTCCACACGATCCCAAGGGACCCAGAACAGGTTGATCAGCAGGAAGTTCTCGAACGTCGGACCCATCAGCGCGCGGATGCCGAGGATCAGGCCGATACCTCCCATCACCATCACCGGCCGGAGTCTCCGGCTGAAAAGCGCGAGAGGATAAGCGGTTTCGAAAAAGATGGTGGCGAACGCCATGAGGTTCGCGGCGTAAGGGATCCGCGCCACCGTGCTCCCCCAGGTGAACCAGGGTTCGGCGTCGGAAATGTGGTACTGCACGCGATCCAGGAGGATCGCGAGGTGGTCCGTCGTGAACCACTGGACGCCGGAGGCGCGGAGCTTTGCCGTGCCCGCGGCGAAGAAGACGAGTGACATCGCGACAAGCACCAGCTGGATGGGCCATCGATACTCGCCGCTCGTCTCCACCGGCCGGGAACCCGGATCGCGGGCCGCACGCCGGGCGGCGTCCACCGACCAGCCATCGCCGGCGCGCGAGAACGCGAGGATCCAGAAGGCGATCACGAGGATTGCGTCGAAGTGATAGGTCTGGCCGAAGTTGTGCCCGAGCCCGAGCAGGTAGGTACCGAGGATCGCCGCCACCATCATGCTCGTGCGGGTGTAGAGACCGATGCACGCGCAGGCCAGCGAGAGCTTCCACACGGCCTGGACGACGTTCAAGGCCTGCAGGCTCAGAATGGGAAGTCCAAGAAAATCGAACAGCCAGATCGGCTGATAGAGCGCTGGAGAAACGTCACCCCACCCGCTGAAATCGTGCGGCAGGTAGAAGAGCGTCAGGCCGAGGAAGAAAAGGATGCGCGCGATCGCGAGGTTCGTGATCGGCGCGGGCGCGAACCAGAAGGTGCGCCACTGGACCGCAAGCCGTCCAATCATTGCCGTGCCTCGGACGCTTGCCCGATTTCGGCGACCAGCACCCGTGAACGCGGATGGTCGAGGTTCGCAGCGTTCGGTTCGAGATCCCAGCCGAGCTTGTAGAGCTTCAGCCGCTCGAACGCAGGTCCATTGTGCAGCCCGGCGCGGCGGCGCTCCTCGTACCGCCGCAGAATGTCCGTCAGCGCCGCCCGAACCCGCGCTTCATTCCCTGGCTCCTGGGCCAGCCGCCGGATGCCGAGCGGTAACCGCGACTGATCGAGCGGCCAGAGTTCCGGGTAGGCCACGATGGCCACTTCCTGGCCGCTGCTGGTGATCCCGAACACCCGGTACCAGTTGTCGAGGACGTGCTTGCGGTGGACCGTCGCAAACATCGGATAGTCGGAGAACGGCCAGTGCTCCTGACTCGTGACGATGTCGTAGAGCGAGCCGGCCAGGACGCCGGCGATTAACAGATGCACGACGGCTGCACGCCGCTGAGTCATTCAAAGTCCCCGAAGGTGGGCCGCTGGGCACTCCCCCGAATGCTCAGCCGAACCAGCCGATGCAAGGGCTCAGCCAGTCGGCTATCGAACAAGGGCCCCGGTGTTGGAGGTAGCGATCCGGAGAGGCGTGCCCGTGAGTTCTGTTTTTCACTCGTGGTCTTCCACCTTTTTCCATCGGGCTTCCACTTTGGCTGGCCGGTGTGGCGGACGGTACTATCGTCGTCTTCCTTTAAGTGGCAGGGAGCGTTGCCGTTTGAAGACGAGGCAGAGCGGGATGTGTTGCTGGCGCTGCAGGCTCGACTCGAGAACGAACTTCCCGACGTCTCTGCGCGCGACTACAGCTCCCGAGTTGATGCGGCCCGAGAGCAGGGTACGCGCACGCTAGTCCGTGCTTCAAGATCGGTTGCACGAGGAGCGACTCGAACGCTGGATCGCGGATACTGACTCAGGCACTCGGAGCGAGCAGTGACTGAAGTGCCATGCTGAGCCCATCAACACCACATCACATCTTCGCAGGCCGTAGGGTAGCGAAGACAGCAATGCCGAGATTGACGCGACTTCCGTAGACAGACTCGAGACCGCTCGGGACGATGCCGAGGGACAGCCCGCCGCCGACGCCGGGATTCAAGCCACGCCACGGCTTCAGATACCGCACGTAGCCAGCCTGCAGCTTCGCGACGGTGAAGATGTCGTCGGAGTCATGCACGTCGAGATCGTGTGCCGACTTCCCCGCGACTTCGAAGCGGCCGAACCAGCTGTCACGCTCGCTCAGCGTCAGCGTGGACTCGAGCAGGAGCGCATTCGACGCCTCGCCGTCCTCCGAATTCAGCCCCCACGCGATGGTGTTGGCCCACAGGCGCTCAGACCCCGATTGGCGGTGATACGTGGCCGATGCGGTGACGCGGTTGACGTCTACCCGCCCGGCCGCATCGTGCGAGGGCTCGGCTTCGGTCAGGTGTCCTCCGGACACCTGCAGGACCAGCGCGGATGACGGCGCGAACCAGAGCCGGCCGGAAAACGAATCCATCGCCGCGAGGTCGATGTCCCAGCGATGTTCGTCCGGCTCTCTGCCGTTGAACAGCGAGCCTTCGGCCTTCCACCGGCTGTTGTAGACGCCCGCGGTGACCACGCCAAACGTGATGTGGGTCGCGTCGAGCCAGTGATGCGAGATCGGCGCGAGTGGATTCGGCATCGCCGAGATGCGGTGGGGATAGGCGGCCGGTCCGAGCGCCGGCTCTCCGGCAAGGCCGCCATAAACCTGCCAGCGCAACCCGCCGCTCAGCGGCCGGTCGTACTCGGCGGCGAGTTCCATGAACAGATCGTGCGGATGCTGGCGATCGTGGATCGCCTCACCATCGCACACTTCACCGGTGGCCAGGAGATCGGGATAGCCGCAGCCAGGAATGGTCAGCGGCTCGAGGCTGAACATCCCGCGAAGCCCGAGCCGGCCGCCGCCGAGCGGCCGGCGGGCCATCGCCATCATCCAGTTGATGCTGCCGGCCTGCTCGTTCCCGCGCTCGCCGCTTTCGTAGAGAAACTGCGCGAACGCGTTGCCGTGCCACATCAACTGCCAGCTGCCTGCGGCCTGGTGGATGCCATACATCGGCGACGCCTCTGGCAGCCACGACGTGCCCGACGCCTCGCGGGTCGGAAATGACTCGTCGTCTCCGGCGTGCTGAGAATGATCCTGCTTCGTTGACGGAGCGGGATGCTGATGGACCTGATGGTCGGCCGGATGATGGCTCTGGGCGCTCGCCGATGGTGACGCCAGCAGAAAAAACGAGATCGAAAGGGCTGCAGCGGCTCGATGGCCGACTCGACGAACGTACATGGCTCTCTCCCACGAGCAGAAAAAGATGGGGTTGGACGGGAAGAGCCGGAATCAGATTCGAAGCGGAATCGCTGAGGCCGGATGACCTGGAGATCGAGGATAGGCCGCGACCGCCGCTGTTGCCGGCCGGACCGCCGGGAGTGGCACGGTTGCCGGTGTCGTCGCGAGCGCAAATCGATCGGAATGGCACGGCGCAGATGATGCTGTGCTGGCCGCGATGCCATCGGCGGCGTGGTCGCCACAATCGTGGACTGCAGGCGCGACCGTGTCGGTGCCCGCGGGCGTCTGATCGTGACAGTCGTCCTCCGCCGCCGTCGACGCCACCTGCGGATGCTCGTGCGCCATGCAGGAGAGGCCGCAGAGGAGGCCCGTGGTGGACGGACCTCCCAGGATCATCAGCACGAGCAGCGCGGCGGCTCGGATTTTCACGGGCTAACCGAGATTCTTCCTGAAGAACTGCAGCACCACCGGCCACGACTCCTGCGCCGCCTTCAGGTTCGCTCCGCCGGCGCCGGCCTGCGAGAACATGAACCCGTGGCCCGCGCCCTCGTAGGTGTGAAGCTCGTAGTTCTTGCCCAGCTTCTTCATCGCCGCTTCGGTCGCCGGGAGGGTCGCGTTGATCCGCGCGTCGTTCCCGGCATAGAGGCCCAGCACCGGCGCCTTGACGTTCGCCAGCGTCGTCTCCTGCGTGGAATCGGCGGAGCCGGGTGCGTCACCGTAGTAGACCACGGCGGCGTTCAGCGCAGGCTGCGCGGCCGCGTATCCAAAGCTGCGGGCTCCGCCCCAGCAGAACCCGACGACACCGGTCTTGCCGTTGGATGCCGGCAGCTTCTTTCCGTACTCCATCGCGGCGTTCAGCCGCGCCACGACGTCGGCAGGCGTCAGGCCCTGGATGGTCTTGCCGACATCGGCGCCGAGCGATTCGGTGCCACCGCCATTCGGACCCTTGCCCGACAGAAAGTCCGGCACCACGGCGATGAAACCATCCTGCGCGAGCTGATCGCCCATCGCGCGCGCCATGTCCGACATGCCCCGGATGTCGTGAATCACCAGCACGACGCCGGCCTTCTGCGCCCGCTCGGGATACACCACCCATGCCTTGAGAACGCCGTCAGGCATTTTGATGTCGGCCCACTCGCCGTGGCGGCTCGACTCCTTGAGCGCCCGCGCGGCGTGATCGGCGGTGCCCGGCGGGAGGGCGTCGTTCCACGGCACTTCGATCTGCGGCCCGCCGCGTCCTCCGCCCGGTGCCGCCGGAGCGCCCGGAGTCGCGGGTGGCGTCTGTGGTGCGGGTGGTGCCTGCGGCGCGCCCGCAGCCGGCGCGGCCTGTGCGTCGTGCATGTGCGCCGAGTGATCGACGGCCGCCTGCTGGGCGGAAACAGACGACACGCACATCAACACCGACGCCGTCAGGACCAATCTCTTCATCGCATCTCCTCTAATGCCTCTGCTCGTGATGATAACCGCCTTCGCGCTTCGCGCGGAGGCGGGTCACCGTTTCGCCGCCCAGGTCACCGCATTCGTCAGCAGCGTCTTGAAGGGCGCCAGATCGTGCGTGCGCTCGTCGTGGCCCAGGGTGATGCCGACGATCCGCGCCTGCGGGTGACTCGTGATCCAGACCGCGGGATGGGGCTGCTTGAAGCGCACGCTCGGCGACGTTTCGGCAAGGACGTCGATCGATGCCACGCCTGCCGGAATCTTGTCGGGCTCGGCGTTCAGGTAGTAGAGCTCGTCCTCCACCTCGAACGACTTCGGCACACCCTTCATGATCGGGTGTTCCGGCTTGAGCGCGTTGACCGAGAATCCGGCGATCTTGTCGTGCCCGCGGGCGCCGCCGCCAATGATCGTCGTGTTCAGCTCGGGCCAGCCCGTATAGCCGTACCAGGTGCCCGGGTGGAGCATCACCAGCCCTTTTCCGGCCGCTGCGAAATCGAACAGGGCCTTGCGGTACTCGGGAGTATCGAAGAACTGCCGGTTGACACTGATCACCGCGACATCGGCTTTGCCGATTTCCGCGGCGGCCTGATCGCGGTCTTCGGTGTAGTTCACGCTGAAGCCCGCGGCATTCAACGTGGCGACATCCGTCCCGCCGAAGAACTTCCCGAAGTTATGCGAGCTGCCGCCACCGATCACCAGCACCCGCGTCTTGTTCGGTGCCCACACGATTGGCGTGGTCTCGGGAAGCGGCGCATCTCCCTTGCCGCCGGCCTTGGGCCGATCCTGCGGAGCCGGAGCGGGCGCGGCTTGTGTGCCTGACCCGTTCGATGGACCGCGAGGCCCCGCCGGTTCGTCACCAGCGGTGATGGCGACGGTCGTCGGCACGACGTCGTTGTCGTAGCTCTCGAGCACGATCTTCGAGAGCGCCGCTTTCTTGCTCAGGTTCAGCGAGAAGTACCGAAGCTGGCCGCGGCCGGTGAAGTCACCCGCGTCGGTGCTGCGCGGCACGTCGGCGCGCACCAGCGCGTCGGCGAAGACCTCGCCGTTCTGGAGCACGTGCTCCTCGCTCGTGCCGTCGGCGAACTGGACGGTCACCTTCATGACCGGTTTTCCCCGCGCCGCGTCGCCCCCGACCGGCCAGGCCCATACCCCGACGCCGCCGAGGAAGTGCAGACTCGCAGCGGTCACGCTCGTGGGAATCTCGACCCGCTGCGGGAAGTCATCGGAGAGGTTGCCCGTTCCCGGTCCCCCTTTCAGCGCGAGCAGGTTGGTGCCGTTGAGGGACTTCGCGGGATCCATGACGAAGAACGGCACACCTGCGACCGAAACATCACCGAATCGATGGAGCGGAACCGTGTCGGTGGTGTCCTCCTCGCGCTTGAATCCGCGGCGGCTGCTCGCCGTGTAGGACTGCCGCAGATCGACGATGCGGAAACGCTGGTCGCCGGCGGCGATGAAGGTCAGGATGTCGCGAAGCGCTTCGCCGCCCATCGAGTCGAGGCCTTCCGGCATCAGCGATCGCCGCGTATTCTCGCGCGTCGCGATGTCCTCCTTCTTGACCTCGACGTCGCCGGCCGGGCTGCGGAGCGTGAGGCTCGAGGCGTTCTCGCTGGCGATGATGCCGACCAGCGTCTCACCCTTCTTGGTGGTGACGTTCCACTGCCAGAAGCTCGGATCCACTTCGCGGTTGGGATCGACGATGTGGCCGAGCAGTTCGGCGCGGCCGTGGGCGCCCATGCCGGTGAGCGGCGGCCCCACCTCCTTGCCCACGCCGGCCAGCTTGTGGCAGCTCGCGCAGGCGGCCGTGAAGAGCTCCTTCCCCTTCGCCGCATCTCCGGGCTTCTCGACCTCCGGCGTCAGCGCGGCGACGACTTCAGCGCGTTGCCGCGCCTGTGGAGTCAGCGTGTCGAGGAGCGTTGACGCCTGCTGCGCGACGTCGCGATTCGGGTGGGTTCTCAGCCGGGCGACGTTTGCGGGCCCGAGCTGTGCCGGCGTGATCTGTCCCGCCTTCATCGCGGCGAGCAGCGCCGTGGCGGACTCGGGCCGCTTCATCAACTGATCGAAGATCGGCGTGGATGCCGAACGCGCCAGCGCCTTGATCAGCACGGAGTCGGTGTCCGGACCGGCGCTGTTACCGAGCGCCGCAAGCGACCGCGTTTTGAGCGCATCCGAGACGGTGCTGTCGGTCAGCAGCGCGTCGATCTTCGCGAGTGCCGCAGCCCGGTGGGACGGCAGGGCCATCACGCCGGTCAGGACGTCCGCGCGCTGTTCGTCTGTCGTGTTCTTGTCGAAGTCGCGCAACGCCACGTCTGCCCAGTTTCCGGCGACGGTTTTCAATCGGCCGTCCTTGTCCCAGCGCGCCACGATTGGCATCGCCGCGGCCGACGTCGAGAGATTGTCGAGCAGCCACTCGACCGCGCGGACGGTCGGCTCATCCATCACGAGAGTGCCATTCATCTGGGCGACGGCGCGTACGACCACGACCCTGAGCGCGTTGTCGCGCTTCGGGGCGGCGGCCGCGGCCGCCAGGAGCTGGCCAGCTTGCGCCGGCAGCGCGCTCGGCAGGATCGCGGACACGAGATCGGTCAGCGCCTCGGGACGGCCATACGCGAGCGAGTCAGATACATACGCCGCGGCAGATCCGGTGGCGGCCGCAGCAATCGCCGACCGCGTCCAGTTGTCGTTGCTCTGCGCAAAGATGTCGAGCAGGGTGCGGCGCTGTTCGCCAGTGGACGCCGCTTGCCCGCGTTCGTACAGGTCGAGCGCGCTGCTCCCCATCGGCCGTTTCGCTTTCACCAGGCGCGGATCGGTGGCGAAGTTCTCCTGCGCCAGCCGCCACGCGGTCTGCTTCACCTGGGCGTTCGGGCTCGTCTCCATGACGCGCAGCAGCGACGGCAAATCGCGGCGGTTCAGCGCCGGAATCGTGAGCTTGCGTGCCTGCTTGTGCTGCACTTTCCAGATCCGCCCGAAGTAGTGATCGCGATCCGGGCGGACTGCCGCGTTCGCCGGTCCGTGCAGCGGTCCGCGCGTGTCGTTGTGGATCACCGCCTGGTTGTAGAAGTCGACGACGTAGAGCGCGCCGTCGGGGCCGACGCGGGTCTCGATCGGACGGAACCACATGTCGGTGCTGCGGATGAACTCGGTCTCCTCGCGCCCCTGTTCCTTGCGGGTCGTGTAGCTGACGCCGTCCTTCGTCACGAACTGCTGATGGACGATGTTCAGCGTGGGTTCTCCGGTGAAGTAGGCGTAATGCCATTTCTCGGGCCACGCGCCCCCTTCGTAGACGGCGCATCCGGCCGCGGCCGTGAACTGCCCGACCAGATCGATCTGCACGTACGCCTGCTCCGGCCATTTCATCGCTGGATACGTGTTCTGGCCGCTGATCATGCCTTTGAACGACGTCGTCCCCGGCATCCTCGCCTTGGCGAGCACGAACTCCGGGAGCACGGTGTGGAAGAACACGGTGCCGCTGGTCGGCTGCGTCCAGAAGACCTGTCCGTCCCAGGTGATGTCGAGACCCCAGGTGTTGCCGCCGCGGCTGCTGTACTGCTCGAACGCGCTGCCGTCCGGCTTGAAGCGGACCACTCCGCTCCCGTCCCGGCCGAACTCCTTCTTGCCGTCCGGCGACGTGACCATGCCGACGCTGTAGCCATGGGTGGCGTAGATCCAGCCGTCCATGCCCCAGCGCAGGTTGTTGATCACCGCGTGCGTGTCCTGCGTGCCGAGGCCGGTATAGAGCCTGGTGCGCTTGTCGGCGACCTGATCGTTGTTGGTGTCCTCGAGATACCAGATGTCGGGCGCGGTCGCGGCGATGACACCGTTTCTGTAGAAGACGAAGCCGGTGACCAGCTCCAGCTTGTCGGCGAACACGTGCCGGCGGTCCATGACGCCGTCGCCGTTGGTGTCGGACAGGATCGCGATCGTGTCCTCGGGTTCGCGCTTCTGCGTCGGCTCGACCGAGCCGGTGTCTTTCCACAGATCGGTGTTGGGCACGCGGCGGCCGTTCGGATACTCGGGCGTCTCCGACACCCAGAGCCGGCCCCTGTCATCCCAGTCGATGTTCATCGCCTTGTGGATGAGCGGCTCCGCGGCGACGAGGGTGAGGTCGAACTCGGGATGTACTTCGATCTTGGCTGCGGCCCTCGACGGTGCGGTTGGTCCGCCCTCGACGTAGCGCAGTGCGTCACCCTTTTCGCCCGGCTTCAGGAACTCGTCCACATTTGATCGCCTGCCCGCCCACGCGATACCGCGCAGCAGCAGTGCGCGGTAATTGGGACGGTTGAAGTTCTCGTAGAGGTGTCCGGGGATCGACACGAAACTGCGGTAGGGCGTCTTGCCACCCTCGATCGTACGCTCGTAGGTCCAGATCTGCGGCTGAATGTCGTACACGCTGACCCGCTTGCCGCCGCCCGTGAGCTCGTCGGCCCGCCGCTGTGCTCCGGCATTGCGGGCGCCGGCAGCCTTGGGCGTGTACGCCGCGGCCAGCACATGGACGTCGGGCATCAGGTCCATGTCGTAGTAGATCTCGTCGTCCATGGCCCAGTTGGACATGTCCTTCGTGATCGCGCTGTCGCGATCGGTGAAGTACAGCTGCATCGGACCTTCGAGCCATTTGGTCGTGCCGTTGCGCCACGAGCTGCCGGCGATCGTCCGGAACCAGTCCGGGTCGCGCGAGACGTTGCCCGCGTGAATCGTGACCAGGCCGCCTCCCCGTGCAAGGAAGTCCGCCAGGTTTTTCCGATCCGCGGGATCCGGGATGTTGCCGGCCTCCTGGGCGTGCAGGATCAGCACGTCGGTGTCGTCGAGCTGGGCCCTGGTGGGAAAGGCCTCGGCACCAGTCGCACGCGCGCCGCGCGCGTTCAGCAAGGGGAGCCAGTCCTTCAGGAAGCGTGGATGATCGTGCGCGCCAGGTCCATGGGATTTCGGCCCCGACCGGATGAACACACGCAGCTGGCTCTGCGCCGCTGCCCGCTGCTGCTGTGCGGCCGGGAGAGAGGTGAGCGCGGTGAGCGCGAGGGTGGTCAGAATCAGGATCTTTCTCATGACTGCGTCGGAATATACTGCAACTCCCAACGATCCAACGGTCCAACGATCCAAGGGAAGTCATTCGACCGGGCAGGGCGGAACGCCCCCAACAGGCTTGTTGGTGCGTCTTCGGCCCAGCTGACTCGAGCTGACTCCCTTGGATCGTTGGATCGTTGGATCGTTGGGAGTTGACGGCCTTGCATGCCTTCCGTCTACCTCCTCGCGACCCTTGACACGAAGGGCCCTGAAGCCGACTACGTCCGAGGCGTGCTGCAGTCGTGCGGGGTGACAGTCACGCTGGTCGACGTCGGGGCGCTCGGCGACGCGGCGGTCGCCGCGGACGTGTCCCGCGAGCGGATTTTTGCGCTTGCCGGTGTCACGCTCGATGAGGTTCGCCGGAAGGCCGATCGAGGTGAGGCCGTCACCTTCGCGGCAGCCGGCGCCGCAACCCTGGTGCGCGAGGCCCATGCGCGTGGCGACCTCAGCGGTGTGTTAGGGCTCGGGGGATCGGCCGGGACGACCATCGCGACCTCCGCAATGAAGGTGCTTCCGCTCGGCGTTCCCAAGATCATGCTCAGCACGCTGGCGTCGGGCACCGTCCGGCAGTTCGTCGGCGACAAGGACATCTTCATGTTGAACGCCGTGGTCGACATCCTCGGCCTCAACCGGATCAGCCGCGAAGTCCTCTCGCAGGCCGCGCGTGCGATGGCGGGGCTGGTCACCTATCCCCGTCCGGCGGCGACCGCCACCGACCGGCCGCTGGTTGCGGCCACGATGTTTGGCGTGACCACACCCTGCGTCGAGCGGGCGCGTGCGCTGCTCGAGAGCCAGGGGTTCGAGGTGCTGGTGTTCCATGCCACCGGCAACGGTGGACAGGCGATGGAGTCGCTGATCGCGGACGGTGTGATCGCCGGCGTGCTGGATCTGACGACCACCGAGCTTGCTGATGAACACGTCGGCGGCTTCCTCAGCGCCGGGCCGGCACGGCTGACCGCGGCGGCGGCAAAGGGAGTTCCGCAGGTGGTCTCGACCGGCGCGTCCGACATGGTCAACTTCTACGCCCCGTCGTCGGTTCCGGAGAAGTTTGCCGGCCGCCGGTTCTACCGGCACAACGCCAATGTCACGTTGATGCGGACCACCGCCGCGGAGAATGCCGCCATCGGGGCGGACATCGCGAACAAGCTCGCGAAGGCGAGCGGGCCCGTGTCCGTGCTGCTGCCGGCGCGCGGCGTGTCGGCGATCGATCGTGAAGGGCAGCCGTTCGACGATCCGGTGGCGCGCCGCGCGCTTCATGACGCGATCAAGGCGGGGTTGCCGCCGGATCGTGTCGTCGAGCTCGACCTCCATATCAATGATCCGGAGTTTGCGGAGACAGCGGCGCGGAAGCTGGTGGAGATGATGAGAAGGTCTTCCGCCTGAAGGCGGAAGCCACCCGCCTCCGCGCCACGCGCTTCGGCGCGGCAGGCTCATTGGAGAGGGGTGGCTTCCGGCCCTTCGACGAGCTCAGGGCCGGCCCGAGCCTGGTCGAGGGCCGGCTTTATCCGGAAGGCTAGCCACGAACGTGTTTGGAGGTCTCTGATTGACGAACATCGATAATTCTCGAACCGGGATCCTGAAACGCTTCCGCGAGAAGATCGCCCGCGGCGAGCCGATCATCGGCGGCGGCGCCGGCACCGGGCTCTCGGCGAAGAGCGAAGAAGACGGCGGGATCGACCTGCTGATCGTGTACAACTCCGGCCGCTACCGCATGGCCGGACGCGGCAGTTCGGCGGGCCTCCTGGCGTACGGCAACGCCAACGAGATCGTGAAGGAAATGGCGTTCGAGGTGCTGCCGGTGGTGAAGCGGACGCCGGTCCTGGCCGGCGTCAACGGGACGGACCCGTTCATCATTCCGCGGTTGTTTCTCGATGAGCTCCGCACGCTCGGCTTCGCCGGCGTCCAGAACTTTCCGACCGTCGGCCTCTTCGACGGCGACATGCGGCAGGCCTTCGAGGAAACGGGGATGAGCTATCAGCTCGAGGTGGACATCATCCGGCTGGCGCGGCAGATGGATCTCTTGACGACGCCCTACGTCTTCAATCCGTCGGAAGCCGAGCGCATGGCCGACGCGGGTGCCGACCTGATCGTCGCGCACATGGGCGTGACGACTGGCGGATCGATCGGCGCGAAGAGTTCGAAGACGCTGGATGACTGCGTCGCGCGAATTCAGCGGATCGCCGACGCGGCCCGCGGCGTGAACCCGGACCTGCTCGTGATCTGTCACGGCGGGCCGATCTCGGAGCCGCCCGACGCCGAATACATCATTCAGCACTGCCGCGGCGTCGACGGCTTCTATGGCGCCAGCTCGGTGGAGCGGCTGCCGGCCGAGCGGGCGATCGCCGAACAGATTCGCAGCTTCAAGCGCATTCGGAAGACGTAACCAGATGGCCCGAACCACACCGCTTCGATTCATCACGGCCCGGAACGCACAGATCGAACTCGCGCCCTGGGGCAAGCACTGGTGGTTGTCACGACCGGGGTTCACCGACACGAAGCAGCTCACGCTGGTCCGGGTCACGATGCGGCCCGGCACCGGCCATCGGTTTCACTACCATCCTGCGCGCGAAGAGATCATCTATGTGATCGACGGCGTCGCAGAGCAATGGGTGGATCGCGAGAAGCGGACGCTCGAGGCAGGGGAGTGCGCGTTCATTCGCGAGAACGTCGTGCACGCGATTCACAACGCCTCGAACAAGCTGTTGACGTTCCTGGCGATCCTGTCGCCGGCCGAGGCCGAAGGTCCCTTCCTGGTTGATTGCTATGACGAAGAGCCCTGGCGCGGCCTTCGCAAGACCCCTGAGCCGAAGAAGGCGAAACAATCGCCGGCTCGTCGCACGCGCGCACACTCGAGGTGACGGATTCGATGGGAAGGGTGTTTCGCTGGCTGGGAATCGTCGTTGCGGCCGTCCTCGCCCTGGTGCTTCTCGCCGCGGCGTTCGTCGCCGTCGTCAGCTGGCGGCGCATCAGCCGTGTTCATACGGTGAACGTCGTGGTGCCGCGGAGCATTCCGTCGGACGCCGCGGCGATCGAGCGCGGCAAGCATGTCGCGACCGCGATGGGCAGCTGCACCTACTGCCATGGCCCTGATCTCGGTGGCCAGATCATGCAGCAGCCGGGCGCGTTCGGAACCCTGGCCGCCCCGAACCTCACTCGCGGCGCCGGCGGGCTCGGCACGACGTTCACCGATACCGACTGGGTCCGGGCGATCCGTCACGGCATCCATCGCGATGGCACGTCGTTGCTCGTCATGCCCAGCGAAGCCTTCGTGTACATGAACGAAGCCGACCTCGGGGATTTGATCGCGTATCTGAAGCAGCTGCCGGCGGTAGATCGGGAAGTGCCGCCATCACGGCTGGGTCCGCTCGGGCGCACCCTCCTCGTCGCAGGACAGGTGTCGTTGATCACCGACCGCACACCGTCGATGCCGTTTCCGGCGATCGTCCCGCCAGGACCGACTCTCGAATACGGCCGCTACCTCGCGGGCTTCACGGGATGCATCGGATGCCACGGCCCCGGGCTTTCCGGGGGCCATGTCGAAGGACCACCCGGCGCACCGCCCGCCGCCAATCTCACGCCCCATTCGTCCGGTCTCGAGAACTGGACCGAGACCGATTTCGATCACGCGCTGCGCCGAGGCGTCAGAAAGAACGGCACGCCGATCGACATCTTCATGCCCTGGCCGAACTTTTCGGGGATGACGGATGTCGAGGTGGAGGCGTTGTGGTTATTCGTGCGCAGCGTACCGGCGAAGGCGTTCGGGAATAGGTAGTTCGCAATCCGCGGTCCGCGGTCCGCGATCCGAAAAACCGGACTGCGGGCCGCGGACGGCGGACCGCGGGCAGTTAACTACCGCTTCTCCCTGTCTTCCTTGACGGTCAGGATCTGATTCACCGCGACATCCTTGAGGACCTGCCGGATCCCGCTTGGCCACAGGATCTCGACCTGCGGGATCGTTCTTGCGGTGCCCACGCCGACATGCAGCCGGATGTCGTTGGCGCTCTCGTAACTGGCCGCGTTGTTGATCTCGCGCACCTGGAGGGCACCCGGTGTCTGCACCCGGACCGTGGCGCCCAGGCCGAACCTGTTACTCTTCGTGCCTTCCGCACGGATCTCAATCCAGTTGTTCTTTGAGACCCCGCGATTTCGCAGCAGCACGGCCTTGCGCCCGACGCTCGAGATCGCGACATCGGGAAAGCCGTCGTTGTCGAAGTCGGCCACCGCCAGCCCACGCCCTACGCGCGTGTTCTGCAGTGCACCGCCGGCCTGTGCCGAGACATCCTTGAACTTCCCGCCGACGTTCTCATAGAGCAGGTCCTTCTGTTCGTAGGACAGCGCGGGCGTATAGAGCTTGACGTTGTCGATGACGTGGCCGTTGGTGACGTGGATGTCGAGGTCGCCGTCGTTGTCGTAGTCGTACATCTTCGTGCCGAACCCGAGGGGCAGGAAGCCCGAGCCGAGTCCGATCTGCCGCGTGACGTCCTCGAACGTCCCGTCACCGTGATTCTTGTAGAGCGTGTTCAGCTCCTCGGAGAAATTCGTGACGAAGAGTTCCGGAAGCCCGTCGCCGTCCACGTCGCCGCAATCGACGCCCATGCCCGCCTGCGGCTTGCCGTTGATGTCGAAGCCGACGCTCGCCGCATAGGCCACGTCCTGAAAGGTCCCCTCGCCGTTGTTGCGGTAGAGGAAATTGCGGACGAGATCGTTGGCGACGTAGATGTCCTGATCGCCGTCGCGGTCGTAATCGCAGAACACCACCCCCAGCCCCTTGCCCGCGGGGTTCGCGACGCCGGCGGGCTTCGAGACATCGGTGAACGTGCCGTTGCCGTTGTTGCGGTACAGGCGGCTGGCGGTGCCGTCGAAGATCGTGGGATTGCAGTACATCCGGTAACCGGGCTTGCGGTCGCCGCACCAGGGGTTCTCGTCCATCCGGAAATCCACGTAGTTGGCGACGTAGAGATCGAGGTCGCCGTCGCGGTCGTAGTCGAAGAACCCGGCGCTGGTGCTCCACTCGCTGGGGCCACCCGCGACCCCCGCCGTCGTGGTCACGTCCGCGAACTTCCCGTTCCCGAGGTTGCGATAGAGGATGTCGGAACCGTATGCGGTGACGAACAGATCGAGCAGGCCGTCGTTGTCGTAGTCCCCGACCGCAACTCCGGTCTTGTACGCTTTCGTGCCGGTGCCGGCAGTTCCCGACTGCTCCGTGACGTTCGAGAACGTACCGTTGCGGTTGTTCTTGTAGAGGGTATTCGAGGCCCCCGGCGCGCCGTTGACCAAAAACAGGTCCTGGAATCCGTCGTTGTCGATGTCGATCCAGGCGACGCCCGAACCGAACGTCTCCATCATGAACTTGTCCGGCGTCGCCGCGGATTGATGGACGAAGGTGATGCCGGCCGCTGCAGTCACGTCTTCGAACAGCGGCACAGGCTCCTGGGCTCGGCCGCTGAGGACAAGTAGAGACCCGGCCGCAACGGCCAGCGTCAGCAATCGAAAACGCCGGTGGATCATCGAGTTGACCCTGGCGTTTTCTTCTGTGTGCGGTCGCGAAGCTGCTTCCGTGCGCCCGCGAGGCTCTTCTGAGCTACCGCGTTGTTCGGGTCGAGCGCCAGCACCTTCTCCAGGGACTCCACCGCGGTGTCGAGGTTTCCACGTGCCATCCGCAGCAGTCCCTCTTCGAGGTAGTAGTCGACCTCGATGTTCTGGTAGAGCGCCGACAGCGAACCGGCGGTTGCCGGCGCTGCCAGCTGCAGCTCGCGTGCGGCGTCGTTGAGCAGACCTTTCAACCGATAGGCGCGAGCCAGCTGGATGTGTCCCTCAGGACGCGACGGGTCCGCCCGCGTCGCTTCACGAAGGACCTTCACCGCGTCATCCAGCCGCCGTGTCTCGAGGTAGGCCATGCCGAGGGACAGGTTCGATTCAGCCGGGTTGGATCCTGACTGGACGACCCGCTCCAGTTCCTGAATGGCCGCGGCGTGCTGCTGGAGATCGATGAGCGCCAGCCCGAGGTAGTACCGCGCCTGATCGAATTTCGGATCGATCGTGAGAACCTGCCGCGTCAGTTCGACCGTGCGCTTCGGATTGCCGAGCTGTCGCTCCGCTTCGGCCATCAACGTCAACAGCTGCGGATTGTTGGGGACCTTTTCCAGAGCAACCTGCAGTTCGTCGCGTGCACGGCTCGCACGGGCGAGGTCCAGATAGATGCGGGCCAGGATCATTCGTGCCTGCGTCAGCTCAGGGTTGAGCGCCAGCGCCTGCCGCAGTTCCGCAACAGCCTCTCCCATGAGGTCAGGGTTTCCCTGAGCCCGGTAGGCGACGCCGAGCAGCAGGTGGGCTTCCGGCAGATCAGGTGCGATCGCGAGGATGGCCTTGAGCTCTTTGATGGCTTCGGCGGGATGCGGCGTCGGGGAAAATAGGTCGGATCCGATCCGGTTCACGCGCTCGCGGAGCGCCGGGTCCTGGTCTCGGGCCTGAGCTGGTGCGGATGTGACGGCAAGGACAGTCATCACCGCGCAGAAGTTCCGGAGAGTCACAGGGTTAGAGTACCCCAAGGACCCGAGTCGATCTGCGGCCCGCCGAATCGACTATCCCCCGAGAGATCCGCTCCTCGACACGTTCGGGGCACCCTGAGCTACGTCGAAGCGAGCGAACGAAGTGAGCGAGCCACGCGAACGGAGTGGGGCCCGAAGGGGTCCCCGCCCCTCGACGATAGCTCGGGGCGCCCTGAGCATGCCGAAGGGCGCGAGTGAGCGTGTAGGGGAGTCCGAGGGGCGAAGCCCCTCGGAAAGGAGAAAACGATGAGCAGAGTCCGGGTCCTCGTTGGCACGCGTAAGGGCGCGTTCGTCCTCGAGTCCGACGGCAAACGTCAGAAGTGGGATGTCAGCGGGCCGCATTTCGGGGGCTGGGAGGTCTATCACCTCAAGGGTTCGCCCGCTGATCCGAACCGGCTGTACGCCTCGCAGTCGAGCGGCTGGTTTGGCCAGATCATCCAGCGCTCGAACGATGGCGGCAAGACATGGGAGGCGGTCGGGAACACGTTCGCCTACGACGGCGTGCCCGGGACCCATCAGTGGTATGACGGTACCCCGCATCCCTGGGAATTCAAGCGCGTGTGGCATCTCGAGCCGTCGCTGACCGACCCGGACACGGTCTACGCCGGTGTCGAAGATGCGGCGCTGTTCAGGACGACCGATGGCGGGCAGAACTGGAGCGAGATGCCCGGTTTGCGCGGCCATGGCTCGGGACCCCACTGGCAGCCCGGTGCCGGCGGCCTGTGCCTCCACACCATCCTGCTCGATCCTTCCAACGCGAAACGAATGTTCATTGCCATCTCGGCCGCGGGCGCGTTTCGCACGGACGACGGCGGGACGACGTGGCTTCCGATCAACCGCGGGCTCAAGTCACAGGGGATCCCGAATGAGGAGGCCGAGGTCGGGCACTGTGTTCACCGGATTGCGATGCATCGATCCCGGCCGAGCGTCCTGTTCATGCAGAAGCACTGGGACGTGATGCGGAGCGACAATGCGGGGGATTCCTGGACCGAGGTCAGCGGCAACCTGCCGACCGATTTCGGCTTTCCGATTGACGTCCACGCGCACGAGCCCGAAACCATCTACGTGGTGCCGATCAAGAGCGACTCGGAGCACTATCCCCCCGACGGACGGCTGCGCGTCTACCGGAGCCGCACCGGCGGGAACGAATGGGAAGCGCTCACCAACGGCTTGCCGCAGAGCAACTGCTACGTCAACGTGCTTCGCGACGCGATGAGCGTGGACTCGCTCGACAAGTGCGGGATCTATTTCGGCACGAGCGGCGGCCAGGTCTACGGGTCGGCGGACGCCGGCGACACGTGGTCGGCGATCGTGCGGGATCTGCCGCCGGTGGTTTCGGTCGAAGCACAAACACTCGATGGGTGATCTGATGATTCGTGTAGCCCTGCCCGCGCATCTGCGCGACCTCGCTTCGGTCGACGGCGAAGTGGTGGTCGAGGTCGCCGGCAGCGTGACCCAGCGCACCGTGCTCGATGCGCTCGAAGCGCGCTACCCGGTCTTGTCAGGCACGATCCGCGACCACGTCACCTTGAAACGGCGCCCCTTCGTGCGGTTCTTCGCGTGCGGCCAGGACCTGTCGCACGAGCCGCTCGACGCGCTGCTGCCGGAGGAAGTGGTTGGCGGGAAGGAGCCCTATTTGATCGTTGGCGCAATGGCGGGGGGGTAGGCAGGACGGCGGGGCGGCGGGTCGAGTGTCAAATCCCAAGCTCCAAATCCCAAGCTCCAACGCACGCCCAAATCCCAAATCCCAAACCAATTTCCAAATCAACTCCAACCGGTTGGGAGTTGATTTGGTTTGGGATTTGGCAGTTGGGAGTGTCTTGGGATTTGGAGCTTGGAGCTTGGGATTTGACACTCGCCCCCGAGCCCCTGGCTCACCGTCTCCCCGGCCTCCGTTTGAACCACCGATCGACCACCCCCCAGAACACCAGCAGCGGCATCGCCATCAGCGCGGCGCCTATCCCGAACGTCGCCTTGCCCGGGCCGGTCAGCATCATGCCGATCTGGTTCCGGAACGGATCGTCGTTCACCAGGTAGGTCCACGTGGACGACGGGCCTCTGAGGACCGCCTCCGGCATCACGATCTCGCCGCCGCTGAACGAGATCGTGTCCAGGGCTTCGAGCACTGCCGAATCGATTTGATCATCGATCTGCCTGAATCGCATGTTGACGTCGGTCGTGAATCGCGTCAGCGGATCGTGACCGCCGAGCGCCGTGAGGTGGATGCCTTCGCGCACATCGGCGGCATAGGCGAGGTGATCGCACCACGCGCGATCGAGGCACCACAACGTCACCAGCCGTTCGGCCTCGCGGACCTTGCGCTCTCCCGCGCCAGCGACGAGCGTGCCGTACCGTTCAGGATCGGTCTGCCAGACGTCAGGCTCCTGGCGTTCTTCGAGCAATGCCGTCCGGCGGTCCATCAGTGCGACGCGCTGGTCCTCCAGCACCTGGGAGTAGCGGGCCAGGGTCCGCCGGATCTCGAAGTTCTGTTGATCGACGATCCGCTGCGCACGTGCCACCTCGGCGACGACGATGGGATTGGTGATCGGTTCGGCGCCGGCGCCCGCGTCGAAGCGGCCGGCCAGCAGGGACTGAATCCCGAACTGCACGAGGAGTGGATCCGCGAGCGAAACGAAAAACCGCGATTCGCCGGGATCGCCCTGGCGCCCGGCGCGGCCGCGGAGTTGAAGATCGACGCGTTCGCTCTCGTGACGGTTCGTGCCGATGACGTAGAGGCCGGTCGACTCGCCGGGGGCTGAAGCCCCCGGCGCTACAGTGTCGTTGGCAATCGTCGGTGGGGTGTCGTTGGCAACGGTGAGTGTAGCGCCAGGGCCTCCAGGCCCAGGCGGACCCAGGCGGATATCGGTCCCACGCCCCGCCATGTTCGTTGAAATCGTCACCGCCCCCGGTGCCCCGGCCCTGGCGATGATCCGTGCTTCCGCCTCGTCGTTCCGCGCGTTGAGCACGTCGCAGCGCACACCCGACGCCTCCAACCGCGCCGCGAGCCGCTCCGACTCCTCGACGCTGACCGTGCCGACGAGAATGGGACGGCCGGTCGCGTGCGCCGCCTGGATCTCCTCGATCACTGCCGCTTCCTTGGTGTCCCGGCTGCCATAGACACGATCCGGCTGATCGAGCCGGATCATGGGACGGTGCGTCGGAATGACGGTCACCCTCACACTGTAGGTTTCATCGAGCTCCGCGGCGGCGGCCCTGGCCGTTCCCGTCATTCCGCACACACGCGGGTAGCCCCGGATGAAGTGCTGGAGCGTGATCGATCCGAGGATGCGGCCGTCCGGCCTGCGGTCGACCCCTTCCTTCGCCTCCAGTGCCGCCTGCAGGCCGTCCGGCCAGTGGCGGTCCTCGACGACGCGGCCGGTGTGCTCGTCGATGATCGCGATGCGGCCGTCGCGGACGAGATAGTCGACGTCGCGCCTGAGCAACCTGTGGGCGTGCAGCGCGCAATTGAGCTCGGTCAGGAGTGGCAGGTTGGCCTCGACGTGCAGGCTGCCGCAGCCGAGCAGCCGCTCGATGTGCTCGGCGCCAGCCTCGGTCAGCTCGACGTCGCGGCCATACTCGTCGTGGTCGTAGTGCACGCCGGCGGTGAGACCGGTGACGATTCGCGACGCGAGTTGCGACGACGATGCCGCGCGGTCCGCCGATCCGGCGATGACGAGGGGCACGCGCGCCTCGTCTATCAGGATCGAGTCGGCCTCGTCGATCAGCGCGAACTGAAACGGCCGGTGCACCACGTCGTCGCGGCGCCGCGCCAGGAGGTCGCGGAGATGATCGAACCCCGCTTCCTTGGCGGTGACGTAGGTGACGTCGGCCGCGTAGGCCCGCCGCCGGACCGCCGGGGTCATGCCTTCCTGGACGAACGCCACGGAGAGACCGAGAGCCTGGTAGATTGGCTCCATCCAGGCGGCGTCGCGGCGCGCGAGGTAGTCGTTGAAGGTGAGCACGTGGACGCCGTTGCCGGTGAGGGCGTTGAGCGCCGCCGGCAACACCGCTGCGAGCGTCTTGCCCTCGCCGGTCTGCATCTCCACGATCCGGCCGTCGTCCATTGCCAGCGCCGCGACGACCTGGACGTCGAACGGACGAAGGCCAAGCCTGCGCCGCGCGGCTTCGCGGGCCACGGCATACACCGTCGTCCTGAGATTCTTCAGCGGTTCGCCGCCGCGAGCGGCCTCGCGCAGCCTGACGGCGCGTGCCGTGAGCGCATCGTCGGAGGCGGCGCCGAGCTCCGCGTCGAGCCGTCCAATTTCGTCGAGCGGCTGGTCGTAGCCGCGCAAGTCGAGCTCCACGCTCGATCCACGGAACTGCGAGAGGCGATCGCGCCAACCGATCTGGTTGCGAATCTGCGCCGGCGACATGGAGAGTTCGACTCTGTCATGAGCCGGGTTCACCGGCAAATCGCGGCGGCCGGTGCCGACGAGAAAATGCTTGCTATAAAATTCGCATAGGTGTTATAAAAATCGCATGACATCGCGGACCCATGCAGTGCTGACCAAGCGCGAGCGCCAGATCATGGACGCGCTCTACCGGCTCGGGCGGGCGACCGCCGCTGAAATCCTGGAGGCGATGCCCGGCGCCCCCAGCTACTCGACCGTGCGCACCCAGCTGCGCGTGCTCGAGACCAAGGGGCACGTGCGCCACGAAGAGCACGGGCTGCGCTACGTCTACATGCCGACCGTGCCGCGTCACTCGGCCCGGCGCTCGGCACTCAAGCATCTCGTCGAGACGTTCTTCGACGGATCGAACGCCAACGTCGTGGCCGCGCTGCTCGGCGGGGACGGCAGCCGCCTGTCGGACGACGATCTCGACCGCATTGCGGCGCTGGTCGAGAACGCCCGGAGGGACCATCGATGAGCACGCCGCTGATCCTGCTGTCGGACGCGCTGATCCGGTCGTCGGCGTTGTTGCTCGCCGGGCTGGCGGTCCTCTTCGTGCTTCGCGGCCGCTCGTCGGCCTTGCGGCACTGGATCCTGGCCGCGACGATGACGGCGGCGGTGCTCGCCACGCCGATTGCCTGGCTGATGCCCAACTGGTCGCTCACCAGGGTGTCAACCCCGGCGGCGTTCGTTCTCGAACCGGCGCCGGTTTCGGCCACCGCACCTCATGCTGCAGCTCCTGCCGCCCCACTTGCCTCGGCACGGCCGCTGCCGGCTGGAATGTCGGTGCCGGTTGGAATGACGGTGCCGGTTGGAATGGTCTGGATGGTCGGCGTCGGAATCGGGATCGCGTCGCTGCTGCTTCAGCTGCTGCGCCTCGGCCGCGCCTCTTCGCGCGCGTCCCGGATCACCGACGAACGATGGCTCCGCATCGTCGGCGAGGTCGCCGAGCGTTACGGCATCCGGAAATCCATCGCGGTGCTGCAGACCGACTCCATCGATCTGCTGGCGACGTGGGGGTGGTTCCGTCCACGCATTCTCGCGCCCGCCAGTGCCACGCGGTGGAGCGAGGAGCGGATCCGCGTGGTCGTGTGCCACGAGCTCGCGCACGTGCGGCGCCACGACTGGGCCGTGCAGATGGCCGCGGATGTCATGCGCCGGATCTACTGGTTCCAGCCGCTGATGTGGATCGCGTGCCGCCAGCTCCGCCGCGAAAGCGAACACGCCTGCGACGACGTGGTGCTGGCCACCGGCGTCGCAGCGGATGCGTATGCCGGACACCTCCTGCAGATCGCCAGGGCGGTTCGGTCGGACTATGGCTGGGTGCCGGCTGTGCCGATGGCCCGCCGCTCAACCCTCGAGAGGAGAATCGTTGCCATGTTGAACAGTGCCCGTAACCGCCGCGCGCTTTCGTCGCGCTCCCTCGTCGCCTGCACGCTGATTCTGGCGGCGGCAACTTTCACCGCCGCAGCGTTCCACGCCGAGCAGGATCGATCCGCCCGCCTCGGTGGCACCATCTACGACGGGAGCGGTGGCGTTTTGCCGGGCGTGGAAGTCACGCTGACTGGGGCCGACAGCGCCACGGCGAACGCGACGACTGACGCGGCCGGCAAGTTCCAGCTCCCGGCGACCGCAGGCGGCAAGTACGTCCTCGAGGCCAAGCTGGCAGGGTTCAACGCATTCCGCCAGGAGTTCGAGTTGAAGAATGCGGGAGACTGGGACCGCGCGATCACGCTGCAAGTCGGCAAGCTCCAGGAGACCATTTCCGTCCGTGCCAAGCGCGAGCCCGCCACCCAGGCGACGCCCGGTGCGCCGAAGCCCATACCGATCCGGGTCGGCGGGAACATCAAGGCGCCGATGAAGCTGGTCAACGTCAACCCGGTCTATCCGGCCAGCATGCGCGCGGCCGGCCGCAGCGGTGTCGTCCCGCTCGACGCCCTGATCAGTACCGACGGCACCGTCGTCTTCGCACGCGTCGTCAGCGCCAGCGTGCACCCCGATTTCGCCGACGCGGCGGTCGAAGCCGTGCGTCAGTGGAAGTTCACCCCGACGCTGCTCAATGGCAAGCCGGTTGAAGTCTTGATCTCAGTGACGATCAACTTCAGCCTGGACGAGTAGGGCCGCCTCAACGACAACGCCCAACGATCCAACGATCCAACGATCCAAGGGAAGCCGTTCGTACGGCTCTCCTTGGATCGTTGGATCGTGGATCGTTGGGAATTGTTTTGAAACATTTCGTCGTCGATGTGAGTCCAATCCCCGCATGGCTCTCCTCAGCGATTTCCGCCATGCGCTCAGAGTCCTGCGAAAAGCTCCCCTCTTCAGCCTGACGTCGATCCTGTCGCTCGCGGTCGGTATCGCCGCGAGTACGGCGATCTTCAGCCTGGCCGACGCGATGCTGTTCCGGCCCCGGGTCGGCATCACCGAGCCCGAGCGCGTCGTCGATATCGGGCGCGGCATGCGCGGCGAAGGGTTCGACAACTTCGGCTATCCGCTGTTCGCGGCGCTCCGCGAACGGAGCACGCTGTTCGAGCGGATGTCTGCGATCAGCTTCCAGCCGTACGCGATGAGCCTGAGCGATGGGGCCACGACCGAGCTCGTGTATGCGACGCTCGTGTCCGGCACCTTCTTCGACGTGCTCGGTACCCGCCCGGCGACGGGGCGATTCTTCCTGCCCGAAGAGGACCGCTCGCCCGGGGCGGCGCCCGTGATCGTGCTCAGTCACGGCTTCTGGATGAGTCGTTTCAAGGGAGATCCGGCCGCCGTCGGGACGTCGCTCACTTTGAGCGGGCGCGCGTATGACATCGTCGGCGTCGCCGAGCCGGGCTTCACCGGCACCAGCATCATCAACGCCGATTTCTGGGTGCCGTTCGCGATGGAGCAGCACGTTCGCAGCTCCGACACGTCGCTCCTGTCCAATCCGGACGCGGTCTGGCACACCGCGATCGGCCGTCTGAAGCCTGGTGTCTCGATTGCCCAGGCGAAGGACGAGCTGAACGCGATCATGACCAACGACTTCAAGGAGCGCGGCGACGAGCGCCTGGATCAATGGACCATCGCGGTCTCGCCATCTTCGCGCATCCCGGCACCGGCGCGCGGCCCGGTGAGCGGGTTCATCGCGCTGCTCGGAGCCTTGACCGTGCTGGTACTGCTGATTGCGTGCAGCAACGTGGCCGGCATGCTGCTCGCCCGCGCGATCGAGCGCCGGCGTGAAGTGGCGACGCGCCTGGCCGTTGGCGCCAGCCGCTCCCGCGTGATCGCGCAGCTGCTCGTGGAAGGATTCACGCTGGCGCTGATTGCGGCCACCGTGAGCATCCCGGCAACGTTCGCGGCGATTCGGCTCCTGAATGCCTTTCAGCCGGATCTCCCGGTCCCGCTGCTGGTCGACCTCCGCGTCGATCCGCGCGTGATCGCCTTCGCGCTGTTGCTGGCCCTTGTGACAACGGCCTCGTTCGCCCTGGTGCCGGCGCTGCAGTCGACGCGGTTGGAGCTGGCGCCGATGCTCCATGGCGCCACGGCGACGCCCGATCGCCGTCGCGCGTGGATGCGGCAGTCGCTGGTTGCAGCGCAGGTGGCGATGGCACTGCTGCTGCTGGTCGCGGCCGGGCTGTTCCTGCGGTCGCTGCGCGAGGCGGCAACGATCGACGCAGGATTCAACGCCGCCAACGTCGACGTCGTGCAGGTGGACATGCGCCTGGGCGGGTATCGCGGTGACGCCGGCATGCGAGCGACTGCCGACCTCCTCGATCGAATCCGGCTGATTCCTGGGGTGACATCGGTGGCGGCGTCCCGCATGGTCCCGCTGCAGGGGGGAGGACTGGGTCTCGGCCGGCTGCGTGTTCCCGGCTACGTCGGTCCCGGTGGCAACGACGAAATCGCGGCCGACATGGACGTCATCTCGCCCGACTACTTTCGCGCGATGGAGTTGCCCTTGGTGCGAGGCCGCGCTTTCACCGCGGCGGACCGCCAGGGTGCGAAGGGCGTGATCATCATCAACGAGATCCTGGCCGAGCGCCTGTGGCCCGGGCGTGACGCCGTGGGTCAGCACATCCTGAGTCAGTTCGGCCAGCCTGGCGGCGGAGAAGCGGAACGGCCGCTGGAAGTGGTTGGCGTGGCAAAAACCTCGAAGTACCGGTCGATCGGGGAAGCGCCGCGGAACTTCGTCTATGTGCCGCTGGCCCAGTCGTTCATGGAGGATTTGACGTTCTACGTCCGTCGGGCTCCAGGCTCATCGCAAATCCCTGCAGTCCGGCAGGCGATTCGCGCGTTCGATGCGAACCTGCCGGTCGTGCACGCGCAGACCCTGCGGGAGGCGACGGCCATCGGTCTGCTTCCGCAGAAGATCGCCGCGTGGATCGCCGGCAGCGTGGGGGCAGTCGGCCTCCTGCTGGCCGCGCTCGGACTCTATGGGCTCGCTGCGTTCTCGGTCGCGCAGCGCACACGTGAGATCGCCATCCGGATGGCGCTCGGCGCCACGCGCGAATCGGTGCTGGCGCTCGTGCTCAGGCAGTCGGCGCGTCTGGCACTGATCGGGGGAGTGGTCGGGCTTGCCCTGGCGCTCGGCGTGGGCCTGATCCTGCAGAGCCTGTTGATCGGCATCCGGCCGATCGATCCGGTCGCCTTCGGCACGGCCGTATCGATGCTTATGGTCGTGCTCCTGGCGGCGTCGTGGATCCCGGCCCGCCGCGCCTCGCTGCTCGATCCCATGCGGGCGCTCAGGCGCGAGTAGCCGGTATCTGTCATGCAGTTCTCCACCGCGTGACCAGGAGCGACGACAGGAAAACCTATAGCGACATGGTGGAGAACGTTTTCGGCGGCGTCCGGATTTCGCCTGACGATGAGCCTCGATCCCACGTGTTCCGCAATCTCCGGCGTCGGCCGTGGCTCACCGGTGTGACGATGTCGTCGGTTCACCTGACGGTGGCCGACGAAGAAGACGCGGACGACGAAGAGCCCGACCGCTGACGCTCTGCCCGCGATCTGCCAACGATGAGGCCTTCGCGTGCCGAAATCCCTTCACGCGTTCCCATTCGTGTCTCTGCCGTGAACGGCCGCCGAGCTGAGCCCTATTTCTTCTCCGGCGGCTTGCTGAAGGAGCGCTCGACCATATCCTTCACATCGGTCGAGACCGGGTGGTCGCGCCAGAGCCAGCGCATCATGTCGGGGAAGATCGATCCACCGTGTTTCTGGCTGTGCCGGCCGATCCCCCACTGGTAGTTGAGGTCGTAGCCCTTCTCCTGCAGCGCCTGCATCAGCCGCACGTTCTGGAAGAACCAGTCGCGCCTTTCGTCGTAGTTGCCGTCGCGTCCCATTCCGCGGTTGTCGTTGCGCCCGTCCTGCAGGTAGATGCGAATCGGCTTCTTCTCGGTCTTGCGCACGATGTCGGCGTAGGCGTGTCCGCCGCGGAGATTGGTGAAGCTGCCGATCATGCTCAGCACCTTGCGGAAGTCGTTCGGACGTTCCCAGGCCACCGTGAACGCCGCGATCGCGCCCGAGCTCGCGCCGCCAATCCCGTGGCGCTCGGGATCCTTCGAGATGTTGTAGTCCTTCGAGAGCGCCGGCATCAGTTCATCGATGATGACGCGCGCGTACTTGTCGTCGAGTGAGTTGTATTCCGTCGGCCGGTTGGTGGTGCGATCCCCCCATTCCTGCGGCGTCGGCTCCGGCTGCTCCGGGGTCCGGCCGGGATTGATGAACACCGACAGCATCACCGGGATCTCGCGGCGATCGATCAGGTTGTCGAGCACGTTCGGCGCGCGCAGATCGCCTTCCATGTTCTTGAAGGCCTGCCCGTCGTTGAAGATCATCAGGCTCGCCGGCACCTTGGGGTCGTACTGCGCCGGCACGTGCACCCAGTAGGTGTGCTGTGTGCCAGGGTAGGCCTGGCTCGGGAGCGTGAACGGCCCACGCACCTCTCCTTTTGCCACCCCCTCCCTCTCGAACGAGTCAGGCCCGAGCTGGTAGTGCGCGTCGGGGTTCGGCGGCTGAGGCTCCTGATTCTGGGAGCGGGCGGACATGACAGCGGTGCATACGGCGACCGACAGCGCGGCGGCAACGGTTCTGGTCATGGCCGATGAGGATACCGCAGGGGCGGGATCCGGGGTCCGGGGTCCGGGGTCCGGGATCCGGATCGGGGTGGTTCAAACAACGGGCAGCTTCGAGAGCTGCCGTGCTGATCCGAATGCCGAGTCCTCAAGAACAAGAGGCAAAGAGATAAAGAGATCAGGATGGGCTGCAGTTCACGCAAGAGACTCTTGACTCTTACCCTCCTGCAACTAATCGTGGCCGGATCAGCCACCCGGATCTGAAAGCTGCCAGTTGTTTGAACGGTCCCGATCCGGACCCCGGACCCCGGACCCCGGATCCCGGACCTGCAACGAACCACCCGCCGGCTACGTAAGCTTGTCGGGACGTGCCCGATATCCCTCTCGATCCTGAGATTGTTGCCGAGGCGCGCCTCGTGTCGGATGCGCTGGGCGGGTCGCAGCCGGCGTTCGAGCAGATCGTACGGCGCTATCAGCGGCCCGTGATCAGCGTGATCGTCCGCATGACCGGCGACCGCACGCAGGCCGAGGATCTCGCGCAGGAAACCTTCGTCAAGGCCTTCCGCAGCCTGAAATCCTTCGACTCGACGCGGCGGCTTTCGAGCTGGTTGTTCCGCATTGCGCACAACACGACGCTCGATGCGCTGCGACGGCTGAAACCCGAGGTCGTCGAGCTCGAGGGCCTGTCCGAGGGGGACCCGCACCGCGATCCGGCAGCGCCGCCGGCACCGGATCCGCTCGAACAGGCGGCCCTCGGCACGGCGCTGAACCGGGCACTCCTCAGCCTCCGCCCGGACTACCGGGCCGCGATTGCGCTCCGCTACGACCAGCAGCTGCCGTTCGACGAGATCGGCCAGATTCTCGGGGTGCCGGAGGTGACAGTCCGCACCTACGTCCATCGTGCCCGCAAGGAACTGGCTCGATCGCTGGCGACGCTCGGCTGGACCCCCTCGCGATGATCGAACAGCCGCAGCCCGCAACCGCAGGCCGCAGGCCGCAGTCCGCAGTCCGCGGTCCGGGTTCAGGTTCGGGTTCGGTTTCTGGGCAATCCGGGGCTGCGATTGGAATCTGGGGAACCAGCAACGCCCTTCGACTGTGAAAGCGGATCGCGGATTGCGGGCTGCGGCCTGCGGATTGCGGATGTGCAACGAAACCGGATTCGGCTCGTAAGCCTGGCAAGGCCATGAACGATCAACAGAGCCGCGACTGGCGCCGGTGGGTCGAAGCCGAACAGGCCGGTGAGGACGACGCCGCTGATGCGATCTTTGGCGGCGTGTTCCGGGCGTCGGCCGGCGGGGATCTGCCGTCGGCGCAGTTCACGGCAGTCACGATGGCGGCCGTGGCTGAAGCCGCGGCCCGCGACGCCCGCCGGGCACGGAGAATCCGCGCGATCGGCTGGCCTGTCGGGATCGTTGCCGCCGTCCTGATCGTCTACACCACGGCAGGGCTCATGATGTCCGCCTTCTCCGCCATCGTCGTCGGCGCGCTCAATCTGCTGGTGAGCCTCGTAGTGAAGATCGCGACAGCGGCGTCGGCCGGCGGAGACGTGTGGAGCATTGCCAGCAGCCTCGGGCGCGCGATCGCCGGCGTGCTCGCGAGTCCATCCGTCACGACCACCATTCTCGCCCTGCAGGGGATCGCCGTCGCGGCGCTGATCGCGCTGCAGCGGCTGCTGCGTTCCGATAGGGAGTCATTCCGATGAGAGCCGTCACATCGATCGTTCTGGTCCTCGCGACCGTGCTGTTTTCCAGCCAGGCGAGGTCGGCACAGACCCGCCCCGACGAGCGGCGGGCGCTGCGCGAGCAGCTCGAACGAAAGTACGACCTCGTGCCTTTGACTGACGGGGGGGTCGGTCTCAGGCCCAAGGCGCGCGGAGAGGTGCGGTTCGTGGAAGTCACGGCGGGGACGATCGTGCTGAACGGCGCGGTGGTGACCGGTCGCGAGCTGCGTGATCGGCTTGGCGCCGACGCTGACGCAGTGCTGCGTCTGTCGTATCTCTCCGCTGATGAACTCCGCGAAATCGCGGCACCGCCGGCACCGCCTCCACCCGCCGTTGCGCCCCAGGCACCGGAACCGCCGCTCGAGCGCGCCGGGTCGGAGCCACGAGAGACGCGCCAATGGAGCCGCCGCTCCCGCGGGGAGCGGATCAGGATCTTCGGGGACGTCGTTGTTGACCGCGACGAAGAGATCGGCGGTCAGGCCGTCGCGGTCTTTGGATCCGTGCGCGTGGACGGGAAGGTGGAGGATCAGGTCGTCGCGGTCTTCGGGTCGGTTGTGCTCGGCAGCGATTCGGTGGTGGACGGCGACGTGGTTTCGGTCGGTGGACGTGTCATTCGCAGTCCCGGGGCACAGACGCGCGGCGGTGTGACAGAAGTGGCGCTCACCGAGCCCTGGTTCCCGTTTTATCTCCGGCCGTGGGAACGGGGCTGGGAAGGCGCCCCGTTCTTCATGACATTCGGGGCGGTGCCACGCCTGATCGGTACCGGCATGCGATTGACGCTGCTGCTGCTGTTCACCGGCCTTGCTCTTCTGGTGGCGCGCCGCAGCGTGGAGGCCTCCGCCGAGCGCGTCGCCGACAATCCCCTGAAGACGACGGTGGTCGGGCTGGTCGCCGAGGTGCTCGTGCTGCCGGTGCTGGTGTTGACCGCGATCGCCCTGGCGATCTCGATTATCGGGATCCCGTTGCTGCTCCTGCTGCCATTCGTGGTGCTGGCGCTGCTCGTGATGGCGCTGGTCGGCTTCACCGGCACGGCGGCCGCGATCGGCAATGCGGTGCAGCGCCGCTATGCGCCCACCGCGCAAACCCCTTACATGGCCGTCGTCGTGGGCCTGCTCGTGATTCTCTCGCCGGTGATCCTCGGACGCCTGCTCGCGGTGGTCGGCTGGCCGGTCACGCCGGTCTCGGTCCTCCTGGTCGCGATCGGCTTCACGCTGGAACTGCTCGCGTGGGCGAGCGGGTTCGGGGCGATCCTCGGCCACGCGTTCAGCGGCTGGCGGGCGCGGCGCCCACGCGGAGGGATCGTGGCGCCGTCGACGCCCTAAAAACCGCGGCTCGCGGCTCGCGGGTTCGCGGGTTCGGGAAGCCGGAGGTACTCAGAGGTAACTAGCCGCTTGGATGTGCACCGGTTGCCTCTGAGTATCGCCGTCTTCCGAACCCGCGAACCCGCGAACCCGCGAACCCGCGATCAAGCGTTAGACTACGTCCTTGCGTCATCGCGACAGTCCCCTCCACATCTCGCCGGAGCGCTTCCGCCAGATCGGTCATCAGCTCGTCGATCAGATCGCGGCGCTGCTCGAATCGATTCCCGAACGTCCGGTCACGCGAGACGAATCGCCATCGGCGGTTCGCGACGCGCTCGGGTTGAATGGACCATTGCCGCAGGACGGCGAGGATCCCGCCGTACTGGTCGATGGTCTGGCGCGGACGATTGCCGATCACTCGCTGTTCAACGGCCATCCGCGGTTCTTCGGGTACATCACCTCATCGCCGGCGCCAATCGGCATGCTCGGCGATCTGCTCGCGTCTGCACTCAATCCGAACGTCGGCGGATGGTTGCTGGGACCGGCCGCGTCCGAGATCGAGGGTCAGACGGTCCGGTGGATCGCGGAGCTGATTGGCTATCCCAACGACTGCGGCGGCCTGCTGGTGAGCGGCGGCAACATGGCCAACTTCGTCTGTTTCCTGGCCGCGCGCGCTGCAGGTGCGCACTGGGATGTTCGCGCGGACGGGGTCAACGACGGATCGCGGCCGGCGCTTCGCTGCTACGCCTCGGCAGAGACTCACACGTGGATTCAGAAGGCGGCAGACCTCACCGGCATCGGTACCGCGGGCATTCGCTGGATCCCCACCGACGATCGCCTGCGGATGAACGTTGCGGTGCTCGCCGAGCGCCTCGCGGCGGATAAGGCGGCCGGCGATCTCCCGTTCATCGTGGTGGGAACTGCAGGCTCGGTCAGCACCGGTGCCGTCGATCCGCTGGTCGAGATCGGATCGCTCTGCCGCGATCAGGGCGTCTGGTTCCACGTCGACGGCGCTTACGGCGGCTTCGCGGCCGGAGTGCCAGGCGCGTCCGTGGATCTGCAGGCGCTGGCGAACGCGGACTCGGTGGCCGTGGATCCCCACAAGTGGCTCTACGCGCCGCTCGAAGCAGGGTGCGCGCTGGTCGGCGACGCCGAAGCGCTGCGCCGCGCGTTCTCGTACCACCCGGCGTACTACCATTTCGAGGAGAAGGCCACCAACTACGTGGACTTCGGCCCCCAGAACTCGCGCGGGTTCCGCGCGTTGAAGGTCTGGCTCGCCCTCCGGCAGGCTGGCGCGTCCGGCTACCGGCGGATGATCGGAGAGGACATCGCGCTCTCGCGCGCCATGGCCGACGCCGTCGCGGCGCATCCGGAGCTGGAGCTGGTCACTCAGGATCTGAGCATCACGACGTTCCGTTATGTACCCGCCGACCTGCGTGCCAACGGCAGTCAGGCAGCGCGAGACTACGTGGATCGCCTGAACCGCGCGCTCCTCGACGCGCTTCAGCACGGCGGCGAAGTGTTCGTCTCGAACGCGGTCATCTCCGGCCGCTACGTGCTACGCGCCTGCATCGTGAACTTTCATACGGCGCTCGACGATGTTCAGGCCGTACCCGACATCGTCGTGCGGACGGGCCAGGGGATTGATGCGGGCATGAGGCCACAGGAGCTGCGCTGAGCCTCCTTACATTGCCAACATTGCCAACATTGCCAACATTGAAAATGCTCGGGGCGATCATTGGCCTGGTTGCCAGTAGCCAGCTCCAGTGCATTTCTAATGTTGGCAATGTTGGCAATGGACTACCGTCGCACCAACTCTCCATACGACCGATAGCGTCCGTCGTCGTACCCCCCGATGAGATCGTCCAGCGCGTGGAGCTGTGACTGGCTGGCGTCGCCCGGGCGGCCGAACGACGAGTAGCGCCCGAAGACCGATCGGATGAGCACGGCTCCCTTGCTTCTCGGAATGCCGCGCAGGTTGGTGACGAAGCGCGGGTAAGCGCCCTGACCGAACAGGTAGAACTCGACGTTCGAGACGTAGAACGTGGAGAGCCGCTCGCCCCGGGCCGCGATCGCGCGGCCGACGGCTTGCAGTGCCGACGGGCCGCTGATGTCGCCGACCACCGGGACGATGCGATCGCGGGACTGGAGAGATTTGACGAACTGGAAGCTCTCCTCGGCGGCGAGGTAGTTGGCCTGGTTCCCCGCGGCGTCGGTCTCGAGCAGCAGGTCGCGATAGGTCGGGTAGTACAGTTGCGGCGGCCGGCCGGTGCTGTTGAACCGCAGCGACAGCCCGTCTTCGATGAAGCGCCGGTGAAACGCAGCGATGGTCTGGAGGTCCTCGGAGGACAGCGGCACACCGGTGCGGCGGAGCGCGTCCTCGATTCGTGGCCGTCGTGCGGTGATGGCGTCGGTGCTGGCGGCTGTCTTGTCGAAGTAGCCGACCAGCCGATCGATCGGCGCCTGCTTCCAGCCGTTCAGGGCCGGCGGCAGCGGACGTCCGGTCAGGTAGGCCAGATATTCGATCCGCGTCTCGGACAGCTCGAACAGCGCCTTGAAGAGCAGGTGGAGAAGCAGGTTGTCGCGGCGGACGTCGATGATGAAGGCGACCGCCGGCCGTACTTCGCTGATGTACGAGAAATTCTGATCGGGTCCGACGCCGATGTAGGCGCCACCGTGGACCGAGCGGCGCTTGAGATCCGACACGACCTGCAGGTAGGACCGTTCGTTCGAGATGAGGTTGTCGGTGTCGAAGTAGCCGCCACGCTCCGAGAGGCCGGCGACGGTGGCGGCGAACGTCGGCGGCGGCTGCGGGGCGGCTGTGCTGCCGTCGACGCGAAGCACCGCCCAGAGCGTCGTCACCGCCAGGAAAACGGCGCCGGTCGAAGCCGTGTAATTTCTCGCCCGCCGGCTCAATGGCACACGCGCATCTTAGCAGGCGGATGAATAGTCGCGGTGGTCGAGGCCGGAGGCAGAAGGTTCCCTTGTCACAGTGGTTTGACGATCGTGTAGAACATCACCGGTGACTACGGTTCGGCGACTGCCGCCCGAGATGTATGCCCGGCCCGGAGGCGTGCCCCTGCACGCTGATGTGTATCTGCCGGAAGGGACCGGCAGCCTCTGTCCCGCGATTATCTGGATCCACGGCGGTGGCTGGCGCTCGGGCAACCGCGAGCTCGGCCCCGATTTGCGCCGCTTCTTCGGCGGGCATGGCTTTGCGATGGTCGCGATCGACTACCGGCTCAGCCGTGCGGCCGTCTTTCCCGCGCAGATCGAGGACGTGCGAACGGCCATTCGGTGGCTGCGATCGGTCGCGCCTGGTTACGGGATTGACGCAACGCGCATCGGGTTGTGGGGTGCGTCGGCCGGCGGGCACCTCGCCGCGCTCGCCGCGCTCGCGCCCCTGGACTGTTTTCGCGCGCCCGGCGCGCTGTACCCCGAGCAGGACCATGCAATCCAGGCGGTCGCCATCGGGTACGCTCCGATCGATTTTCTGCAACTGGACGCGCACCGGCCTCCGCCGGGCACCCGGTCAGAGGATCCGGAGTCGCTGCTCCTGCCCGGGCCTGATGGGCGGTCGGCAGACGCCGACTCCTACGAGTCGCTCCTGCTGGGCGCACCAATCGGGACCTGTCCCGACCGCGTCCGCGCGGCCAATCCGATCGCGTATCCAGGCGGGCCCTCGGCGCCGTTCCTGATCCTGCACGGTCTCGCCGACACGACGGTGGCGCCGCATCAGAGCGAGCTGCTCTACGACGCGCTGAGGGCGAGGCGCACCAACGTCGCGCTCACGCTGATCGATGGTCTCGGTCATGGATTCCTGAATCGCACGCACCTGGACACTGCCGGCCCCCGCTGGATGGAGCTCAGGGAAACGTCGAGTGAAGGGAAGGCATCGACCTCACGGCAATGTCAGCTGGTGTTCCCGGTCATCGAGGCATTCTTCAGGGCCACTCTCAATCCGGCATAAAATTTCGGCCGGTCCCGCGGCACTGCTCATGTGACTTGCCGCCTGGATCCGCAATCATGAGCACACTCGACAACCTCATCGTCCTGGTTTACTTCGCCATCGTGTTCGGGATCGGCGCGTACTTCTTCAAGCGCGCCAAAACCAGCCGCAGCTATTTCCTCGCCGACAAGAGCGTCGGCTGGGTGGCGATTGGCGCATCGCTCTTCGCCGCCAACATTTCGAGCGAGCACTTCATCGGCCTCGCCGGTTCCGGCGCGAGCTCGGGTCTCGCCGTCGGCCACTTCGAATGGCTGGCCGTGTTCATGTGCATGACGCTCGGCTGGGTGTTCGTTCCCTTCTACCTGCGCACCAACGTCTACACGATGCCGGAGTTTCTCGAGCGCCGGTATGGCCCGGCGTGCCGGTGGTATCTCACCACCGTGTCGATCCTGGCCTACGTGTTCACGAAGATCTCGGTATCGCTCTACGCAGGCGCACTGGTCCTGCGCGCGACCGTCGGCTGGGACTTCTACACGTCAGCCGCGGTGATGGTGATCGCGACCGGAATCTATACGATCTTCGGCGGTCTCTCTGCGGTCATCTACACCGAGTTCATGCAGGCGATCGTGCTGCTCGCCGGTGCGGTCACGCTGAGCGTGCTGGGGCTGATCGAGGCGGGCGGCATGTCCGGCCTGCGGCAGGCGCTGCCGCCGGACTTCTTTCACATGATGAAGCCCTCGACCGATCCCGCGTTCCCGTGGACCGGCATCTTCTTCGGCGCGCCGATCCTCGGCATCTGGTACTGGTGCACCGATCAGGTGATCGTGCAGCGCGTGCTCGGCGCGAAGACCGAAGAGGACGCGCGCGGCGGCGCGATCCTCTGTGGCCTGCTCAAAGTACTGCCGGTGTTCGTGCTCGTGCTGCCTGGCCTCATCGCTCGCGCGCTCTACCCGGAGATCAAAGGTGACGATGCGTATCCGACGCTGGTGGTGCGGCTGCTGCCGACCGGCCTCATCGGGGTGATGGTGGCGGCGCTCCTGGCCGCGCTGATGTCGTCGCTCTCCGCCACGTTCAACTCGGCATCGACGCTGGTCACGCTCGATGTCTACCAGAAGCTGAACCCGGGCGCGACCGAGCGGCAGCTGGTCACGGTCGGCCGCATGTTCACGGTCGTCATGGTGGCGCTCGGAATTCTCTGGGTGCCGTTCATTCAGTACCTCAGCACCGAGGTCTACATCTATCTTCAGAGCGTGCAGGCCTACATCAGCCCGCCGATCGCTGCGGTGTTCCTGCTCGGCGTCGCCTGGCCGCGCGCCAATCGCCACGGCGCGATCGCCGCGCTGGCCTCGGGGGCGATCCTCGGCACCGCGCGCTTCGTCCTCGAGTTCAGTCGCACGAGCGCCCTCGCCCAGGCACCGCTCATCGCGCCGATGGTGTCGATGAATTTCCTCCACTTCGCGATCCTGCTGTTCGCGATCAGCGTGGTGCTCCTGGTGGTCGTCTCGCTGGCCACCGACCCCGTGACCCTGGCGCAGCTGCGCGGCCTGACGTTCAAGACCCTGGAGTCCTCTTATATCCCGCACGCAGAGCGGTCGCAGCGGCTCTTCCGCATCCACCTGGTCTGCACCGTCGCCCTGGCGCTGTTCGTGATCGGGTTGTGGGTGTACTTCGCGTAGGGTCCAACGAAAGTGTCTCGCGTGCGACGGGGAAGACACTTTCGTCTCTTCGCCGTCAACTCCCAACGATCCAACGATCCAACGGAAGCCGCTCGAAGAATGAGGGGAAAACTGCCAACAAGCTCGTTGACGAACTTTCACCCCGTTGTTCGAACGACTTCCCTTGGATCGTTGGACCGTTGGATCGTTGGGAGTTGATCCGTGAAGCGACGAAATTGTGTAGCGGCCGAAGCCGCTACACAATTTCGTCGGTTACCACATGAAAATGCGTGAGCTTCGCCGCCCCGAATGACGTCGTGATGGCCACGTCGGTGGCGTCGAGCCCGGTGGCGAGCAGGACGCGGCCGATCCGCGGCTTGTTGTGGCGGGCGTCGAAGGTCCACCAGCGGCCTTCCAGGTACGCCTCGAACCACGCGCTGAAATCCATCGGGTAGGGGGCCGGTGGCACGCCGATGTCGCCGAGATAGCCGGCCGTGTAGCGCGCCGGGATGTTGAGGGCGCGGCAGAACGTGATCGCCAGGTGCTGAAAGTCGCGGCAGACGCCGACGCGCTCGGTGAAGACGTCGAGCGCGGTGCGCGTGGACCGTGCCTGGGCGTAACTGAACGTGACCTTCGACTGCACCCAGGCGCAGATGGCCTGCACGCGCGGCCAGCCCCGAGGGACATCGCCGAACAGCTCGACCGCCGCCGCCGAGAGCAGATCGACCTCGCAGAATCGGCTTCCCATCAAGTAGCGCAGCGTCTCGGGTGGCAATTCGCCAACCGGCACCTCGCGTGCAGCCGGGCACACCGGATCCGGCAGGCCGGAGTCTTCAACAACCGTCGAGCTCGTCAGGCGGATGGTCCCCTGAGGTGCGACGAACCTGGTGCTCAGGTTCCCGAACAGATCCGCGTACTCCTCGATGGGCACCTCGGGTTCCACGCAGATGCGATCGGGTTCCCGCAGGTCGTGGCGGCGGGAAGGATGAACGTTCAGCAACGCCGTCATCGGAACCGGCGCAGGGATGTCGAAGCGGATGTCGTAGCCGAGACGAATCAGCATGGCCAATCCTGGATGGAGGCAGGATCCATGCCGCTGGCGCCTCAAAGGCCGCCCGGCAGGCACCGTGTATGATGAGACGACTCACGCCCGGCCGCGCCGCCAGCGTGCTCGCTCGCGAGGAACCGTGACTTACTGCCTCGGGATTGTGACTGACGACGGCCTCGTGATGGCGTCGGATTCGAGATCGAACGCCGGTTTCGACCAGGTCAACGTCTGCCGCAAGATGTACCGCTTCGTCATCGAGGACGAGCGTGTCTTCGTGATTCTCACCAGCGGCAGCCTGTCGATCAGCCAGTCGGTGATTTCGCTGCTCCGCGTCGATTTCGACGCCGGACTCGGGCTGGCGAAGGCCCCATCCATCTATCACGCCGCCCGCATCGTCGGTGAAACGGTGCGAAAGGTGTCGGAGATGGATCGAGCGTCGCTCGAACGCGACAATTTCAGCTTCAACGTGAACCTGCTGCTCGGCGGGCAGGTCCGCGGCGAGCCGCCAACGCTGTATCTCATTTACCCGCAAGGCAATCCGTTGCAGGCGACCGAGGACTCGCCGTACCTCCAGGTGGGCGAGGTGAAATACGGGCGTCCGATTCTCGATCGCGGGATCCAGAGCGCGACGTCGCTCGAAGTCGCGGCCAAATACGCGCTGCTGTCGTTCGACGCTACCATGCGATCGAACGTGACCGTCGGCCCGCCGATCGACCTGCTTCTCTACAAGCGCGACAGCTTCCGCATCACCCGCTACAGGCGCCTGGGCGCCTCGGATCCCGACCTCAACCTGATTCACGAATCGTGGGAGAAGTCCCTGCGCCGGGCGGTCGAGCAGTTACCGGAGATCGAGTTCGGCGACTCCCCGGCGGCGCAGACTGACACGTCGACGGACTCAGAGTCGGCGCGGGCGGCGTCGATGGGCGAGGACCAGCCTCAGGCCGCCGTCCGGCGGTAAGACAACAGCACTCGCGACATTCCGGCTCGACCGTTGCATAGCAAACCGCCACGTCAACGTTCGAGCGAGCCAGTGACGATTCAATCCGCGGCCGACGTATTCTCGGGCTACACCCTGTCCGATGCCTTCGATGAGATGTTCGACGGCAAGGCGCAGCCCCGCCGCCCGTATCGCAAGCTGCACAAGGAGCTGCTCAAGCTGAGCCCGGAGGAGCTGCTGCGCAGCAAGCAGCAGGCGGATCTCACGTTCTTCAACCAGGGGATCACGTTCACGGTCTACGGCCGGAACGAAGCCACAGAGCGCATCTTTCCGCACGACCTGCTGCCGCGCATCGTATCGGCGGCGGACTGGGACGTCATCGAACGCGGATTGACGCAGCGGATCACCGCCCTCAACCTGTTCCTGAAGGACATCTATCACGAACGCAAGATCCTGAACGACCGGGTGATTCCGGGCAGCGTGGTGTATACCTGCCGTCACTTCCGCCGGCAGATGAGCGGCGTGAAGGTGCCGCGCGACGTCTACGTCAACGTGATGGGCACGGACCTGGTGCGCCTGCCCGATGGACGCTTCGTCGTGCTGGAGGACAACCTGCGCGTGCCGAGTGGCGTCTCGTACATGCTCTCGAGCCGCAAGGTCATGAAGCAGATCTTCCCCACGCTCTTCCGGAAGTGCGGCGTCCGGCCGATCGAGCATTACAGCCAGGCGCTGCTCTCGACGCTCCGTGCGCTCGCGCCCGACGGCCGTCCCGATCCGACCGTCGCGCTGCTGACGCCTGGCGTCTACAACTCCGCCTACTACGAGCATTCGTTCCTCGCGCGCCAGATGGGCATCGAGCTCGTCGAGGGGCGCGACCTGGTCGTCCACGACAACGTCGTCTACATGCGAACGACGCGGGGGTTCAAGCGCGTGCACGTGATTTACCGCCGCGTGGACGACGATTTCCTCGATCCTCTGGCGTTCAGGGTCGACTCGGCGCTCGGCGTGCCCGGCCTGTTCAGCGCGTATCGCGCCGGCAACGTCACGCTGGCGAACGCCCTCGGCACCGGCGTCGCCGACGACAAGGCGATCTATGCCTACGTGCCGCGCATCATCAAGTACTACCTCGGCGAGGATCCGATCCTCGACAACGTCGACACGCTGCTGATGACCGACGACACCCAGCGCGCGCACGTGCTCGATCGCCTGCACGAGTTCGTGGTGAAGGCGGTAGGGGAGTCGGGCGGCTACGGCATGCTGATCGGTCCCCACAGCACCGAGGATCAGCGCCGCACGATGCGCGACTGCATCGTCGCCGATCCCCGCAATTACATCGCGCAGCCGGTGCTCGCCCTGTCGACGGCCCCCTGCTTGATCGAAGGCAACATCGAGCCGCGTCACGTCGACCTTCGGCCCTACGTGCTTCACGGCGAGAAGGTGACGATCGCGCCCGGCGGGCTGACCCGCGTGGCGCTCCGCAAGGGATCGCTGGTCGTGAACTCGTCGCAGGGTGGCGGATCGAAGGATACGTGGGTGTTGCAGACATAGCAGTCAGTTGCCAGTTCCCAGTTTCCAGTTTCCAGTTAGTCGATCGGTCACCGAAGCTGGACGACTGGCAACTGGCAACTGGCAACTGGCAACTGGCAACTGAGAACCAATCGCGATGCTGTCCCGAGTCGCCGACTGTCTCTACTGGATGAGCCGCTACTTCGAGCGCGCCGACAACATCGCGCGGGCGATCGACGCGACCCACAGCCTCATGCTGAGCCGCGTCGAGGTCGCGGCCGACGAGCGCTGGTATCGCGCGCTCACCGCGATGGGGCTGCAGCTCGAAGCCGGCAACCCCGATCCGCAGGATGCCATCCGCCGGCTCGCCGCCGACATGACGCTCCGGACGTCGATGATCTCGTGCCTGGCGGCGGCCCGTGAAAACGCCTCGCAGGTGCGTGAAGAAATCAGCTCGGAGATGTGGGAGCAGCTCAATCGCCTCTACCACCAGGCGGGCGCCCTGAGCGCCGAGGTCGCAGACGATGAATCGGTGGTGCGGCTGGTGACCGCGGTCCGCGAGGGATCGTACGCGTTTGCCGGCGTCAGCGAGACCACGATGACCCACGGTGAGGGCTGGCGATTCGTGCAGCTCGGGAAGTACACGGAGCGCGCCTGCGCGGTGTCACTCCTCCTCGACGCCTACTTCGGCGCCCACACGCAGGCCGACGATCTCGACTGGATCGCGCTGCTCGCCAGCTGCGGCGCGTTCGACTCGTACACGAAGGTGTTCACCGCGGACCTGCAGCCGGACCGGGTCGCCGAGCTGCTGCTGGTCTATCCGGAGTTTCCGTACTCGGTGCGCTATTCGGTCGAGCGGATGTCTGTTTCGCTGAAGGCGATCACCGCCCAGGGCGCCAGCCGCCCGCGCGCCCAGATCGGCCGGATCATCGGACGCCTGCGATCGTCACTGGCCTTCGCCACGGTCAGCGAGCTGCGCGCGGGCGATCTGCACGCGTTCCTGAACGGGGTGCTCGATCAGTGCCGGGCCATACACGCGGCCGTTCACGATGCATACATCGACTATCCAATCGAGATCGCGTTTGAGAGTTGAGCCGATGCGTCGTCTTTGCCCAGAAAGCGAACCCGCGAGCCGCGAACCGCGAACCCGCGGCGAGCGATAGCGCCATGTTCTACGCCATCCGTCACGTCACGCGGTATCGCTACAGCCGCCCGGTCTGGCAGAGCATCATGGAAGTGCGCATGCACCCATGCACGGATCAGGCGCAGCGGTGCTTCACGTTTCAGCTGTCGGTCAACCCGCGGGCGCGCATCTTCTCGTTCACGGATCACCTCGGCAACCACGTCCACCACTTCGACCTGCCGGCCCACCACCGGGCCTTGACGATCGTCGCCGATGCGCTGGTGAATCTCGATGAACCGGCGTCGCGACCGGCGTCGCTGCCACTCGAGGCCTGGAACGAGCTCGATCGGATGATCGCCGGGAACGACTACTGGCCGATGCTCATGCCGAGCCAGTACGCCCGATCGTCGCCGCAGCTCGAAGACTTCGCGCGCGAGCTGGGCCTGGGCGGGCGGGATGGACGCGATCCCCTGACGCTGCTCAATCACGTCGCCGAGGGCATCAACGGCGCGTTCGACTACGTCAAGAAGAGCACCCACGCGAACTCGCCAATCGAGGTGAGCCTGGGCTCACGACAGGGGGTGTGCCAGGACTTCTCGCACATCATGATCGCTGTCGTCCGCAACCTCGGGATTCCGTGCCGCTACGTGAGCGGATACCTCTATCACGACCAGCTGCATCACGATCGATCGGCGGAAGGCGCGACGCATGCGTGGGTCGAAGCCCTGCTCCCCGGCCTCGGCTGGGTGGGTTTCGATCCGACCAACGGCGTGAGCGCCGGCAGCCGCCACATCAAGACCGCCATCGGCCGCGACTACGCCGATGTGCCGCCGACGATCGGCACGATGAAGGGACGCGCCGAGACCGAGCTCCAGGTCCGCGTCCGCGTCGCGGCGTCACAGGCGCTGCTGCCGCCAGACGAGGAGCTCGCCGCCGACGAGGAGTGGGCGCTCTTTTTCGAGACGGATGAGCAGGCTCTCGCGTGGCAGCAGGAGCAGTAAGAACGGCAAATCCCAAGCTCCAAATCCCAAATCCCAACGCACCCCCAAATCCCAAATCCCAAATTCACCTGTTGCGTTGGGCGTTGATTTGGATTGGATCTTTTGGAGTTGGGCGTGCGTTGGAGCTTGGGATTTGGAGCTTGGGATTTGAGCCGGCTACTGCGGGATCTTCCCCACCAGCCTCCCGAGCAGCTTCAGCGCGTACAGCATGACCCGCTCCCGCGTCTGATCGATGTCGCTCGGACCGTTCACCTTCAGTCCCGCGGACCGGAGATCGTCGACGGCGCTGTCGTCGCCGCCATTCGGGTGCGTGGCCACCCAGTACAGCACCTTGATCAGATCGTCTTTCGGAATGTCGGCCTGCAGGCGTTCGAAGACGACGTGCGGGACGTAGCGTTCCAGCGGGACCTGGAACACGTCGGGCACGGCCGCGACGTAGAGCACGTTGCGCACGCGCTGCACGGGATCGGCGACCTGGCCGGGTCCCCAGGTCGCGAGCCTGGTGCGGACTTCTTCGAGATCGGTCTCCACCTCGGGATCGATGGGCTCGTCGAGCCGGGCGATGGGCGACACCACGCCGGAATCGGACGGGAGCCGTGGAAATACGATCTCGTCGATGTGTGCCGGCGTCACGGCCCGCCAGGAGGTTGGCTCCGCCAGGAGCGGAGGCGGGCCGCTGGTGGACGGCGTCGCCGGCTCGGGAGCCGGTTTCGGCTTCGGCTCCTTCTCCGTGGAGGGCTTCACCGGCACTGTACTCGTGCTGCGCAGGCTGCTGGCCGTTGACGGCGGAGGCGCCGGCGGTGCCGATGCCGGTGGTTCGGGCGCCGGAGGCTCAGGGGGAACCGTTGTCGTGGTTGACGATGGCACCGACGAAGACGAGGAGGACGTCGCCGCCGCGATTGTCGTTCGTGGCGGCGAGAGCGGCGTCGCGTACTCGGGAACGATCTCGATGGGGCCGATCCGGCCGCGGGACTCGGCGAGCAGGCCGACGGCGGCCCACGCGACGAGTGCCATCGCGACCCAGCCCTTGCCGCTGCGCTGTGCGAAGCGTTGTTCCGCGTCCCAGCGGAACAGCCGGATGCCCGCCACGAATCCGGCGAGGCCGATCAGCAGCAGCGCCAGCAGGCTGAAGCCCATCACGCGGAGACCCTGGCCGGTCACCGCCGTCTGCATGGCCTCGACCGCGTAGCGGCCGGGGAAGAAGGCCGAGACGTGTTGCGCCCAGTCCGGCAGGCTCGACAGCTGCACCGCGACGCCGCCGATGATCAGCATCGGCAGGAAGATGCACTGGCCCAGCGCCTGCACCGCCGGGACGTTGTCGGCGAGCGTGGCGATTACCAGGCCGAGACCGAGCAGCGCGAACGCCACGAACGTGAAGGCGATCCAGAGATCGAGCGGATGGTTCGGCAGCGGCATGCCGATCGCCATCGCCAGCACGACCTGCAGAAGCCCCGCGAGCACGAGCAGGACGTAGCGGGCTGCGACCGTGCTCGCCAGCAGCGTGCCGGTCCGCACCGGCGCCAGGCGGTACCGGCGCCACACTCCTCTCTCCCGCTCGCTGACCATCGTCGTCGGCAAACCGAAACAGGCGCCGCCGAGCGCGGTCACCGTCAGCAGCTCACCCATGTGGCGCGCCAGCGGCACGCGGTCGTAGCGGTAGAGCACCCAGAACGCGATCAGGAAGATCGTCGGAAACAGATAGCTGTAGATCAGCGCCATCCGGTTCCGGAAGTGCAGGTTCAGGCTGACGCGGAACTGGTGGAGGAACGCGTCCATCACTGCGGGTCCGGCGGGGTCGCGTCAGGGCTGGTGAGCTCGAGGAAGACGTCTTCGAGCGACGCCTTCTGGACGTGCAGCTCAGTGATCTCGATTCGGCGGGCGCTCAGGATCTCGACCAGCTGCGCAATGGTACGATTCGTGTCAGTGGTGTGAAAGCGGGCCGTACGGCCTTCGCAGAACCAGTCGCTCGCACCGGCGATCGATGCCAACGCCGCGGGCTCGAGAAGGCTGGTCGCGACAACGAACACCGTCGGCAGGGCGGACGATCGCCCCATCAGCTCGCGCGTCGCGCCGCCGGCGACGATGGTGCCCTTGTTGATGACGGCGACGCGATCGCACAGCGCTTCCGCTTCGCCGATGTAGTGCGTGGTCAGCAGGACGGTGTGGCCGTCGGCCTTCATGCGCAGGATTTCGGCGTGCAGGTCGCGGCGGGACTGGGCGTCGAGCGCCGACGTGGGCTCGTCGAGGAACACGAGCTCGGGGCGATTGACGAATGCGAGCGCCAGCGCGAGGCGCTGACGCTGGCCGCCCGACAGCGTGTCGAAGTGCGCGTCGGCCTTCGACGTCAACCCGAAGCGGTCGAGCAGCTCCGCTGCGGGGGCGTGCTCGCGATAGAACGATGCGAAGAGCGTCAACGCCTCGCGCGGCGTGATCTTGTCCTGGAGCGACGTGGTCTGGAGCGCGGCACCGATCCGCTGCTTGACGTCGAGCGGCCGCTTTCGCGCGTCGATGCCGCAGACCTCGATGCTGCCCGAGTCCGGTTCGCGCAGGCCGATCACGCACTCGAGCGTCGTCGTCTTGCCGGCGCCGTTCGGACCGATCAGGCCGAAGATCTCGCCGTCCTCGATGTCGAAGCTGACACCACGCGCGGCCTCGACGCCGTCATAGTGTTTTCTGAGATCGCGGACGACGACCTTCGCGGACATGAGTTCTCAGGATATGCGATGGGGAAGGACTAGGGGAAAGAGACAAGGGACAAGGGACAGGGGACAACTGGGCGGATTCCGAGAGTCTTGCCTTCTCCCTTGTCCCTTGCCCCTTGCTAAAACCCGCCCGACAGCTGGAGCAGCCGGTCGTTCGGGTAGATATGGTCGACGTTCTCCGGCGTGACCAGCTGGTGCTTGACGAAGATCGCCGGCGGCACCGGGCGGCGGTGCAGGATGTCGAGGGCCAGCGCGAGGATCTCTGCGCCGTACTTCTCGGGGAAGTAGGCGACCGAGCCAATCAGCCGCGTTCCTGGCTGGCGGAGCTCGGCGCGACCCTCGGGCGCGGCGTTCTGGCCCATGACGGCGCAGGAATCGCTGCGGCCTGCCTCCTGAAAGGCGCGCAGCGCGCCGAGCGCGCTCGGATCGTTGATGGCGCCGACCAGCAGCCGGCGGGCCTTGCTGACCCGGAGGTGCCGGCGGATCGCCTCGAAGCTCTCACCGAGCTTGCCGTCGCCATCCACGTAGGTCACGCGGCAGTTCTCGAGCTGCGGGCAGATCTCCTTCACGCCGACCAGCATCCCGGTGAGCCGCATCTTCGGCAGGCTGCCGGCCCGCTCGAGCGCGATCATGATGATCTCGTCGACCTCGCTGTGCCAGCACTGCTTCGCCCAGCGGCCGAGGTGCCGGCCGCCAATCAGGCCGGCCTCGTAGTTGTTGGCCCCGAAGTAGGTCGCCCCCGGATGCGGCACTTCGAGGGCGATGAGCGGAATTTCCGCGTCGCGGTATTTCGCCGCGACGGTTGCCGCGACGTGCTCGTCGGTCTGGAACTCGATGACGAGGTCCACCTTCTCGCGCACCAGGACCTCGGCATTGCGCTGCGCGATTTTCGGGTTGTACCGATTGTCGACGCAGATGAGCTCGACGCCGTGCGCGGCGGCGGCTCGCTGCAGACCCACCGAGACTTCCTTCGAGAACTGATAGTCGGTGCCCTGGGCGGCGTACCCCAGACGGAAGGGCTTCTGCTTGAACGGGCGAATATGCGATCGGTAGAGGTTCTCACCGACCTTCTCGATCATCCCGCAGCGCTCGAGGGTGTAAAGCAGGCGGAAGGCCATGCTCTTCGGCAGGCCGCTGCGCGCGGAAATCTCCCGCAGCGGCAGAGCCTCGCCGGAGGTCCGGAAGGCCGAGAGCAGCTGCGAGGAGTGGACGACCGACTTGACCAGGTAAGGATCACGAGCCGCGGTGTTCTTGGCACTCATGCGTGTCCTGTCAGCGTTCTTGGTATTGCGGGCTGCGCAACTCAGGCCCGGGTGGTTCGAAACCCGTGAATTGACATTTTTCGAAGCAAAACCGCGCGATTGCCCCGAACTTCCGATCCGGCATCGTCCGGATGGCGTTCTATAATGCGAAATTTTTGCGCGGATTGCAACCGCCAATCGCGATTGTCAACCGCCTGCGTGTAACATCGTTGCCCCGTGACTCCGACTCTGCTGCTCGATGCCGCGGACATTGCCAAGACCTATGCAGGTGTCCGCGCCCTCAAAGGGGTGTCGTTCGACCTGCGGCGGGGAGAAGTGCATGCCCTGGTCGGAGAGAACGGCGCTGGAAAGTCCACGCTCATCAAGATCATCACGGGCGCCGAACGGCCCGATGCGGGCACTCTGCGGGTGGCCGGCCGGGACGTGCCGCATATGGATCCCGCCACGTCGCATGCCCTCGGCATCGCCGCCATCTACCAGCAGCCGGCGCTGTTCCCCCACCTGACCGTGGCCGAGAACGTCGCGCTGGCGCTCGAAGGGGGCGGCCTCTGGCAGAAGGTGAACTGGCGCCGGCGGCGCGAGAACGCGGCGGCGCTGCTCGCGAGGGTGGGATCGACCCTCGATCCTGCGCGGACCGTGGAGACGCTGAGCATGCCCGAGCAGCAGATCGTCGAGATCGCCAAGGCCATCGGCGCCAATGCGCGCATCGTCGTGATGGACGAGCCCACGGCGTCGCTCACCACCCAGGAGGTCGAGCGGCTCTTTCAGGTGATCGGCCGGCTTCGTGAGTCGCAGGTTGGCGTGATCTACATCTCGCACCGGCTCGAGGAGATCTTCGCCGTCGCGGATCGGATCACGGTGCTTCGCGACGGCCTGACCGTGGATACGCGGGCAGCCGCGGAGATGGAGCGCGGCGAGCTGATTCGCCTGATGGTCGGTCGCGAGATCTCGGCGGTGTTCCCCAAGGAAGCGATCGACATCGGCAAACCGGTGCTCGAAATCGAAGGGCTCACGAGTGCCGCCGCCGGCATTCGGGAGGTCACACTGACCGTCCGGCGCGGCGAGATCCTGGGCATCGCGGGGCTGGTCGGCTCCGGCCGGACTGAGCTTGCGCGCACGCTCTTCGGGTTGACCCCGGCCGAGGCTGGGACGATCCGGCTGAATGGGACCACGCTCCGGATCGCGTCGCCTGCCGACGCCATCCGCGCCGGCATCGCGTACGTGCCCGAGGACCGACGGCAGCATGGCGTCGTCCTCGACATGTCGATTGCCGCCAACACGAGCCTGGCCAGTCTCGATGCCGTGTCGCGCCACGGGTTGATCGATCGCGGACGCGAGCGCGCGTCGGCGCAGGAGTACGTGAATCGACTGCGGATCAAGACCCCGTCGGTGTTCGCCGAAGCGGGCACGCTTTCGGGAGGGAACCAGCAGAAGGTTGCGCTCGCCCGCTGGTTGTCCACCAGCCCGGCGGTCATCATCCTCGACGAGCCGACGCAAGGCGTCGACGTCGGATCCAAGGCGGAGATTCACGCGCTCATGCAGATGCTCGCGGCGCGCGGCCTCGCCATCATCATGATCTCGTCGGAGCTGCCCGAAATTCTCGGCATGAGCGATCGCATCGCGGTGATGCACCGCGGCACCGTCCGCGGAGTGCTCGATCGCGCCGACGCGACACAATCGACGATCATGGCGCTGGCCTTGGCCCAGCCCTCCACTCACTGACATGCGCGGTCTCGGACGGCGGGAAGCGTCGGTCGCGGGTGCGGTGATCGTGCTGGGCCTGGTGCTGGCCGCGGTGACGCCGGGCTTCTTCGCCCGCGACAATCTCTCCGATCTGTTCCTCGCGAACATGCCGGTGCTGATCATCGCGCTCGGCATGACCCTGGTCATCCTCACCGGGCACATCGACATCTCGGTCGGATCGCTGTTCGCCGTCTGCGCGGTGAGCTCGGGGGTTCTGGCGAAGGCGGGGTTGCCGATGCCGCTCGTGGTGGCTGCGGCGTGCGCGATTGGCGTCGCGCTCTCGATCGCGAATGGGGCCCTGGTCGCGTTCCTGCGGATCCCCTCGATCGTGGTCACGCTGGCCACGATGATTGCGCTGCGCGAAGGGCTGCGCTGGGCGACCGAAGGGGCATGGATCCAGGATCTTCCGGCCAGCTATCAGTGGCTGGGCCTCGGACCCCGGGCCTATCCGTTGGTGGTGCTGATCGTGGTGGCGGGGCTTCAAGTCGCGTTCAAGTGGGGGCTGGCCAATCTTGCCGCCGGCCGCGCGGTATATGCGATCGGCTCGAGCCCGGGCGCGGCGCGGCTCGCCGGGCTGCACGTCGAGCGAGTGACCCTCGGCGTGTTCGCGGTCGCCGGCGCGCTGGTCGGCATCGCCGCGGTGCTGAACTCGGTCCGCTTCAACCAGATTCCCAGCAACACCGGCCTCGGCCTCGAGCTCAAGGTGATTGCCGCGGTCGTCGTCGGCGGCACCGCGATCAGCGGCGGCCGGGGCACCGCCCTCGGCACGCTGCTCGGCGTCATCCTGCTGAGCGCGATCGGCCCGGCGCTCACGTTCCTGGGCGTCAGCGCGTATTGGGAGCGGGCGATTCACGGCGTGATCATTCTCGCAGCGGTCGCCATCGACGCCATCCGGCCGATGGCCGCGACACGTCCGGCGGCGGCATGACGACAAAGACGCCTGGCCTGAGCGAGCGGGGTGACGACGCCAGCCGAGGGCCTGCCCTGAGCGAGCGGAGTGACGACGCCGGCCGAGGGCCTGCCCTGAGCGAGCCCGGTTTGTGGGCGAGTCGAAGGGAGCGCTGGTTTCCGAACGGCGAGTGGATCCTGCTCGTGGCGCTCGCCGCCGAGATGGCGCTGTTCTCCGTGATCGCGCCCAACTTCGCCACGGTTGCGAACTTCTTCGAGATCAGCCGGCTGGGTGTCGAGCTCGGGTTGCTCGCGATCGCGCTGACGCCGGTCATCATCACCGGCGGCATCGATCTGTCCGTCGGCGCGATGATGGGGCTGGCGGCGATCCTGTTCGGCGTGGCGTGGCGCGATTGGGGGCTGCCACTCCCGGCTGCCGCGATCGTGAGCCTGCTCGTGGGGCTCGCCGGGGGCGGGCTGAATGCGCTCCTCGTGGCCCGCTTCGGCATTCCACCGCTGATTGTCACGCTCGGCACGCTGTCGCTGTTTCGCGGCATCGCCGAAGGCATTACCCAGGGTGCGGTGAACTACACGGGTTTCCCGGCCCGATTCCTGGCGCTCGGCCAAGGATACCTGGGCGGTGTGGTCCCGGCACAACTTCCGATCTTGCTGGCGGTGCTTGCCGGCTACATCCTGCTCCTGCATCGATCGGTGATCGGCCGTGCGCTCTACGCGATCGGTTTCGGCGCCGACGGCGCGCGGTACGCGGGTATCCCGGTCAATCGGCGCATCGGGCTCGTCTACGTGCTATCCGGGGTCGTCTCGGCAGGCGCCGGTATCATCTACGTCGCGCACCTGGGCCAGGCCCGCGCCGACGCCGGCACCGGCTACGAGCTCGACGCGATCACCGCGGTGGTGCTGGGCGGCACGTCCGTGTTCGGCGGCCGCGGCACGCTGGGCGGAACGGTGCTCGGCCTGGTCGCGCTGGCGGTGCTGCGCAACGGCCTGCGTCTGGCCGCGCTCCCGTCGGAGCTCGCCGGGGTGCTCACCGGTGCGCTCCTGATCGCGACGATCGCGATCGATCGCATCCGCTCGTTGGAACACGCGAAAGTCGTTGCTCATCTTCCAGAGGACGCCGACGTGAAGAACAGTCAGGTTGCGGTGCTGTGCGCCGCCGTCATCACCGGATCGCTGATCGTGGCCAGCACCAACGTCTGGCTGGTGCGATCGATCGCGGGAGTTCCCGCGGGCGCGCCGGCGGCGCCCGGCGCCGCGGCACGGCCGGCGCCATCGAACGGCAAGCGGCCGGTGATCGCGATGATGCCGAAGGCGAAGGGTGATCCCTACTTCGTGAGCTGCCGCGTCGGCGCCGAAGAAGCGGCGAAGGAGCTCGGGGTCGAGCTGATCTGGGACGGGCCGACCGGACTCGATGCCGCACGACAGAACGAGGTCATCGAGAACTGGATCACCCGTGGCGTCGACGTCATCGCGGTCGCGGTCGAGAACCGCGCCGGGATCTCGACCGTGCTGCGCAAGGCGCGGCAGCGCGGCATCAAGGTGTTGACCTGGGACGCCGACGCGGAGCCAGACGCGCGTGATTTCTTCGTGAACCAGGCGACCTCGGAGGGGATCGGCAACACCCTGACCGACGAGGCCGCGCGGCTGCTCGGCGGGAAAGGGGAGTTCGCGATCCTGACCGGCGCGCTCAGCGCCGCCAACCAGAACGAGTGGATCTCGTTCATCAAGAAGCGCGTCGCCGAACAGCAGAGCGGCCTGACGCTGTCGACGATCCGGCCGACCGACGACGACCGCGACAAGGCGTTCGCGGAGACCCAGACGATCCTGCGAGTGCATCCGAACACCAGGCTGGTGATGGCGATCTCGGCGCCGGCCGTACCAGGCGCCGCAGAGGCCGTTCGCCAGGCGGCGCGCACGGATGTTTTCGTGATCGGCCTGTCGCTGCCGAACATCAACAAGCCCTACGTCCACTCCGACGTGGTGCAGACAGTCGTCCTGTGGAACACCCGCGACCTCGGGTACCTGACGATCCATGCCGGCATGCAGATGCTGGCAGGCACGCTCGCAGCAGGGGCCCAATCGATGCCGGGTGGCCGCCTGGGTCAGCTGCAGATTCGCGGCAGCGAGATCATCCTGGGGCCGCCGCTGAAGTTCACGAAAGCGAATATCGATCAATTCGACTTCTGAGGCTTGTTCGACCGACAGCCGCTTGTCTTACGGCCGCTTCGCTTCCGCGCTTCGCGCGGGCGACGAGACGACGACGCGACGATACGACGGGCGCCTTCGGCGCAATCACCAAGATCACGAAGATCACAAAGAGACTATGAGAGCGGGCCAATGCGAGGAGGCTCCTTCCTAGGTGCTGAAGCCAGGAGGTGGCCGGTGTTCGCAGCAGTCCGCTCTGAGGTGAGTGTAAATGAGTGCGTGCTCTATGTAGCGTTCGAGTTGGCGAAGAAGGACTGGAAGTTGGCG